>Ga0065721_10003900_pt1 | contig 107263 bp, 95 predicted proteins | sample Mesricmetagenome_FD_59108 | JGI IMG/M metagenome (GOLD analysis project Ga0065721, IMG submission 59108) | Mesophilic microbial community from rice straw/compost enrichment Sample: eDNA_1 v2 (version 2) | ecosystem: Engineered > Solid waste > Grass > Composting > Bioreactor | place: USA...
GCGTTCGTCCTGAGCCAGGATCAAACTCTCCAATAAAGTTTGTTACTGGTTCAAAGCTGGCAAATCATTTAATGATAGACTCATCAACGCTTTCGCTGTTCAGTTTTCAAAGAGCATTTTTTGTCGAACGCTTCATATCTTATCACGTTCGTTGTTTGCGAGTCAAGAAGTTTTTTGTTGAATCTTGTTTTCTTTTCTCGTGTTTTGTCGTCGTTCTTGGCGACAAGGAATAATCTATCACATCTAAAAATAGAATACAAGGTTTTTTTCTAGTTTTTAAAAAAACCTTTGTACAAATCAAAAAGGGCCCCTCTAAACAAGAGGCCCCGCTACCCTTTCTCTTCTCTATATGGAGCTTACTGCGCCGTATATCCACCATCGATGACGACTGCTTGCCCTGTAATGCCTTGCGCTCTCTTGCTCGCCAAAAATGAAGCGTAGTCCGCCACCTCCTGCACTTGCAGCAGCCGCTTTTGCGGAACGAGCGGATAAATGACTTCCTCCATGACTTTTTCCAGTGGCACATTCCGCGTTTTGGCCAGATCAGCCAATTGGTTCTGAACTAGCGGCGTATCGACATAACCTGGGCAGATGGCATTGACCGTAACCCCATCTGCTGCCCCTTCAAGCGCTGCTACTTTGGTCAAACCGATCACCCCGTGCTTGGCACTGTTGTAAGCGGCCTTGCCTGCAAAACCGATCAGGCCATTGATCGACGCCATGTTGATGATCCGTCCATACCCTTGCTGTTTCATGATCGGAAATGCATGCTTGATGGCGATGAAAGGGGCCGTCAGCATGATTCTGATCATTTGCTCGAACTTGGCGGTAGGAAAGTCTTCAATAGGCGAAACGAACTGAAGCCCTGCATTGTTTACCAAAATATCGAGCTTGCCGAATGTCTGCACCGCTTGCTGGATACTTTGCTGCACCTGCTCCTCGTTCGTCACGTCGGCACTCACGCTTACAGCCTCGTAGCCTTCGTTTTGCAACTGGAGCGCTGCTTGCTCGGCAGCGTCCCGATTCAAATCCAGCAGCATGACTTTTGCACCCTCAGAAGCGAACGTCCTCGCGATCTCCAGCCCGATCCCGCTCGCTGCGCCTGTCACCAAAGCCACTTGATTATTCAACAGTTTCTCCATACTCCTGCTCCTCTCCAAAACACTCTCTCTTCCCGTTCAAGGCGGGCTGCTATGTTGCAAATGACTTGCCAAGCCAATCTAGAAAATCGATACCGCGAAAGCCAACAGAAAGACAGCGGCTGTTTTCAATACAGTGATCGCAAAAATGTCCTTGTACGACTGACGATGTGTCAAGCCAGTGATAGCCAGCAGGGTAATGACTGCTCCGTTGTGCGGCAGCGTATCCATCCCGCCAGAAGCCATCGAAGCAATCCGGTGCAACAGCTCAGGACTGATTCCAGCAGCATTGGCCATCTCCAGGTATTGCTTGCCCATGACCTCCAGCGCAATCGACATCCCGCCAGAAGCGGAACCGGTCACGCCTGCCAACACGTTTACGGCTACGGCTTCGGACACCAGCGGATGATCGCTTGCCCCCAAAATCCAGCCTTGGATCAGCTTGAAGCCAGGCAATGTTTTGACGACGTTACCAAAACCTACTTCGGACGCGGTATTGAAAATCGCCAGCAAAGCTCCCATCGCAGCAGCAGTCAGTCCGCTCGCCAGCTTGTTTTTCACCTGCTTGACGTTGATGAGCAGCGCTGCGAGAATCCCCAGGCTAAGGGAAATGATCAACGCCCAGGACGACACGACGTTTTTCACTTTTTCGATTTTGAACGAGTCTTTGAGCATGGTGGCATCATACCAGCCCTCCACTGTCCAGATGCCCCGGCTGAACAAGTAATTGCCGACAAGGACAAGCGCCAATGGCAAAATCGCTACCCAGATGTTCATGTAGGACTCGGTTTTCAACAGCTCTGGTTCATTCGAATGCCCCTCGCCGTAACCTTCTCCGGCGGCTGCGGCTTGCTTGCGTCTCCGCTCCAGCCACGCCATCCCTCCGACGAATACGATAATCGCTCCGATAATGCCGACGACCGGAGCCGCATAAGCGTCTGTACCAAAATAAGTAGTAGGAATGATGTTCTGAATTTGCGGTGTACCCGGCAAAGCATCCATTGTGTACGTGAATGCACCGAGTGCAATCGTTCCCGGGATCAGACGTTTTGGGATGTTCGCTTCACGGAAAATCGCTGCGGCAAACGGGTAGACAGCAAAGGCAACGACGAACAGCGAAACCCCGCCATACGTCAAAATCGAACATGCCAGCACGACAGCCAAAATCGCACGGTTGGAGCCCAGCGCCTTCACGATCGTATGGGCGATCGACGAAGCTGCTCCACTCAACTCCATGACTTTTCCGAAAATGGCACCCAGCAGAAAAATAGGGAAAAATGATTTCACATAGTTTGCTGCATTGGTCATGAACGTTTCCGTATAGCTTGGCAGAAGCGCGATTCCCGACAAAACGACCGCGAGCAGCGTAAAGATCGGGGCAAAGACGATAACAGGGTAGCCCCGGTACGCAAAAAACATCAAAAGGCCGAGCGCGATCACGATAGACAACACTTCAATGATCATAGGATTCTCCTTTCAGATTGCCCTCCAGCTTGGAGGCGCAGTGTTTATAATCACCGCAAAAGAAACCGCTTACAACCGTTTCTGAATTGCATGGATCGTGCCAACTCTGTCACCTTTTCGACAAATCCAGCATTCGCGCCACTTTGTAGTCACCGGGCACCGACACCCGAATGATAGCGCTTGCAAAATTTTCCGGATTTCCGGAATTATGCGTCCGCTTTTTTGGAATCTAGCAAAAAACCAGCCAAAAACAGCTCCGGCAAAATGTCAAAACCTTCTGCCGTCGACACCTTTCTCCTTTTTTCTATTCCGGAAACGCGGAATCTGGCAAAAATAATAGCCGGGAACTCGGCCTTGTCGCCCTGTCCCGGCTTTCAGTACGCATCCATTATTTCCGTTGGGAATACTTCTCCCACTTTTCATAAAAGCTGGACTTGCTGATTTGCAGCAACTTGGCTGCCTCCAGCTTGTTTCCGCCCGTTTGCTGCATCGCAAGCGCAAGCGCCTCCTGCTCCGTCTGTTCCATGAGCTGCTTTAAAGGCATAAGCTCTCTGAACGGCGCATCCGCCACAGGAACAACTGCCGTCTCGTCCGATGCCGGCAGCCAAATGTGCTCTTTTTTCAGCACATCGTCCTCCATCAGATGCAATGCTCTCTCCAGCACATTCCGCAGCTCGCGTACGTTCCCCGGCCAAGCATAGCCCCGCAGCACATTCCAGACCTCTTCGTCGATCACTTTGACCGTGATGCCTGTAGACTCGCCCAGTTGCTTGAGCAGGTTGGATACCAGCTCCGGCAAATCTTCCAGCCGCTCTCTCAGCGGAGGGATCGACAAGGTGACTACGTTCAGACGGTAGTAAAGGTCGGCGCGGAACTTCCCTTCCTTGATGCTCTGCAACAGATCGAGGTTCGTGGAAGCAATCACCCGCACGTCGATTGGCGTCGTCCGGACAGCGCCAACCCGCTCCACTTCCTTTTCCTGCAAAACGCGCAAAAGCTTGGCCTGCAAAGGCAGCGGCATATCCCCGATCTCATCGAGCAGAATCGTCCCGTGATTGGCCAGCTCGAACTTGCCCTTTTTCCCGCGGCGAACCGCTCCGGTGAACGCTCCTTCTTCATAGCCAAACAGCTCCGATTCCAGCAAAGTATCCGGGATCGCCGCACAGTTCACGCGAATGAACGGCCCCATCTTCCGTTTGCTCTGCGCGTGAATCGCGTGGGCAAACAGCTCCTTGCCTGTCCCGCTCTCCCCGGTAATCAATACCGTCGAATCGCTGGTCGCCACCTTTTGGGCAAATTTTTTCAGTTCCTGCAGCTTTTGGCTGTATCCGACGATCTGGTCAAAATGATAGGTCGCCCCCATCCTGCGCCGCAGTTCTTTCTTATAGTAAGTCAGCTCGTCCTTCAGCTGATCGACCATCGCAGCCAGGGCAGTCAGCTCCTGCACATCCTGAAACAGCACCGTTCCGAGTACAGCGATCACGTTGCCCTCGTCCATGATCGGAATGCGGTGGGCGATCATCTTTTGTCCCTTGATTTGCTGGATATCCGCAATCTCCGCTACACCTGCCTGGCCGACAATGTGCATCCGCGTATTTTCGATCACATCTGTAACGGGTTTGCCGATGACATCCTGCACGTTCAAAAATTCCCGATAGCTCCGGTTCATCAAAAGGATTTTGCCGTCCCTGTCCGTCACGATCATCGGCTCATGGGCATTCTCGAAGACGACCTCAAGCAACTTGCTGATTTGTTGGAGATTCCAATCCAACTGGGGCTCCCCCTTTGTCTGGTAGATCGCTTGAATGACAGCTCCTCATGATTCCATGAGCGATGGAAGCTGCGCCTGCATTTGTTTTGCCAAACGCTTGGGAGCTGCACACAAGTAACCCTCCAGCAAATAGTCCGCAAGCAGGCTGTAATCCGCAACGTTTTGGGCGCGAATGGAAACCCAGCCGTGGTGACCGATATACGGCGTCTTGTAAAAGTGCTCCTGGGCGAGCAACAGCTCTTGTGTCGTCTTGAGCACTTTGAAGGAGAGGGCGGGGCCTTCTGCGCCCCCCTCTCCCATAATGACAAACGGCTTGTCGCTTACCCGAAACGACGTATGCCCGAAGCCATCGACCTTTTCCGTCACTTCAGGCCAGCGGATCGCAAGCTCCCTGACCGCCGCTTCCATTTCCAGCCCTTCCTTGGACGTAATCCGCTCATGCGTCATCTGATCGCAACCCCCATCCTCTATCACCAATTTTCCTTGCCGCTTTTCCGCCGTTACGGCTGTTTCCTCATGATCCAATCTGTTCTGCGCTTGGCATCGGCTTTCCTTCTTTTACGCGATACAGCGGCAGTATAAAGCTCAGGCCAATCAAAAACAGAATCGCCGCGATTTCATACACAAGCATGAGGGAAAGATGCAGCTTCAGCACCCCTGCCACGCTCATCATGATCACCATGGAACCTGTAAACAGCGGGGTCAAAATGCCGTTTACCCGTCCGATAAAGGAGCTTTCCGTATATTTGAGCAGCATCGTATTGATCCCGATCTGAATGCACGGCAACAGCAATCCGGCCAAAAGCTGGGCGAGCAGCGTCAGCCACAAGTGAGTAGACACCCCGCATACGCCAAGGGCAACGGCATTGCCCAGCATTCCGAGAACGAGCAGCCTTTGCGGAGGCACATTTTTCGCCAGCGCCATCGTCAGCGCCCCTCCTACAATCATGCCCACACCTTGAACCATCAACAGCCATTGCAGGCTCTCCTTAGGCAGCTGGAGCTGTTCGGTCACCAGGAATATCGCCAGAGGCTGCACCATTCCTATACCTAGCCCCGCTGCCATGAAACAGATGCCCAACAAGGACAACACGCGACTTCTGAGTACATAGCGAATCCCGCTCGCCATCTCTTCCAGCAAGGCAGATTCCTGCCTTTCTCCCTCTTCCACCCGATCAGGCGGCAGCATGTACAGCACCCCGGCAGAAGCCAGAAAAGCAACGGCCGTAATCAGCATGGACACTTCCATCCCCCATTGCTGGAACACAAATGTACCCAAGATCGGCCCCAGAACCATAAAGATGGCAAAAAGCGTCTGATAGGCGGACATCCCTGCTTGCATCTGCTCCGCCGGAACGTGCAGCTTGAACAGCTTCATGCCCGATGGTTGGGAAAACTGCGAGAGCACGGCCGAAATCAGCGTTGCGAAAAAGATCGCCTTCCACGTTCCGAAGACAAACGTGACCAGTACGGCAATCACGGACAAGGCACTGAGCACATCGCACCAGACCATCGTTCGTTTCGGCCGCCAACGGTCAGCAAACGTTCCCGCGAGAAAAGAAAACAGAAAGATCGGCGCGTATTCCGCGACAGAAATCATGGAAACGGCGAACGGATCGCCTCCGGTATGGTCCATGACATACAGCAGTATGGCAAAATTGCGTACCCATATCCCGATTTGCAAGAACAAGCCCGACAACAAAATCGCCCGGACGTACCGGTTTTTAAGCATATTTGACATAAAAAAGCCTCCTTATCCATTTGCGATCTGGACAGGAGGCGTAGCATATCATCGTCAAAAAGACATAGAAACCCTCTGCAAAGAAACATCAAAGGCTCTACCATCGATTTGCCAATATGCACATACTACTCCCATCCAAAAAACGCATCGTCTTATCCGATTGTTTTTGTGGAAACAGGAGTTAGTAAATCATTGGCTTGATGGTCACCCTTTCTTGTAGAGTGTCCCAAGAGTACCACAAAAAGTAACTGCCTGACAAGAAAAAATGTTCCCCTCTTGTCCTGCGCTACGCTTTATCCACAAACGTGATCCGCTCGGCTGCCGGAACGCGCGGCTGCGGGCTTGGAATCGCTGCCGGATAGCCGATGTGCAGGTTACCCAGCACTTTTTCTCCCGGAGCAATGCCCATCGCCTCACGAAATTCCGGCTCGTGAATCCAAGGGTAAGTCTCCCAGGTCAGACCGATGCCTTTTTCCCACGCCAGCAAGCTGAAATTGTGGATGACGATGCTGGTGGACGCGAAATCATCCTGACGCTCGATCAGGTTGGGGCTTTCCTTCATAATAACTGTCATCAGCATCGGAATCGCCATGATTTTGTTGTAGAACTTTTCCCCTACTTCTTTCTTTTTGGCAGGGTCCACTTCGCGTTTTTCCTTCATGATCCGCACCGCTTCCGCGATTCTTCTGCGGCCTTCGCCATGCGTCACAATAAAACGCCACGGCTGGGTCATATGGTAGTTAGGCGCCCAGACCGCTGTATCCAACAGCTCGGCCACCAGAGCCGGGTCTACCTCGCGATTTTCAAAACGGTGAATCGAGCGGCGTTCTCTGATCAATTTTGCCAGTTCCATTTTCGTTCCTCCCTTTTTGCTTTCTCTCCCAAAATCAGAGGAGCGCCCCTTGCTCAAAGTGGCGCCCTCCTCCTGACTCTATCCAAATGGACTGCTTTTCTCTATTTTTTGGCTCTGCTAAGCAGATAGAAGAAATACGGCACCCCGATGATCGAGATGACAATGCCAACCGGCAGTTCAACCGGAGTGAATACGGTCTTGGCGATAAAGTCCGCCGCAATCACCATCAGCATCCCGATTGTGCCGGATAGCGGCAAAACATGTCTGTGAGCAATACCCGTCAGGCGCTTGGCTATATGCGGAGCCATCAGACCGACAAAACCGATGCTGCCGGAAACGGAAACGCATGCGCTTACGATCCCGATACTGGACAGCAAGAGCCGATTGCGTTCTTTTTCCACCGACACCCCAAGGCTTTTCACCGATTCCTCGTTTAGCTGCATCAAGTCGAGAATATGCCCTTTGCGCAACAAGACAGGAACAAGCAGGATCAACCAGGGGAGCATTCCGGTAATATGCGTCCAGTTGGCGTTCCAGATGCTTCCGGTCAGCCAGACAGTAGCCATTTCAAAATCGTTCGGGTTCATTTTCAGCGACAAGTACAAAGCTACTGCTCCCAGCCCTGATCCGATCGCGATCCCGACCAGGATCAGCCTTTGCGGGTCAAGTGTTCCGTTGCGCCAGGCAAACATGTAAATCAACGCGGCGGCCAACAAGCCCCCGGCCAGACCAAACAGCGGCATTGCCATGATGGAGAACCAACTGGCATCCGTAAACTGTCCCTGGAAGAAAAACATGAATGCCACGACAGACGCACCTGCCCCGGCGTTGATCCCCAAAATCCCCGGATCAGCCAGACCATTGCGGGTAATGCCTTGAATGACAGCACCTGCAACACCCAAGCCATAGCCGACCAACGCTGCAATGACAATCCGCGGCAACCGAAATTCAAAAATAACGAGGTCCTGCTCAGGAGACGACCCGAGCCGCAACAAAGTGCGAACCACATCCATCACGGACATGTCGAACACGCCGTTTGTGATGCTAATGTAAATTGCCAGTACAATCAGGATTATATTGACTGTCAGAACCAGACGAAATCTGCTTCTGTTATCACGCATGCTTGCCTCCCCCTCTCTTGTAAATCAGATAGAGGAAGAACGGCACACCGATAAATGCGGTAACAACTCCAATTGGCGTCTCAAACGGACTGTTCATGAAGCGGCTGAAGACGTCAGACAAGCCAAGGAAAACGGCTCCCATCACGCCTGCGCACGGAACAATCCAGCGATAGTCCAGGCCGACCAGGAAACGGGTCATATGGGGAATAATCAGCCCGACAAATCCGATTTTTCCGGCTAATGCTACCGAAATGCCTGTAAGAATAACGACAGCCGTCGTTGCCAGCACTTTGACCAAGACCGTCTTTTGTCCCAGACTGAGCGAGATTTCCTCCCCCAACGACAAAATCGTAATGGACTTGGACAAGAACAGAGCCATGATAATGCCGACGACAGCAAAAGGAACCGCCAGCCAAATCAGCCCCGGTTCAAGCTGATGCAACCGCGCGTTATACCAGAAGCTTACATTTTGCGAGACTTGAAAATAAGAAGCGATAGCCGCAGAGACACCGCTCAAAAACGTTCCCGTAATCGTCCCGATTACCGCCAAAGCGACAGGCGAAAATCCATTGGGCAACAGCCTGGACAATCCGAGTACCATCACAACTGCCAGCGCCGAACCAGCCAACGACATGAAAATCATTGTCGTATTCGACGAAGCAGGCATCAGCACCATGCACAAGGTAATGGCAAAGGCCGAACCGTCGGATACCCCCATAATAGAGGGGGACGCGAGGTAGTTCCTCGTCATCCCCTGCATCAATGCTCCTGATATTGCCAAAAACGCTCCGATCATGAGTGCGCCCAACACTCGTGGCAAACGGGAATGCATAATGATTTGATGATTCACATTCCCTTCGTCAAACTGGAAGAGAGCTTGATAGACGGTGTATGCGTCAATCTGCTTAGCCCCGTACAGAATAGACAACACGATCACTAGCGCAATCGCTACGGGCGAAATCGCAAGTATGAGGATAGGTACTGCTTTTTTTGATTGCATGCGATTAACCTCGCCTACTATTACTTGGCAGACAATTTTTCAACAGCAGCTTTCAGGAAGTGTACTTTACTCCAAGCTGTTCCGCCTTGTGCGAGCGGATCAACCACGTTTACGAATACTTTGCCGTTTTTCACAGCGTTGATGCTCTTCCAGATCGGGTTGTTTTCCAAATCTTCCAGTGCTTTTGGATTGTCTTTGTTCTCATCCGCAGAGAATTGGACGAAAATGTAATCCGGGTTCATTTCGCTGAATTTCTCCAGCGAAACCACTTCTTGTGCCTTCGCTGCTTTTACTTCTGCTGGTGCTGTGAAACCCAATTCAGAGTAGAGGGATGGGTTGAAGAACACTTTTTCCGGATAAATGTTGATACTACCTTGGCGCAAACGGATTGCTACCACTTTCTTGTCTTTCACGCCCTCACCCAATTGAGTTTTTGCTGCCTCGACTTCTTTTTTGTAGTCGTCGATCACTTTTTGAGCCTCAGCTTGCTTGCCAGTCAATTCACCCAGCAAGAGCAGGTTTGCTTCCCAGTTGGTGGAAATGTGGGAAACCGGGAACGCTGTAGTGATTTTGGTCAATTTCTCAAAAGTTTCAGGCGGGAACTTGCTGCTGCCCAGAATGACTTCTGGTTTCATGGACACGATGCTTTCCAGGTTCAGCTGGATTTTCTCGCCAGTGGATTTTGCTTCTCCGGTGATCGGAGCAAACATCTCAGGGAACTTGCCACCGATGGAAATGGCCCCAACCGGTTTTACGCCGAGCACGAGCGCATCTTCCATGGACTCCATGCTACCTGTGATAGCGATCCGTTCTACTTTGCTTGGGACAGTGTATTCTTTATCGAGGTATTTGATCGTGCGTGTCTCTTGTTTGGCACCCTCTTCAGCAGGTTTTTCCGCTGTTGTCGTAGTCGCAGCAGGTGTGGTGCTGTTGTTCGTTGCCGTGGAGTTTGCAGCCTGGTTGCCGCCGCACGCAGTCAGTGCAATTGCCAGCATGGCGATGCTAAGACCCAGATATACCTTTTTCATTACTTGAAAAGCCCCTCTCATATGTTTGTATATGATCTTTATTGATAACGATTATCATTCGTGATTATAATGCATCTGCTTATCCGCGACCATGGACGATATCCAGAATCGTCATGGACGATCTCCTGAAAATAGACGCAAGCATTGGTCAAGAACCCGATTATGGGCAAGGGCTGAATACTCTCGCCACGGATCGGAAGTAATCAGGTACGCCCGGTTGTTTCGCACCGCTTTCAAATCCCGCCACTGCGCAGACAGCTTCAACTGTTTGAAGGTTTCCAAAGTCTCGGCTTCCTGGCAAACGAGCATCAGCACCCTGTCAGGATTAAGCGCAGCCACATCGGCAAGCGATACGGTCTGATCGTAAACATCCTCTGTCGTAACAAAAGCTGGCTTCACTTGCAGCCCTTTGTAAAAAACCTCGTTCATGCTGCGATTGCAGTGCACAGTCAGCTCATTTTTGAACACGCGCAAAATGAGAAACGTTTCTTCCTCAAGCGTTTTTCGCAGCCCTTCCCGTCCTCTGGCCATTTTCTCGTCATAGGCAGCCAGCCAGTGTCTGGCCTCCACCGACTCTCCCAAAAAATCGCCGATCATCAGCAACTGCTCTCTCCATCCTTGCGCTTCGTATGGCACGAACAAAGTTGGCGCAATGCGGGCAAGCTGCTCGGTCTCCTGTTCATTGGCCTTGTCCAGCGAAATGATTACATCGGGCTTGGCTTCTTGCAGCATTTCGATGTTTGCCTTCCAGTTTTCATTCTGGCGAAACGCGCTCAGATGGACGGGGATGTCGTTTCGGTAGTTTTGGTAGTAATAGGCCGTCCATTTCGGATGCAGTGGAGCTGCGAACGGCATCATTTTCAATGCCAGCATCTGCCCAATGATCGGGGCGCGATAGGCGGCGATTTTGCGCTGGCGGCTTTTCATATAAAAGGTAGGCGAAACTCCCACCTCTTTTTTGAATTTGCGGCTGAAGTAAAACTCGTCGTTGTATCCTACCTGGTGAGCGATTTCACGCAGCTTTACGTGGGATTGCGCCATGAGCTGCTTCGCCCGGCTAATGCGCAGCTCCGTGACGTAATCCATCGCGGATACACCGTATGTTTTCTTGTACAAATCCACGAAGTATTTCGGGCTGACTTCGGCAATCCGGGCGAGCTGCTCAATCGTGATATTTTGCGAGTAATGCTCTTCCATATAGGCACGTGCTCGTTCCAGCGCCGTAGCTGAATCTTGTGCCGTGAAGTCGACGTTCTTCACGATGTGGTACCACATTTCTTGAAACATGGTCTGGCTGCGAAAACGGTCGATCCCGCCTGCCTGCTGCCATAGCTCTGCAATCGAATCGCAGTACAGCACAAGCTGCCCCGCGGAGCGGACAGATACTTCCCCCATTAATGGAAACTCGTGCTCTTCCCGCAATACGCGAAGACGTCTCCTTCTCTGCTTGGACTCGCTAAACGCGTCGAAGCGCATGACGTACATCTGCAATTCGTCAACCGAGTCTGGATCGATCCCGAACGTGCTCATCGGGGGGCATATATAAATCGCATCCTGACGCAACTGATGCTCGACATTTTCCAATCGCAAACGGCCTCTCCCGCCGGTTACGATCAGCAATATGTGTGAATTTGTAAACTGTTGGCGCAGACGTTCATGCTCGTCTCCTTTTATCCAGGCAATATCGCGGAGCTTGAACATGACATCGGCCATCACATGCTCGGTAAACTCCTGGAACATCGCTTGTCTGTCATTCATCTTGGTCACACCTTCAGTCTTGCAGAATATTTCTTCACGGCTCTCTATGTACAAACAAATGGATCGATTGGTTTTTTGATAACAATTCTCATTTCTGTGCTAAAAGTATATCAAACTCATCCGTCTCTTCCTATCTTCAATTATTAGCAGCGCCAACAGCGCCAAAAAAGCCCCTCCTCCACAAAGCCGGGCTTTCTGACGCTGTATCATGCACCTGCGGGCCTTGTCATACGCTGCCCGCTTCGCTCATGTATTTTACTATTTTGGCGACGTAGTGCTGCGTTTCTTCGGGAGCCAGCAACAGCCACTGTTTGTCCGCTTGCTGAGCGGCCATCCGAACGTGGTTTTTCCCCCAGTTGTACGCCCCTAGAGCCATGGGCAGATCGCCTGCAAATTCATGCAACAGCTCCTTGATGTACATGGCTCCGCCTACGATGTTTTGCCACGGATCGTTCCGATCCACGCCCAGCCCCTGCGCTGTCTTCTGCTTGAGCTGCATGATTCCGAACGCGCCTGCTGTACTCATGCCCGCATTTTGGCCGAAATCGGACTCTGCATAGGCGATCCCGTAGAGCAGACACGGATCGAGCTGAAACAGGCGCGCTGCTTTGTCCAGCCACTTTTTCACTCGCCTGCACTGCTCGTCATCTTCTGCGATTCGCTGCGGAATGCGCAAAAACTGGCCGATCTGGATCAGATCAGAGACGAGTCGGTTCGCCTCGCGCAGCCTCTCGATACTTATCCCGTAAGTCTGGGCAATTCCCCACAAACTCTCTCCTGGCTTGACCGCATGCACCGTGTCGCTGCTGCAAATCGGCTGGCCCAGCCGCAAGAACTTTTCTTCTCGCTGCATAGATGCTGTCCTGTCGTTAGCGACAATCCCTTCCTCTACAAGCGTGCGTATGATAGATTGGGCGCGCTGTTCGTACGTATGGGCTTGAACCGTCCGCATCGCCTGTGCCTGAAGTTCCCTTCGCTCGCCGCTTTTTTCCATATAATATGAAAGCAATTCTGCTGTCTGTAGCGGAGACGAAGATGCCAGCATATCATGGCCGGGAGTAAAAATCCGCCTTAAACCGGAAGCTTCGCGCGCGAGCAACAAACTGCCACACGCTGCGGCTTCCAGCATGCGTTGCGAAATATGCTGTTCGGACGATTGCAATTCGATCACGATGTCCGCTTCCTGATAGACCCGTCTTGCTTCCAGAGGACTTGGCTTAGACATCGTCCCGTTCTGCGGAATGCTCCAGCCAACAAACGGCTGCATCTGCCCCCACTCTTTTCCATAAAAGCGAGCCGGGATGCGCTTCGCAAGCAGAGGCCAGATGAGCGTATGCAGTGCGTCAGCGAGCTCATGCCCCCACTGATGCCGATACATATAAGGAAACGGAGAAAATACAACTGCCACAGGTGTGCGCGATTCGTCGGGGGTTGGGCTTTCGCCTGGGCCATACCACTTGGGGTCGTAGCCAACATCCATGTGCGCCGCCCGGATTCCAGCCGCTTCGTAGCTCGGAACACTTTCTGGCGAGACGGTAAAAACAAAATCTGCCTGCATCCGCAAAGCTACAGGCAGTGACCACATATCCAAGAAAGCAGGATCTTGCTCTGCCAAGTAAATCAGAGGTACTCGCGCCTTTTTGGCTTGCTCGCCCGCATACGCTTGCTGCGTGGGAGTCAGCTCTGGCCCCCAGCCTGTCATCATGATGAAATCCGGTTGGAAGCGCTGGAGCAGCGCAGGCAGATTGGACTCCGTCAACAGCCCGGAAATCATCACTTGATGTCCGGCATCGCAAAAACCGTGCGGCAATCCGTGAAGGAGCGCCTGATTTTTTTCCAGAAACAAAATTCTCATGTGCTCCCTCCGCCGCTTTCGTTTGCTTCGCGGCTGCGCTCCCTGATTTTCAAGTATTGGTCGATGTAAATATCATAGGAAGTAAGCCCGTTCTCCTTCATGATGTGTTCGATCGTCACCCCGTAGGTTTGGGCAATTTTCCAGAGCGTATCTCCCCGGCGGACATCGTGCACTTCATAGCGTTCCCGGATTCGCTCCGGGTAGGAGATCAGCTCGCCTGGTCCAGTCGCAGTCTCGCTATCGGTGGACAAAATTCCTTGCGCTTGCAGCACCTGCACCATGTAATCTGCGCGATGTTGATAGGACGCATGGCGAACAACCCGTCTTCCTTGCTCCTGAATTTGTTTGCGTTCCTCCGGATGCTGCAAATAGTGCTCGATGATTTGCCGCGTCTCGTGAGATGTGGAAGCCGCGAGCAGGTCTTTTCCTGACGTGAACATGCTGCGGACTGCCAGTGTACCCTGTGTAACAAGGAAGCCTCCCGATCCCAAAATCTCATACGTCCGCTGTGTCAACTGCGTCTCGTAGTTTTGCAGGCCAATGACGATGTCTGCCGAGCTGTACACCTTGTGGGCATCCGGGTAAGACAAATAACCGTGAATCCACTCTTGCGGGATGTCCAGCCCCAGATATGGTTTCATTTTGTCCCAGTCGCGGCCGTAAAAGTCGATGCGCATGTTGGCATGAAGCAGCGGACGAATGAGCGTAAACAGCGACACCAGCCGAAAATGGTCAGCATGCTGCTTGAAGACGTGCGGATACGCATTGGCAACAACGGCGATCGATGTACGATACGCATCCTCTGCCGGAACGGGACAATGAATGCTGGAATGGAATCCAAAATCCATGTGTGCCGCCTTGATCCCTCGTTGTGCGTAATAATCTACCCGCTCGGAGCAAATCGTAAAGACAAAGTCAGGTTGCACCCTTTGAATCAGCGGCATCGTAAAGCTCTCTGTAAACGTAGGGTCTTCTGTCGCCCAGTAAATGAGCGGAACATCCGCCTCATGCACATACCGATTAATCCAGTCCAGTTTGACAGCCGTTTGCTCAGGCCCCCAGCCGATGGCGATCACCAAATCTGGCTGAAACTCCCCGAGCATCTCGGGAATGTTTTGCTCCGTCAACGGCCCTGAAATCATCACATCGTGTCCTGAATCGCGAAATCCGTTTGGCAGCCCGTGAATCCACATGGGGTGGCTTTCCAAGAACAATACTCGCATTTTCTCACCTCGCCGTCCTTCCTTCCTGTTTCCGTTCCCTCAGGTTCCCTTGGCTCGGGCAAATGCCTGCAATTTTCCAAGCGCATACTGAATGAGTTTTTGATTTTGGCAGTCAATTCCGTAAAATAGTGTCCAAAAGCTGATCGTCTTGACGTAAAATGATGTTATGCGGTCAAAAAACACCGGGTCAGTCTCCCTGGTGTAATAGCTCAATACTTTGTGGGCAAAGGCTGCGCCGTACGCCCTGTAAATCCCGACAAAATCGTAGGCGGGGTCTCCTACCCCCATTGCGCCGAAGTCGATAATCCCGTTCAGCCGCCTTTTCTCGAAGTCGTAGAGCAGGTGCTCAGGCTTCAAATCGTTGTGCAACAGCGCCGGCTTGAACGCGAAGTAGTCCGGATTCGCCACAAACGCCTGAAAGGTCTGCCTGGTCCACTGTTGCAGCTCAAGAGGCATATAAGAAAAAGCCTTCCGTTCAATTCGCTTCAGAAGATTTTCGTAAAAAGCTTTGGTCAACGCCGGGTCAATCGCCTTGTCGAACGACTTTTCCAGCGGATAGGAATGCAGCCCGCTCAAAAATCCCCCAATCGCTTTGGCTACTTGCTCTTGTTCCTTGTCAGACAGTCCGCTCATCTCTTCGCGAAAAAGCGGCTTCCCGTAAATCATCGGGTATCCGACGTACTTGATGTCGTCTGTCTGCGTGGAGGAATAGACAAACTGGGGAATCGCCACAGGCACCATAGGCCCTAGCAGCGGTAAAATTTGCATCTCCCGGCTGATGATCGCTTTCGCCTCCTCTGTCTTGGGGAAGCGGAAAATCATCTTTTCTCCTACGATGACGACAAAATTGCTCCAGCCTGTATCGTCCACGCGAAATGTTTCGTTTCGCAGCTCCGGATATCGGTCTTGCAGCAGCTTGCGCAAAGGCTCGAGTTGCACACGAAATACGCCCCTTTCCAGACCGCATTCATACTCAATTGATGTATTGTATGACTTGGCTTACGAAAGGCAACGATAAAAAAGCCCCTAATGAAGCCTGCCTAGCAACATTTGGGGTTTTGCCGATAGGTATGTGCTGAATAGAAAAAAATTTTTTAACAATACTCAGCAAATATAGTATAATGGTGATAATGATTTTCATTTTCGTAAAAATTCATACTAGAGAGATTGTTACACATAAATGGCGGGTTGTTTGATCACATCATCACGTTGGAAAGGGAAGATTCTATGGAAAAAGTTTTGGAAGTAAAGGACTTACACGTTTCATTTGACACGTATGCAGGTGAGGTAAAAGCAGTGCGGGGGGTTTCTTTCGACCTGCACAAAGGGGAAACGCTGGCTATCGTAGGTGAGTCCGGCTCCGGTAAATCCGTTACGTCTCAAGCACTTATGCGCCTTATTCCTTCTCCTCCGGGCCGTATTCCCAAAGGACAAGTCCTGTTTGAAGGCAGAGACTTGGTTACTTTGACAGAAAAAGAAATGCAGGATGTTCGCGGACGCGACATCTCGATGATTTTCCAAGACCCGATGACGTCGCTCAATCCGACGATGACGATCGGAAACCAAATTATGGAGAGCTTCATCAAACACCAGAAGCTGAGCCGCGCTGAAGCTCGCACACGCGCTGTCGAGCTGCTGGAGCTGGTTGGCATTCCGTTTGCCAAAGAGCGTGTCGATCAATATCCGCACCAATTCTCTGGCGGTATGCGTCAACGGATCGTCATCGCGATCGCGCTGGCCTGCAATCCGAAGCTGATCATTGCGGACGAGCCAACAACCGCGCTGGACGTGTCCATTCAGGCGCAAATTTTGGAGCTGCTGAAAGATATCCAGAAAAAAATGGGTACTTCCATCATCTTCATTACCCACGACCTCGGTGTCGTAGCGAATATGGCTGACCGTGTAGCGGTTATGTACGCTGGAAAAATTGTCGAGATCGGAAATGTCGATGAGATTTTCTACGATCCGAAGCATCCGTATACATGGGGGCTGCTTGGCTCCATGCCTAACCTCGATACGAGCGACGAAGAGCTGATGTCCATTCCTGGCTCCCCGCCAGACATGTTCAAGCCTCCTGTCGGCGATGCGTTCGCAGCACGCAACCCGTATGCGCTGCAAGTCGATCTGGAATTTGAGCCACCGATGTTCAAAATCTCGGAGACGCACTATGCTGCAACCTGGTTGTTGCATGAGATGGCTCCGCAAATCGATCCTCCTGCATCCGCAGTGAGACGCAAAACAGACAGCGACGAAAAGAAAGTCGAAGTGCAACGCCCGCAAGCAGCGAAATCGTATGACCAGCGCGAAAAGCTTGTAGAGGTCAAAGACCTGAAACAGCATTTCGATCTTGGCGGCGGCCATATTTTGAAAGCGGTTGACGGAATCAATTTTGACATCTACAAAGGCGAGATTTTCGGACTGGTAGGAGAATCCGGGTGTGGCAAGTCCACAACTGGCCGCACCATCCTCCGCCTGTACGATGCGACAGACGGCGAAGTGCTGTTCAAAGGCAAGAGTGTTCACGGCAAAAAAACAGGCGACGAGAAGAAATGGCTGAACCGCAAAATCCAGATGATTTTCCAGGACCCGTATTCGTCTCTGAATCCTCGCCTGACTGTATCCGATATTATTGCAGAAGGTCTGGATATTCACAAACTGGCTACCAAAGAGCAGCGCATCGCGAAAGTACACGAGCTGCTGGAAACAGTCGGTCTGAACCGCGAGCACGCCAACCGCTATCCGCATGAGTTCAGCGGTGGACAACGCCAACGCATTGGAATTGCCCGCGCTTTGGCTGTCGATCCCGAGTTCATTATCGCGGACGAGCCGATCTCTGCTCTGGACGTATCCATCCAGGCTCAGGTTATCAACCTGCTCAAACGTCTGCAAAAAGAAAAGGGCCTGACCTATTTGTTCATCGCCCATGACCTGTCGATGGTGAAATACATCAGTGACCGGATCGGCGTGATGTATCGCGGCAAAATCGTGGAGCTGGCGGAGAGCAACCGCTTGTACGAAAACCCGATTCACCCGTATACCAAGTCTCTGCTTTCGGCTATCCCTCTGCCAGACCCGGATTACGAGCGCAACCGCAAACGGATTGTTTTCGACGATCAGGAATACTTGCAGAACCAGACCGAAGAAAGAGTGCTGCGGGAAATCGAGCCAGGTCACTATGTCGCTTGCACGCAAAAAGAATTTGAGCGTTACGGCGGCGGCGTCCTGGTCTAAACGAGGACAAGCCTGCACCAACAAACGAAAAAGGGAGATGAGCCTCGATGGCTCTCTCCCTTTTCTTTTTGCCGTTCAGCGCATTACGGTTTCATTCTGAGCAAGCGCATGCTGTTTAAAATCACGATCAAAGCAGCGCCTGTATCGCTCAGTACAGCCAGCCACAAGGTCAACCAGCCCGGGAAAATCAGCACGAGTGCAACCAGCTTCACCACGATGGAGAACCAGATGTTTTGCTTGATGATCACAAGCGCTTTGCGACTGATTCTCACCGTATGCGGCAGCTTCTCCAGATTGTCGGCCATCAGCACGATATCTGCCGTTTCCATCGCGGTATCCGTGCCTGCCCCGCCCATGGCGATACCCAAGTCGGCGGTTGCCAGCGCAGGGGCGTCGTTGATTCCGTCGCCGACCATGGCGACGACTTTGCCCTCTTGTTGCAGCTTTTTCACTGCTTCGACCTTGTCCTGCGGAAGCAGCTCGGCAAAATAGCGATCGACTCCCGTCTGGGCCGCTACCTTTTTCGCTGTCCCGGCATTGTCGCCTGTCAGCATGATGATTTCGCTGATTCCGGCTGCTTTTATTTGACTGATCGCGCCAACCGTAATCTCGCGAATCGCATCCGCGACGGCGATCATGCCGAGCAGTTCGTGCTTCGTGCCAACCACAATCAGTGTGTTGCCTTCGACTTGCAAGGAAGCGATTTGTTCCTTCCAAGGACTCATGTCAATCCCCAGCTCTTCGAAAAGCGCCGGCTTCCCTGCGTAATAAACCACACCATCTACCGTCGCCTGCACGCCTTTTCCTACCAGCGCCTGATAATCGTCGCCCGCTCGTGCGGCTATCTGCTTTTGCTTGGCGTAAGCGACAATCGCCTGGGCAATCGGGTGGTTGGAGCGCTCTTCCATCGTCCGGGCAATGGCAAGGATGACGTCCTCCGCCTCTCCCACTGCCACCACCTGAGTCACGCGCGGCTTGCCTTCTGTCAGCGTGCCTGTTTTGTCAAAAGCAATCGCTTCAATCGCTCCTGCCTTCTCCAAAAAAGTCCCGCCTTTAATCAGCACGCCATTTCTGGCGGCATTCCCGATCGCGGAAACAATGGCAACTGGCGTCGAGATAACCAACGCGCAAGGGCAGGCAACCACAAGCAGCTCCAATGCCTTGTAAAACCATTCTCCCCATGTGCCAAAGCCAAACAGCGGAGGAAACACAATCACGAGCAAGGCGAGAATCAGCACGATCGGCGTATACATGGCGGCAAACTTGTCGACAAACGCCTGCGTCGGAGCTTTTTTCTCCTGAGCCTCTTCCACCAGGTGAATGATTCGCGCAATCGCTGTATCTGCGACGAGCTTCGTCACTTTGATTTCCAAAGCGCCGCTTTCGTTCACGCTGCCTGCAAATACGACGTCGCCAGCCTGTTTGTCGACGGGAATGGACTCCCCTGTAATCGGAGCCTGGTTCACGCTGGAATGACCCGCCAATATATCGCCGTCGAGCGGAATTTTCTCTCCCGGCTTGACCACGATCACATCGCCTACGCCAATCTCTTCTACGGACATCCGGGTCAGCGTCTCGCCTTTTTTCACCCACGCTTCCGGCGGAGCGAGATCCATCAAATTGCGGATCGAGTCGCGCGTTTTTTCGATCGACTTCGTTTGCAGCAAATTGCCGATTGAGAACAACCAGACAACCGTTGCCCCTTCCAGCCACTCTCCGATCAGAGCAGCCCCAATCGCAGCAACTGACATCAGTACGTTCATGTCCAGCGACTTGCTTTTGATCGCGTAAAAAGCACTGCGCGCCGGACGATAGCCGCCGCTAATAATGGCGAGTGCGTAAAGAATCGTGCTGACCGATGCGTCCAAGCTGGTCAAGGAGCTTGCGAAGCCAAGCGCCAGAAAAACTCCGGAAAGAGTCGTGAGCAGCGTGCCCGCCTGATCTTTTTTGACCGCCTCACCAGACGTTCTGCGCTCCAGCCGCTGGGCGCTGTACCCCGCCTTGGCGACTTCCCTGATCACCGCGTCATCCTGCAAGCCGTCAGAGACAAGCTGCATTTTTCCGGTTGAAAAATTAACACTGACATCCTTCACCGCTGGAAGCGTCCGCATGTGCCTTTCCAGCGACTTGGCGCACGAGCTGCAATCCATGCCGTGCACACTGTAGACAATCGCCTTTCCGGACAGAGCGGCCGTACCGTCAGAGGCAACGGCAGCCGCAGACTCCAGCACTGTGAGTGTTTTTTTGCCATGGGTATGTTCTGAGCTGCAATGGTGCCCGCTGCAGCACCCGTCATGTTTTTGTTCATTTGCCATATGCTCTCACCTATTTCCCAAGCATCTATTTTCCCCAACTCATCTGAATATATCCAACAAACATTCAAACAAACATTTAATTATTATATTATCGGATACCAGTTCCTGGTTCAAGATTCAATTTAGAGTTTTTCGCCTATTTATTTGACAAATTCAGGAACGGGAGATGGTGAAGGGCTTCGGTGTGGCGGGGAAATGCTGAGTGGTGGATTGAAGGCTTGCTTGGGGAGCTGCTTGATCGAAAAAGCTTGCTTGGGGTAATGCTTTGTAGATTACGTCATCGGTACTTCAGGTGAGGCGAGGAAAGAGACGAATCGCTGTAGCTTCTTGGGATACCCCCTGTGGGCTTAGACTGCACGGCTCCGGGGAAAAAGCGAAACCGCGTCAAAAGCAGTAGCAGGAGCACGTTGACGCTTAAAACCGTGTTTCGCTTTTTCCTCGGAACCTCGGTCGGTATCCCAAAGAGCTTTCGCGGATTCGTCTCTTTCCTCGTCAGCGGCTGGTTGTGGTCGGCGCGGGTTTCAAAGAAAAATGCCAATGCCAAAAAGCTTGTTTGAACTGACGCTTTGTAGTCTGCGTCATCGGTACTTTAGCGATGGTGATCGGGGTTTCAGAAAAACACAGAAACATGAGCAAGAGTCTTCTTGAAAACGGTCACTTCATGCAACCCGTTCATGAAAAAACTTACTCAATTTCTGCTCTGGATTTTCCGCCCTTGAGCAACCTCCAAAAAGCAATCTCCGACTAAAGCTTACCGTCGGCCGAGGAAACAGGAGAAACAAGCGAAAGGGCTTTGGGACTCCTTCCGAGACGGAGGTGAAAAAGGAAAACACGCTTTTAAGCGGCAACGTGCGTTCGCTTCCTCGATCTCGCTGCTTTTGACGCGGTTTTCCTTTTTCGCCGGAGACGGGCAGTCCATGCTTCCCCGCTAGAGGTCCAAGTCCCTACAGCGGTTTCTCCTGTTTCCTCCCTCCACCACAGCCGCGATCAACAACCGTACTTAGCCCCCAGACACTAAATAAAAAAGCTCCCCACAATGGCGGAGAGCCTTTCTTCGCTACTTCATCTGCTTTTGGGAGACAGCGACGGGAGTTGTTTGCCAACGTTCGCCGCAATCGAGACAAACGCATTTGACTACTTTTTTCCTTTCCAGATACATCCTGACCGCAAACAGGATAAACGCACCCATCAAGCCGAGAAACAAGAAAATAACAGGCGTGCCTTGTACCGATATGCCAATGAGGGCAAGGACGATCAGCACCGCTGCGTAAATCACAACATACAGCCGACGGTTGATCGCTTCCGTATAGTCGACTTTTTTGGAATGACACTTGGTACACTTTTGTTGGAAACTCATCGTTCTCTCTCCCTGTTTTATGCTCTTTTCGTAAAGAGTGTTGCGTTACGAAAAGCCCGTGAGTTGACAGGCATCATCACCATGCCTATCTTGGCATGCATTCAACGGCAACAAACGTTCCCTATAGAGAACTACCCTTATTCTGCCAATCCTTTACGGCCAATGTCAATAACAACATCTTTGCAAAAAGAGTATACACAAAAAAAGGGAGAGACACCACCAAGACTCCCGCGACATAGCGATCTGCCCGGTAGCAGCGCCCTACTCAGCCTCTGTCACCGAGTAACCGGCAACCCACGCCTTCTCCATTCGTCAAAGCCGCCGCTCAGATTTTGCACTTGTAAAAAACCGTTTGCTTTCAGCAAGCTCACCCCGATCGCCGACCTTCTGCCGCTCTTGCATTGCACCAGTATTGGCTTGTCACGCGGCAAGTCCTGCATGCGCTGCGGCAAATAGCCGAGCATGATGTGCTTCGCGCCCGGGATCTGCCCCTCTGCCAGCTCTTTTTCGTAACGAACGTCAATCACGTATAGCTCCCCTGCCGGAACCTGCTCTTCCACCGCTTCTGGCGTGACTTCCTGATACTGCTCAAAAGCAACAGCAAGCTTTTCTCCCCTGCCAAGCTCCATCGTGCCCTTTACCTGATCCAGCCCGATCGACTGCAAATCGTGCAAAACGGCGGGAACAAGCTGCCTCTCGGCCAGCACAAAAATCGGGCGCTCGTAATCGAGCAGCCACCCGGCCCACGTAGGGAACGACTTGTCGCAGGGCAGATTGATGGTGCCCGGCACATGCTTTTGGGCGAACGCTTCTGCCGGACGGACGTCTATGACTACTCCCTGCTGCTTCCATTCTTCCAGCACGCCAATGGAAGCTTCCGCCTGCACAGGTGCCGCTATCGCTTGCAGCGGTTGTGGCCCGACTTTGTTCAGATGTTTCATCATCGCAAAGTATGTAGGAGGCTCAGGCTGGCCCTGGAGCAATTGCTGCACAAACTCCTCTTCACGCTCATGCTGCAACGCCCAGTTCGTACGTTTTTCATAGCCAACCGTCGAAGACTGCACAGCCCCGATTGCTTTGCCGCACGCACTGCCTGCCCCATGCCCCGGCCACACTTGCAAATAGTCAGGAAGCTGCTTAAACCGCTGTAACGAGTGAAACATCTTTCTCGCCATCTCGTCAGCCGAGCCGCTTACGTTAGCCGCCTTTTCCAGCAAATCGGGACGCCCAATGTCACCGACAAACACAAAATCGCCCGTAAAAATGCCCATCGGTTCCGTGTCCGGCCAGCCTCTGTCTGTCAAAAGCAGGGCAATATGCTCTGGCGTATGCCCCGGTGTATGCAGAACTTCGAACGTCAGATGACCGATACGGAATGTTTCCCCGTCGCGCAGCAAGCGGTGCTCGTACTGGGCTGCATACTGATACTTCCAGTCCGGCCCGCCTTCGTCTGACAAATACAGCGTCGCTCCCAATCTTTCCCCGATTTCCCTTACTCCCGAGAGGAAATCGGCATGAATATGGGTTTCCGTCGCAGCGACAATCTTCAGTCCATTTGCTTTCGCTGCCTGTACATATGGCTCAATATGGCGCGCCGGATCAATCACGATCGCTTCCCCTGTTGCCTGGCAGCCTACCAAATAAGATGCTTGGGCGAGTTTTTCATCGTAAAAATATTTAAGCAGCATGAAAATCAGCCTCCTGTCTTTTATCAAGCAGCCATCCGCTCGCGTAGTCCTACAACTTTCCCGGAAGCATGCCGTGCCAGTACATCCGCGGGAGCAGCTCTTTTTTCAGCCAATACATGCTTAACCGTTCCTTGGATTGGTCAAAAGGGAATGTCTCGCGCGGATTCAGCTCGTAATCAAATTCAGCCAGGATCAATTTGCCGTAACCAGTGACGAGCGGGCACGATGTATAGCCGTCGTATCGCTCGGTCATCGGTTTTCCTTCAAGGAGCGACAAGACGTTTTGCACGACGACTGGTGCTTGCTTGCGAATCGCCGCCCCTGTTTTGGAGGTAGGCAAGTTGGTGCAATCGCCTATGCCAAAGATGTTGGGGAAGCGAGCATGCTGCAGGGTGAACGGATCGACATCGACCCAGCCGTCAGCAGCAGCGAGCGGACTGTGCTTGATAAAATCCGGCGCACTCATCGGCGGCACGACATGGATCATCTCGTACGGCATGGCTACTTGCGCTTTTGTGTCCAGGTTCTCGAAAATGGCTTGCTTTTTATCCGCGACGATTTCTACGAGATTATGCTTGAAGATCGTCTCAATCTGTTTTCTTTCAATGACTTTTTGCAAGGCTTTCGCGTATTTTTTCACACCGAAAATAGCCGCTGCGCCGGAGACAAAACGCACGGTCGAGCGGGAGCGCACCTTTGTTTTGCGAAAGGAATCGTCAGCGAGGTACATGATTTTCTGCGGTGCTCCGCCGCATTTCACAGGAGTGTTCGGGTTGGTAAACAGCGCGTTGCCTCCCTGAAAATGGCGAATTTGCTCCCACGTGCTCTCGACGTAGTCATACGAGTAATTGCTGCACACCCCATGCTTGCCGATGCTTTCCTTCAGTCCCTTTACCTTACCCCAATCAATCTGGATGCCAGCGGCGACAACCAGAAAATCATAATGCACAGCTGTTCCCGACGCTGTCATGACGGTATTGTTTTGGGGCAAAAATTTGGTGACGGCATCCTGTATCCAGACCGCTCCTTTGGGAATCACGGAGGCTTCGTCGCGCTCCGTCGACTCCCGGCTGACGACACCCGCACCTGCCAGTGTCCACAACGGCTGATAATAGTGCTTGCTTGCAGGATCAATGATGGCGATCTGGCCGATTAACGCGCGTGATTGGCGCAGCAGACGCGCCGCAACCGATATGCCTGCACTGCCTCCGCCTACAATCACTAGCTTGTAACGTGTCCTTTGCGTTGCTTCCATCACGCTCACCCCTCCTTGTATTGGATGAGAAACAACCCTTCGCCTATTCATATGGCAAGAGACAAGCCAAGTTGCTTGATCAAGCAAAAAACGATGCTGCCAAACTTTTGCATCCAAAAATACGGGGCTGCCCCCTGATCAGTGCGCCGCTATCTTTTCTCTTTTCATGTGAATGTCTATAATAGTAGGACATTGTAGTGGGCCAGAGGTGATTATAACGATGGACGACATCTGTGAAATTCAATGTTACGACGAAGAAAAGGTCAGTCGCTTGAAGCCGCACGCTGGCGAATCATTAGGGGTAGCGAAAATATTCAAAGCGCTGGCGGACGACACCCGGGCGAAAATCATTCATATTCTGTCCATGGAAGACGAGCTTTGCGTCTGCGACGTGGCAGCCATCATCGGCAGTTCCATCGCCAACACCTCGCATCATCTGCGGCTTCTTCGCAATATGGGGTTGGCCAAGTACCGCAAGGAAGGCAAGCTCGTCTTTTACTCGCTCGACGATGACCATGTGCGCCACTTGATCCTCGCGGGCGTAGAGCACGCAAAAGAACAGAAAGCGAATGTCCGAGCTACCTGATGGCTCGGTTTTTTATTTTTCCATGCGCCTGTTGCGCATGCGCAAAGAGTTCAGCACTACCGACAGCGAACTGAACGCCATGGCGATGCCCGCAAGCCACGGAGCCAAAAAGCCAAGCATCGTCGCCGGGATGGCAATGGCATTGTAAAAAAACGCCCAAAACAAGTTTTGCCGAATATTTTTCATCGCCATTTGGCTGAGCCTGATGGCGTGGACAACGCCGCGTACCTCTCCGTGCATGATGATGACATCTGCCGAGTCTTTGGAAATGTCGGCTCCGGTGCCCAAGGCAATGCCGACACTGGCTGCGGACAGGGCTGGCGCATCGTTGATCCCGTCGCCGACCATGGCGACTTTTTTCCCTTTTGCTTGCAACTCCCAGATCAACTCCGCTTTTTGCGCAGGCAGCACCCCGGCGTACACTTGCCCGATGCCGGCCTGTCTTGCCACGCTTGCCGCCGTATGCGGATTGTCTCCGGTAATCATGATGATTTCCTTGCCCATTTTTCTCAGTTGGGCGACTGCTTTTTTCGCGTCTCGCTTCAATTGATCCGACAGCACCACGTATCCAGCCAAACGCCCGTCAATGCCGACCAGCAGCACCATTTTTCCTTCCGCCCCGTGAAGCTCCACCTGACTTTGCAAAGGGGCGATGTCTATGTTTTTTCGGGTCAGCAGCTTGGAAGATCCGACTACAACCGTATGGCCTTCCACAGTCGCCTCGATCCCATAGCCGGGAAGGGATGCGAAGGACGTAGCTGCCGGAATGGACAAGCCTTGTTTTTTGGCATGAGCCACGATGGTTGCCGCCAACGGATGCTCAGAGGTCAACTCCGCCCCGGCCACCAGACACAAAAACGCCGCCTCGCTCCATCCGCGTGTATGAATCCCGACGACCTGATGAGCCCCTCGGGTCAATGTTCCCGTTTTGTCAAACACAACCGTATCGACCTTTTGCAGCACTTCCAAAAATTTTCCCTGCTTGAACAAAATGCCCATCTGTGCCGCCCGTCCAGACACCACCAGGATCGACATGGGCGTAGCCAGACCGAGTGCGCACGGGCAAGCGATGATCAGGACAGCGATCGCCTTTTCCAGCGCGCCGCCCAAATCTTGCGCGGTAAAGACGTAGTACCAGGCAACAAAAGTGATAACAGCAATCGCGATGATAATCGGCACGAACACGTCCGTGATTTCATCCGCCACTCTCTGGATCGGGGCTTTGGACAGCTGCGCTTCCTCCACGGTGCGAATCACTTGCGTCAGCGCGGTATCCTCGCCTACTTGTGTCGCTTTTACCTTGAGCCAGCCGCTCTGGTTCAACGTGGCGCCGATTACGGAATGGCCGCCCCATTTTTCCACAGGCAGACTCTCTCCGGTAAACATCGACTGATCGACGCTCGCGTGCCCTTCCAGCACGATTCCGTCTGTCGGAATCCGCTCGCCTGGCTTGACGATGAAAATATCGCCCGTTGCCAGCTCTGCTACCGGAACAGCCCGCACCTCATCGCCGCGCAGGACATGCGCCATCGTCGGTTGAAGCTGGTGAAGCTGTCCGATGGCATTTTTCGTCCGGTCTTTCGCCATCGCCTCCAAATATTTGCCCAGGAGCAGAAACGTAAAGATGACGGCGCATGACTCGTAGTAGACTGTCAAACCGTGACTCTCCTGTCCAATGGTCGTAAACGTCAAATAGTGACTGTACAAAAAGGCGGTCGAGGTGCTCAGCACAACCAGCACGTCCATGTTGGCGGAACGGTTTTTCAACGCGTTCCACGCCCCGATGAAAAACGGCTGCCCAATGAACAGCTGAATCGGCAGCGTCAGTGCAAACTGAAACAACGGCATAAGAAACAAGCTCGGCACCCAGACGAATGAAAGGACGGAAAAGTGCGCCGCCATCGCCCACAAAAGCGGGATCGTCAAAATAGCCGAGAAAATAAACCGCCGAAGCAGCAGCTTTTTTTCCTCCTGAAGCTCTGCTTGCTTCAAACTCGCGGAAAAACCGAGCTGTTCAATCTTGGTCATGATCTCCTGATCGTTGGTTTGCGCAGGATCAAAGGCTACCCGAGCCTTGTTGGTCGTCAGATTGACGTGGACTTCCTGGACGCCCTGAACTTTTCGCAGCCGCTTTTCAATCCGGTTGGCGCACGCTGCACAAGTCATCCCTGTGACCTGATACGTTTGGTTGATGGTCATGAAAAACTCCCCTTCAGCTTCCGTACATGCCCTCATGTCCAACCTATGCGGCAGGACAATTCAGTAGAAGATGAAGTATGAATGGCAACTGTCATGAATACGATAGGGAAGCTTGTAACTCATGGGAAAGTGGTGAGAATGCTGCGAAAATCCGGATTCTTTCGGCTGTCGTCCCTGCTGTTGTCCGTTCTCCTTGCACTCGTTGGCTGCGCTTCTGCGGATCATGCTGAACACGCCAGCACTGCTCTCGCACAAAAAACGGATACGCCAATGCTTGCGGAGCTGTCCATCCCGTTGCAGGTCGAGCTTGATCCGGCTCCGGCGAAAAACGTGAAAGAAAACACGCTGCGCATTACCGTGCCAGCCGAGCATGCAGCCAAGCTGGCCAACGCAAAAGTCTCCGTGTCCCTGACCATGCCCAATATGGACCACGGCGCTATCGTCTTTGAAGCGACGCAGGAAAAAGCAGGCGAATACGTCGCGCAAATCGTGCCGACCATGCTGGGAGAATGGCTGGCTACGATTACTTTCGAGATGGACGGCACAGCCATGAGCACAGCGTATTCTTTTGAAGTGGAGCCATAATAGCTAAAAGCATTGTAATGACTACCACAGCCACGGATTAACGGTGGGAATCCAGCCGTTGATGGCCATTCCCCGCAAGACGGACAATATCCCGATGCAGAGCGCAAGAGCGTTGCCCATGACCATCACCTTGGAGCGAAATGCTTTCGACAAAACCAGTGAAAACAACGCGATTGCCACGAGCGCGGGCAAAGTGCCCAAGCCAAACACGCCCAAGGTCGTCATCCCTTGCAGGACGCTGCCAGTAGCGGCGGCTTTCATGTGCATCGTATACGTCAGTCCGCAGGGCAAAAAGCCCAGCAGCAGTCCGCTTGCCAGCACAGGCACTGTTCCCTGCCGCTCTTTTTGCAATTGCAACAGCTTTTGCGCGGCGGGGAGTTTGAGCGGACTGTATTTGTCCAAAGGCAGCGCCACTTTTTTGACGACCCAGAGAATGATCAACAGCCCTCCGGCGATATTGGCAATTCCCTGCAATCCGACTACGACTCCTGCCGCATTCACAAACGATCCGACAAAGCCCATAAATGCGCCTACGGCCATGTACGTCACAATTCGCCCCGTATTGTATGCCAGGATCGTTTGCGCAAGCGACGCTTTGGATTGAAGCGTCATGGTGGACATGATCCCGCCGCACATCCCGATGCAGTGAGGAGCGCTGAGCAAGCCTGTCACAAAGACGAGCCAGTAGTCGTACAGTCCAGCATTCATCCCGCAGCCCCTCTTTTTCCATTATTTTTACGGTCATGCAATGACGCATCCTTTTCCTAACGTAATGGCTGCGGCTAGTATTTATGACTTCGCGGCAAATGAAAACGCCCCCGGCTTGGCTTACTTGCGGGGGCGTTCCTGGGCTGGCAAAGTGACCTTGATGGTCGTGCCGACTCCTGTTTGGCTGTCGATTTCGATGCTGCCTTTTGCAACCTGGACAATTTTCTGGACGATGGCTAAACCGAGTCCGCTGCCTGTCGCTTCCCGGTTGCGGGACTTGTCGCCTTTGTAAAAGCGCTCGAAAATGTGCTGGCGCTCCTCCTCCGAAATGCCGATCCCTGTATCGCGGATGATGACGGCGATGTCGGGCGATTGCCGAATCGAGACAAAAATGGTGCCATGCGGCGGAGTAAACTTGATGCTGTTGGACAGCAAATTGATCCATACTTGATTGAACAGCTGCTTGTCTGCGGTGACGAGTGTGTCCGGCAGTTCCAGCTCTAGCTCCAGCTTTTTTTGCTGCCATTGGCGTTCCAGCAGCAGTACGACTTGTCGCAACTGCTCGTCCAGCCGATATTCGCTCGGCTCGTACAAGCCCGTTTCCTTGTCCAGCGAAGCGAGCGTCAAAAGCTGTTTGCTCAGTGAGGAGAGTCGCCTGCTCTCTTCTTCGATAATCGCCAAATACTCCGCCTTTTGCGCCTCTGGCATGCCACCGCTGCGGATCGCCTGGGAAAATCCCTGGATGGAAGCAAGCGGAGACTGGATTTCGTGCGAGACGTTGGAAACAAACTCTTGGCGCATGTCATCGAGTTGCTTCAACGATTCTGTCATCTGCGCAAAGTTGGCCGCCAGCTCCCCGATTTCGTCTCGGCGCGAGATGTCGAGCTGGATTTCGTACTCGCCTTCCGCCAGCTTTTTCGTCGCCTGGCTCAGTTTTTGGATCGGCCGAACCAAATAGCGGGTGAATATCAGAATAAACATCAAGCTGAGCAAAAACATGGCGACAAGCAACACGGCAAACATCACATGGACCTCGCCAAACTGCTGCTCGATGCTGGGCCGCACAAACAAGGCGTATTTCCGTCCTTCTGCTTCCAGCGGCAAACCGATGCTGTTTTTCAGCGTATTTTCAAAAAATCCGGTAACGAACAATCCGTGTTGTTCTTCGGCGATTCCTCTGTACGTTTCCCCGGCAAGCACCTTTTGCACGATCTGCGGCTCAATCTGCTGGTCGCGGAAAGGCGCTCCGAACGTTTGGACTTGTCCGTTCTCGTCTACGAGATACAGCTGAAAATTGAGATTGGCTACATGGGTCATAAAGGCAGGCAAGTCCATACTGGCGGCATTATGCTCGTACAAATCGATGATCTGCTGGCCGATCCGGGTAATTTTTTGTTCATTGTACGTGCGCATGTTGCGCTGGTAATATTCGTTGGCAAGGAGAAAACCGAGCGTCCCGCTGATGATGACGATCGCGACAAACATGAGCACGACCCGAAAGTAGAGGGATCTCATCCGCCGCGCACCTCCAGCTTGTAGCCGAGGCCGCGAACAGTGCAAATGACAAAGTCATCGGTCTTGTCCGTAAATTTTTCCCGCAGCCGTTTGATGTGCACATCGATCGTGCGGCTGTCGCTCTCGTTATCTCCTCCCCACACCAAATCCAGCAGTTGATCCCGCGTAAAAGTCCGGTCGGGAAAGCTGGCGAGCTGGGCGAGCAGTTCAAACTCCTTGAGAGGGAGATGCATGACTTCGTCTTTGATTTTTACAACGTGGCTCATCCGGTCGATGACGGTATCATGCATGACAATGACCTGCTTGCTGACCATCTGGTAGCGGCGCAGCAAGGCCCTGATCCGATACAGCAATTCCGTCGGCTCGAACGGCTTGGTGAGGTAGTCGTCCGTTCCGGCCAAAAATCCTTTTTCCTTGTCCCTCACTTCGCCTTTTGCCGTCAGCATGATGACGGGAATATCGTAGTATTCGCGAATCTCCTTGCACAGCTCCCAGCCGTTTTTCCCCGGCATCATCACATCGACGATCGCCAACTGAACTTTTTCCTGCTCAAGCAAAACGGATGCCTGGCTCCCATCTGCGGCAGCCAGCACGCGGTATCCTTCTTTTTCCAAATAAAATCTCAGCAGTTCACGAATGTGCGCATCGTCATCTGCGACCAAGATCGTCATTTTCATCAGGCTTCTCCCCTTGCCGTGTCTATCTCAAGGCTGATGATCTGATTATAACGGGTAGCATCTCCCGCGATGCAGTCCCTTACGCAATTTTTCCGGTTCAGTTCCGTTGCGGAAAAAGGGACGCAAGGTTGCTTTCATCAGTATAGTTAGGGAATATGAACGGCAGATGAACAAAAAGCCATCGCTGCCTAAGCAACAATGGCCTTCCATTCTTATTGGTTAAACGTCTCTGCAAACCAGTTGGCGGAAGCGTCCACTTCCATCCTGGTCAGCTGATGACCGTATGACTCCCAGTGCAAAGTCACTTCGGCCCCAGCCGCTGCCAACAGCTGCTTCAGCTCCTCCGACTCCTCGGGAGAGCAAATCGGGTCGTTCGTTCCCGCCCCGATGAACACCGGGATGCCGCTCATGTCAGGCAGGGGAATCCCGCGCCTTGGCACCATCGGATGATACAGCACCGCCCCGCGCAACGAATTGGCGTAATGGAACAGCAAGCTTCCGGCAATGTTCGCGCCGTTGGAATATCCGACTGCGACGATATTCTCCCTGTCCAACTGGTAATTGACCGCTGCCTGATTCAAAAATTCATGCAGCTCCTCCGTGCGGAACACCAAATCTTCCTCATCGAACACACCCTCTGCCAGGCGACGGAAAAACCGGGGCATGCCGTTTTCCAGGACGTTGCCTCTGACGCTGAGAATAGAAGCGCCGGGATGAATCAGCTCAGCCAGCGGCACGAGATCGTTTTCGTCTCCCCCTGTTCCATGCAACAGCAAAAGAGTGGGGGCTGCGAGATCGCTTCCTTTTCGAAAAATGTGTTTCATTCCTTGTCCTCCGCAAGCACGTGCACGGCAATCGGCGGCAGTCCCTGCTCGATCTCGGCGCGATGTGGTTCATACCATTCGGGCAGCATCAGCTTTTCACCGAGCGACTCGAATGGCTCGTCTCGTTCAAAGCCTGGCGGGTCAGTGGCAATCTCAAACAAAATCTCGCCTGGCTCGCGGAAATAGATGGCGTGGAAATACTGCCGATCAATAATATCGGTAGGATGGAAGCCGGACTGCGCCACTCGCGATTGCCACAAGCGGTGATCCTGGTCATCCTTGGCCCGCCAAGCGATATGGTGCACAGTTCCTGCTCCGCCTGCGCCTCTCGGCATTGGCTCGGCGTTGACATCAATGATATTGCCCAGGTCGCCGGGTGCCTGGAAGCGGACAAGCCCGTTTTCTTCGCCGACTCGGGTCAGGCCCATCAGCTTTTCCAACACTTCCATCGTGTGCTTCGGCGCAACGCTGTACAGAATCGCTCCACCGAACCCTTTGATTGCCTTGTCAGCGGGAATACCTCCAAACGTCCACTGGCTCGCAGGGCCGCCTTCGCGCTCGACAATCTCCAGTTGCAAACCGTCCTTGTCGGCAAATTGCAGATAGATTTCCTGGAAGCGCTCTATGCGGCGGTATTCCACCTGGAACTTGTCGAGACGCTTTTCCCAAAAATCGAGCGAGCCGACAGGAACGAGAAAAGTAGTGTAGCCGACTTGTCCACCGCCTATGCGGCCATGTCGCGCCGTTTCCCACGGGAAGAAAGTGATCGCCGTTCCGGGACTGCCCACCTCGTTGCCGAAGTACAGATGGTACACTTCGGGGGCATCGAAGTTGATCGTTTTTTTGACCAGTCGCAGACCGAGAATGCCTGCGTAAAAATCAACGTTATCCTGTGCATTTTTGACAAAGGCTGTAATATGATGAATACCTGCTGTTTGTTGAGACATAGCTGATGACCTCCTTCATATATTTTTGCTTCTATTTCTCGATTATTCGGCCTGGAATGTGTTGTAGCTGACGAACTCCCCTACCGGCTTGCGGTATCCTCTCACGCGTTGGCTCGCTGTATCTTCTTTTCCGATCGTAATCATCATCGTCGGCACATAACGATCCGGAATGCGCAAAATATCGCGGACTGCCTCCGGATCAAAGCCGATCATCGGGCACGTGTCCCAGCCCTTGTCTTTGGCGGCAAGCATGAAGAGCATGGCCGACAGGCTGGCATTGCGAATCGCTTCATCTCGTTTGAGCTGATCTCCACCAGCTTCGTAGAAGGAATGGACAGACGATACAGTTTGATCGTATTCGCGCTGATCCATGACTCCCAAATGCAGCAGCCCCTCGTGGATTGGCCCCACATTTTTGTACGCCTCCAGATCGCCGAGCACCAAGATGACAGCGGACGCAGTTTTTACCTTATACTGTCTCTGTGCTGCTTCATATACTCGTTCCTTTGTCTCTGGCTCGGTCACGATCACATAGTGCGCGTGCTGGAGATTAAAAGCGGATGGGGCAAATTTGACGAGCGACATGATCTCCTCAAGTTCAGCTGTCGTAATAGATTCAGTAGGGATAAATTTATTGGCAGATCTCCGGTTTTTCACTAATGCAGTAAACTCGCTCATTTTGATTTCCTCCTCGACATCACCGAATGGTGTGTGCCATTATCATCATTTTTAAAAATCTTGAATTTAAGATATTAACACAAAAAACAACTTAACGATTGCCCTTGAGGATACTGACTGCAACAAACTTGGTTGGTCGAGAAGCTGATGAGCGCGTGCAGTAAATATCTTTAATTTAAGATAATTATAGAGCCAGCATGACTCGTTGTCAACCTTTCGGGCCAGAAGAAAGTTTTTCTCCCGGCCCTGCTTCATCTATCGGGGCAATTCGCTTACAGAAACCTGCAAATCCGCTTCTTTTGGCAGCCATGCCTGCATTTGTTCCCATTTAAACAACTGTTCAATATGGTACACGCCTTGCGGAAAATCTTCCGAGTAGAGTGTTTTAGCTGCAAATGCGGCCACTTTTGCCGTCATATGGGACTGGTCGCGCCCTTGCAACTGACACGTCGCCATTGCCGCGCGGTTGCCCGCTTTTCCCCGTGCCTCGATCTTGATGGCAAATAGATCGTCTCCCCATTTCCAGCGCAAAAACGATTCCACGACGGCTTTCCGTACCGCTGGCCGCTTGAGCAGTCGGCAAATTCCGCTGCGGCGAAACGCAGCCACTGCTCTCGTCACCCACTCCTGATCAAAACAAAGCCGTGTGGAGACTGACGCTACACCGAGCGTTCCGGCGAGTGTCTGCTGATCGGAAAAAGGGAAGCGGTACGCTTTCTTTTTCCCCAGTTTTGCTCCGAAATCGACCAGTTTGCCGTCTGTCATGCTCTCTACGCTCACCCGGCGATGATCTTGCGTCACATCATAGCGCGTGCACAGATGGTCTACGGTCCATTCCATCGCCGCCTTGCCGTGCCGATCTCCTAAACCGAGCATGATGAAAATATCCAGCTCCGTCACTTCTTCCAGCAAACGGTGCGCATGGGCCGCGAGCAGATTCGTCAAGCCCGGCGCAAGTCCGATACTGAGCACGGCAGTTCCTGTAACCTTCGCTTGGGAACGCCTGCCCCATTGCTCCAGGCGGGTCAAAAAGGCACCGGATGCAGACACATCGATGTAGTGCGTTCCGCTCAAAAGGCACTGCTCGGCGAATGCCGTATCATGCTGGTCCAGACACATCACCACCAGCTTTACTTCCGCAAGCAGCTCCTGCTCTGGCGGCTGTCGAAGCTCGAACGCGAGAGGGCGCACTTTCCCCGCTGTTTCCCGGCAAAAAGCCTCGGCCTTTTCCATGCTGCGCCCGGCGGCATACACCTGGCCTGGATACAGCTCCCCGAGTTCCTTGCAGATCGTTGCCCCTACATGTCCGTAACCGCCCACCACCAGGATTTTTTGTTTTTTCATGCGCCTCGTCCTCTCTTCTGTAAAAGCTTCTCGGTCCTGCCCCCTGCGTGGACTGGAACGATTGAAGCCTGGCATCCGTCTGGTCCCTATCCGTTTGCTCGCTTTTTCCGGTCGTTGCTACGGGTCGCATACCCCCAGATGCACAGGCAGCATAAGCTGAGCCAGCCGCCCATGATGAATACGGTTTTGTACGCTTCCAAATCTGGTTGCGCCCCTGCTGTTTGTCCGTTCATCATCCCCAGGCCAAGTGCCGCGCCTGTCACCAGTCCTGCGTTTCGGGTGAGCGCGATCATGCCCCCGACTGCCCCGGCATGCTCCAGCGGAACGTGCTTCATGATGTAACTGTTGTTTGGCGAGGCGATCAACCCCATCCCGGCGCCCACCAGCGCGATCGCTGCGATCAGTTCAACCGTGGACATGTGCCCAAGCCATACTCCCAAGGCGGCTAGTCCTGCTCCCATGCTCCCCAGTCCGGCCAGTACAACGGCTTGAGCCTGATAACGGTCGGCGGCCCAGCCCCCAAGCGGCCCCGTCAATGCCAGCAGCAGAGGGTACGCTGTGAGCAGATAGCCAGCTGACAGAGAAGACATTTTCGCATAATCAAGCAGATAGAACGGCATAACGACCAAAACCAGGTTGGCCAACACGAACGAAGCAAAACTGATCAAAAGCCCTGTCGAGACAGCAGGAAGCCGAAAAACCGCGACAGGCAAAAACGGCTCTGCCTGATGGCGTCCTCGCCAGATCAACAGCCAGAGCACTACGACGGCAAGCCCGTAAAGCATGATTTGCCGCGCCGATAGCCAGCCCCATTCATTTCCGCCAGAAATCGCAAAAATCAGGGAACTGGCTGCAATCGTGAACAAGCCCGAGCCAAAAACATCGATTGATTTCGCCTGTTTTTTCGGCAAGTGAACAGGAATGTAGCGAAACGCAAGCACAGTCGCTACAACCGCTACCGGAACATGCGCGAGAAACAGCCATTCCCAGCTCCATGCAGAAGCGATAAATCCGCCGGCAATCGGGCCAGTCATCCCGCCGAGCGCTACAGCCGTGCTCATGATCCCAAGTGCTCTCCCACGCACTTCCTTTGGCAGCAGCAGTGTAATCAGAGCGATATTCGTAGCCTGAAACATCGCCGCACCGACGGCTTGCACGACCCGCAGGACAAGCAGTGTGGCAATCGTCGTCGAACATGCGACGAGAACCGAGCTGATGGTAAAGAGCAAAAAGCCGTAGTTGTGAAGCATCCGGTGGCCGTATCGGTCACCGAGCTTGCCCATGACGGGAAGCAGCGAAGCGATGACGAGCAAATATCCGGTCGTAATCCATTGGGCCACTCCCAACTCCGTCTGAAACAGTTGCGTAAAAGAAGGCAGCGACACGTTGACGACTCCTGCCGTGAAATGCGACAAAAAAGCTCCAAGGCAGATCGCTGTCATCATGAAAAAGCGCTTTTTCGCATTCATAAGCGTCTGAAGCTGCACGCCTGTTTGCATCATCATCACCTGCTACTTTTGACCGCGAACCAGGCATTGATCAGATAAGAACCGAAGTAGCGCGAGCTGTGCTCGAACCCAGCCTCTTCCATCAGCTCTTGCACTTGGCAGGCTGGGATCGGATCAGATTCTTGGCCCATGGAGGCAGCAAAGCGCTCCCACTCGGCAAGCGAAATGCCGTTGTCGGTCATATGCGTGCGCCAGGCTTGCATTTGCATGGCAAACGCCTGCGACTGCGGATCGCCAGCAATGGCTGCGAGACAAAACGGGGCACCTGGCTTCAGCCGTGCCGCAATCTGCTGCAACAGCTCTCTTTTTGCGGCAAGACCTTTGACAAAATGAAGCACGAGCAGACATGTCGCCGCATCGTAGACTGTCTGTTCCGGCAGCACGTCGACCGTTCCTTCGTGCAAAACCGTACGCGCAGCCAAGTCCGCGCCAGCCGTTCTGTGCCGGGCGCGTTCGAGCATTTGCACCGATGGATCAATACCTGTAAACGTCCAATGCTCATGTTTTGCTCCCAGCGTCACGATTTCCTGACCGCCGCCAGCGCCTACAACAAGGATGTGCTTCTGCTCTCCGGTTTGCGGCAGCTTTGCTCCCAGCAGGCGCTCCGTCATTTCGTACAAGTAGGCGTACCCGGGAATTTTCAGCGCGATTGTCTGCTCATATTTCGCTACTTCTGGATGGTGCCAGCTTAAAGGCCGCTGTTTTTCTGTCATCTGTCTCTCTCCCGTCTTTTCCTGTCGTCAATTGCCAAAGCCTTAGCTGATCTGCTTGCGAGAAGTACGTGCCGCCATGTTGCTCCACCGAAGCTGCCGTTACATCAGCCAAAATGTGCGTTGGTCTGCCTCCCAGCACAACAATGCGCGTTCCGAGAGCGAGCGCTTCGTCCAGATCGTGTGTCACGAGCAAAACGGTCGGCTGCTCGCTATCCCACAGCTTCCTGAACAACTGGTGCATGCCAGCTCGTGTAGCAGCGTCCAGACTTTGAAAAGGCTCATCCATAAACAACAGTCCAGGCCGCGCGGCAAAAGCGCGAACGACCGACACGCGCTGCCGCATCCCGCCGCTCAACTGGTCAGGGTATGCGTGCAGCACCGCACTCAAATCAGCAGCATCCAGCATGGCAAGCACCCGCTCTTGTTCTTGCTCTTGCCGTTGCTCCAACACCCACAGGACGTTTTCTAGCACCGTCTTCTCAGGCAGAAGGCGCGGTTCCTGAAAAACGTAGCCCAGCCGTTCCCCTTCATCGCGCGAAATGACTCCCTGCGCAGGCCGGATCAGCCCGGCAGCCATTTTCAGCAGAGTCGTTTTGCCAATCCCCGATGTTCCCATCAAGCACGTCACTTGACCTTTGGCTGCCTCCAGCGAAAAGTTATCGAAAAGCAGCCGACCAGCTCCATATTTCAACGAGATTCCTGTAAATCGCATGTGGCGCTCCCCCTCCTTTCGTGCGGCCGGGTGATTTTGCGCACGAGCACTTCCAAAGCCATCCCCAACAAGGCAACGAGCAATGTCCAGGCCATCACTTCTTCCGTTTTCAAGTAAATGCGCGCTGTGTTCATCGAAGCTCCGATCCCCGTCTGTCCGCTGATCAGCTCCGCCATGACGATCGTTTTCCAGCCCATGCCGACGCTGACGGTAAGCGCAGCTGACCAGAACGGAGCGAGCGCTGGCAAAATAATATCCACGAGCTGCTTGCGGCGATTGACCGAAAAGACGCGCGCCATCTCCAGCAGCTCCTTGGGCAATTGCCGCACGCCCTGCAAGGAATTGAAAAAGAAGAGCGGAAACAGGGCGAGTGCCACGACGAAAATTTGCGCCCCGCCGTTCACTCCGAGCCAGAGAATGGCAAGCAGCATCCAGGAAACGGGGGGAACTGCCTGCAACACGGAAACGGCCGGGCTAATCAGCTTGAACACCAGCTCTTGTGCGCCTGCGAAGACGCCAAGCCCGGTTCCAAGCAAAAAAGCGATACCGAAGCCCGCTGCGAGCCTGAGAAACGAGTAGAGCAATGGCTCCATCAGGCGGCCTTTTTCGTATAAGCCAATCAACGTCTGCAAGCTCTCCCACGGCCCCGGCAAAATGACAGGAGGATACACGCGGGACAGCCCCTCCCAAGCCAAAAGCAACAGCAAGTACGTAAGGCCGCTCGGCCAGTTGTTACGAGCCGTAGTAAAAATCGGCATCTGGCACTGATCCTCCAATCGAATCGGGAGCGATTTGCAACAGAACGCCCAGGTAACGCTCCACTTCCGGTTTGGCTGTCTGCGCGTCCTTATAAAGCAGCGTAATTTTGGGCAGAGCAGAAGCCAGCACCGCCTCTGGCATGCCAAACTCTTCTGCCGCGATTTTCAACGTCTCGCCCGCTTGCTGGTTGACCTGCCGGACAGCCTCCTGATACGACTGTTCGAAGCGGGCGATATCCGCTGCATGCGTTTTGGCCCAGTCGCGATTGACGAAAACGGCCGTTTGCGGCAAGTCTTGTCCAAACTCGGCCTGCCACTCTTTTTGAAAATCGACGACTTCGCTCACTTTTCCTTGTGTCTTCATCCGCAAGCCACTCAGTACAGGCTCAGGCAACACAGCGTGCTTGATTGTGCCCGCCGCCAGTTGCTGCATGATGTCCGGGATTACGCCGTAGGCCAGGTTCACTTTGCCTTGCAGTCCTTTTTTGGCAAGCAGATGTTGCGTCAAAATATCGGGCGGCCCGCTTTGCCCCGGGATATAGACCGTCTCGTTGCTCAATTGCGAAAGCTCGCGCACGTTTGGGTCAAGCGAAATCAAATACATCGAGCCGTACGTGTTGACGTGAAGCAGCTGGATCGGCATTCCCTTTGCGTACAGATTGGCCCCGACATTGATCGGAGCAGCGTACAATGGCGCTTCATTGCCCTGTATGCCAGCCAGCAGTTGCTCTATGGAATCCCATTTGGCTATTTGGAACGTACCGTCTGCCTCTGTCTTTTCCATATAGACGGCAGGAATCAGAGACGGTGCCTTGGGCGTAAGCAGCGTGATCGCGGCAGGGCTGGCAGCAGGACCCGGCTGCTCGGCTATGTTAGTTGCCGTGTTCGTTGTGGCGCAACCAGTCAAAAGAATCAGCGCAGCCAGACTGCTTCTAAACATGCGGGTAGCGTGGCGGTAAATGGATTTCATAGCAACTCTCCAACTCCTCGTTGACTTTTGGCATCTCTTCATTAAGAATTATTCTCAATTATAGAGATGCACGATAGGAGCACCATCCCACAAATATGGGATTTTTCTGCGAATCCACTGAATCTACACGCACAGGAGAGCACAGATGAATGCAAAATGGGAAGCAAGCAAACGAAAACTGCTGACTCTGGCAAAGCGGCATTCCTCTTCTCAGGACTACCGGACGGCGCTTTTGCAGGAGCTGCGGGAGTTCGTGCCTTTTGACGGGGCGTGCTGCACGGCGGTAGACCCGCAGACGCTTCTGTCTACAGGGGCCATAACCGAGGACGGGATTGAGGCGATTCATCACGGGATTTTTGAATATGAGTACCTGCGTGAAGACTTCAATCGGTACGATCAGTTGAGCCAGTCAGCAGAAGCGGTCGCCACGCTTCATCAGGCAACCGGAGGCGAGCTTGTGCGCAGCGCGCGTTACCGCCATGTCCTGTTCCCTGCCGGATTTGCCGATGAACTGCGTGCGGCGCTCAAGTACGATGGAGCTTGCTGGGGATTTTTAACGTTGTTTCGCTTTCAGGGGCGGCCTTTTTTTAGCGAGGAAGAGCGCGAGTGGATGGCGGAGCTGGCACCGTTGATCGCCTACCAGCTGCGAAAAACGAGCCTGTCCCTGCCTGCCGAGGAGACTTCCTGGATGGAGGAAGAGACGGGGATTTTGCTCATGTCTGATCAATTGGCGATCCAATCGGCCAACACGACCGCAGACAGATGGCTTTCGCTTTTGCGCAAGTGGGAGTCGATCGATCGCCGCACCTTGCCGCGACCAGTGCGCGCTGTCTGCTCCCGGGCGTTGGCGCAATTGAACGAGTCTGACCCGAAAGCGTCCATGGCAAAAGTGTGCATCCGCATGCCTGATGGCCCTTATGTCGCGATTCAGGCAAGTCCGCTGCACGGCCAGGACGGAGCTGTCCATCTGGCGGTTTTGTTCAGCCCGGCCAAGCCAGCCGATATTCTTCCGATTGTGTGCGAGGCTTACGGATTGTCCGAGCGTGAAAAACAGCTGCTCGCTCTGATCGTGCGCGGCTTCTCTACCAAAGAGCTTGCGCACAGGCTGCACATCTCTGCCTACACGGTGCAGGATCATTTGAAGTCGATTTTTGTGAAAACAGGCGTATCCAGCAGACGCGAGTTGATCTGGCAGCTGTTTTCGAGATTCGGCGTGGAGGCAAGCGAAGGGAAATGAAAAGCAGCCTGGTCGCACCACTATTCCGGTGCAATCAGGCTGCTTTGTTGTTGCGATCATGTCATCTGATAAATCTGGATCAGGTTCCCGCACGTATCGTTCAAAACGGCGAGGATCACGTTTCCAGCCTCGGTCGGAGGCGTCTTGAAAACTACGCCGAGCTGAGTCAAGCGCTCGTACTCTTTGTTGACGTCACTCACTTCAAACGCCGTCGCAGGGATGTTTTGCTCAAAAATCGCTTTTTGGTAGGTCGATGCAGCCGGATTTCCGTTCGGCTCCAGAAGCAACTGTACACCGTCCGGCTCTTCCGGAGACACCACTGTCAGCCACTTGGCCCCTCCCATCGGAATGTCCATTTTGGTCACGAAACCGAGTATCTCCGTATAAAACTTTTGCGCCTTTTCCTGATCGTCTACAAAAACACTCGCCAAACTGATTCGCATAAGGAACCTCCTGATTACTTTTCAGCCTATTTCGCTAGTGTACCCCCGATGGGCTGCTTTCCTACCTACCTGTCTTTGGGCAAGGCAAGATGAAAAATCCATTCCTCGCCATACACGACAAAAGCTCGCTGCTCGGCATTCGCTTGCGAGACCGCAACGACGTCAACTGGCAGCGAAGTATAAATAGCCTGCTCTTCCGGCAAGCAATAAGCGGCGATAGCAGGAAAGTCGTCTTGCTCATACGGTCTGATCCAAAATCCATTCGCTACAGTCATGGAAGCTCCCTTCTATTCCTGGCACGCCTCTCTCAGCTTCTGATCGAGCACCTGAAAGACGCTTGCCAGCTTTTCTGCGGGAACGTTCGCATAGCGATCGCCTATGCTCACTTCGTAGTAGCTGGAATGCTCGTCTACCTTCCGCGCATAATGGGAGATTCCTACGCCTGTCTCCTCGCAAATGGAAAGAAGAATTTGCTCGAAACGCTCTTTGGGCAAACGGACATGCACATGGAACATGTTTGATACAGGTACGGCAGGGATGGTGGTGACGCCGTGGCATTGGTTGTATCTGCCGGCGAGGTCTTTGGCCTGCTCGTAATACTCGCCGAACTTGCCCTTTCTCGCTTCAAAGTTGGCTTCGGCAGTCAAAATGTACGGATACAAGCTGATCAGATCGCCGCCATGGCGCCTTTTCCAGATCACGGCCTCTTTCGTGAAAGTCTCGTCTCCGGCCAAAATCGCTCCGGCGATGCCGCCGACTCCTTTGTACATCGAGATATAGACACTATCGAACAACGCGCATACTTCCTCGGCCGTTTTCTGATAGTATGGCAAAATTTCCAGAAGCCTTGCTCCATCCAGATGCAAGCGGATGCCTTTTTCCTTGCAGTGGCGCGAGATTGCTTGCAGCTCCTCGTAGGACGGCAGTTGTCCGCCGATTTCACGCTGCGGGAGTTCCAATAGCAGGCAGGAAATCTCCTCCGTCATGCCGAGGACATCGTCCAGCGCAATTACCCGGTGTTTGTCCGCAAGCAGCACCGCGTCGATGCCGTGGAGCTTGCGCAGCCCTTCCTCTTCATGAATCTCCAGATGGCAAAGCGGATGGTACGCCACCCGGTTGATGCCTTTTTCCTCGGACCAGATGCGCATGGCGATTTGCTGTGCCATCGTACCGCTCGGGAAAAAGACGGCGGATTCTTTTCCCAAATATTTTGCCATTTTATGCTGAAAATTCTCGATGACCGCTCCCGTTCCGTACACATCCGCCTGGAGGTCGCCATCCAGCTCCTGAAAAACAAGCTGCAATTGGCGGATATCTCTCTTGCTGTGCCCAGCTAACTGATAGGTCGTCTGATTGAATGCTTGCAGCAACGTTTTCTGATCTTCCATGTCGACAGGTCCCCTTTTTCCAGCTGAGTAGGCTGCGATTGTTTGCATGCGGCTTTGCCATGCCCCTTCTTCCAAGATACCATATCTTTTTCGCAGCCTTCTCAAAATTATTGCTTCAAGTGCAATTGACGGTATTCGCTGGGGGTGCTCCCTGTCGTCTTTTTGAACAGCGTAATGAAGTACGGCGTGTTTGGCATGCCGACCTCCGTGGAAATCGCGGCGATTGACTTGTTTGATTGAGCCAAAAGCTCTTTTGCCTTGTCCAGCCGTTTCTGCTGAATGTATTCCACAGGCGTCATTTCCTTGATTCGCTTGAACGTGCGATGCAAATGGTAGGGGCTGCCGTGGCACATGTCTGCCAGATGGGCCAAGCTCAGCTTTTCGGTGTAGTGAGAGTCGATATATTGCGTCATTTGTGCGACCCATTCGCGATCCGGCAGGCGCTGACCCGTCGGCTTGCACCTTTTGCACGGGCGAAACTCCTCGCGAATCGCCTCGCTCGCCTGTTCAAATATCCGCACATTTCCCCATCTCGGCGGCTTCGACTTGCACGATGGGCGACAAAAAATGCCCGTCGTCTTCACCGCGTAAAAAAACTGCTGATCATAGGTCGCATCGTTATTGATGATGGCTTGCCATCGCTCCTCTGTAATCCCAAGCTCCATGTTGCCCACCTCCACCGTCAGTATACCCCCAAGCGAACCGCTTCGTGCTCTGTTGTAAATAAAATAGCAAGATAACGAAATGACAGTCCAGCTTTTCTTGCGATACAACTAAGAGAGTGCCAAAAGGAGGCTGTTTGATGATGAATACAAACAAACGAATATATACGGAATTGCCACGCCAATGTCTACCTGCCAACGCTTGGGTCGATAATAAGAAGGAACTGATCCTGCATACCGAACAACCTTTTTCATTTTCCCAAAACCTCCATTACTTGTCGCGCAGCAACAACGAGTGCCTATACCAGATTGAAGGAGATCGGCTGTACAAAGCGATTCCTGTTGACGGCGACATCCCTGTCGTAGAAATTCGCGCCGACGATGACGGGCAGCTGTCTGTTCGTTTTCTCGGAGACGCTCCGCCGCCAAATGTACGCGCCCAAGTAGCGCAGTACGTTTACGACTGGTTTGATCTGGGAACCAATCTGACAAAGTTTTACGACCTGGCCCAAAACGATGCCTTGTTAAAAAACGCTGTCGCTTCTTACTACGGGCTGAAAAATATGGGCATCCCCGACCTGTTTGAAGCGATGAGCTGGGGGATTATCGGACAGCAAATCAACCTGACGTATGCCTATACGTTGAAAAGACGTCTCGTGGAAAGCTTCGGGCAACGGGTCGAGCACGCAGGGCGAACTTTTTGGGTGCATCCTGCGCCGCAAGTGATCGCCGAACTTACCGTGCAAGACCTGGAAGCGCTGCGGATGACCACGAAAAAGTGCGAGTATTTGATCGGTGTTGCACAACTCATCGTTGAAGGGAAACTATCGAAAGAGCTATTATGGGACGGAGGAGATTGTAAAAAGGCGGAGAAAAAGCTGATCAGCATTCGCGGGATTGGTCCGTGGACAGCCAACTATGTCCTCATGCGCTGTCTGAGGATGCCGTCTGCTTTTCCGATCGACGATGTCGGCCTGCACAATGCCATCAAATATGTTCAGGGTACGGAGACAAAACCGACCAAAGCCGAAATTCTGGCGCTGTCCAGCAGTTGGACAGGCTGGGAGTCTTACGCCACCTTTTACTTATGGCGTTTTCTCTACTAACCAAAGGAGGTTTCACTCGCATGCTGAAAATAGGCTCGCACGTTTCCTTCTCCGGCAAAGGTCTGCTCAATGCCGCAGAAGAAGCCGCCACCTACGGCTCTAGCACGTTCATGATTTATACGGGAGCGCCGCAAAATACAAGACGCAAACCGATCGAAGACCAATACATTGAAGAAGGCAAAGCTGTCATGGCCAAAGAGGGCGTCGAGGAAATTGTCGTGCACGCCCCTTACATTATCAATCTCGGCTCCTATAAAGAAGACACGTTTGAACTGGCTGTCCGCTTTTTGCAAGAAGAAATTCGCCGGACTGACTACATCGGCGTCAAAAACATCGTGCTCCATCCCGGCGCCTATACCGACAAGGACGCGGAGTACGGCATTGCCAGAATCGCCGAGGGCTTGAATGAAGTTCTCGCCGGCGTGAAAGACACTGACGTCAAGATCGCGCTGGAAACCATGGCCGGAAAAGGAACCGAGATCGGACGCAGCTTCGAAGAACTCGCCGCGATCATCGAAAAAGTCGAAGACAACAGCAAGCTCGCCGTCTGCATGGATACGTGCCACATTCACGATGCGGGCTACGATATCGTCAACGATTTTGACGGTGTGCTGGAGCAGTTTGACCGCACCATCGGCCTGGACCGCCTGAGTGTCGTTCACCTGAACGACAGCAAAAACTTCCGCGGCGCCGGAAAAGACCGCCATGCGCCAATCGGTGCCGGGCTGATCGGCTTTGACGCGATGAACTACATCGTCAATCACGACAAAATCCGCCACCTGCCGCTCGTTCTGGAAACACCGTGGATCGGAAAAGAAAAAGGCAAGGAGCGCCCGATGTACAAAGCCGAGATCGCCCTGCTGCGCGGCGAGATCGAACAGCGCTTCGGCGACGAATTTATGGATCACGTGGAGCGGCTGGACTATTTCTTCCGCAAGCAAGATGTGACCAGACGCGAATATGTCGTCGGCATCTGGGATCTGTTGAAAAACGACGCGAAAGCCAAAAAAGCGGACGGTCGCGAGCCGATGGAACGACTGTACGACATGGCGCACGAAGCACGCTTGTTCCCGGAGCTTTCCGAGGAAGAGCTGAATCAACGCCTGACCGCCTGGTTTGCCATCCCGAAATTCTCGTAAGCCAGGCCGCATGAATCTCTCTGGCAGATTCGGCCTGAACAGCGGTGCAGCCAAAGAAAAAACGTACTTGCTTCTCGGAAGCGACGGTCGGTTGTATCGAAGCCAAACTCCGGGTACAATCGGTGGCTATCGGCGGAAAAAAATATACGGACGGCTGGACTGCCCCTCCGCTCTGCGTGCCATCGCACGGGGAGGATATGTAGCCCATCGCGTATTTTTCGCTGACGAAAAGACCGCTGTCGCTGCGGGCTATCGGCCCTGTGCAGTTTGCCTGCCTGACAAATACGCTCTGTGGAAAGCGGACCGCTCCCTATAAACTGCTGGAAGCGACATGCGACCGCTGTGTATTCATGCATTTCCTACAGCTACAGTAAATCCTACACGCCAAAAAGCTGGCCCGTGCCGATGACGGAAGCCAGCTTTTTGGCTTTTTGCTTTCTTCGCTGCTTTACTCGTTCACGCTGCCAGACACGCCATTTTTGTGCAAAAGGGGAACAGGCGGAATGACTCGGAAATACGGGACGCTCGTGACGATGGAGATACCCGCTTCCCGCAACACGGCTGCCATCTCTTCCGCTTCCTGCGCCGGAATGTCGCCCAAGGCAAAAGCATGACTGATCGCAACTCGCCCCTGCAAACCAGCCTCCGTGGTCATGGCTGCCAGCCGCTTCATGGTGAACGTGCCGAGATGACCGTGGTCGTGCAAATGCAAATCGATACCCGCCCCCGCTTCGACAGCCAAATCGACCATCTGATAGAGCGACTCTTCAATGTCCTGATCGACTGTCGCCGGGTCCACGCCGCCGACGTGTGTCGCCCCTTGCCGCAGCGCTTCCCTGACGAGTCCTTTCGCCTTGGTGCGCAACAGCCCGTGCTGCGGGAACGCGACGATTTCGTGCGTCAGCCGATCCGCATACGTCGCAAGCGCCGCCTGAACCTGCTCCAGGTTGGAGATTCCTACTTTCGGATAAATGTCTACATGAGTACGCACATAGGTGGAGCCGTATGACAGCAGGACAGCAAGGAAGTTTTCCGCTCGTTCCTTGGTGGACGTCGCAAGCCCCGGCAAAATCCGCTTTTCGATCTCGCAGCGCTCGATCACGTTTGCGGCCGGGATCACTGCCCGCCATTCCTCGCCCAACAGTGTCTTGTCCAGGTGGACGTGCTTTTCCAGCAAGGTCGGCATAGCCAACAGCCCTCTGGCGTCTTCCCGCTCGATGCTATCCTCGCTCAGCTCGTCAGCAGCAGACACGATCCGGGCGTTACTTGCGATTCTCAGCGCACAACTGATAGCCCCAGCCCCAGACGGTCGTAATCATCCCCGCCGCTTCCGGGGAGCGCTGGGACAGCTTTTTTCTGATTTTCCGCACGTGGGCGTCAACCGTGCGGGAATCCCGCTCGGTTTCGTCATTCCAGACATTTTGCAGCAAATCTTCCCGCGAAAACGTCTCATTGGGATGCAGCGCGAGAAAATACAGCAGCTCAAACTCTTTGGGAGCCAGTCCCACTGTTTTTCCGCTGACCGTGACCCGATGAGCCAGCGGTTCGATCAAAAGGTCAGGATAGGAGATCGCCACAGGAGAGCCGCTGCTTTTTTTGCCTGTTTCTTGTAGACTGGCAGTCCGATGCAGGATGGCCTTGATTCTGTATACAAGCTCGTGCGGGCTGAACGGCTTGACGACATAATCATCGGCTCCCGCCTCAAAACCTCGCAAGCGGTCAGCCTGCTCCCCTCTGGCCGATACGATGACAATCGGCACCGGATCTGTTTCGCGCAGACGCAAGCACAGCTCGATCCCGTCCATACCGGGCATCATGAGATCGAGTATGATGAGGTCATAATCGATCTGTTTGACCAGTTTCAACGCTGCGAATCCGTCCTCTGCCTCATCCACGACATATCCCGCATTTTCCAGATACATGCGCAAAATACGCCTGATTCGCTCCTCGTCGTCCACGATCAAGATTGTAGCAGGATGATCTCCCATGACGCTCTCCCTCCTCGCTTTTGCAACTGCTCCCTACGCTCCCAAAAATCGCTTGGCCGCAGGAATCCGCCTGATGACAAGCAAATCGACAAGCAGCACGGCAACCAGGGAAATGCCCACCAGCGGAAAAAACAGTCCAAACGCGATGATGATGGCTGCGACGCCTTTCATCAGCTTGTAGTTTTTCGGCAAAGCTGGCGCTCCCAGCTTGCCAGCCGGCTTGCGTTTCCACCACATGATCAGCCCGGTAAGCGAAATGCCTACCAAGCCGAGGCAAGTCAATGCCGCCAAAAGCTGGTTCGGCCAGCCGAAAAAGCGTCCCTCGTGCAAAGCGATGCCGATTTCGATTGCTTTTGCCATTGTCCCGTAATCGGCAAAACGCAAGTCAGCGAGCACCTTGCCGCTGTATTGATCGATGTGCAGCGTCGCGTTATCTACCGGAGATTTCGGGAAAACCGACACGGTGTAGACGCCTTTTTCTCCTTCGGGCAGATTGATCGTATATCCGGCAGGGACTTTGCGCTCAGTAGCAATGTTGACTACTTGTTCCAACGGCAATGTTTGTACTCCGCCTTTTTGAGCGGATTCCGGCACGGGCATGTTTTCGGCAGCCCACGATACTTCGGCAACAGCCTTTGTCGGGATCACCGACTCCGGTACGCTACCCCACAGTTGGTCGGGGTAGCCGGATTGTGCGGAAGTGGCTGCCTTGTTGACGTAATCGCCCCAGACGCCAGACCACGGCAAGCCTGTCATGATCAGTACAGCGGTAAACAAAGAGAGCCAGAAAGCGGGCACAGCATGCAAATCCCGCCAGAAAATGCGTTTTCCTTGCGTGAATCTCGGGATCAGCGTTCCGTACAGCGATTTTGTGTTGCGCGGCCACCACAGATAGACTCCGGTTACGAGCAAAATCATTCCCCAACAGGCTGACAGCTCGATAATCCGGTCGCCTGTTTTCCCTGCCATCAGCTCGCCGTGAAGTTTTTTCATGACTTGCATGAGCTTGTTCTGATCATTCAGATCGCCGACGATTTTGCCGTCAAACGGACTGACGAAGACAGTTTTGCTGACCTTGTGTTCGACAATGCCGACCTCAGCCGTTCGTGTCGGCTCATCAGACGGACGGTAGCGTGTGATGACGGCTTCCGGATAAGCCTGTCTTACTGCCTCAACCTGCATGGTCGGCGATACAGCCGTATGTCCCGCCGCGACATAGTAAAGGTCCTTGTACATCCACGCTTCAATCTGCGGCTTGTACAAATAAATTCCGCCAGTGATAGCTAATAAAATCAGAAAAGGAGCAAAAATAATACCTGCGTAAAAATGCCACCGCCAGATCGCCACATACAAGCGTTTTTCCTTTTGTGGCTCCTCTGTTGCTTCTTGCTGATACGTTTGCGGCATCGCCATATACCCGCGTTCCCCCTCGTACTGATGATTTTACGAAATTGAGTATATGACGATTGCCCGTTTCGCTACATGACTCAACCTGGCTATTTTGGGCATGAATATGTGTCGGAAGATTGACAAGTTTCAGTTCCCGCTTCCCAAAAAGAAAAGGATATAGAGGCGGCTCTATACCCTTTTTCTGTATCGATTAAAAATCAAAGTTGTCCGGATCTGGACCGACGCGATGATTTTCATTCAAGCCGTCGATCAGCTCCATATCTTCTTTTGTCAGCTCAAAATCAAACACCGAGGCATTCTCGACAATGCGCTGTTCTTTTGTCGATTTCGGAATCGTCACAACGCCATGCTGCAAGTCCCAGCGCAAGATGATTTGGGCAATCGATTTTTGGTACTTCTCAGCGATCCCTTTCAGGACAGGATTGTCCAGCAATTGGCCCTGCATCAGCGGCGACCACGCTTCAAACTGGATGCCCTGCTCCCGGCAGTAGGCGCGCAGCTCTGTTTGGGACAGTCGCGGATGGAACTCCACCTGGTTGACCATCGGCTTGATTTCGGCGTCCTTGAGCAGCTCTTCGAGATGATGAATGTGGAAGTTGCTCACCCCGATCGCCTTGACGCGCCCTGCTTTGTACAAAGTTTCCAGCGCTCTCCACGCCTCTTTGAATTTGCCTTCCACCGGCCAGTGAATCAAGTACAGATCGAGGTAATCCAGCCCCAGCTTGTTCAGGCTCGTTTCGTAGGCAGCCAAGGCGGATTCGTAGCCAAGGTCGGCGTTCCACACTTTTGACGTCACAAAAAGGTCTTCTCTCGCCAAGCCCGCTTCTTTCAGGCCAGCGACAATGCCGCGTCCGACACCTTCTTCGTTCTCGTAAATCGCCGCCGTGTCGATGCTCCGGTAGCCGTGCCGGATCGCAGCTTTTACGGCGTTTTCCAGCTCCGGTCCTTCCGCGACTTTAAATACGCCAAGGCCCAGCCAAGGCATTTTCACGCCGTTGTACAGTGTGGTAGTCTCTTGCAAATGCTTTGCCATGATTAATTTCCTCCATCCCTATTGTCTATTTATGAAAGACAGTCTACAGTAGTCAAATATGCGGGGTACGGTTTGACAAGTGCTATTATGAGAGACAATAGCCAAAAGAGAAAGTACGTACTTTTTTGTGCGATAGGTACTAAAAAGTGCCTATGCATGCAGGAGGGAACCGTTCTTGAAAAAGAAGTACAACATTTCAGTCGAAGCCACACTCGAAGTTATCGGCGGCAAATGGAAGTGCGTCATTCTTTGCCATCTGACGCACGGAAAAAAACGCACGAGCGAGTTGAAGCGGCTCATGCCCGGCATCACGCAAAAAATGCTCACCCAACAGCTACGCGAGCTGGAAGACGATGGGATTATCAACCGGATCACTTACAATCAGGTTCCGCCAAAGGTCGAGTACGAGCTGAGCGAGTACGGCTGGAGCCTGAAAAGCATTTTGGACGCGTTATGCGCCTGGGGTGAACAGCATATTATCAAGGAGTACGGGGACAAATATGCTGTATTGGAAGACAGCATTCTCAATAAATAACAACCGCGGCACCCCCATTCATGTGATTGAGAAAAGGATAGGTTCACCTTGGAAGCAACCGCATCTCCTGTTTTGCGCCAGTTGGGCAGCTCTGCCCTGCTGCTGTCGCCGCTGGGGCTTGGCTGCTGGCAGTTCAGCAACGGCAATGACATGGTCTACTCCTTTTCCTCGGTTGCCAGTGAAATGCGGGAAATGGTCGGCGAACTTTCGCGAGTCTGGTCTGAAAAAGACGTTGCCGCTCATCGAAGTGTTGGACGAACTGGCAGACAAATACGCGTCCTCCTCCACACAAAAAGCAGGCTGTGATCCGCGAGTAGATCACAGCCTGCTTCGTTTTTTCAAGAACGCAGCCAATCAACGGCGCGCCTTTTCCCGTTTTCCGCTGATGGCAGTAAGAATCGCCGCCCCCAACACCATCACTCCGCCGATCCACGGCGTATGAATCAAGCCCAGCGAATCTACGACGATTCCCCCTACAAAAGCTCCGATGGCGATTCCGAGATTGAACGCAGCAATATTGATCGCAGACGCCACATCCACCGCGCCGGGAACGTATTTTTCCGCGAGCTGCACCACGTATACTTGCAGCCCTGGCACATTCATGAACGCCAGCAAGCCCATCAACATAATCGTAATCGTGCCTGCCACCTTGAACGGCGCGGTAAACGTAAGAATGAGCAAAATGACTGCCTGAACCACAAACATGAAGAACAACGCTCGCAGCGGATTTTTGTCGGCTGCCCTCCCTCCGACTGTGTTACCGATGGCAATAGCGATGCCGTACACAAGCAAAATCAGACTGACGACATTGGCATGATAGCCTGTGATCTCTTCCAAAAGCGGCGTCAAAAACGTAAAGGTGACAAACGTTCCGCCGTAACCGAGTGCCGTAATGGCGAAGGCCAGCAACAATCGGCTATTTGTGATAATTTTCACTTGGTCTTTCAGCGAGGCAAGCTTGCCTGTTTTCAACTGGCTGGGAACGAGTATCGCGGTCGCCACCAAAGCAATCAGGCCAAGGATGGCTACGCCCCAAAACGTCGCTCTCCAGCCAAACATTTGACCAATAAACGTTCCCAAAGGCACACCTGTAACCGTGGCGACCGTCAATCCGGTAAACATCGTCGCGATCGCACTTGCCCGTTTATTTTCAGGCACCAGGTCTGCCGCAATGGTCGAGCCAATGGAAAAGAAGACACCATGGGAAAAGGCCGTGATGAAACGGGCAATGAGCAGCAAAGCAAAGCTTGATGACAGCGCAGCGACGCTGTTTCCGACGATGAAGACCACCATTAGCAAAAGCAGCAGCGTCTTGCGCGGGATTCGGCTGGTCAGCGCGGTAATGATCGGCGCTCCCACAGCCACGCCCAGCGCGTAGCCGGAAATCAAAAGTCCGGCGAGCGTGATCGTTACATGCAAATCTTGCGCGACAGTAGACAACAGACCGACAATGACAAACTCCGTCGTTCCAATGCCAAATGCACTGATTGCGAGAGCAAGTAAAGCGAGCGTGGAGTTTTTCGCACCTTTTTCATGCTGCTCTCGGTTGATAGCTGTGCTCATGATGAAAACATCCTCCTGTTATTTTACTTGCCAGTCATTCGGCAGGGCCCTTGCGCATCATGATTGGCGAATATGTTGTGTTGCTGATTGCCATTATCGAGCATGCGAGCTTTTAGCGGAAGTACGTACTTTTTAGTAGCATAGGCACAAAAAAGTGCCTTAGGCGCGCCGGATAAATCTGTTCAAGCCTGCCTGGCCCGCGTTCCCTTTGCACAAAAAAACGTCTCTCGGCCCTTTATAACTGGCCGGTGAGACGCTCTGACGACAGCTGGCTTAAAAATCGTTTGGTTCGTTCATGACTTGGCGCAGAAAAAAGCCGAGCTGGCGGGCCTTCTTCAATGATCCTGCCATCGTGCATGACGACGACTCGGTCTGCCACTTCGCGGGCAAAGCCCATCTCGTGCGTCACCACGATCATCGTCATACAGCAAAATAAAAGATGATCAGTCAAAAGGTGATCATGTGGATTGTAAGTAGCAAAAAGCTAATGAAATTTTAGCACTAAAAACAGGAAAAAATGAGTGAGCATAAGCGTAGTCAAATTAATAGAATTAATTTAGCAAATAGCATTGACATACAAAATAAAAAATGTAAAATTTTTCATAAAAAGTTATCTACTTACACTTCGGGACAAAAAGGTAAGTTTTTCGCAATTTCCATCCTGTTTATATCATTACAATTTTAATTTAGGAGGACTTTATGAAAAAGTTACTGAGCGCTTTTGCTATCTTTGCATTAATATCCAGCCCATTAAGTATCGTGAATGCTGAATCAGAGTACAACAATGAGGAAATTCAAAAAGTTGCCTTAGCAAGTGGGAAAAGCGAACAAGAGGTAATCAAATTGCTGAACCAGAGACAAGAACGACTCAAACAGACAAGGGAGAACTGGTCGAAAATCATCCAAAAACAACGTGAAGAATTTAAGGACGAAGTAGACAAACAGAAAGCCAACCTAGGGAAAAAGAATGAAAAGGTTGAGATGATCCGTATTATTACGTCAATCGATCCTAAATTTGAGAAACAGAACTTCTCTTACAATGAAGAATCTGGGGAACTTCAGTTGGAAACGACATCTGGAACCGGGCAGATTGGCACTTATGGCGATATACTGATTACACTTGATTCTGGATCAGAAAGTTCAGGTACGTTTTACGGAGGTCATGCTGCTATTGTATCTGAGGATAGCAACTCCTGGACTATAGAGTCGTTCGCAAAAGGGTGGAGTCCGCAAGCGCCGAAAATTGACGGCGTTTATTGGCACATAAATGACTGGGCAAATCGATACGATACTGTGGCAGGATATCACGTAAAAAAAGCTTCTTTATCCGACTACACTGACGCTGCACTATACGCTGAGGACAACTTGTACAAACCTTACAACTTTAATTACTTCGACAAATGGGACACTACATCTTTCTACTGCTCACAAATAGTCTGGCGTGCATGGTATAACCAAGGCTTTAACCTAGATTCTGATGGCGGAGATGAAGTATGGCCAGAAGATATTGCTAATTCTTCGAAGGTTATCCCATTCTACAGTGCTGGTATCTAAAAGCACAAGAAAGGTAGGAAAATCCCGTATTTTCCTACCTTTCTGTCTATATTAAAAAGGAGAGTCTATGAGAAGTAAATATTTACGTTTTAAATTTTTTCTGTTAGTTTTTGGAGTTACAGGTGTTTTAAGTATAATAATGTTAAGCACCGGACAACTTTCATATAAGATTAATAAAAATGCAGAAAATTACATAATACTTCGCACTTCATTTATAGAGAACAAAAGTAAATTAGAGATATATTCTGAAGACAAAAAAATAAATGAAGAGAGTATTGACCAAGGAGCATTAAATAGTCTTATTAAGCATAAGAATGATTTTTATATTTCTTCTAGATATAAAGGCGATTACTATATTCTTTCTAAAAATGGGCGGTTAATTAAGAAAAGAATTGAGTCAGGAAAAGGAATTACAAATACATTCTATAACAATGATAAAATTACATTTATCACCAACTGGGGGCAAAAAAAAGAGAAGGGAATTATTTCTTACACGAGTGGAATATATTTACTTAACGCTAAAAGTGAACCTGTCGAATTTGTTCTAAATAATGGATTTTTCACAAGCGGAACCTTTTTTAATAATCATATATATGTATTAACATTTGACCCAACAGTTAAAGAAGAGCAAATATTAAAAGTAAATTTCAATGGTGAAATAGTAAAAAAATTTGTACTTGGCAGATCTCCCCGATTTGAGTTCAGATCCATTACCACAAGTAACGATTTGATATATATGTATTCTAATGATGGAAAATTGCTATTTATAGATACAGCAGATAATCTTCAAGAGATACCCCTTACAAACGGAACTGGTAAAGTATTTAAAATATTTCCTGCTTACCAAGGAATACATGTGCTGTTCTATAATGGAGTTTTTATTCAGATAAAACAAAATAAGGTCAATAGTGTCTTGAAATTGCAAAATGAATCAAATGAGCATTTAATTAGTATCCAATCCAAAATTAAAGGCAAAGTATTACACGTTCTATATACATTTGATAAAGCATATTACGGAAAATCCTATAAATATGAAGGACTTATTCGGCAATATAGCATCGATGATGGCTCTGTATTAGCTAATTTTTATCTTGAGAAACTAGATAATCTAAGATTAGTTGACTTCGATATAACCAATAATTAGATAGTTCAAAAAAGTAATTTGTTGTTTAACAATTCGCTTCAAAGGAAGTGGAATTATGGAATTTTTAATATTTATTGGTTCTTATTTAATTGCATTTCATATACTTTCTATAATTATCACTGGGTGTTTACGTTTTTTTTTACCAAAGATTCATTTTCTTGTCCTTTTATTCACTAATGCGATGCTAGGGATTCTGTTCCTAAAATATTTTGCATTGACTTGGTCAATTTCATTTCTATTTATTAATTTGCTTACTGCATCTATTGGAATGGGAATCGCGAGCTTGCTTAGAAAATTAATTCATAATTTCAGGGAGGACTGAGGAGATCAACATACGTAATTTACTATTGAGCCTATACAATGCTCTTCCAGATTAACGTGTCAAAAAATTACGTAATGGGGCTGCTATTTTCTTCGTTACTTGGCAGTTTGTTGAACCAAGAGCATGCTCTATATTGGGCAACATATATACTTCATTCAGTTATGAGCCACAACCTGTCGTGATGTTGAAAGTTGTGGCTCCTTCCTTTTTTGCTCCCAACTGCTGTTACAAACCTTAAACGTGAACGCTGTCTCTACTTCACTTCCTCTATCTCTCACCTGAACGCTAACCTTCAAAATTCCCCCACAGATGGCTTCGTTTGTATTCTTCAATCACTTTCCTGCTTCATCCTATCGTCTCCACATATATATTCTTCAACAGGACTGTCGACTTCCCTATAGTTACTTTATATTTTCAAACTTTCAAAAATCATCAGTGAGCTTCTCTCTTTAAGTCCCCCATGAATTCGGACACACTTAGTTGGGAAAGAATGCTGACCAGTATTAATATGATTTGCGCAAGCTTCCTCTACAACTACTTCTCCCCTTTTCGCTCGTACAGCTCCCACAAGAGTTTTCCTGCTTTCGATTTCATTTGCCGTAAATCACCTGTCTTCCGTATTTCAGAGCAAATACAATATCGTATTACAGTTCAATGTGCATGCTAAGCTAAACTACTTTTGTCCATCCGTTGGTTTCCTTAATTCATGTAAGCAGTTGGCAGACCAGTTCTCAGTGCATCATTGATTTAACAGGTTTCATTTCCGCTCTTATCTTTATTTTGCGAATGAGCATTATAAAAACTCTAAGAAAAAGTGTCGTTCTACACACTCTCATCCCAGCTCCAATTTTCTCATAGTCGCATCCAACGGCAACATTCCTACCAAACACGCCTTTACCCATGCTTCACAGCTGCTTCCTCCGCGCGCGAGATGGCGCGAATATGCGCCGAGCGCAACGAACGATAACCCAATCCCGCGATCAGCATGGCCAAAACTCCCGCCACAATCGCCACCATAAAGCCTGCCTGGGAACCGAACCCGTCGATCACCCAGCCCGCTACCGCAGAGCCGAGCGCTACGCCAATTCCCAAGCCTGTAATCGCCCATGTCATGCCTTCTGTCACCATCGATCGCGGGACGATTTTTTCCACCAGTCCCATCGTCACAATCAACGTTGGCGCCACTGACATGCCTGCGAAAAACACAACGATGGCAAGGGAGAAGAGATTGCTCACAAAAAACAGCGGCAGCATCATGACCATGCAAAGCGCGACTGCCTGTAAAAATTGCCGGTGCAAAGGCGCTTTCAGACTGAGCGTACCGTACACAAGCCCAGCCAGGCACGAGCCTACTGCGTATATCGACAACACGATGCTCGCAGCGACTTTGTTGCCCTGTTCCTCCGCAAAAGCTACCGTGACGACATCCACCGTGCCAAAGATGACCCCCATGGCTGCGAGCGTAAACGCCAGTGCCTGCAAGGAGCCGAGCTTGATGACGCTCCCTTTTTCTTCAGGATCAATAGGGCGCACTTTTGGCTCTGTGCCCTTTTGCAGCGTAAACAGCACCACTCCTGTCAAAAGGAACACGCAAGACAACAGCGGCCCCGCTTCGGGAAAGACTGCCACGCTCAAGCTTACCGAAACGATCGGCCCGATAATAAAGCAAATCTCATCCACCACCGACTCGAAAGAAAACGCGGTGTGCAGCTTGGGGGAGCCGCCCAAAATCGCAGCCCAGCGAGCGCGCACCATCGCTGCCATGTTCGGCATTCCCCCGGCGAACAGCGCTGCCAAAAACAGCGTCCAGTCCGGCGCCCCGAGCCTTGTGCATAAAAGCAAAATAGCAGCAGCGGTTACGCTGATCCCCGCAGCAGGCAGCAGCACGCGGGATTGCCCCAGCCTGTCAGCCAGCCGCGAGATATGGGGAGCCAAGAGCGCAGATGCCAAGGCAAACGTCGCTGCCACAGCACCTGCCAGCCAATACTCGCCTCGCAGTTGAGACAGCATGGTAACGATTCCGATCCCCATCATGGAAATCGGCATTCTGGCAATAAAGCCAGCCGCAGAAAACCCCTTCGTTCCAGGAGTTTGAAATATCTCACGGTATGAGCGAAACATGGTGCACCTCCGTAAATGTAGGATGACTTGTCACGACCGTCCTTTCAAGTTGACATACGTCCCGTATGCCAATATCATAAAAACATACGCGACGTATGTCAATCCATACCAATCAAACAGGAGGAGTCCCATGACCCGCAAGACACGCCAAGAAATGCTAACAGAAACCCGCGCCAAGCTGGTAAGTGCAGCCAGACAAGCCTTTGGCACAATCGGATATGCGGACACATCCATGGACGATCTCACAGCCTCTGTCGGACTTACCCGCGGAGCGCTTTACCATCATTTCGGAGACAAAAAAGGTCTGCTCGCAGAAGTGGTCAAGCAAATCGACGCAGAAATGGACGAAAAGCTCGCCACCATCTCCACAGAAGCGGAAAATGCATGGGAAGGCTTTGTCTGCCGTTGCCGCGCTTATCTCGCCATGGCGCTTGAGCCGGAGATTCAGCGCATTGTCCTGCGGGACGCACCTTCCATCCTGGGCAATGCCTACTGGCAATCCTCCCAGTCCCAATGCCTGGCGACGATGGCGGAAACGCTCCGCCAGTTGATGGAAGATGGCATGATTGTCAAAACAGACCACGAAGCGCTTGCCCGGCTGTTGAACGGCGGCCTGGCTGATACTGCCTTTTGGCTCGCCAACTCCGACGCGCCGGAAGCGGATTTGTCCAAAGCGCTGCAAAGCCTCACCGCTTTATTGAACGGTCTGTTGCTGACAAAAGAGCCGCTGAAATAAATCGGCTTTTCCCCAATAAAAAAAGCCGAGAGATCGCAGGAGCAATTCCTTCCTGTCCATCTCTCGGCTTCCTTCATCTTGGCAGCTCGTTATCCATCGGCGACTTGCGAATCATCGCCACGCTTGATTCCCTGACAATGAGCCTCGGTTCAAACTGTACCCGCTCATATGCACCGGAACCGTTTTCGCGAATCCGTTTCAAAAGCAGCTCGGTAGCAAGCCGTGCCACTTCCTCCCCCATGATGGACACAGAGCTGATCTGCGGAGTCGTGATCGTCGTCCAGACGTTGTTGTCGATCCCCACGATCGCCACATCTTCCGGAACGCGAACGCCCAGCTCTTTGAAGCGATTCACGATCCCAATCGCCACCATGTCGTTGACCGCGTAGATGGCGTCCGGCATGTTTTTCAGGCTGAAAAAATAGTCAGCGGCCCGGCGGCCAGTCTCAAAGGAGAAGTCCTCGCCGAAATACACCAGCGAAGGATCGACGTGACTGAGCGATCCTTCGTACGCAAAGTAGCGTTCCTCGATCTTGTCTTTAGGCGCCCCGGCGTAAGCAATCCGCGTCCGCCCGATTTTGATCAGATGCTCCATGACAAGCCGCCCCTCCTGGCGAGCCATGCTGACGACGTCGGCCTTCACGTTTTCTTCAAGCCTTTTCCCGTAGTTGATAATCGAAACCGGGACGCTCGCCTTGTTGATCAGCGGAACAAGCGTTTTCGGGTAGGCGAGCGGCATGATGATCAGCCCGTCCACATGCAGCTTTTTCACCTCGCGGACAGTCTCCAGCTCGGTCCGCGCATTGCCTGACGTGTTGATTTGCACGACGCGATAGCCGTGCTGCTTCGCCGCTTGCTCCACAGACCAGGCAATGTCCGGGATAATCGCGTTGCGAATGTCCGGCACAGCCAGCGCGATCTGATACGTCTGGCGTACTTTCAGGCTCTGCGCAGAAGTGTTCGGGGTAAATCCGAGTTCCTCAATCACCTGGAGAACCAGCGCTTTCGTCTTCGGGCTGATCCCTTCGCTGTCATTGATCGCTCGCGACACAGTAGCAATTCCTACCCCTGCTTTTTTCGCCACGTCTTCAATCGTCACTTTATGATTGGTATCCAATGCAATGCTTTCCTTTCCTGCTTGGAATCGTTTTCTGCTTTCTTACGAATCTGCCGCTTTTATTATCGTTATTATATCACACGCGGCTCTGGCGGTAATGCAAACGCCACGCCCGGTCAGAGCCTTCACGCATGCAACAACGGATATTTTCAGCCAAACCAAAAACATTCGCTAGATTTCCCACTCAACAATCAGTCGCACGATTTTCACTCGATATTACAGTTTGACAATATGTCAAAGTTATGACATATTATTTTTCGGAAACGTTTCCTGTTTTAATTACTGATTCCGATCATCATATATTTTATCCACCTACAAGGAGCTGACCATTTATGAAAGCGTTACGCTGGCATGGTTTAAAGGACCTCCGTCTGGAAACAATCGAACAGCCTGAACCTCGCAAAGGACAGGTAAAAATCAGAGTGGAATGGTGCGGCATTTGCGGAAGCGACCTGCATGAATACGTAGCTGGACCAATCTTCATCCCGGAAGGAACCGCTCACCCGCTCACTGGCGAGAAAGCGCCAATTGTCATGGGACATGAATTTTCCGGACAAGTTGTCGAGATCGGTGAAGGCGTACAAAATATCAAGGTTGGCGACCGCGTCGTTGTTGAACCTGTTTTCGCGTGCGGCACTTGCGCGGCTTGCAACCAGGGCAAATACAACCTGTGCAGCAAAATGGGCTTCCTCGGCCTCGCTGGCGGCGGTGGCGGCTTCTCGGAATACGTTGCTTGCGACGAACACATGGTTCACAAAATCCCGGACAGCCTCTCCTATGAGCAAGGCGCACTGGTCGAGCCATCTGCTGTAGCTCTTTACGCTGTGCGTTCCAGCCAACTGAAAGCAGGAGACAAAGCAGTCGTCTTCGGTGCCGGACCAATCGGATTGCTCGTGATCGAAGCGTTGAAAGCGGCAGGCGCAGCAGAAATTTACGCTGTCGAGCTGTCTCCTGAGCGCAAAAGCAAGGCAGCAGAGCTGGGCGCAATCGTCCTCGACCCACAAGAATACGACGTGGTTCAGGAAATTCACAACCGCACCAACGGCGGGGCTGACATTGCCTTCGAAGTAACAGGCGTGCCACCAGTTCTCACCCAAGCGATCGAGTCTACGAAAATCGCCGGACAAATCATGATCGTCAGCATCTTCGAACGCGAAGCGTCGATCAAGCCGAACAACATCGTCATGAAAGAACGCTCCATGACTGGCATCATCGGCTACCGCGACGTATTCCCGGCCGTAATCAGCCTGATGGAAAAAGGCTTCTTCCCGGCGGACAAGCTCGTTACCCAACGCATCAAGCTGGACGAAATCGTCGATCACGGCTTCGAAGCGCTCCTGAAAGAGAAAAATCAGGTGAAAATCCTCGTCAGTCCAAAAGCGTAATCGAAAACGATTCCAATATGATAAATCCCTCTCACAAAACAAAGAGCGGACAGGCTGGCTACACTCCGGCCTTCCGCTCCTTTTTCTTTTCTACGCCGCCTCCGCCTCTGTCAGCGCTTTGCGCCGCTCATAGGCAAACAAGGTCATAGCCACTCCCAGCAAAGCGCACAGCATATACATGAACGAATACGAAGACAAATCCGCGACTGGCCCCATGATAATTCCGCCGAGCGAAACACCGAGATCGGCTGTGGCGATAAACAAACCGATCAGGACATTGCGGCTTGCCTGCGGCAAAACAAAGGTCAAATACGTGGTCAATGTCGGATAGAGCAGCGCCTGCGCGATTCCCATCAACACAGCCCCTACGTAAAAGAAGACAAACCCGCCCGCAGCGGACAAGCTCACACTCTGTGCCGCGACAGCGAGGATGAGCATCACCCCCATAATAAAAGAAGCGCGCCATTTGCCATCGGAAGGAATTTTTTTTCGCAAAACAAATCGCGCCAAAACGACCGTTCCCGCCTGTAGCATCAGGAAAACTCCCGCATGACCGCCGGCAATTTGCAGCGCGTACAACGGAATAAAAGCAGTCACCGCCCCGAATACAAGCGAGGATGTCAGCATCAGCACACTGCATGCGAGCAAGTGCGGATTTTTGAAAAATGGGCCGAACGCCGAAAAGGTTTCCGCTTTTCCATTCGCATTCGCCTGTCCTTGCCCGCCAGCCCCGGCTTGCCCATCGCTTGGATCGTCGATTTTGGCGGTGAACCCGACCACACCCGTCAAAATCGCAATCGCGATCATTGTGACGGCAAAGCTGCCCATCTCCCCGGGCTGCCAGATGCCCAAAGCCAAAAGCGGCCCGACGATCCCTGGCAAATACGCGCACAACGAGTACATCGATATCCCTTGGGAGCGTTCTTTTTCCGGCAGGGCATCAATAATGCCGAGCTGCAAAGCCATGGAGAAAAAGGCCGTGCACACCCCTTGCAGCATGCGAGCGACAAAATACCCTTCCAGCCCGGTAAACGTGTACAGGATCAACGCCGCCCCGTTCAGGACCAAAATCGTGCGGAGCACCTTGATCGGCCCGCGCTTTTGAATAATGTGACCAGCCCACGGGCGCAGCAGCATCGTCGTAAACAAATACGCCCCCATGACTATCCCGATGGTCGTATTGGAAGCCCCCAGCGATGAGCCTTGCAGCGGAATGATCACATTCAGTATGGAGTTGGCGCTAAAATAGAAAAGAGTCAAAACATACAACCGCAAAAAAGGCCAGGCCAACGCTCCCTTCACAACAGCTCTCCCTCCTTGTCTGTCGTCGTTACATTACAGCATGACCATGCCCAACAGCTTTCTGGCATAGGCAGACTGTACGTCTTTCAGTTGCTCGACCGCGACCGTCTCTACCACTCGTCCGCGATGTACGATCATCACCCGGTCGCATAAATAAGCCGCCGCCTGCAAATCGTGCGTAATAAACAGGTAACTCATGCGGTATGTCTGCCCGAGCTGCTTCAACAATTGCAGCACCTGCATTTGCACGGAACCGTCCAACGAACTGATCGCTTCGTCCAAGACGATGCACGTGGGATTTGTCGCGACAGCCCTTGCGATGCACACTCGCTGCACTTCGCCCCCGGACAGCTCATGCGGATGCTTTTGGCGATAGGAGCGATCAAGCCCGACCTGATCCAGCAAAAAGTCGAGCTTGTCACTTGCCTCCTGCCCTCCCATCCCGATCAGGCGCAACGACTCCATAATCGCCGCTTCGACGGTATAAAACGGATTGATCGAAGAAGTGTAATCCTGGAACACAGCGCTGATTTTCCCGGCTCGGCCCCTGCGCTTCGTCACGCTCTCTCCCTCGAACAAAATGCTTCCGCGATCCGGCTGCTCAATCCCCAACACGAGCCGTCCCAGCGTCGACTTTCCGCTTCCGCTCTCCCCGATGATCCCCAGACATTCTCCGTAATCGCAGGCAAAATGGATATCCGCCAGCACTTGCTCTCTTTCTCTGGAAAAAAGACCTGCTTTTTTATACGCTTTCGCTACCCCTTCAACCTTCAGCAACGTCCACGCCTCCCATCACCTGGCTGAATCGCTGGCTGAGCGCAAGCTTGCTGGACACGAGATAACGCGTATACTCATGCCGCGCTTTGGAAAAGATCTGGTGCGCCGCTCCGCTCTCGACCACCGCCCCTTCCTTCATGACCAGCACCTCATCCGCGATCTTTTTGACGACACCCAAGTCGTGCGAGACGAAAATCATCGCGCAGCCCGTGTTCTGACGCAAAGCCATGAGCTGCTCTACCACTTCAAAGGCCGAGACGGCGTCGAGAGCTGTCGTCGGCTCATCGGCGATGATGAGATCAGGAGCCAGCACAAGCGCCAGGGCAATCATGATCCGTTGCAGCATCCCTCCGGACAACTGGTGGGGATACTTGTTCATGATCTCCCGCGGATTTCTCAGCATGACGCTCTCCATGGCCGCTGTCAGCCTGGTCGTTATCTCGTCACGCCCCCAGTCAAAGTGAGTAGCAATCGTCTCAAGCAGATGCACCCCGACCACGCATGAAGGGTCAAAGGCACGCATCCCATTTTGCACAATCAGGCAAATCTGTTTTCCGCGCTTTTGGCGCATCTCTTTTTCCGAGAGAGCCAGCAAGTTCTCCCCTTTGAACCGGATTTCTCCAGACTGACGAAGCCCGCTGTCGTTCAGCCGCATAATCGCCTTGCAGGTCAGCGACTTCCCGCTCCCGCTTTCCCCGACAATCGCCAGACAACTCCCGGCTTTTACCTGAAAAGAACTGCCAGCGACCAGGCATTGATTCGTGCCGCTGTCCCAAATTTGCAAATCCGCTACTTCCAGTACAGCCATGTGCAATCACCTCCCGCTCTTTCCACTGATTCCGGTATCCAGGGCGGAAACGAGCGCTTGCGGCTTTTGCCTGCTCCGCCCAAGCTTCGGGTCCAGGGCTGTCTGAAGCGCGTCCGCCAAAAAGTTGACCGCGCAAACCGTCAGGACGATCGCCAAACCAGGGGCAAGCATCAGCTCCGGGCGGGAAAACATGACTTCCCGCGCTTCGCTCAGCATCATGCCCCACTCGGCGTTCGGAGCCTGGATTCCCAGCCCCAGAAACGAGAACCCGGATATTTGCAAGATCATCGACCCCAAGGAACTGCTGGCAATCACGGCGATGTCGGGAGTCGCCACCAAAGCGATATGCCTCGTCATGATTTGCCAGTCGCTGATCCCGATCGCTTTGGCAAACCGGACATAATCCGCCTCTGCGTACTGTCTCACAGAGGTGCGAATCACCCTGGCAAACCAGGGCCATTTGGAGAGGACAAACGCAATCAAAATATTTTCCAGGCCCACTCCCATAATCCCGATGATGGCCAAAGTCATCACATACCCGGGAAAAGACAGCATGACATCGCACAACCGCATCAAAACGGCGTCCAGCCGCCCGCGGAAATATCCGGCCACAAAACCGACGATTCCCCCGATGCCCACAGACAACACGAGCGCTGCGAGCACCCACAGCAAGCTGGGACGGATGCCGTAGATCAGCCGGGACAAGACGCATCGCCCCAACTGATCATTGCCAAGCGGATACTCCCACGAAGCCGGAGCAAAGCGCATATCCATATGCACAGCTTTTGGATCATGGGGAGCCAGAAACGGGGCAAAAATCCCGGCTGCCGCAATCAACACGAGAAAAGTGAACGATGCCATGGCGACTTTGTCGTGAAGCGCATTTTTCAGCCATTTCATGCTACAACTCTTCCCTCAGCTTTGGATTCAACGCCGCTTGAAGCACATCTGAAACCGTGTTGAACAAAATAAAAGCGACTGCCAGCACAAGCACGTACGCCTGAATGAGCGGAAAATCCCGGCTCATGATCGCTTTGACGCTCAACGTTCCCAGCCCCGGCCAGGCAAAGACGTTTTCCACCACAACGGTGCCTCCTAAAATGACAGGGATCGCCATGCAAAATACGGCGGTAGTCACCTGCAACGAATTTCTTATGACATGCAGCATGATTTTTCGCTCCGGCAGCCCGCACGCCCGGCTGTAACGTACATACTCTTCATGCAAGTTGCCAAGCACCGCGCTCCTGACCATGCGAAAATAAATGCCTGCGTAGCCAATCGTGGTCACAGCGACAGGCAGCAAGTAGCTTTTGTACGAATCCATGCCGCTCGTCGGCAGCCAGTCGAGCTTGACTGCGAAGTACCAGACCAATATCGCCGCCAGCAAGTAGGGTGGAAGCGAAGCCAGCAAAAAGGATACGGCTCTGACCGCTTGATCTGTCCGCTTGCCTGCTTGCAGGGCGCATATAACCCCGAGGGCGACAGACAGCACGAGAATGGCGGCAACTGAAACCAAAGTCAGCTTGAGCGTATTGACAAAAGCCGGACCGAGCAGCGACCAGACCGATTTGCCCGTTACGTACGAATGGCCGAAATCAAGCTGCAAGCAGCTCAAGAGCCAATCCAGATAGCGCACGATAAACGGCTTGTCCATGCCAAGCTCCGCTTTGGTCTGCGCCACCAGCTCCGGAGTGATCTGCGGTACGCCTTGCGCTTGCAGCACCACCTCTGCCGGGTCAAGCGGCGAGAATTGCATCAGGCAAAAGGTGCAAAACGAAACCAAGACAAGCAGCGGAATCGAAATCAGCAGCCTTTTTAGCAAATAACGCCCCATCTCTATCCTCACTTCGTTGCAAACGACATGCGTTCAAACGGCAACTCGTATTGGGTCTGTTTAAAGGAAATGCCTTGCAAAGCTTTGGGAGCGACAATCGTGACGCTGCCGTTCGTCAGTGGAATGAACACCGCTTCCTCATGCACGATATTCAAAATGTCGCGGTAAAGAGACTTGCGTGCTTGCTCCTCTGTCGACACCATGACGTCGTTGATTTTTTTATACAACTCTTCCGCCTGCGCAATGCCGCTTGTCGTGTAGTAGTAGGACGACTTGGAAGTAAAGGCCGCGATCGTGCTTTGCGGATCGTAAGCCAGTCCCCATGTTTGGTTGAAAAGCAAATCGTAGTCGCCACTGGATCTGCGGCTGGCAATAGAAGAGGACTCCTCTCCGATCAAGTCGAGCTGAATCCCGATCCCCTTCAACTGATCCTGCATCCATTCCGCTTCCGTTTTTTGCGCAGAGGAGTTCACATCGTAGTAGAGCTTCATCGCCAGCACCGCTCCGTTTTTCTTGCGCACACCGCCTGCCTGCTCCGCGAGCCACCCTGCCTCCTCCAACAGTTGCTTGGCTTTTTCGGGAGCATACTCGCGCTGCTTCAACTCGACATTGGCATAGTTGACGTTGGAAGAAAAGAGAGTGTCGGCTGGCGGCTCCGTTCCCGCAAAAATTTGTTTGCTGATCAGCTCTCTGTCCATCGCGTACCAGAGCGCTTCACGGACAGCGCGGTCGTGGACGGGACTCTCCTTCTTGCTGCTGTTTGCTGCCAAAAAATTCGTGTTCATCGGCTGGCTGCGGACAATCTGGTATTTTCCCGACTGTTCCAACTGGTTCATCGCCTCTACGTCGAGATTGTTCGCCCCCCGGTCATCGGTAAAGGCAAAATTGACCTCGCCTTTTTGCAGCGCCAAATACGTTGTTTCCCCCGCCGGAAGCACCTTCGCTGTAATTTTTTTGACAGCTGGCGCACCGCCCCAGTATTGTTCATTCGCTTCGAAGACGGCGGACTGTTCCGCTTTATGCTCGACCAGCTTGTATGGCCCGGTACCGCTGTAACCGTTCAGCCCGTCTTTCGTTTCACCCTCGATAAAATTTTTCGGGGAGACAAACACATACGGGCGCGTCATCGACAACTCCACTAGAGTCGGATAATAAGGCTCGGTCAACACCAACTCGACAGTATGCTCGTCCACCACGTTGCAGCTTGCGATCTTCGTCGACAGCTTGATCCAGGAATGCTTGGCGGCATTGTGCTGGACCGCCTCGATATTTTTCTTTACAGCGTCTGCGTTGAAGGGCGCTCCGTCGTGAAACGTCACATTTTTTCGCAGATGAAACGTGTAAACCTTGCCGTCTCCAGAAATCTCCCAAGATTCAGCCAACAGCGGCTTGATTCCCGCTTCGGTATTTTCCACCAGCGACTCATACAGCATGCCCTGCGCGAACATGGAGCCTGTATACAGATGAGGGTTCATATCTTTTATATCTTTGGATACAGCCATGACAAGTTCCCGGGCTTGCTTCTCCGGTTCGCTCGGCGCTGCGTTTTCATTTCCGCATCCCGCCAATACCAGCAGCGAAACGATTGCTCCCCATAGCCATCCTGCTTGTGCTTTTTTCATGCTCGATCCTCCTGCGTTTCCTGTTCATTTTGTCTGTCTAGTGATGCACTTTTCCCAGCTCGCGGCAAACCAGCTGCACGTCGCTCTCGAAGCTTTGCACGCGAAACGCCTCTGATAGTGACTCGCCTGCAAGCGCGGCAGCGGCTTCCTCCAGTTTCTTTTCATACGTAGCGATAAGCTTGTCCATCGTCGGGCAAAGAGCGCCCACATACGCGGCAATTCCGCGAATCATTTTGATCCGGTAGTAATCCTCTTTCGGCATGCGCGGCATATCCCAGCTGCCTTCGCTGTTGACGAACATCGTGCGGATCGGAACGGCGGAAAAGTCGAAATACCTGCCGTTTTGATCCGGTTCGGAGTACGGATCGACCAGCAAAGACGTATAGCGGATATACAGCAAATACGCTTGACGGATCGGTTCGAAAAACGGGAAGTTCTCAATGTCACGGCGCGACAGGCTCTCCAGACGCACCGGGTAATTGTCGTCGGTCATAAACTGCAAAAGGTTGACGCCTTTCATGCCGAGCTTTTCTACCACATTCGTGATTTCCTGCCACAGCCCGAGCATATCGAAGATGACGTGCTGCGTGATCGGGCCTTCCGGAAACATTTTGTACACGTACTTCGGCACCTTTTCCTCTCCGAAAATGACGCGCAGCGAAAACTCGTTCATGAATAAAGGCGGGTGCACGTACAGCGATATATTTCGCGTCTCGGCCTCAAGCGGGGAATCCTTGGCTTCCAGTGCAATTCCCATGCGCTCGTACAGCTCGCGCAGCCTTTTGACAGAAGCAGAGAGCAGATTGGTAGAGCCGATGAAGACTTTTTTCTTCACTCCTGTCGTCACGACTTCATGCGACGGATCGCCATTCAACCAGCGTGTGTCGCCGAGATACGTAGAAAAGCTGATCACTTCCGCGTCCGATTGCCGCTCCTGCAAATATTGCCGGACCAAGCCGCCGGAGCCGAATGTCGGCGAAATCAGGACAACTCTTCGCACCTGCTGCCATACCGACTCATCCAGTTGCTGCAACACTTCTATGTACGCATCGGCCGTGACAGACAAAACAATCGTGTCCCACTCGCCATAAACCGTCTGATACCCGCAAAACAAGTAATCGAGGACGCATTCCCCAGCCAGTCTGCGGTGCTGCTCATTTTGTACATGGACAATCAGGCGCTGGCCGCTTTCTTTGACTGCCGAAAAGAACGACGCAGAGCGCACCGATTTTCGCCCGACCATTCCCACCTGGCAGTTCCACTCGTTTTTCAGCAAAACAGCCAATTGAACCGCTACCGGACCCGTTCCCAGCAGCAACACTCGTTGCAAGACGTTCATACACAACCTCCCTATTGGATGACTGCTGCTTTGCGATACAAAGCGATGTCAAAAACATGCTCGGGACGCAAGACGGTTTCGACCAGCCTCCACTTTTGCTCGTCGACCGCTTCCATCGGATAGTTGAACAGCGACTTCAAATGATCGCCATACCGCATGGCGACGACCACGTCTTCCTTTGTCAGCGCGTGCAGCTGATCGAGAATCTCGTATTTATTCGAGACAGTCGAACTGAAGATGATATGGGTCGCCTCCTTCGTCACAGGAAGCTGTTCGACATACGATCTCTCCAGTTGAATCGGCAGCCCCGGTCCAAGCCTATCGACTACCTTTTGCCCGAGCTGGATAGCCTCCTCGTCTATATCGATCCCGACGACGGGCGCTCCAGTGCGCTTCGCAATCAATAAAGGCGTCATCGGATAGGAACCGGAGCCGACCAGCAGCACTTTGGAATTTGCCCCTACCTGAAAGCTCCCAAATTCCTCCTCGATGCACGATTCGATATTTTTGAAGTAGTCCGCTCCTTCTGCTTGCCCGCCAAGCAGCTTCAACGCCCGGTATTTTTCCATGATCGCCACGCAACGCGACGCCACCTGCCTCACATCCGCTACCAGCCCTTGAAATGGTTCCGGCTCGTTTTGCACCAGCCATTCCCAGGCTTCCTTGTTGCTTTCTGCCGTCACAAAAGCAGAGTATTCATCGATCACAGCGGCAAGCTCGAAGCTGTGCTGGATCGTACCGTCATACACCTTCGCCAATTCGGAAAATCTTTGGCAAAAATCCCGGACACACTCCTGAAACAGTTCTGGTTTGATCACTCCACTCCCACCTTCACCCTCTTCAATTGTTGCTCCCTATTTCGATATACGCTTTGCCTTGTGCGACAATGCCGACAGACCCGCCAATTTGCAAACGAACGACTTCCTGCCCTCGCCAGGTGGCATCCACATGGATGGTCCCTCCCGGCTGTCTGATCTCAACAGACGTATCTTTTTGCTGCTTCCAGGCGAGATAGGCACCGACCGAAGCGGTTCCCGATCCGCAGCCGCGCTCCCAAACCAAGCTGTCCAGCTCGGGAACGTAAATGAGCGGCGCAAGCTCGTTTCTGACAGGCTGATACAACAAAATCCCGACCATGCTCCACTCCGACACCGAGCCAAGAAGCTTCGCCAGCGACTCTGCCCTTTTCCGCAAATCCTCGCAAATGACTTCGGCTTCAATCACGACGTGCAAAAAGTCCGGGTATCTGACCATCGCCAGGTTCCATTCGCTGCCCTCGTACGAAATCGTGCGCTGCTCCAAACGCTGCGGCACTGGCATATCAAGCTGGCAGTAGTATTCATCCGCGAGGCGGTTGACCCGGCAATTCACAAGCCCTTCCGCTCCAGATACCCCTAACCGGACTTCTGTCCGCTCATTGGGGCCAAGACCGTTCTCCCAGGCGAGCCAAGCAGCCAGAGCCATGCACGCATTTCCGCAAAATTCACCTCCCGCCATTTGCAAATGAGCACGCGCTCCATCCTGCTGCGCCTGTTCAATAAAGCCGACTTGCTCTGCATGTACGCTGTCGTAGGACATCAGCCTGGACGCAATGCGCGAATACTGCTCCGTCAGATGCTTCGTTTTCACCAGAAGCGTCATGTTTTGCGTGGGATTGAACTTGATAAAATCGACTTCTTGCCTCATGATCCCCACCCTTTACACATATGATTAACGTAAGCATCTTGGGTTGTTTAAATGAAAAACGTAATCATTACGTTTTAATACCGATAACTATATGGTACAATTCTGGTGATTGTCAACGTGTTCCAAATATATTTTTTTGTCGCCATGCTCCGGAGTACCGATATCGAGACAATGGTCAGGAAATCAATCTGTACCCTAGACGGAGGAATGAGAGAGCAATATTTCAAATGTCCCCCTGTGATATAACTAACATGACTTTTCAAACAGGGAGATGAGGACATGAGCAAGTTGAATGGAAAAATCGCTTTGGTAACGGGAGCAAGTCGCGGTATTGGCCGCGGCATCGCACTGCGTCTCGCACAAGATGGCGCATTGGTCGCCGTACATTATGGCCGCAGACAAAAGGAAGCCGAGGAAGTCGTGCAGGAGATCGAGAAAAACGGCGGTGCTGCCTTTGCCGTCGGTGCCGACTTGCGCACGCTCGCGGGTATTCACGACTTGTTTGCCGCTTTGGATGATGCCTTGATCGCTCGCACCAGAGAGCGTCAGTTTGATATTTTGGTGAACAACGCGGGGATCGGTCAGATTTTGTCTCTGGAAGAAGCGACAGAAGAATCGTTCGATGAAGTCATGAGCATCAATGTAAAAGGTCCGTTTTTTGTCATCCAGCAAGCCTTGTCTCGCCTGAAAGATGGCGGGCGGATCATCAATCTGTCGTCGTTTGTGACGCGCGTAGCTTCGCCAACGGTTTTTGCCTACAGCGTGTCCAAAGGAGCGATGGATACCCTCACGCTCGCGCTGGCAAAACAGCTTGGCAGCCGCCACATCACGGTAAACGCCATTCAACCGGGCATCATCAATACCGAAATGAATGCTGGCACCCTGCAAAACAATCCAGACGGACAAAAATACGCCGCAAGCCTGTCCATTTTCAACAGATGGGGCGAGCCGGAAGACGTGGCAGATATCGCTTCCTTCCTCGCCTCGCCTGACAGTCGGTGGGTAACCGGACAACTGGTTGACGCCAGTGGCGGATCTCGGTTGTAAGGACACTCGACGCAAAAAAGGGCTGTCTCCCAAGTCGATTTTCCGACTGCGAGACGCCCTTTTTTCACAATGCTCCGACTGTTCTGGGCGATTGCTGCGGCTGTCAGGCTGCCGCTTGCCTAAACTTGCCCATTCGCTCCAGCGTCCGCTGCAAATCGTCACGCGAGCTTGCATGGGAGCAGCGAATAAAGCCCTCTCCGCCTGCTCCGAACACACGTCCCGGTACGACTGCCACCTTACCTTCCCCACTCCTGTTTCCGCTCATGCACGGAGCTGGCAATCATTCGATCCAGCAACTGCGTATAGGTCATGCCTGCTGCGGCTGCGCTTTTTGGAAACAAGCTGTTGGCGGTCATGCCCGGCAACGTATTCACTTCCAGCACATACGGTGTATCCTGATACAAAATCATGTCGATCCTGGCGTACACTTTGCATTGCATCAACTGATAGCTGGTCAGTGCCGCATGATGTACGCGCTGCTCCACAACAGCGGGAAGCTGAATCACCTTTTCCTCCGCGCCGCCGACCTCGTATTTTGCCTGGTAGTCAAACCACTCCGAATGGGCGGAGCGAATCCCGATAATCGGCAAAACCTCGCCATCCAAGATCGCAACGGTCAACTCTGTCCCTTTTATATACGGCTCAATCAAAATCGTCTCGCCCAAGCTGCAAGCTCCCTGGACAGCCGCCAACAGCTCCTGCTCGTTTTGCACAAGCTGGACACCGATGCTCGATCCGCCCGTATTCGGCTTCACAATAACCGGGTAACCTAGCTGCGCCACCATCTGCGGGTCATAATCGTTCATTCCTTGCCAGCAAAGACCCGCAGGCGTGTGCACACCCGCTGCTTTGAGCAGCATTTTGCTCAGTTGTTTATTCATGCACAGACTGCTAGCCAAGACCCCGCTGCCTGTATAGGGAATGCCCAGCGTCTCCAACGCGCCCTGCACCGTGCCGTCCTCCCCATACTCGCCGTGCAGCGCCAACAGAGCGACATCAATTCCTGCCTGCTGAACTTGCCTGATTAAATCCGGCCGCTGATCGATCACGATGGGAACGACCTCGTAGCGACTGCGATCCAACTGTTTGATCATCTCTTGGCCTGTTTGCAGAGAAACCTGACGCTCCGAGGAAACCCCGCCCATAATGACACCAATTTTCATCGTGACACCTCTCCTTTATCGTTATCCTTGCAAAAATTTGCGCGTCTGCTCGCCGATTATGCGAATGCCCCGTTCGATATTTTCATCCGTTACCCGTGAAAAGCCTAACCGCAATGTATGCACGCCTTCGCCTTCCGCAATGAAAAACTTGTCTCCCGGCGTAAAAATAACGCCTTGCTCCGTGCAAGCTGCCAGCAGTTGACGGGTATTAACGCCTGGCGGGAAAGCAAGAAACAAGTGCAGGCCCCCGTCTCCAGACAGCTGCGCTTCCGGAAGGTGCGCTTCACAGCATGCTTTTGTCAGCTCGTATTTGCGCTTGTATTCCGTCCGCGCTTTTTTGACGTACTTATCAAAATTTCCGTTCAGCAAATATTGGTACAAGATCGCTTGATCGATGGTGGATGTATGAATCGTGCGTGCGCGCTTGATGCTTTCCAGCGTGTCGATCAGCGCTCTGTCTCCAAGCACCCAGCCTACTCGCAGGCCAGGGAACAGCACCTTGGAAAAGCTGCCGATGTAGATGACCCCGTTCCCTTTTCCCACTGTGGCAATCAAAGGCGACACATGCGCTCCCGAGTAGCGCAGCTCCTCATTGAACCCATCCTCGATCACCGGAACTTGATAGCGGCTCATGACATTCATGACGGCGCTGCGCTTGGCTGGCGACATGACGATGCCAGTCGGATTGTGATAGGAAGGAATCAGGTAGGCCAAATCGAAATGATTGGCTTTTAGCACTGCCTCCAGCCGCTCCACATCGATGCCGTCACGTTCCAGCGGAATGCCAGTTATCTCGAATCCGTGCAGCTTCAAGTTTTTGATCGCCGTATGATGGGTCGGATTTTCACAAATGGCCGCACCGCGACGCCCGGAAGGCCGCAAAGCGGACAGCACCATGTCAAAGCCTTCTGTAAACCCGCTTGTGATCAACATGTCCTTGCCGCTTATATCCACGCCTTTGTTTTCCATATAGCGCATCAAGTATTCCATCAGCGGCTTGTAGCCTTTGGCATAGCCGTAGTTGAGCAGCACCTGCCCCTCGATCGCCATGCGATCCATAAACGCCCGCTTTACATCCCCCAGATCGAACAAATGCTCATCCGGCGCAATGCTCGTAAACGAGATCGTCCCTTTTTGGGCGCGTATGCCCTGCTTCATCATGTCCAGCTCTACAGCTGCTACCGCATACTCGTTCATTTTCGCCTTCCAATCGACTTGCCAGCTGGCGGGGCCTTCCGTTCCTCCACTATCTGTGGCTGACTGGTCCACTATAGCAGCCACGTAGCTGCCCTTGCCGGGGATTGCATACGCAAAGCCGTCATCCGCCAAGCCTTCATAGGCGGCGATCACTGTATTGCGGCTCACTTTCAAAAGACCGCTCATCTCTCGCGTGGACGGCAGCTTCTGATCCACTTGCAGCGCCCCTTTTATCATCAAACGTTTAAGGTATTCTTTTACTTGGATCACGACCGGCCGGTCATCGACGAGCTTGAAATCCTGGAACATCCTTCATCGCCCCCATCTACAATGATGGCACAGAAGACGCGCGAAAAAAAAGAACCACCGCGATCGATTTTTCATCGTGCGGCGGTTCCTTGCTCGCTTCCCCCATTAGGTGACAAGCTTTGCTTCTTCAACTTTGTTTCAGATCTTTTATATACCATGCATCCATTGCGGAATGCTCAGAGCCAGGTAGCGGCTCAGGTAAAAGGGTAAAGCCAAACTTCTCATACAATCTGCACGCAGCTTTCAGCTCGTGCTGTGTTTCCAGGTAGCATTTTTCATAATGCTCGGCGGCAAATGCCAAAGCTGTTTCCATCAACTGTTTCCCAAACCCCAGACCTTGCGTTTTGGGACTTAAATATAGCTTTTGCAATTCGCAAATTTTCTCGCGCTCGTCAAACGGCGCTATGCCAATCCCGCCAGCAACCTCGCCATTGATTTCAACCACCCAATACTGGCTGTTTTTCAAGCGAGTGTAGTATTGGTGAAGATCGTCAAGCTGCGGATCAAAGTAAGCTGTCCCCGGGATGTCTAGCCCAAGCGATTTTAATGAATCTTGAATGATCTTTTTGATTTGCGCATTGTCTTCTTTGCTTATTTCGCGGATAACCATATGCTTTCTCTCCTTCAAAAGTTGACTCAGTCCACATTTTAAAAGTACAATTATACTAATCTTAAATGTGGACCAAGTCAACTAAAAAAGGAGCCTATATGAATAAGCAAAGCATCTCTGACATTCGGCAATTCAATCGGTTTTATACGAAGATACTGGGCTTATTTAATGATCAAATTTTAGAGACCAATTATACATTAACGGAAGCGCGGGTATTGTTTGAGATCAGCGAGAGAACGGAATGCATCGCCAACAACCTCGTGCAAGAGCTTCGGATCGATAGAAGCTACATGAGTCGAATTTTACGCAAATTTGAGAGAGAAGAACTCATAGAGAAAAAAACTCCACTGACCGATAGCAGAAAAACGTTCCTTTCTTTAACACAAAAAGGGAAAGAGGTATTGGATAACATTCACAGCCAGTCAGACGAACAAATCGAGCAACTGTTGGATGGACTGACTGATCGTGACGTGAACGAGATCTGCGAGGCAATGGCACTCATCCAAGAGAAATTGAGCAAAGCAAAAATGAACAGCAAGTAATCCCAGGCTTGGTCTGGAAACGCATGCATCACATGCCTGAACAATAAAAGACGCTGCACCCCTATGAGTACAGGGATGCAGCGTTTTTGTCAGCGTATAGATTTACGTCCCTTTTCCCGCTTTAGCCATAGCGCCTTGCTGCGGAACGGACTTTTTCCATTGCAAGCCAATAATCAGAATCAGCGTTACAACGGCCAGGAAAATACTGCATCCTAACGCCAAGGTGAAGGCGTTTAGCTGCAGGTGCATATCAGCTGCTGCTTGCCCTGAGAGAGCTGCAAAAAATACGGTCCCGATTACGGCGACTCCAAGCGCATTGGCTGTCTGCATGAAAGTGCTCAATATGCCTGACGCCGCTCCTACATATTCCCTTCCGACACCTGACATAATCGTTCCCATCAGCGGAGCGCCAACCAAACCTTGTCCCAAGCCGATCAGGAAGAATGGCAAAATGAGCTGCTGCCAGTACAGCTCAGCGGCAAAGGCATAACACGCCGCTATGACTGCCGCATAGCCCGCGATCAAGACCGTTGCCCCCACTTTCAGCACATGGGCATTTTTCTTTGCCCACTTCGGCCCAAGCAACGATGCGATAAAAAAGCCAAGCCCGATCGGAGTGAACGCCAGCGCCGAATCCATGGCAGAAAGGGACAAAGCGTCCTGTAGCGTTATGGATACAACGAGAAAAAACCCGCTATTGCCGATTTGATAAGCCAAAATGGTAAGGACACCCAGAGTAAAAGAACGCTCGTGAAAAATCGCTGCAGGAATCAATGGCTTCTCCCCGCGCTCAACCATTCTCTTTTCGTGTATGCGAAACAGGAAGAAAGCAACGAGCGCTCCCGCAAAGCTTGCGAATACCCACAGCGGCCAACCTGCCTCTCTCCCGACAACCAGCGGATAGATCAACAGCAGCAAGCTGCCTGTCAAAATGAAGATGCCAAGCGCGTCAATTTTTTGCTTTCCTGCCGATTTTGTTTCCTTGATCAATGGAATGATGAGCAGAACAGCCAAAATACCAAAAGGAATGTTAATAAAAAACACGGAACTCCAACCGAGCCCTCCGATATCAAAATGGAGCAGTGCGCCACCGATCATTTGTCCCGCGATCAAGCCAAGCCCGCTGACTGCACCGTAAAAACCAATCGCCTTCCCTTTTTCCTCGGGCGGAAAGATCACCTGAATAATAGCCAGCACTTGGGGGATCAAAAGCGCGGCGCCAACCCCTTGGATGACACGTGAAAAAATCAGAAATCCTGCGCTTGTCGAAAATCCACATAAGGCAGAAGCCACGGTAAATATGATCATACCGACAATGAACAGCTTTTTGCGTCCCAGCCAATCCCCCAGACGAGCGCCAGTAATCAGCAACACAGCATAAGAAAGCACATAGGCAGCCACAATGAATTGAATTTGTGTGGTACTCGCGTGTAATTGTTCTTCAATCGTTGGAATCGCTACGTTTACAATAAACGAATCCAACAACACCATAAAAGTCCCAAGCAATAAAACAGCCAGCGCCCACCAGCGCTTTGGATCGATCGCCTTTGCGGTCTCCGGATTAGCCGTGTTCATGCAGAGTCGCACTTCCTTTTCTGTTATTTTAGGGGTATTTTTAAATACTACTATTGGCAGGTCAAAAATAGAGGAATACTGTTTTACAAGTATTCCTTGTACGCATCAATGATCCGCTCATAATGCTTCCCGTACTTCGCTTCCAGCTCTTTGCCAAAATCGCGCTCCACTTGCTCCATGATGAGATCATGGTAAAACGTGTTTTGCAACAACTCAATGAGCGAAGGATGATTTGTTTCCAGAGCGGTGGGCTTGATGCCTTTCCCAAAGCTGCCAAGCAAAGCGGAATGAACATCACACAAAATCGAAAATTTTCGCGTGCGAACCGAGCTCCACTCTTCGCTTCTTTGGTGAATGATCACATTTTTTACGCTCGTGTTGCATTCCCCGATCGAGATCAGCGTAACAGCAACCCCGCGCTTTTCCGCTTCCAGAAGCGGCTCTTCCACCCAGCTCACATCTTCGGACCAAATATCTACGACAATGCTTTTGTCCGCATTCGCAATCAGGCGATGAATGACCGTTTCGATCGTTTTGTCACCTTGCCAACTGTAAAAAGACGGCGGCGTAGTGGGGACAGCATTCAATTGCTCCTGAAGCACACGCGTTGTTTGTTCAAATTCCGTTTTCAGCAGACGAACAAGCTGTGCAATCGGGACAGCATCATAGAGCACAGGCTCGCTTTCGATCACCCGGCATATGCCCTTTTCCGTTAAAGAGCGCAGGGCCGCATACACATTCGTGCGGGATACGGATACTTTTTTGGCGACCTCATAACCGGAAATCTTCGGGTCCTCATGAAGCGCCAAATAGCATCTTGCTTCCAGATCGGATAATCCGATTTTTCGCAGCTCATCAATCATGGCTCTACCTCCTTTCTTATTCGCTTGTTTTTAGTGGTGTTTTTAAATACTACTATCGTTTTGCGAAGAAGTCAACTCCCAACTCCCGTTCCAGCATCTGCTGCTATCACGGTAAAGTGGAACGCGCTCCAAGCTCCTGCCAGCGGGTTTAGACGACTACTTGTGATCGTCAATCGAGGCAAGGGCATGCTGCAACGGAATCGGATTAAAATATTCTCTCCACAAACAAATTTGCCCATCGCTTACCTGCACGAGACTGACGTACGATTGGGCATACGCAAACCCGCTTTGCTTCACAGTCCCTTTGCTCTCCATTTCTGCGAAAACAAGCTCGGTCTTCCCATCGCCAACCGGGTACACCCGGATGTTGCTGATTTCCCACGCCGCGTACATTCCGTTCTCTTTTCCAATGAACTGATCAAGCAATTGCAGCAGCTTTTCCTTGCCCTGAATCTGGCCCGCTTGCAGACCGAACGGCATCTCATAGACGATGTCGCTGCTCATCAAGCTCCCCATTCCCTGTATATCCTGGTTAGCCTCCCGTTGAAAAAACTCGCTCACGATTTCCGCTGCTTTCATTCCTGCTCCACTCCTTTTCATTTCTTGGCAAATCTGCCCCCAAAGTATAGCGCCAGCTTTGCCGCAAAATATTGAACAGAATGCGCAAGTTTTTGTGAAAAATCGCGCTCCTTTCAACGGGAGGACGCGTATTTCAACGGGGTCAAGCCCGTCGCTTTTTTAAACTGCCTGGTAAAATGGGCCTGATCCGCGAAGCCGCTCTGGGCAGCAACCTCCTTTAAACTCTTGTGGCCGCAGCGAATGAGCTGCTTGGCCCGTTCCATTCTCAACCGGATCAAATATTGATGCGGTGTCACTCCCGTATGCTGTTTGAACAACCTCACCAACTGTGACAGGCTGATATTGGCAACCACCGCAAGCTCCTTCAAGGAAATGTCCTGTTCCACATTCATGCGCATGTACTCGATTGCGGCCGTCACCTGCTCGTTTGTCGCTGTAGACGATGCCACACTACTTCTGGCGTTTGCGGTATAGTTCCGAAGCAAATGGATTGCCATCGTCGTCGCAAGCGATTGGCTGTACAACTTTCCGTTGGCCCCGCCGTTGAGCACTTCCTCCATCATCCAGCGGGTGAGCACGATCAGCTTTTCGTCCCTGACCAAGGGCTTTTGTTCCAGCTGCCATTTGTCTGTATGCCCAAACCCCGACTCTTCGGCAACCTGGTCGAGAAAAAGCGGATCGATCGCAAGCTTCACAAAAGAGATCGCTCTTGTCCAGCGGCAGGACCACTTCTCGCCCGCTGCTAACAACTGAATATCGCCTGGCGCCAGCTTTTTTTCCGTTCGATTGCCGTGCTGAAAAAACTGCAAGTTCAGCGGCTCCTGTGTGCCATGTATGGCCATGACATGCCTTTTGGCGAGGGAAGCGTCGTACAGGTGGGCAGGCGGTATGTTCTCCCACCGGGAAAGCATGATGTTCGACCACCCCAGATCATCGCTGGACAAAATCGGCTTTGCACCGCTAGATAAAAACTCCTTGATCGCTCCATCCATTGCGCTCACCCTGTCTCCCGAATAGTTTTTTCGTATCAGCCAGTATAGCATACGCCGCTTTTTTCCACAGAGCAGGCGTCACCTGAAAAAGAGCCGCATACGCGACTCTTTTCCTTCACTGTCATAAGCTAATTTGCGGAACTGGCGGCAGTTGGCATCCCGCCTTGCTCAATCACGCGCACAGTCTGGATTTCACCCGTCCCTTTTTGCAAATCGGCTTTTGTAAAGTAGACGAAATACACCTTGCCCTCGATGTCGTTCATCGGCCCGATACCGTCAAAGCTGTTTGGGTACCAGTCAATTTGCACGTCTTTTGATTCGTTGTCGATATATTTGCTGCTAATCCAGTAGCCATGCTGGGGCAGCTCGATCTTCCTCGCTTTGAAAGCTTCCGTTGCCGCTTTGATAAACGGCTCGGCTTGCTCTTTGGACATGGCGGTTGGAAAAACCATTTGGGACTCGGCTTGTTCGTTTTGCTGTTTGGAAGCATCCGCAACCGTCTCTTTCCCCTCAAGCTCTTTCGGTGGTGCAGCTTCCGTCATGACCACATTCATCTTGCCATCCAGCACAGATTGCGCATACGTCGCCACGGAAAAACTGGATGCGACAGCGAGTGTGCCGATTGCGGCAAGGCCGAGCAGCAATCGAGACTTCCTGTTTGTTTTTTTGCTGGTTTCCATACGATTCCCTCCCTGCAAGAAATGAGGCCGAACCTCCGGATGTTCGACACCGTTAGCGTATCACCGGCATGTCATCCTTCCATCTGCGTTCTGTCATCGTTTTGCAAAACTTGTCCGTTCGGCACTCGTATATAGACACTCGTCCCTTTTCCCAAACGGCTGACGATGGAAATACTCCCCCCGTGCGCTTCCGCAATCGCCTTGCAAAGGGACAAGCCTAATCCGTGGCCGCTGTACTTTCGATTCCGGGCAGTATCCAACACAAAAAACGGCTGAAACACATCGCTTACATGTTCCGCCGGAATGCCGCAGCCCTTATCGCTTACACAGAAGACAACAAACTCCCCTTCCGCATAAACACTGAGGAAAATCGTCTCGTGATAACCCGACGCTTTCGAGGCATTTTCCACCAAATTATTCAGCAAAACGTACAGCAGCTCCTCATCCACCAAGGCAATCTCCACGACGGATTTCATCACCAATGACTGCCCTTTGCCCGCAAGCGACAGCTTCGAGATCATGTCGAGGTGCTCCAAAAGCTGAGCGACCCTGACCTGTTCTTTTCGCACCACTCGCCCATTGCCCAGCCGGAACAGATTCAGCAGTTTTTTGGACATGTCATCCAGCCGCTTGCTTTCCGAGTGAATCAGGCGAAGCGCTTTTTGTTTCTCGGCTTGCTCCAGTTCATAGTTTTCCAGCAAACTGGCGTAGCCCATAATCGACGTGAGCGGCGTTTTCAATTCATGGGCAAGGCTGGCAATCAAGGTTTCCCGCTCTTTTACCTCTCTGCGCAGAAGCTCCATGTGGGATTGAACGGCATCGGCCATATGATTGAACTCTAGCGCCAATTGCCCGATTTCGTCCCGGCGAGCCACTGCAATGCGCGGATCGTAGTTTCCCCTGGCGAGTGCTTTTGCTTGCGTACCCAGCTGGGCGAGCGGCCTTAACGCATGACGGATGAGGACATACAAACAGATCGCAAGCAAAATCATTCCCGCTGAAAACCACAGGGCGATTTGTGTAGCGAGAGTCTGCTGACCAGCTACCATGTCGGTCACATCGTTTTCATAGTCGAGACGATAGAGCTGGCCTGCTATGCTCATCCAGCCTGATACAAACAGGACGCTGTGCTCACCCGATTGACGAATCACGAAGCTCCGCCTGCCGTCTTTTGGCGGGTCCAGTTCCATAATCTTTTCATCCGCTGGGGAAAGACTGCTGTACAGCTTTTCTCCATCCAGACTCGTCATCGCGATATAGCTTTTGCCATCTGTATAGTAGCGCCCGTAATTTTGTGCCGCTCTCGTCAACAGCTCTTGCCGCAACCCCGGATTGAACGCCATTTTCTCGATGGAAGCTGCATACATTTTCATCGCACTCGCAAACATCACATGCCTGTCCAGCGAGCGGCTATATTCTCTCTGCATGCTATGCTCACTTGAGACAGCCGTGATTTGATAGCAAAAAAACAAAATAATCACCGCACTCAAGCCGAATGCCAGCAAATAAATCCGTATCCAAAGAGGCATTTGTCCGTCTGTCCGCAACATCACGCCAGCTCCAATCGGTAACCAACTTTGTGCACCGTCTGAATGTAGCTGGACAACCCGAGCTTTGTCCGCAGGTTCAAAATATGCGTATCCACCGTTCGCGTACTTCCATAAAAGTCAAAACCCCACACCTGGCTGAGCAGGCTGTCACGGGAAAAGGCAATGTTCGGGTTTTGCAGCAAAAACGCCAGCAGTTCATACTCTTTCGGCGTCAAAGTAATAAGCTCGTTCGCTTTGTACACTTTGCGCCCAATACAATCTACTTTCACGTCGCCAATCAGCAGCATCTCTTCTGTCTCTTGAACCCGCCTTCTCAGCGCAACTTCCACTCTTGCCAATACTTCCAACAGTTCAAACGGCTTTGCAATATAATCCTCAGCCCCCAGCCGCAATCCATGCACCTTGTCCAACACACTCGCTTTGGCAGTCACAAAAATAACGGGTACGTGCTTCTCTTTGCAAATGTCCAGCAACTGGTATCCATCCAGTCCCGGCAGCATGATATCCAGCAATGCCAAATCGTAGCCGCCATCTCCCAACAACTGCTTCGCGATGTGTCCATCCCCTGCGATTTTGCAGTGATAGCCGGAAGCGGTTAACGCCAGCTGAAGCAGCTCGGCGATAGACGGATCATCCTCTGCAAGCAAAATGGAATAAGCCATACGTTCCTCCCCCATTTTTTCCTTCATTCATTATGGCAGCAGCTTCGTATTTTCTTGTCAAAGAAATGTAAAAACCTATCCTTTTTTCGTTCATAGCGAGTGCAGATATTTTTACAATTTGAACGTGCAGGAGAGATACAGTAAAATCAATATATCTTTAAGCTGCAAAAGGTGGTTTTGGAACATGGAAGATGCTTTGCAAACGTGGATGGCTCTCGATCAGTTGTACGTAACCCTCAATCAGCAATTGGAAAAATTCCTTAAATCCAACTACGATTTAACCGTCAGTGAGTTTATGGTCATCACTGTGCTCAACGACGACACTGGCGCGGGACTTACCATCGACCAACTGAGCAAAATGGTCAATCTGAGCCACAGCGCGGTTTCCCGTCTTGTCAGTCGCCTGGAAACTTGCCATACTGTGGAACGCCGTTTAAATGAAACCGATCGCCGCAGCTCATTGGTTCGCCTCTCCGACCAGGGAAGAGCCGATTATCAAGGAATCTTGCCGGACATCACCGCTATTATCCGTAATGGGATGAACAAGAAAAACATCTCGATCACGATTTCATGAACATGCTGCTTTTGCATGAGCGTTGACGAACAAAAAGCAACTTGTTATATTATATGTGCGTGCGCACGCAAATAAAAGAGCAGCTTGTATCTTGCTTTTCTACAAGGAGAATAAACCAATGAACAGTCGCCCTCTATCCTTTACCGCTCCCCGTCCTTTCCAAATCTCGGTCGATCAGCAAATCCTCGATGATTTGTCCGATCGGCTCAAACAGACACGCTGGCCCGACCGAATCGAACATACAGGATGGAGCTACGGCACTGACGATGTCGTCTTGCGCGATCTCGTCGCCTATTGGAGCGATGGCTTTGACTGGCGCAAACAGGAGCAAGCCTTGAATGAGCTGCCGCACTATACGACAACGATTGACGGTATCGAGATTCACTTCATCCACCTCCGCGGAAAAAGTCCTTCGGCCAAGCCGCTCCTGATGCTCCACGGCTGGCCCAGCTCGTTTGTGCAAATGGCGGAGATTGCCCCGCTCCTGGCTGATCCGGCCGCTTATGGCGGACAGGCAGATCAAGATTTTGATGTCATCATCCCTTCCTTGCCTGGCTACGGCTTCTCTGGTCGGCCAAGTCAATCCGGCATGGATATCGCCTACATGGCTGACATTTTCTCCACTCTGATGACGAAGGTGTTGGGCTACGAGCGCTATATCGGGAGAGGCAGCGACATGGGACAAGGTGTGCTCATGCACCTCGCTCACAAATATCCAGAGCAGCTCATCGGCCTGCACTTCTCGGGTACGAATCTCCCCGTCGCGGAGGTTCCTGACGATATCACGCCAGCCGAGGCAGAATTTATCGCCAACTCCGCCGCCTGGATGAAATCAGAGTGGGCGTACGCATTGCTGCAAGCGACGAAGCCGCAAACGGTTGCCGTGTCCTTGAACGACTCTCCGGCAGGTCTGGCTTCCTGGGTTTTGGAAAAATTCCATGCCTGGACAGACCGCCCCGATGATTTCGTCAACCGCTATGGACGGGATCGGCTTTTGACGAATTTGACAGTGTATTGGGTGACCCAGACGATCGCTTCCTCGATCCGGTTGTATGCAGAGTGTACGCGCAGCAACAGCTTCCATCTCGATGTAAAAGTCCCTACGTGCATGCTGATGGCCGGCTCCGACATGTTTTTAATGCCACGCGAATGGGCGGCCCGCAGCACGAATATCGCACGCTGGGTCCAGCTTGATTGCGGAGGGCATTTCCTGGAATGGGAAGAGCCAGCGCTGGTCGCCGAAGATTTGCGCGCAGCTTATTTTCAATAACCTCCGCCTCCACGCTCGTGCTTGAAATAGACCGTCAAACCTCAAGAACCTGCAACAGCAAAAAAACGCTGTTACAGGTTTTTTGACGTGTCTACCCCGCCTTCCAAAAGGACAGCTCCCTCTATCTTATCTCCAAAATGTCTCGAATCCCCTCCTCCGTAAGCTTCCACGATTGATTTTCCCCCGGTTGAATAACTTCTTGAAAAAGCTTCTGTTTACTGGTTTGCAACTCATGTATTCTCTCTTCAATCGTTCCTTGCGCGATCAGCTTGATGACTTGAACGTCTTTCTTTTGCCCCAAGCGATACGCGCGATCGGCTGCCTGCTGTTCCACAGCCGGATTCCACCAGAGGTCGTACAGGATAACCGTGTCTGCCCCTGTGAGATTCAAGCCTGTCCCTCCCGCTTTTAGCGAAATGAGAAACACTTCCCTCTCTCCCTTGTTAAACCGATCGCAAAGCTGTACCCGCTCCTTGGCGGCTGTATTACCGTCCAGGTAGAAGTGGCTGCATTCCTTGTGACTCAATTCCTTGCTGATGATCGCAAGCATCTCCGTGAATTGCGAAAAGATGAGCATTCTCTTGCCTTGCTGCCGATACTCCACCACCAGTTTGCCGAGCTGCGCAAGCTTCGCCGAGCCTCCTGCATACCCTTCCAAAAACAAACCCGGATGACAGCAAAGCTGGCGCAACCTCGTCAAGCCAGCCAGGATTTTCATCTGATTTTCCTGAAAAGTATCCTTGCCGACATGCTTCAGGGAAACATGCTTGAGCCTCGCCAAGTAAGCGGCGTACAGCTTTTTTTGTTCAGGCAGCAAGTCGGAGGTCAGTATGGTTTCCATTTTGCTTGGCAGCTCTCTGAGCACTTCTGCCTTCATCCGGCGAAGCATGAACGGCGCGATCAGCTGTGCTATTTTTTCGCGCGAAAGCTCATGAAAAACTTGGCGATCCGGCATTAACCCCGGAAAAACAACGTGGAAAATCGCCCAGACATCCTCGATGTTATTTTCAATCGGCGTGCCTGTCAGCGCAAAGCGATTGGCGGCCTGGAGTTTTTGGAGCGCCTTTGCCGTCAGCGAATCGGCGTTTTTAAAAGCTTGTGCCTCATCGAGAAACAGCGTATGAAACACCCTTTTTTGATAGAAATGACTGTCCATTCGCAATAACGGATACGACGTGATGAAAACGTCTGTCTCACTGGCCCGCTCCAGCGCCGCTTTTCTTTCTTGATGAAGACCATCCACAACCGTAACACGTACTTCCGGTGTGAACCTGGCAAACTCATGCAGCCAATTGTACATAAGCGAGGAAGGCGCTACGACCAGAACTGGTTTGCCCTGCGCCCTGATCTCCGATAGCTCTGCGGCGATGAAGGCCAAGCTTTGCAGCGTTTTCCCTAGCCCCATATCATCAGCAAGAATCCCCCCGCAGTTATTTTGGGCTAAACGCTTCAGCCATTGGAACCCCTCTTGTTGATAGCTTTTCAAAATGGGCGCAAGCTGCGGGGGAAGGGGAAAGTCGGACTTCCTCGGATTTTTCAGTTCCTCCACCCACTGTTGAAAAGAGCTTCCTTTCGTCAGGATACTCTCTGGTGTCTGTGCCATTTGCTGTAGACCAAAAACAAACGGGACACGAATTTTGCCCTCCACGACCTGCGCTTTGCCCCTGTTCAGTTGTTCAAGCAACATGCCCACATCTGCAAACTGCTTTGCCTCCAAAGACAGCAAGCGGCCATCCCGCAGTCGGTAAAACTTCCTTTTTTCACTCAAGCTCAGCAATACTTCGCGAATTTCCACTTCCGGAACTCCCTGCATATCAAACTGAAAGATGAGCCAATCGGTGCGCTCGTCGACCTCCACCCTGACCGTTGGCCGCGTATCTGCTTTACATATGCGGTCCCGCACCGCTGTTGTGGCATGGATTTCTACATGCGATTGCAGCTGCGGAACCATGTGGACCAAAAAATGGTACTCCTCTTCATCGTTGCTCCAATAATAGCCGCTCTCCGTTCGCGTACCGAGACTCTCTTTCATTAGCCGAAGAATTTCCTGCTCCTTCTCTCCCAGTTGGCTGAGACGTGATTCGGTTGGGATGTCGTCATGCATGGCTTCCAATGGATTCATGACGATCGCATCATAGTGAAACTCCAAACCCGCCAGCAGCCTGTTTTTGATTCTGTCCAGAAACAGCTTGCCTTTGAAACGAGTATTTGCTTTTCCTTTTGCCAGGTCGTCGATGCCTAAATCCCCTGCCAAGCTGCGTGCCGGCGTAGGTTCCGGGTGCTCGATCCTTTTTGCAGCTGATAATGGCGAAGGAGTCTGGCGCGGAGAAACTTGCTGGGTAGGTAAGCCATTGACCTGTATATCGTGCAAGCAGAGGAGAACAGCCGCAACGTGCTGGCAGCTTTTGTGGTAAGAAGAGAGTCTCGGGCAGGTGCACTCCGCGTAGATGTATCCGTTATTGTCCTTTTTAATCGTGACGTCGAACAGCGCTCCGCTATTTACAGTCGCCCGGAAAATCGACTGGCCGGGATGGTAATGGATGAGCTTTACCCGCTTTTCTGCAAAGTACCTCTTCCCTTTTTTAAACGAGATATCGCCGCATATTTGTTTGATTTTTTGCTGATTGAGAAAGTAGTTCATGGGGTGGCTCCTTATAGAATCCGTGTTTGATTTTATTTGCGTGCGCATGCATATATAAAATATCAATTTTGAGGGGGAGTGGCAACTTTTTTGTTATCGAGAGAGCCACCCCCTCTGCTGCCAGTTCGGTTTATTTTCGCGTAGAAAGTCGGAAAAGCGTTAGCTGTGTAGGCTAACGAGGCTAACGCTCTCCGCTTTCGTATAAATGGCAGGCTACACAATGGTTGGGAGCTGCTTCTTGTTTAACGGGAGTCAGCTCTTTGCAAACTGCCTTCACAAACAGACATCTGGTTTGAAAAACGCAGCCTGATGGCAGATTCAAGGGAGACGGGATTTCGCCGCGAAGGATTACCCGCTCTCTTCTTCGGGTTAGGAATCGGCACAGCTAATCCCCCCAAAATAACTTCATTGACAACGTTTTCACTGAATAATAGAATATATTTAATGACAAGTTAACTTTGATGGAGACTCGGAGACTCATACTTTCTGGCACTTTCATTTTTGAAAGCGCCATTAAAGTATGGGTTTTTTTGCGTGTATCGTCATCTTTGTTAGAAATTACTTTAGGGGAGGAATACGATGCTCAAACTGTTTAGGCCAGCACCGCCTATTGACAGATTGCCTGACGAACAAATTGATTCTGAGTATAAAAAGCTCAGGCTTCAGGTGTTTTTAGGAATCTTCATTGGTTATGCGGCGTACTATCTCATCCGCAAAAACTTCTCGCTCGCCATGCCTTATTTGATTGAAGAAGGATTTACAAAATCAGAGCTTGGTTTTGCCTTATCTGCCATTTCGATTTCCTACGGGATCAGCAAGTTTGTAATGGCCATTTTTTCAGACCGAAGCAACCCGCGAATGTTCTTACCCGCCGGTTTGATTCTTTCTGCACTTATCAGTTTGCTGATGGGCGTTGTCCCTTACTTCACCTCATCCGTCACGATTATGTTTGTAATGCTATTCCTGAACGGTTGGTTCCAGGGAATGGGCTGGCCTCCATCTGGACGTGTCCTCGTACACTGGTTTAGTGTAAGTGAAAGAGGAGGCAAAACAGCGATTTGGAATGTTGCCCATAACGTTGGCGGAGGCTTGATGGCCCCCCTTGCTGTTGCAGGTGCAGCGATGTTCACCGGGCTTTCGGGTAATATCGGTTCCGGATATGAAGGCGTATTTATCCTGCCTGCCCTCGTTGCCATTGTCTTTGCATTCATTACGTATTTCTTAATTCGCGATACTCCGCAGTCAGTCGGCCTGCCGCCTATCGAAGAATATCGCAATGACTATCCAACCAAGACGAAGAAAACGTTTGAAACAGAATTTTCTACAAAAGAAATCCTTTTCAAATATGTGTTGAACAACAAATGGGTTTGGGCCATCGCAGTTGCCAACATCTTCGTCTATTTCGTCCGTTACGGCGTTCTGGACTGGGCGCCAACCTATTTGAGCGAGGAAAAAGGCTTTGATATGAACAAGTCGAGCGTTGCTTACTTCCTATACGAATGGGCAGGCATTCCGGGAACGCTCCTGTGCGGCTGGCTGTCCGATAAATTGTTCAAGGGCCGCCGTGGACCCGCAGGGTTTGTCTTTATGCTCGGCGTATTGATCGCTGTTCTGGTCTACTGGTTCAACCCAGCTGGAAATTCCTTAGTCGATATGATTTGCCTGATCGCGATCGGGTTCCTGATTTACGGTCCAGTCATGCTGATTGGTTTGCAAGCCCTTGATTTTGTTCCGAAAAAGGCCGCTGGAACCGCGGCAGGGCTGACGGGTCTGTTTGGTTACCTTGGCGGTACGGTCTCCGCAAATGCATTGATGGGGGTTATCGTTGACGCCTCCGGCTGGGATGCAGGGTTTATGTTGCTGACAGCTTCGTGCGTAGTGGCTGCGCTTGTTTTTGCGCTGACGTGGAATGTGCGGGGACAGGAAGTCGTTAAAAATCATTAAAATAGCAAAAAGAAGGATGAAAATCGTTGTGATTTTTATCCTTCTTTTTCATGTGATGAATAATCAGTCTTCGCCGGATTTCTTCCTGGTATTCAACTCACCAGATGACTAGCCCTTCTACATAGTCCAAATAGAGAGCAATCTTACATCATGGTTAATAGAACAGGGACTGCTGCAGCATTCTCATGGCTTCTCCGGTTGCGGTCTTGCCATTTTTGCAGCTGAGCACATGTTTGCGTTTGGTTTTACTTAGGTTGTCGCGGTAAGTGATAAAGCCATAAAAAAGAAAGAGTGAAACCGCCTTAGATTCCCATGTAAACAAAGTTTGTTGGTGAAAGCAAAGAAAAAGCTATCTGATCAAAAACAAGACTCTTGATTGTGCACTTACTAATGCCCAGTAGACACATGTAAATAAGCATAAACAGCCAGCGTGTTTCGTTGATCCACTGAAATACACTGGGTTCATTTTCGCTGAAAACCGCATCCTATTCCATCTGTCTGAGCACTCTTGCGAACCAGTAAACCGAACGGCCTAATCTGATATTTTTGCTTGTAATCCACTTTTATCCCTAACTCGCTTTTCCCTAACTCGCCTGTAAAAAATACGCCCCGGGCTTGATCTTCCTTAGCTATTCCTGTCAAATTGAACCCGCGTTGCTCTCACCGCTGTCCCTCTCATCACGCACCTTTTCCGTTCGTGCTGGCAGCCACTCCAACATTTGCATGATCTCGTCGCGGGACTTGCCTGTAGCTGTCCACCCATTGTTTTCGAGCATTTTTTTAATAATACAAGGCGTGTACACTTTCTGCATGCGCCAATTGGTAACATGCTTCGAACTGATGATGGACTGAATGTACTTCTGCGAAAAACGTGGTCGTGCAATCACTTTGATCTGATCGTATCCATCGCCCCATTGCGTCGGGAAACAATATACCTTCGTGTTCGGTGAAAACCTTTTCGTCCCCCGCCGAATTTCTTTTGCCTCTCCGTAGAAGCGCTCTTCGACTACGTTTCCTACCAGGCACCAGATGTAGGGCAAGGGGGTTAAATCCACTGTCCTGTTCAGTCTCGTCCATTCTTTATAGGGGGTGATTAACAATTTGACAAGGTTATTGGCCTCTAGAACGAATTGCCTTACTTCCTCTGACTTGACGGTTGACCTGCTAAACAAAACCACATCCCAGTGCACATCATCAATTTCCCCGTACAGCGCCCAGCGCGCGGTGTTGCGCCAATGCTTGTGCTGAATGACTTGGATATGGAAGCTCCCCTCTGGGTCATGCGCTGGCTGCCACCCAACTTTTAACGTATATTGACGACTTGCATCGGTAAGAGCTAGCAGGTTCTCTTTTAAAAGATCAGGTTGTTTGGCAGGTGTATGTAGCTTATCAAGCTGCGAGTATATGAATTGATCTGACACAAGGAAAAAATTGATGTCGTAGAACATAGGCATCTCTCCTGGTTATTTGGCGAAAAAGACTCCTTTACTTCTCCAAGTCGTGCTCAGTGGCTTCTTGTTCAAGGATAAATCTGCCGTACCTTATGCCGATCTCTTCTGCTTTCTGCTGAAGCTCCTCTGGCCAGAAATCGATCACCTCAGAGCGAAGCCACCCAATCCAGATGTCATCATTGCTGCTGAATACTTCAGGCAAATACGCCAGCAAAGGCTCCCCTATTTCCCTTACATACTCGGCAATCGTCATCGCGCCAGGCCAGTTTATATCGCGTAACCACTCAAGCAGATCAGGTATCATTGCAGCGGTTGCGGGAAAACCCTGACTTTTAATGTAGCGTGCTTGTTCTCCCCATGTTACTTTTCGACCGAGTGGAATATCTTTGCCATAGAGATTGTCCAAGTAAGACTCGTAAAACAAATATAATTCATCTTCGGAAATATACGGTTCGGCTTGGACATAGAGACAAAACAGATGATGCAACTGCCACGGATTCACCTGCACACCATACTGAAAGCCTGCTAATACGGGCGGAAAGGCTTATAGTAGGGAAAGGCGGCATTAACATTATCAATTTTGATTTCGCCACTGTCTTTCATTCCTTTTCAATGAGCATGCAAACTGCTACCAGCTTTTCTTGCATTCTCCTTTGCCCTCGTCTCTTTTAGCCAACTATATAACTTCTTAAAGAATATATAGTTCTTGCAGATCAACTGTCAGACCGACGTACTCGGCTCGTTAGTTAAACTCGACACGAGAGAACATATCCAGTCCCATTAAATTCAAATGTTTGGATTGGACACGATGCAGTTAAGCGATGCCCAACAAATAGCGCCACGCTTAACGGCGCATTCAAAAATAAGTACAATTCTTTTATGCCTTCATTTTTCAGTTGCTCAACCTCATTTTTTACCGAAATTGCAAATGAAAGCGCTTGCTTATTGTTTTCGATACTGTTGTGTCCTGGCCCGTTCATGGGAAATAAATTAACCATCTTTTTATAGTTCACCTTCGTATCTGATAGATACTGCATCACTTCGTTTTGAATATCTTTAGTTACGCTGAGTATTAAAACAGCCCGTTGATTTTCCACCGGATTGCCCAGTGTATACATTGGCCTTGCTTTATAGGTCGGATCAACATTATCCGCTGCCCAAATCTGCCCATAATGCTCTACTTCCACTTTTACTCCCTTAGTAACAGATAATTTTGAACCCAAAAGCAGTGCGCCGGTAAGGCACAATTTTGCATAAATACGTATAACTCCCCCTTGCCTTACCCATTTCTCAGACCACTCTTTCGAGACAAAATCTATTTCCGGCTGTATCTCCTTCTCCCAAATATCTAAACTTGGAAGACAACGAGAAGAAGCAGAAATGTGGAAATGCTTTGTCCAATCCAGCGAATAGTGCGGTTCCTCTTGAAATCCCTGCTTATCCCATCCATGAACGTGGACAACCATAGGTGACAAATTTGTTTTTAATGCAATAACCTCTGAAATAAATTTTTTCAAATGCAAGTAAACAGTACTAAATTGGTCCACTTTACAAATGCTTTTATGGTCTTCCTCCACCTCCATTACTTTAGCACCTATATGAAAAGGAGAAGCTGACTTCTTTGTTACTACCATATCACGCACACCATACAAAGCGATTTGGTTTAGTTTTATTCTCATATCTTCCGGTAAGTTTTCATGCCCCCCACGAAAGATATACTTCACCCACTGTTCTCTTAATTGAGTTAATGACGGACTATTTTCAATCAAAGTTTTTATTTGCTTATGGAAAGGAAGAAATTTCGCAAAGAAGTTGGCTGCGGCTGAGCCCTCAAACGGAACAGATAAATAGACGATTCCTTTGATTCGTTCCACTTCAGCAGTATCATAATGATCATATCGTCCCACTATATACTGCTGAACGACAAGCCCTCCCATACTATGGGCAATAAATATGATTTCTTTACCAGTAACTTTAGCTTGTATCTCAGAGTATAAAATGTTGCTGATTTCATTAAAGTCATATTGAAAAAGCTTAAAGTTACTTCTATAACCAAAGCTATAAACATCAACCTCACTCAGTTCTTTATCTAAGCAAACCAACTCTGGTAACGTTTTCGAATTGGTGTCTTTCCGCCAAGTTTCGACTGGATCTCCAAAAAGACCATGAACAAAAATAACTGCGTACTTTCTTTTTCGATCAGTCTTCGAAAAAAGCTCAGCTTTATTAATCCCCATTATTATCACCTCTCTCAAAACAGTTTACATCAGATGCATCCATATAGTTATGAACCCCTGTCTAATTCCCATTATAAATGCACGATTTTTAATTATAAGAAGTCAAATCTCCTCTGCCTTTCTATTCGAGCCTCCTATCTCCTATATGTAATTTTCTCGATGCTGAATCGCTACAAAGTCATATTTGAAAAAGTTTCCCAAAGTAAAGTCTAAACTTCTTCAAATAGACAATACTGCTAACAGAGGTGATACATATGGAACAGGAAGAAGCGCTAGAATCCAGTCTTCCCGAACTTGGTTACACAGAAGGGTTTTCCTATCTATTTGAACCATTGAGCCATTTAACAAGCTCCCGCCATTTGTTCGGACATAAACTCTCCATTTTAATACGTCTTTCGCGCGAAACGCATAATAGTCATTTTACACGAGCTGAAATGGGCAGTTTATTTCCACAGTATACGACAAAGGATCTGGACAGTTTACTTAACAGTCTGATGGACGGTTCTTGGCTCATCCGAGCAGAAGGTACTCTTACCTATTCCTTGTCAAAAAGTGGATTACTCTTTGTTCGTTTCCTTCCGTTTTTGTATAAAGGTGACGAAATGGATGAAATGGCTTTTCAAATGGCAGTAACAGATATGCTTAAAGCAGCTGAAAAAATGGAGCTTGGACTCCCTTCTCTTGAGCTACTACGAGACCAAATTATTTATGTGGTGCAGCGTAATATTTCAGAGCTTGCAGCGGCCCTAGTGTCCCGAAATGATGAGCGCATTCGCATAATGATTCACAAAATAAGTGAGTTTCTACGAAACGTCGATGACTTAATCAAACGCATATCAGATATTACAAAATATAAGATACAAAAAGGCTTGGAACTGTCAGAAACAGATAAACATGGTATTGAGATTTTGCTTCATCTCAGCTCTAGAGTAATGAATGTATACCAAGAACGAAAACAGTATTATCTAGACAACCAAGTGATAGGATCAAATCTTTTTACCAAAAGCGACATTGACCGCTTACTGGCCAACACCAACTTTTATCAAATGGCGGCTTGGATTAGCGGTAATGTGTTTACCCCCTCCCATTCCACATGGCTAGATGAATATGACTTATCAACAGCTTTAGATACATTCCTCCAAAAAGTCAAACATACTCGAAAACGCACCATTGGTCCTAAAGTTCACGGTGATAAGGAGCCATTTGAAAATTTATTTGAGGAGCCCCCCTATTCCGAAAAGTTGAAACAGGCTTTAACCGAAGAATTTAAAACGCACCAGACAATTAAAATGGAACATTTCCTTGCCCCCTACAAAAATAAAGTAGATGGACTTATGTTTCTCGCAGCACTTTGCTCTTTGGAAAACCAACGTCATATTTGGAGGGATACTTCTTACGGCGGGTATCACTTACAGGTTGAACCAACACCTTTACAGCTTTCAAATCATGTTTTTTCTCGGTTATCGACAGCAATTATAGAAAGGAAGAATCCTCATGTACTATACGAATGATTGGTATGATTACTTGCCTAGTGAGATATGTGCCATGTTAACCCTAAAGGCATGCCCTAGAAGTATGTTTCCCCGGCTACAATTCGATGACCAATTCCGTAACGTTGTAGCAAAGTCTTTAAACGAGGTTGGATATGAGCTGGTAGATGATCCAATATCCGGCTACTTTGATGCTCGTCTTTCTCCTGATGTTGTGATAACACAAGCTTTCCGGGAAGGAGATTTCCCCTCTGGCGAAGGTTTGTCCATTCCAGCCAAGGCGATGCTCGTTATTCTTTGGTGCAATTTGGTGTTACCCAAATACGACCCAGGATTAAAACGAGGGTTGCTCCACGAACTGCATGTCACAGAAGACCAGTTGTTCGAAAATTTTAAAAAGCAATTAGGTTCAAGACAAAACCTAAGAAAAGCACTTACGACATTGAAACAATTTGGATTTATTCAAACGATACGCGGTACCTCACAAATTATTGCTGGTCCTCGTTTATCCACTGCTATTGATAGCGCAAAACTTTACGATTACGTTCGGAAGCATGTTATCCATTTATTGGTCGAAGAGATCGATGAACAAGAAAAAGAAGCTGCCCGGATTCTTAATGATGTGGACACACAGTTAAAAGGAGGAGATCAACTTGCGGAAAACCACGGATAGAAGGTACTTACCCATTCGATTTGTAAGTCTTGAGACCGAAGGATTTTCATTCTTCCCTCGTCAGGAAGTTCAGCTTCATGCCAATATTAATGGTTTAATTGGCTTAAATGGGGCGGGTAAAACCACTTTTTTAAATATGATTCGCGTTCTAATCGGCTCAAGGAAGTATGACAATAACCAGTCCCTTCATACGTTCTTTGAACGAGATGACGTTCATGAGATTTACATTGTTGCCCGTTTTGACAACAAAATTCATCCTGTGTACGGTCGCCGCCCCTTTGAAGCAATAGGCAAACGAGAAGATATCGTTTCAGTTGTGTGTCGAATAAAACGAGATCCACTGAAACGGGACTACCTTATCTTTGATGGTTACTTTGATTTAGAAAATGACTTAAAAAGCTACATCAGATGGGTTAGCGTCGATCAGTACGCAAGGCAAATGCAAGCGGTAGGCTTAACCCGTTCCCTAATCAATGCATGCAGCCTTAGTCAAGGAAATACGGAAGAACTCATGAAGAAAACGGAAGAAGAACTTGCAGATTATATTTTGCAAATTTGCGGAGAACAAGAACGAATCGACCGATTTAACGAGATCAAAGAAGAAATTAAACAGCACCAAGAACAATATCATCATATGAATGTACTTAAAAAGCAGGAAGAGCTATCGCTAAAAGAAATTGAGTACAATTTAAGTCTTTGTAAACAAATAGTGGAACAACAGTCACAGTTGATACAGCTCCAACATGAATTGCCGCTTGCAGAATATGCTAAAATCGACAAGGAATTATCACAACGTACGGAAGCTATGTCTGCCATTCACGATCAGCTACAGGAAATAAACCACACTGTAATTCAATATGAGCAGTCACTTTCCAACTGCCAAAACGAAATGAAGTTGGCTGAAGCAGAAGCTGCTAGACTAACTCAAGACCTCCAAACTCTAAACGAACGTAAAACCAATGTTGCAGTAACCCTCCATGACGTTCAAAGGGAAGTAACACAGCTTCATGAGTTCATTGAAAAGTACCACCTCATCCCGCTACGGGACATGGCGGTTCTTCACCAAGAAAAGCAAATTCAGGAAAAAAGCTACCAAGGATTGCTGGCACAGTCAAAAATCTATCAAGATCAGAGACTAGAACTTGAGACCAAAATCTCCAAAATGGAGAAATCCCGTAAAACTGAATATCCAGCAACTGTTATTCAAATGAAGAAATGGTTGGAAGACCAAAACATTGATTATTTGCTTGTTGCGGATTGTATTGAGATTATTGACGAACCTTGGCGAGAAGCAATTGAAGCTATGCTTGGAAATGAACGTTTCACCCTAACTGTTCCAACAGAGCATTTGGTCTTGGTAATGGAGGCAGCCCAAAAAAGTAGATACCCCTATTGGATTTCTCCCTTCAAACCGACAGTTTTATCATTATCGAAAGAGGCTGTATTAAATAAAGTCAAAATTACTGATGAGCGGGTTATCGGCTATTTGGAACGATTTAAACGTGTTATGGTCTCTGAAAACATGACCGATGCTTGGACGTGGGTGAAAAAGGGATTCAGTGCACTACTTCACAAGCCATTTCCCTATCAAGTTGTTGAACGTGGTGGCCGCTCGATCCGGGTAAAAGAACTTTGTTGTGGCAAACAAGCCTATGAAGCACAACTTTTAGAGTACCGTAGGCAATTAGAGCACCTCATTCCCCTTGTCTCCCAAGCAGAGTTACTTGAACAAGAAGCTAAGAATACGCTACAAGAATTGACAGAGACTATCCAAATACAAATTCAAGTTCATCAGCTCGACACAAAAAGAAATGACCTAAAAAACGCTTCCGAACGACAAGACCAACTAACGCAATCACTAGCTGAGCACAATATCGAAATCCAAGAATACTCAAATCGACTACTTGAGGAGTCAAAACGTCAAAGTGCTCTCAATGGGGAAGCAAGTTCATATCATGCTTATCTCCAACAATATCAAGAAAACAGGAACCGCCTGAACACAAAATTCGCGACCCTAGAACAGGAGAAAAAGGATATAGAGAGTCAAATCATTGACGCAAAGAAAACACTGTCAGAAGAACAGCTCAACCTTATCCTGCAACCTGATTTTTTAGCGTCTTTGGGAGACTCAAAACATTATAAGCATCAGATTGATTTTAAGAAAAGCCACATTGAATCATTACGGAAAAGCATTACTCCAGGTGTGATACAACCAGGAGAAGAAATCGCTACGCTTAAACTGACACAGTCGTATGAGAAACATCGAATTTTACTTAACCAGCATCTTGATGAGATCGAAAAAATCAGAAACGATCTGAATGATCTGGAGGTAAAGAGGGCACAGGCAAAAGAAGAGTACCGCACTATGGTGGATGAGGTTTTTCAGAAAGTGAGACAGTCTTTAGAAAGCATGGCTAAAAAGGGTAACTTTGAAGCGAGCCTTCGTGCCGTTTATATGGAGGATGAACGCTGGAAAGTTGACTATCGCCTTGGTTTTAACGGCAAGCCAGCAAAAAGTTACCGTGACAAAAGTGCGATAAGCGGGGGACAAAGAGTTATAGCTTCTCTCCTTCTCACGTTTGCAGCAATTAAAGCAGATGGTGTTCTCAGCTTCATGCTGCTCGATGAACCTTTCGCCCATCTCGATGAAGAGCGCATAGGTCTTGCTGGTGACTTTTTAAGTAGTACTGATGCACAATTTTTTATCGGTATGCCTTATTCTGAGAACATCAAACTGCTGATGCCTTGGATCAACACGTTACTGAATTTCCGGCCAAAAGCAAATGACAATCCAGTTGCACCTCCCATTACGTACGGAGAAGTTCGCTAAATCTATTTACTATGAAAAGGATGAGCGGGTAATGCCCTGTGAAAAAGGAAAACATCTCAACATATCCCGAACGGTTTGGGAACCGTTTGAACTGGTGCACAATATTTTTGTGAGCCAAAAGATGAGGATATTGGAATGCACGCGATGTGGTCATATACGCAGGCTCTCAATTAACGAACGTAGAAGATATGGAAACACACATCCTCCTATTTCACTTAATGAAGCCCTTGAAGGAGAGGACTTCACTTTAACCCGCTCATTATTACATAGTCTTGCTACCTCCACTACTCGCAAAAAGTGGAATAGCTGGAAAAGCAAATGGGTAGAGACGACCGATTACTCCTTATTTGACGATTGTATTGAACGGTTATTTCGCTGGGGACTTGTCATCAAACAAGAAAAGAAATTATCTTTTGGTATACAAAGTTGGGAACTCACGTATATTTTCGCTAATCGCTTTCTAGAATCCGAAATTATGCGCTTATTAGAAATAGAACCTCCTTCTACTTTGTCTGAAGATACCCTATCAGATATTACAAATCGTAATTTAAATCCTACTTCTACAAAAGGCAATCAAATAAAGGAGTTGGTACTAAAACTTCAAAGTGAAAAGCAAACACCTTCCACCCTCCGTCTATTAAAAACCTTACTAGGCCTTTTTGAAATGGTAGAAGAGCAAAAGACAATGAGTTGGAAAAGCTTTTCACAACTATACTTTGGATCTACCAAAGCACTTCAAGAACATGATAAAGTCCGTCTCCGTAAACTATTGGGTAGTAAACTATCTGAGTACGGTATACGGTCGAGTAGCTCACGTGTATTCATTAGTGGCGATTTCTCCTGGGAGATTCAAGGCTTCATTAATCACGGTCTTGGCTTCTTGGGAAGTCTTTCTCTTCCTAGGACGATGATTAGCCATATGCAAATGATGTCTTGGAAAAGTCCTCACCTGCTCATTATTGAAAACAAGGATTTATTCGAATCATTGGTTGATAGCCAAACACTGAATCCTCAAAAATGGGCTATTTTATTTGGAAAAGGGTTTTTCTCCACTGAAGAAATGAGCATCATTTGTCATGCCTCGAGATTTTCGCTAAATTCTATTACCATTTGGCCAGACCTCGACCCATTCGGCTTATCTATTGCACTGAATCTAAAGCAAAAGTTAATTGATGCCAACATTTCGATCCCTGTATTTTTATTTGGATTTACCATCGACTGGATTAACCAAATTAAGGTGAAGGCACCGTTAACCACAACAGATCTTGAAGAAATAACCCAGCTTGGAAATTACTCCCTCCCGACCTCTTGCCTGCAGGTCCTTGAATGGATGCGCACATACAATCAAAAACATGAACAGGAAATTGCATTTGAACTGCTCAATCCTTCTACTCTTGAAATGGACTTGTTTCAGGATAGAGTTGAACTTTAACAGAGTGGCACCATTTTTCCTGTTATTTTGTAAAAATAAAAAAGTCTTGTTATGACAAGACCTAGTCATAACAAGACTTTAGAATCAAATAGGATTTTTAGTTATAATTCGATGCCAAAGTTAAACACAGACAATAGCAGCATTAATTATAACTTACGAAACAAACACTCCTTCTCCCCACCTACTCCACCGTAACACTCTTCGCCAAATTCCGTGGTTTATCCACGTCCAGGCCGCGAGAGATCGAAGCGTAGTAAGCGAGCAATTGCAATGGAATGACGGTCAGAATCGGTGCGAGCATTGGCAGCGTGGCTGGCAGGTAGATGACTTCGTCCACACTCTTTGCCAGGTCTTGGTCGCCTTCGGTTGCGAAGCCCAGGACATGGGCGCCGCGCGCCTTGACTTCCACGATGTTGCTCACCATTTTTTCGTAGATGTCTGGTTGTGTAGCCAATGCGACAACTGGTACGTTATCTTCAATCAGCGCAAGAGTACCGTGCTTCAGTTCGCCAGCCGGGTACGCCTCGGAGTGGATGTAGGAGATTTCCTTGAGCTTCAGGGAGCCTTCCAGCGATACCGCGTAGTCCAGGCTGCGGCCGATGAAGAACAGGCTGTTTACCCCTTTTGTGCTCTCTGCAAAATGGCGCACTTGCTCGGCGTCTTCGAGCATCGATGCGATTTTGCCAGGAATGGTTTCCAAGTGCTCCACTACGCTTGCTACCTCGGATGCTTCCAGCGTGCCTTTTACCTGCGCCAGATACAGGCTGAACAGGTACAGGGCTACCACTTGGGAAGTGTACGCTTTGGTAGAAGCTACGGCTACTTCAGGACCAGCCCAGGTGAAGATCACTTCGTCCGCCTCGCGCGCGACAGAGCTGCCTACTACGTTCGTGATGGCCATGACCTTCACGTTGCTCTTCTTCGCTTCGCGGAGCGCAGCCAGCGTATCTGCTGTCTCACCGGATTGGCTGATGACGATCATCAACGTTTTGTCCGTGTAGATCGGGTCGCGGTAACGGAACTCGGAAGCTACAGCTACCTCTACCGGTACACGGGTCCATTTTTCGATGACGTCTTTGCCGACCAGACCTGCGTGCATGGAAGTACCGCAAGCGACAATGTAGATTCGGTCGTACATTGCCAGCTCGGCATCGCTCATTTTCAGCTCAGGCAAAATGACGCGTTTGTTCTCGTGGTCAATGCGTGCGCCCATCGTGTCGCGGACTGCTTGAGGCTGCTCATGAATTTCTTTCAGCATGAAAGAATCATAGCCGCCTTTTTCCGCTTGCACCAAATCCCACTCGACATGGAACAGATCCCGCTCGATTTTTTCTCCGCTCTCTGCGTCCATCAGTTCCACGCCGTCGCGAGTCAAAACAGCCATTTCGCCTTCGTTCAAAATGTATACGTCGCGTGTATGCTCCAAAATAGCCGGGATATCCGAGCCGATGAAGCTCTCGCCCTGACCTACGCCGACCACAAGCGGGCTAGCCAAACGAATCGCTACCAGCTTATCTGGCTCATGCTCGGTCATGATTCCCAACGCATAGGCACCACGCATACGCTGTACAGCTCGACGCGCTGTAGACACGATATCTCCGTCGTACATGTCAGCCAGCAAGTGAGCGATGACCTCGGTATCTGTCTCGGAAGTGAACGTGTAGCCTTTTGCAAGCAGCTCTTCCTTCAACGGCAGGAAGTTCTCGATGATCCCGTTGTGAACGACAGCAAAAGACGTTTTTGCGTCAGTATGCGGATGGGAGTTTTCGTCAGACGGTTTTCCGTGCGTCGCCCAACGTGTATGCCCGATTCCCATGCAGCCGGAAAGCGGCTTCGACTCCAAACGATCTTCCAGCACTGCAAGGCGTCCCTGCGCCTTTTCCAATTCCAGGCCGTTGTCATTCACTACCGCGATGCCAGCAGAGTCATAACCGCGATACTCCAGCTTGCGCAGACCTCCGATAACGATCTCTTGCGCTTGTTTATCTCCAATATATCCTACGATTCCGCACATAAGTGTATGATCCCCTTCCAAAATTGACGGGGACACAACCCAAAACCAATGGTACGGGGGAGTGCCCCCGCCATTCCATGTTTTATGATCTATATTTTTGTACTAATCCGTGGCTTGAAACGTATCACACGCAAAGTTTTGTCCATCAGATCACCCTGATGCTTTGTCCTTGCGTTCTGCGGCAGTGATACTGCTGCCGGGAGGTACCCGCCGAAATCTTCGATAAACCTCCACCTCGTCCACTGGGCTCCATGTCGGGCAGCCACAGTGCTGGCGCTTTACGACTGTTGGTTTCTTGCTTTCCCTCAAAAATGTGTCTGTTCAATCTCCTCCCAATTTTTGCAATTGGTGCTCCGGTGCACATGAACACTGTACCACAGATCGAACGAAGCGACAATATCTTCGTCATTTACATGTATGCAAAAGGGAGTGGCATCGCACCACTCCCTCCGAACATTTTTTATACCAGTTCCTGTTTGACCACGTCTACGATCCGATGTACAAGCCCTTCCAGCTGAGCAGCATCCGGGCCTTCTGCCATCACGCGTACAATCGGCTCTGTACCGGACGGACGAACCAGCACACGGCCGTTGCCTGCCAGCTCTTCTTCCACCTCGCGGATCGCCTGCTCGATCGCTACGTTGCCGTTCAACTTCGACTTGTCCTCTACACGGACATTGATCAAAAGCTGCGGATACTTGACCATCACCTGTTTCAGCTCGGACAAAGGCTTGCCCGATTCCTTGATGATGTTCAACAGCTGCAAGCCTGTCAAAAGGCCGTCACCTGTCGTATTGTAATCCAGGAAGACGATGTGGCCGGACTGTTCTCCACCGAGGTTGTAGCCGCCGCGCAGCATCTCTTCCACCACGTAGCGGTCGCCTACAGCCGTTTTGGTTGTATGAATGGAGCACTCCTCCATCCCTTTGAAAAAGCCCATGTTGGCCATAACGGTTGTTACAACGGTATTGTTATTGAGCTTTCCTTTTGCTTTCAACGCACGTGCGCAAACCGCCATGATGTAATCGCCATCGATGATTTCGCCTGTCTCGTCGACCGCGATACAGCGGTCCGCATCGCCGTCAAAAGAAAGTCCCAGGTCAGCTTTATGCTTCAGCACTTCCTCCTGAAGTCGCTCAGGATGGGTAGAGCCGCATTGTTCGTTGATATTGACTCCGTTCGGGTTGGCCCCGATGGTGATCACTTCTGCGTCCACGTCTGCAAACAAACGGGCTGCCAGCGACGACACCGCTCCATTGGCACAGTCCAAAACAACCTTCAAACCGTCGAAACGCTCGGATACGGTACTTTTCAGGTGAGAGAGATACTTTTGTCCACCTTCAAGAAATTCCAATACCGTGCCGATCTGTTCTCCTACTGGTCTTGGCAAAGTGTCCTCTGCGGCGTCCAGATACTGTTCCACTTCGGCTTCTACGTCGTCGGACAGTTTGAAACCGTTGCTGCCGAAGAACTTGATTCCGTTATCCGGAAACGGATTGTGGGAGGCGGAAATCATGACACCCGCATCCGCACCCAATGCACGCGTGAGATACGCAACACCCGAGGTGGAGATGACACCCAATCTGACCACTTCTGCTCCAACCGAAAGCAAGCCAGCCAAAAGCGCGTTTTCCAGCATTTGTCCGGAAATGCGCGTGTCGCGCCCAATCACCACTTTTGGTTTGCCTTCCTGCTTGTGTCTGGTGAGAACGTAGCCGCCAACGCGACCGATTTTAAATGCCAGTTCGGGTGTCAATTGTGTATTGGCTACACCACGCACACCGTCTGTTCCGAAATACTTCCCCATGTTTGTCCCTCATTTCCTTCCTTGTGCACACAACAGCTTATGTCTACCTTTGTTTGTTCGTGATTTCGATTGTGACCTTTTTAGGTGCGCTCGCAGAAGTCTTGATATAATCCGGCTGATTGAAAATATAATTCAGAGGCACCTCGTACACACCAGCCGGCATATTGCTGACGTCTGCCACGACCTGCAAGTCTTCGTGTCTCAATTGATCCAGCACTTGGGCTGCACCTATTACATCAAAGTCAATTGTAGACAGCTCCTGACCATCGGTGGACAACACCCTGGCTTGCATAGTCTCTGACAACCCGCTGATGCGAATCGGGATTTTCTCCAAACGCTTGGTTGTGGACGGAACTACTTTCAACGATACCTTGAGATACTCCGGCTCTACCTTCACGATGTTATCCGCTAACGGTATCTTTAGCTCCAAAAGACGATCTGATGTAATGTTGCTAAGATCGATTTCCGGTCCTGAGTAGGTGTTCGCCTTCATGGCGTCGATGACCTCTTTCGGACCAAAAACGGTCACTTCATCCACATTCATATCCATACTAGCCAAACTATAGCCATTCGGCATTTCATTCGTCAAGTTTAATTTGATCGGCACTTTCACAAAAGGACTGGTGACCGGGATGTTTACCTCAACCGTCAGCGGAATGACATCCGCCCCTTGAATCACATTTCCTGACTTGTCCACGACTTTCAGTGGGACTGTAGTCTTAATCGCGGAAGTGGCCCCTTCCAGATCGACGGACGCCTTGACTGCCGCCACTTTGTCTACCTGGCTTTCCGGAACTCTGACAAGCGCCCTGAACGGCTTGACGATCGGTTCACCCGCGGTATAGCCGGGAGCTACTTGTCCCAGTTTTTCCACGGTAACTTCCCGTTCCACTGTCTTCTTCTCTTCCAGCGTAATTTCCACGATGTTCGGAATGATGCCCACTTTCACTTCATCCGGAAACCCTTTGTACTGGACAGGAACCCTGTGAGTCCCTTTTCCCAAATTGGTCGCATCGACGTATACTTCCATCGAATCAGCCGGGAAAAAGTTATGGCGGTAAAACGGGTTGTTGCTTTCCAAAGCGACTTTTACCGTTCGCTGCTGCTTGACGACCTGGAAACGATCCGTATCGTACTTGACGTGCAAGGTCACGCCGTCAATAAAGACGGGCTGGCTCGCTTCCGGAGTCGGGGTCTGCTCTGTTTCCAGATTGACGACCATCCACATCATGACAGCCAAAAGCAGCGCTACGGCCCGTGCAAACCAATGACTGTTCAACCATTTATCCATGTTTTCGCCTCCATTGCCAACGACTGCCAATGGACTTGCCCTTTGACAGAGGCTGGAGCTGTTCGGTCAGCATCTCTGCCAGTTGCGCCTCCGTCAGATTTCGGTTCATCGCGCCATGCGCGGCAAAAGACACTTGTCCCGTCTCTTCCGAAACGATAATGGACATGCCATCCGAAACCTCGCTCACGCCGATTGCGGCGCGGTGACGAGTCCCCAGCTCCTTGGAGATGGAGTTGTTCTCGGACAACGGAAGGTAACAGGCAGCAGCCAAAATGACGTCCTTGCGCATGATCACGGCTCCGTCATGCAAAGGCGTATTCGGAATAAAAATATTGATCAAAAGCTCCGAGCTCACCCGCCCGTTGATGGCGATGCCCGTCTCTACATAGTCGTTCAGACCTGTCTCGCGTTCAATGACGATCAATGCCCCAATCCGCCGTTTTGCCATGTAGGTAACCGATTTGCACACTTCCTGCACCACGCGGTTTACCATGTCGTCATCTTGCAGGCTGCTCGAACGCGAAAAGAGCTTGCCTCGCCCGAGCTGCTCCAGCGCACGCCGCAGTTCCGGCTGAAAGATAATGACCACAGCCAATACCCCGAAAGTAAACGCCTGGGACATCAGCCAGTGAAGCGTCGTCAGCTGGAAGTATTTGCTGAGAAGCCAGGTGATGACGATGACCATGATCCCCTTCAGCAATTGTACCGCGCGTGTTCCGCGGATGAGCATAATGATTTTATAGATCACGTATGTAACGAGTAAAATATCCGTTCCATACCGCAGTAAATCCCCATAATCCATCGATATCATAACGAAGCCCCCATATCTCGCTCCATCTAAATAAGGTCAGCCTGTCTCCTGCGGAAAAAGCACGGCTCCACTGCCGTGCTGTTGATAGCTGTACTCTCTATTTTCTCTTATGGCAAGATCGGAAGCAAGTCATTTCCAATATTTTTCACCTCATACCAAATCCAATCGAAAATAGCTTCTATAGATTCAGTGTTTCCCACCACCTGAGCGGTAGATGCCACGAACACTTTGCCTTCGATGGCTACGACATTTCCTTTGACGTGTCCTTGAACGTCTACATTGCCGTTGCGCACGACCAAATCACCGTCGATGCTCGTTCCAGCCGGCACCACGACGACGTTGCGTTGCCGATCTATTTTCAACTTATCCATGTTCGCGGAGGATACCTGTAGCGTGTTGTCCCGATCGAACCAGTTCGCGCACAAGCTGCCCGTCATGAGGAACAGAAATACTGCTGCCGCGGTCAAAAACGGGTGATTGCGCAGCCAGCTGGAAAAAAGGTTGGCTTTGGTCGGCGCAGGTAATTGCGCGAGTACGCGTGCAGTAAAATCAGGAGAAACATGAATATGTGAAGCGCTCTGTACAAAAGCGATGGCCCGCTGCAGCTCGTGCATATGCTGGCGGCAGCTCGCACATGACCTTATATGTGCTTGCAAATGCTGATTGGCTAATTCATCAGTGTCCCCATCCAAATATTCGTGAATGAGAATTATCATTTCCCGGCATTCCATCGTGATTTTCTCCTTTCTCACATCAATCGCAACTTGCTTCGCAACGCTTCCCGTCCTCGGTGAATGCGCGTTTTAATCGTCGTAATGGGAAGTTTTACGATATCGCTGATCTCTTGCAACGACAAGTCCTCGATGTAGCGCAAGATCATAATCGAGCGATATTTGGGCTGCAAATGAGACAGGGCATCCTGTACTGTCTCCTGCAACTCCTGCGTCACGACTTTGTCTTCTGGTGTTTTTTCACTAGAAGACAGGCGCGAATACCAGTCCATTCCCTGTCCTGGTTCGGTTTCTTCATCCAATGAAAAGTCAGGTCGTTTTTTACGGCCGCGGTCGATACATAGATTGGTTGCGATCCGGTAGATCCATGTGGAGAACTTGTAGCTGTCATCGTACGAATGCAGGTTGGCATACACGCGCAAAAAGGTTTCTTGCGCGATGTCCTCCGCATCCTGACGGTTCCCTACCATACGATATGCAAGCTGAAAAATCTTGTCTTTATAAATCTCGATCAACTCCGCAAATGCTTCGCGGTCTCCACGCTTCGCCCGCTGAGTCAACCGTTTCTCTACAAAATCCATGCGATCCTCCCCACAATACCGTAATCCTATATACGGATGATACTGCAAATGGTTTCGTTCCAAATACGCGTTTGTGCAGGTAATTTGTTGGGAATTAGAGGAATAAGGCTACTGCCTACCTCTATATATTAGTGATGATAACTCTTTCATCCCTCCGATGGAAAGGAGAGTGGGACGTATGTCAAAACAAGACGTTCTCCTCCAGATCGAGCAGTTGCGCAAAGAACTGAATGATCAGTACAAGAAGCAGGCATCCATCACTCCTGAATTAGTCGCCCTAAGCGTGCAACTTGATCACCTATTAAACGAACTACATCTCCATCCTTAGAATGTACTTCTTTCTTCCACCAATGTAAAGATGCGTAAAAAGCAAAAAGAGAGGCGATTGCAGCCTCTCTTCTTGCTTTTTACCCCTTCATTTTACAGCAATTTATCTCCGAATACAGAGCTCATCAACGCAACGGCAACCCGTGCCGTCATGTTTTCGCGATCAAGGATCGGATTTACTTCCACAAACTCGGCGGAACACAGAATGTCGGCATCAGCCAGCATCTCAAGGGACACATGGCCTTCACGATAGGAAATGCCGCCAATCACCGGCGTTCCTACCCCTGGTGCATCATGCGGATCGAGTCCATCCAAATCCAGACTCAAGTGTACGCCATCTGTGTTTTTGGACACATGGGCAATCGCTTCATCCATCACGCGAGCCATGCCCAACTTGTCGATCTCGTGCATCGTGAACACTTTCATGCCGATGCGCTTGATCAAATCGCGTTCCCCTTGATCCAGATCGCGCGCTCCGATGATCACCACATTTTCCGGCTTCAGCTTAGGTGCAAAGCCGCCGATGTTCGTCAGGCGCTGATGTCCGAAGCCAAGGCTTGCTGCCAGCGGCATTCCGTGAATGTTGCCGGATGGCGATGTCTCCCCGGTGTTCAAGTCTCCGTGAGCATCAAACCAGATGACCCCGAGATTTTTCACGTGTTTTGCCACACCAGCGATCGTACCAAGAGCGATGCTGTGATCGCCTCCCAGCACGAGCGGAAAACGGCCAGCGGTCATGATATCGCTTACAACATCAGCAAGCTTTTCATTTGCTTCTACAACTTCATCCAGATATTTATGATTTTCCGTTTCCGTAAAGTGGTGTGGACGGGTGACAAAAATATCTCCGCGATCCTCGATGTGAAAGCCCATTTTCTCCAGACGAGCTACTACACCTGCATAGCGGATTGCGCTAGGCCCCATATCTACTCCACGGCGGTCTGCCCCCAGATCCATCGGTACGCCAACAATACTCATGTTCTTGTTCATTATAAATGCCCCCAATTCCTTCGATCGTTGTTGCTTCACCCCTATATTGTAGCCTCCGATGGCGAAATGACTCAACTCGACAGGATTTTGCATAAATAACCCGTTTGTCATGTTATTGTCAAAAATGTCCCTTTTTGGGAACACAAAAAAACGAGCAACCGAATCGGCCACTCGCTTTACACAGAACATATGGAGCGGGTGATGGGAATCGAACCCACGCGACCAGCTTGGAAGGCTGGAGTTCTACCATTGAACTACACCCGCACAACTTTATGGAAAACATGCAAAACCCTGCAAAAATGAAGGGTAAAAATGGTCGGGAAGACAGGATTCGAACCTGCGACCCCTTGGTCCCAAGCCAAGTACTCTACCAAGCTGAGCTACTTCCCGATTATAAGGTGAAAATGGCGTGCCCTGAGAGATTCGAACTCCCGACCTTTTGATTCGTAGTCAAACGCTCTATCCAGCTGAGCTAAGGGCACATATTTTTTTACCAGTAAAAACTGGTGAGCCATGAAGGACTCGAACCTTCGACCCTCTGATTAAAAGTCAGATGCTCTACCAACTGAGCTAATGGCTCGCAAATGGCTGGGGTACTAGGATTTGAACCTAGGAATGACGGAGTC
>Ga0065721_10003681_pt1 | contig 107017 bp, 117 predicted proteins | sample Mesricmetagenome_FD_59108 | JGI IMG/M metagenome (GOLD analysis project Ga0065721, IMG submission 59108) | Mesophilic microbial community from rice straw/compost enrichment Sample: eDNA_1 v2 (version 2) | ecosystem: Engineered > Solid waste > Grass > Composting > Bioreactor | place: USA...
TAGTAACATATGTCTCTCCATCCATACCTATTGACTCTGTTACAGTTGTCCAGCTCCAAATTGTTGTACAAATTTTTCGTAGCTGCGAATCATCATCTTTTTTTTCTTTAGTTGTAGATTGTAAATTATTTTTAGACTCTACAACAGTTTCTTTTGCGAATCCTAAAGTTGTTCCAGCGAATAATATCGCTCCAAGTAATACTTTTTTCATAAAAAATTTGGTTAATGTGATTAGTAAAAATAACTTATATTAATTTTTTCTTATGCTAAATTATGAATCTATATCACTCTCACAAGAAAAATATTATTATGTTAAATCACTCATACAAAGACATATACACCACCGCCGTGCAAAGCATCCTGACTTTGAGCTAATCTATTCATCGCGATATTTCCAAAATTCATTTGTATTACTATCTGCTAATTCTATAGGCTTTTATAGCTTTCACTTTTTTTTCTCAAAGCCAGATAATTTGCGCAGCGAAGAAGCTTTTATTTTTATGCTGTAAGGTAATGTGGTAATACGACAGATCTTGGCGTATATATGGTAAAGATCTATTTTATTAAATACTTCAAATAAATGCAAGATTAAAAACGAAAAAAGTCGCCAATGGCGACTTTTATGCGATCCGGACGGGACTTGTACTTTTTCAAGAAAAGTCCTATCCATAAGCTTTATACTGTTCTCTTATTTTTTAGGTCACCGAATAGGTCACTATTTTAAATAAGTTTGAGAGCGTCTGTTTTTAACTGGTGCAAATATATGTCTTTTTTTAGCTTTTGCAAAAAAAAGACTCCTTTTAGCGACAAATTTTCATTAAAACACAGACTATCAAAGACAAAAATCACTCTCTATATTTTTTATTTTAAAAAATTAAAAGTAATATTGATCAATAAACGAGCACATTTGTAATATTTTGTGATAAAAAACATATCATTTTTACTTGATATTACTAACAATTTCGCTCATCCACGACCTATTTCTGAACAAATATCTATGATAGATATTTAATCAAAAACTTCCAAAATAAAATTTATTAGTCAATACACCTTTTTCACCATTTATAGACATTCTTAAATTTGTCTTTCAATATTATCAAAATAAGGATGTTGAATTGTATATACAGCACCAGTATCTTCTGACGTAATAACAAAATCTGGATAAGGGTTTTCGCTTTTTAAGAGCCTATCAAAATCGTGAATAGTATAACACTTGCTTTGGCTATTGTACATATATAAAGTTGGGGCATTAATAATAAAAATGCCTACAACTTCAAAATCATTTAAATCTACTTCGATTGGGTCATTGGCCCGTAATTTAAAATGGTTTTGAATAACAACAATATTATCCTTTACCCAGTCTACTTTTCTTTTCAACTGTTTTTCGTACTTATCTTTAAAATTACTGTAATCTCTTTTCCAGTTATTGTAATCAAATCTGGATCGATTATGTTTGCATTCAGAAACATATATTTTCTTGTTATTCAAATCAAGAAAAAGAATATCAATGTCACCTATAGTATTATTGATATTAATAAATTGTTTCTTAACAGACTGGAAGCTTTCGATATCAACCTCATAAGGGTATTTTTTTGTTTTGATTAACTCGATTATAGGATTCTGCAATGTCTTATCATGGGTATTATCTACTTTCTCAATAAATTTTTTAAGATCATTATTAACTTTCCATTCAGGCGGAAAAATCCCAAATGGAAAGCAATTTGTTGATAGCTGTGAAATACTTTCCAACCATTTATTAGCACCAATTATATGGTACTGTTTGCCATCAATGGAATATTCTAAAATAGGTCGATACATATGTCTGTAAATATCTTGGTTTTTATAAAAGCACGCTTCAATACTTAAAGCATTTTGCTTTGTAATGGTCAAACCTTCATAGAAACTATCAAGAAATGTATGATCAACACCTGTATTAGCCTTAATCCTTTTAACAATTTCAGGAAAATGTGTAACACCTAATCGGTTCTCAGGTTTTTGTAAATTTTCTGCAACAAAATAACATAGATCATCATATTTAATAGAATACTTATCTTCAACTAAAAGTTTAAAATCATGAATGCAATCCGAGAGAGCAACTTCTGAATTATGATTGTTTAAATCATTGAAAATATACGAAAAGAATAATGGGTAAGGCTGATAGGTTAGAAAAGCAATTTCTTTTTCTTTCCTTTCATATTTAACACCTATTGCTTTTGGAAATAATTGAACTCTTGCTAAATATTCGCTGGAAATAAATGCCCACTCACCAATATAAATTAATTCTTCAAGAAACGTGCAATAATCTAGCATATTATCCTGCATTTCTTTAAAAAAAATAGGAGCACCTTTAAGGTTATATTTTGTAGACTGTTCAAGTATAATCTTTAAAATTCGGCGTGATCCCGCAAATTTTTCTTCATTAATACTTAGCCGATACCCTTCAATTTGTTTTTGATGCAGCTCAATTGAATCTTCATGTAGATTATGACAAAATAAGTAAAATGAAAATCTTTTTTCACTTTGAATCTTGTCCTCCAGTTTTTTACAGAAAAATGCAAAGCTGAATTTAAGAATTTCACCTACAGTTTTAGGGTCAGTAATTTCAACTTCTGTTTGAAAAAATTTCTCTTTTAAAAGCTCAGAGAGTTCAGGCCAGTAAATATCCTTGTATTTATCATCTGAAATAACAATCCTTTTACCTTCAATATTGTATCCTGGCATTTTTAAGTTTTATAGTTATTAGTAGATATAAAATTAAAAAAAATAGACTTGCATATGATTAGAAATCAAAATAAATTATACTGATTGCTAAATTTATTTTTTTTGCTTTTTTAAGAATACAGATTCTGTAATTATGTATAAATCTTGTCATACAAATCATCAATTTTGAAATTAAGATTTACTAACCTCCTTATTGTTCAATATCTTATTAATCCCCAATATGATTAATTGAGAAACAATCACTTTCATCTCCCAGTAAAGATCTTGTGAAAGCACATCTTTGCCATTAAGCTTTATATATTCATATCCTCTGTAGTGAGATCCTCCATGCGCTATTTCATTTCTAATTTTAAAAACAGCATCTAAAATTCCTTTCATTTTTTTAGCATCGTTCTTATTTTGTGTCAAATGAATTATACAAAACAATTTCATAAAATCAGTTGATGCATTTTTCTCAAATAATCCCTCCATTGCATAAACCAAATCTAAAAGTTTATCCATATCCTCGACATGAGATTCAACGCTTATTAAATATCTTTTTAAAGACCATAAATTACAATCCCATACTTTAGCAATTCCCGATAAATTGTCTTTCAGATTTATTATTCGTGATTTAGTAATTAAAACATGATGCATGAAAACATCTGTTTTCAGATCTTCGTAAAAGTTTCTCTTTTTAGACTTGAAGTGAATAATGCCACCATCAAAAACGTTATTCAATCCCATCACGGAAGTTGTTGGAAAAGTTAAATGCAATGCAGATAAAAATAGAAATGAAATTTCTTTCTGTAGTGCCTTATATTGATTATAACTCTGAATAAAATCATAAGGTATTGAATTCAGATTTTTAATTTGATCTCTGGAAGGAATTAATGTTTTTCGGGTTAATTGAGTTTCTATTATAACTACTCCTGTTGAATAATGCCAGTTCTTATAATTATTATCAACATTAAAATATGAATAAATCATTCCTAGATTATTAAAAACATAACTTTGGACACGATTTGTTTCTACAAAACCACTCCTAAATTTTGGCAGAATTTTAATCAAAACTTTTTCGACTTCATCAGAAACAAAAGTTTTCAGACCATAGTTAAACCCATATTCTACTTTTTTTTCAGAGATATTTAATGTTAGAATATGTTTAATATCGTCCGTAATATCTAGGATTATTTCATCATCCGAACTATCATCTGTATCGAAGTAACATGGAACAATCCATTGTAATTTTGTACTCATATCACAAAATGGTATTTTAATAATTTAAGAGCTGCTAATGTATTGTATAATTCTAACCATCAGTTTAGCTCCATTTATTGATTTGTTTACCTTGTTCTAAAAGCTCGTAATATAATTCTTTAAAATTATTATAATGCGTGCTTGTTACAAAGTTGTGAGAAAACTGCTTATCCCACAATTTTAAAAATAAAACCAAAATTGCCCATATAGGACTATCTTCAGATGGCTTAATTAAATCTAAAGCATTTTCAATTCTAACATCAACATCAGGATGATCACTTCCACCTGATAAATCATGGCTTACGAAAAGCATTGAAGCCAAACCTACAACGATGGCTAAATGGCTTACAAATGGCTTTTTGCAATTTTCCAGAAGTAAAGATATTGCTCGCGAATCTGCTTCAATTTCTAACGCTTTGACATGATCACCTTTCAGATTATTTTCGCCTCTTGTTTTGATATGTTCTAATTCTGCGTGTGCTATTTCATGGAAAAGAATAAAGTTCATTGCTTCTACGTACAGATCATTTGCTCTAAGAATATAAAAACCTTCATCTGTATTTTCATCAAAAATCTCCGGATTAGGAAAATATTCTGTATCCCACTTTGAATAAGCTCTTACTAATGATTTGGCATAATCAAATAATTCTTCTGTAAGTTCCTATATTTTGACTTTTGTGAGTAGAAATTTCTCTTTTAATTTGGTCAGGAATAGCCATTCCCTCCTCATAAAGAACAAACATTGAAAAGCTAATTATCCAAAGATAAGACAGATATGTTTCGTGAATATATATCATTCCATCCTTATCAACATACGGCGTCTGCTTGTTAATTAGAGGGAGAGGATACGATATATAATTTATATGTTCACTTAACTGTAAGTCTTTCTGCAACAGCTCAATAAACTCTTTACTTCTACTTAATAATCGGTCAGTTAAATTATGTTTAAGTACTCTTATTGGCTGTAAACCAGTATGATATTTACCTCTAACACTTTTCTTCATGGTATTTAATTTTCTAAAAAATAATTCTATAATCTTCTATTTTCTCTATGGTAATTTTAATTTCCACCTTGGTTATAATTTTTTCTCGGAGATAAGCGTATTTAGTTTTAGTTTCCATTTAAATATAGTTCACTTCTATTTTTCATTCAGCAGGAACTTTTCTGCGAACACATCCATCTTAGATTCTTGCGCTTTAATTTGATTCTTTACAAAATCTATTCTTTCATTATCTAAGGTTGAAGTTTCATCAAGCAAAGATTTTTGGAGATCCTTATAATCTTCAAAACAGATCAATAATTCTAAATGAATACTTTTCTTATGAATAGGTGCCGTTATTGATTTTAATTTGATAATTGTATCATCCAAAGATGAGATGAGAGAAGATAGATTATCTTTAATCTTAAAAAGCTTTTGTACCTCCTCAGATTCGGCATCAATTTCCTTCTTATGATATATAGGTTTATATTTCCACTCCTTCATTATTTTTTTTATTTTACTTCTCCAGTTCTCAGTTAGAAAAACAGATTGAAATGATTTTAGATCAAGCAGAACAACAGACAGTAAATCTTGGTGAAGATATTTTAGATTTTCCAAATCTAGATGTGAAACGGGTCTATTATGAGCTTCTTCCCTTCTTAATTTATTTAAACTGTCCATCGAACTTTCAAATTGAACAGGGCTTTGGAAATAGTTTGCGAATAGATTAAAGTTAGATAAGATGATTTCTTTCACTTGTAATGTAAATGTGTAAGCAATCAGAACATTACCATCATTACAATCTACTCCAAAATTATTAAAATAGATTTTCTTAACATCTCTTTTTATTTTATTGCCTATTTCATTATCCCACCACTCATCACCAAATTTATCTTTGAACTTTAATTTTACAATTTCTCTCAATCCATTCTCAATTTCAGAAATTATCTGTTTAGCTTGAGCAAGGCGATAATCTTCTGAATTTTCCTGAAAAAAAGTTGATGTAAGCCATTCAATGGATCTTCCGGTTCCAATAAATTCTGCTGTAGCTTTAGTCGATAAAGCATATAAAATTTCATTATCGTCCTGATCAAAGGCCCGGACTGCATAATTCTTCAGATCAACATTATCATACTGATTGTTTCTGAAGATACCATTAAAGCAACCCATAATTGCAGTCATTTCTAATTTTATATCATATGAATTTCTTGCAACAGCATAAAAGTCGCAGCAAAGGGTATCTTCGTTAAGAAGGTAAACATCTTTGACATTTATTTCTTTACAACTCTTATCCAAAATATGGATTATCTTCAGTGAGCCACTTACTACATTTGTTAAATTCTCAATTGTTATCATTACTACAGTTTCAAAAAATATTTTAAATAAATGTTCAATAATGTTTGTGCTATAAAGATTAATAAAATTACAACACAGATAAAAAGCTTTAAAATTCTTATTTCTTACTAAATTGTTCTAAAACTTTGTATTGTAAATGATTCAGGATATCAAGAACATAAGCGAGATGGTTTTCAGCATTCATTGTTGCAAAATGTATCACTTGCATTGATTGGTAGGAAGGCATTTTTAATTTTCTTTCAAAATCAGGGGCATGTTGTCCTAAAGGAATACTTATCAGTTTTTCTTCTCCGCCTAATATATTCGCTGGCGTAAAATGGGAAAATCCATCTCTGAATTTTAGCTTATATTTAGTTAATTCACTTGCTTCCTCTTCACTAAGTATTTTATATTTTTTACATTTCTGAATATTTTTGTCCATACTTCTCCCAGCGTACATCTTATCAGCCTGAATATATTTTTTTATTATTTCCTCATCACCATAATCTGCAACAGTACCAACCTCAAATTGTATTAAAACAAGCTTTAGTGCTCTTTCAAGAAGTAGATTTGTATTAGTAATACTGGGGATATAAGCATTAATAATCAAACAGTGGACAGAATCCTTAATATGCTGTTCCAGATCCCTGAACAAAAACAAATTATGTCCATACAAATACTTTTTATACTGATCATATCTAGCTTCCAGGTCATTATTAAAAATCTCTTTAAGATCGTTTTTGTTAGCAGTGTCAATAATTTCTGATAACTTCTCAAATTCTTTATCATCGCTTTTAAAAGAATTCAAAGCACCATTCTTATATTTCCACTTTTCGATTTTTTTAGCTTTATCCATATTAATATTTTAACATTTACAAATTTTCTCTACAAAATCTGGCTGACCATAAAAGGTAAATCTAATTTCACAGTCAGGACATTCGTACACGTTCATCTTATCACCACAGTTCATACAGACTCCATTTATACTATGTTCATTACCTTCCTCATGAATGTTTAATGTATCGTAAACGATTGCTCTTTTAGCTTCACAAGCTTCGCAGTCAATGTAACCTGCTGAATATAGAAGATTTAAATTACAACAGTAACATATTTCATTATTTGGAGAAAATGTCTTTTTGCAGCAATTTATGCATTCGTAAGCTAAACCGGAATATTCAACTGCCATTCTATGCATTTCATCAACATAAGGTTGAAATGAGATCAACTTGTTAAAATCTTTTCCATCCAAATGCTCCTGATAAAATTCTGAGGGACTTTCAAATTCAAAACTTATATCTGTCAGTAAAGGCATCAATAAGTGCGTTACAGCAAAGATTAATTCTTTTTTGAGATTAATTATTTCGTCTTCGGACAAAAACAAATTTAAATGTATGAGCTTATTTCTATACAATTGAAATTTAGTAAGGTGATCAAAATGGAGATTAGTAAAAAAAATAAAATCGCTATTGTCTTTCAAAATATTCTTTAGCTCTTCATATGTCTTAGTCTTTAAATGATTTTGTTTAAACTTTACCAAAAGGATATCGGTAGAAAAAGTCGTATTACTTTTTAAAATAGCATTGATGCCAACTTCTTTTATTAAGTAAGCCTTTAGTGATAATTCTATTGATGTCTGGATATAAAGACAAGAGATAATTGCTATTTCCAGATCAAAAATTTCTTTATCATTCTGTATAATCTCTTTAATCCCACGTTTTAAAAATAGAACTGCGTTCTTGTAAATTGTTGAATAGATTTCCTGTAAATATATATCCATTTGCGAGTATTTTTTAAGCATTAATTGTTAATTTTTTTATTTTCATAATACAAAATAACCAACTTACTGCGCATTCTTTTTGCGTAGTTTAAATAACTGTAAAAAATCATACTTGAATAAGCGAAAAAGAACAGGAAGAATTGAGGGTTATATATGTTGGCATGACAAGACCAAGGAAGATACTCCAATTAACTGCCCCACAGATGATGTTGACCTCTGGACCTCCAAATTCAATGTTTTAAAACCTATGATTTAAGCTATTAGTTAGTATTTTAGTTCTTTTCATTAATTCTTGCTTTCAGTTAAGTCGTTGTTCGTTTTTTCTTGAAATATTCATTCAATCGAAAAACAAAATCAATTTAAAATTCCTCAAAGTAAAATCATCAATACAGGCTACATATAAATCAATAATAATATATTTTACAGATAGTTACATTTTAATTCTAAAATATTTTTGAAAAAATTATTTTAAGTGTAGCACTCTAAGTAAACTATTACCTAACTCTATTAGTTTTGGAACTTTATCATGAAATTCTACTGGAAGTACAGCTATGTTTTTCCAGTCATTGGTTCTTTTACCAATATCCAGTATGTAATCATGAATTTTTCGTAAAGTACTTTTTGACTTTTCCAGTTCCGGTTCAGATTGCTCTTCCGACAAAGCTGTTAAATCAGCAAGACCTTCTGTGATGATATTCTTCCATTCTTTGTTATCGATCTTGAGTTGTTCAAATTCTTTTAAGATTTCTTTTACCTTGTTAAGATCTTCATTATTTGAAGAAACATTTAATGTATTGCCTTTACCCCCAATTTGAGTATTTTTCAAATTAGCTCCCTTAAAATCAAAATAATTACCCATAATTATTGTTTTTTGTTTATTATCGTTTTCTATATATTCTAAATAGTTTTTTGCCTCTTTAAATGTAAAAGGCTTTGAAATAGAGACATAGTATGATGATTGAGAATCATCAATTAACATATTAACATAAAATAACTTGCTGTCATTATCTGAAATTTTTGATTTCAGATTGTAGAGTAAAGTTTGGATTTCTTTATAACCTTTTTCTGTATCTGACAAACTTGAAACTAAAGCTTTAAGAACGTTTTGAGAATGATGGAAATCAAAAGTATCTTTCTTTAAATTTTCATCATAAGCAATCTCAAAAATCTCTACCAACATAGGTAATTCGTCTAAACGTTTATAGTTAGAGATATCTTTAATATTATAATCATCTCTGTAGTCTTCCCTCACAGTCTGGCTAAAAGCACGAAGTAATCCCGAATATGTTAATAAAGTGCCTTCTGCGCTGCAATAAAATAGAACAGTCAAAGCATCTGAACCAAAGATAAAAGTATCCTTTTTTTCAGCAATATATTGATTAGCAATGTCCAAAATAAACTTTTCATTAAGTTTTTTTTCTATCATTACTTCAACTGCTTTCCAACACAAGTAAGAATCGATTTCTGTACAGCATTTTTCTAGAAAAATTATCTGCTCTCCTTTAGGTATTAATTCTATATATTTTGATAGAAAGTCTTTTTGAGAATATATGAACCTGTCGTTTAAAAAATTCTCTTCAATTGCACCATAAGCTTCTTTCAGTTTATTTTCTATTGCATATTCAATATGATCTTTTAATGAACTGGAATCCAATACCACATTGTTCAGATTATAGACAATTTGTTCATTAAACAACTTTAGGTTACCAACTCTTTCTTTAACAAATTGTATAGTACCTTCAGCACTACCGAAAATATTGCAATATCTCAATGTCTTTAAATAGAAATCCTGTGAATAATGAAAATCATATTTTTTATCAAAAAAGTATAACAATTTTAGTACATAATAACCGTTGTAAAGACCTAAGTTTCCATCACTTTTAATATTGATTACTTTATCAAACTTAAATTTTTCAGCAAATTTTAATGCGTAAGTTTTAATGTAAGAAATATGCTCTTCTTTTACTTCAAAACCCTCATTTTCTCGATCTTTAATTTTATCTTTTATCTGGAAAAGCAAAAAATAATCATTGCCAATATGTTTAATAACATCCTCTTTCGTTTTGCTTTCAGTACTTCTCACAGAAGCTCCAATGGCTTTAAAAACTGAATGATGGACACCATGAAAATTTTCCGTTTTATACCAGTCCCATTCTATATCATGAATCAGCTTCCATGTCATATCTTCGATATTATTTGTATCGAAAACCTCAGCCACTTTGCAAGCCATAGCTTCTTTATTGAAAAGAATCTCAAAATTATTTTGAATAAATATTTGTCTTTTTTTCTTTTCTTCCACGATTTGTTTTTCATTCGGTAGATCTTCAGGAAATTCATATCCAGCCTCTTTAAATACTTTTTCAAAATAATATCCCAATTCAACTAAATTATTGAAGTACCTATATCGCAAATAATTAATATCAGTGAGTTTTTGAATTTTCAATTCATTATTTTGATATTTTGCTGCTAAATAATCAATACACATTGTATTATTAAATAGGCTTAAAAGAAGATAGTTTTTATCTGAAAGACCATATGTATTGACAATATATCTGAAAGCATTTATATCTTTAGGTGTACAGTTGATAATTTCAACTAAAATATTATCTCTCCTATAGATAAAGCTGTCTTCCGGCCTTAAAAAAGCATCAATTACTCTGAATAAAAAGTCATTTTCTTTATTAACAAAGAAAATAATTCTTGCTATAAGTTTTTCTCTGAAATCATTGCTGTAGAAATCAGTAAGCTTTAAATCAAATTTGGAGTTAAAAATTACATTTAATACTGCTAAAAAATTCTCAGCATTTTTAATTTTTAAGAATATTTTTTCTAAAAGCCATCGAGTCCCACGCATCGTATTATCTTTAATTCGTTCTGGTCTAATCTCGTAAAGCTTATATAATGAATTGATTAATATATCAAAATATTCGTCGACATTTTGAAAATCAGCAATCATCGCGAGAATCTGATGGTTAATTTCTGGTGAAAAGTTGTTACAGAATTTTTTTGTTATTTCTTTAAAAAGCTCCTGATCATTTTTATGAAAACCCTTTGATCTAAATGACCTCAAAGCTACATCTTGATATCTTCCTTCAGAAAATATAAGACCTTTAAATATGTCTTTAATTTCAGAATCTCTAGTGTTTGAATCGGTGAAAGAAAGAACATCCAATGCTGAGATAACGCTTCGAAAAATGATTATTCTTTTTAATAATTTCTATCAAAAAATCAACATCTGCAAATTCTGCAATCTTATCAATTGAAAATCTTCTGTCTTTTCCAAACCAAAATGTTTTTTCTACAGAAATCTCATTAAAATACCTTCTAAATATCTGATGTTGTGTAGATTCACCTAACCTACCCTTTTCTGTTAAAAATAAAACTTCAGGCTCATTTTCCAGAAGCCATTTTTCAATATCAGCTAGTTTATCATCATCAACTATGTTAAGTAAAAATGTGATTGTATTAAACAAAGAGGGTTTTGTTATATTTTCTTCCGGAGTAAGTCTGATAAGCGAAATAATTTGTTCTGTACTAAACTCTGCTAGGAGCTTTGCAGAAAAAAACTCTTGATAGTTCTTGTGTCTAAAAGTATAATTACCAGAATTCGGCAGCTTTTCGATAAATGATATCTGCTCGAAAGTCGATTTATCATCCTTACCTAAAAGTTCATAAACATGATCCTCTGAAATAAAATTCTGCTGCATCAATTCACTAGTAAAAGCAACTTTCTTCAAACAGTCCTTGATATGAGGAATACTAATTTCCTCTCTTTTCTTCAGCTTAGCTTTAGTTAGCTTTTTTAACTCATTTTCAATAAATAAATCCCAAGATTCTGTTTGAGTATCTGGATAAGATTTTTTACTCTCATAGTATTCGCAAAACAAATTTAAATTAAAGGGATTCTCTAAATATACTCTGAATTTGTTTAGCTCACCATTATTTAATAGTTTGGAAATACGTTTTTCAAGTATATTATTGATCTGCCTGTCGGTCAATCCATCAAGATAGAAGTATTTAAACCCTGAAATGTTAATTAAATATTTTTCATAAATATTTGTTCTGCAACTAATAACAACATTTATATTCTTATCCTCATTCTTACTTAGAAAGCTTTCCAACTCTGAAATAAAATCTTGAATAACAGCAATTTCATCAAGTCCGTCAAGGATAAAAGTTATACATGGAAGGTCCTCCCATTTTTTAAAATGAATTAAATCTTCAAATTTTGAAACTGCACGAAAGTTTTTCAGGTCAATTCTAAATGGAAAATTTAAAACGTCTTCCTTTTTTACCTCTAATAGATCAAATAAAATATTAAGTTCGGTTGACTTGCCTATTCCTGGATTCCCCAGCAAAACAATTCTATTATTCTGATCTAAAATATCAGAAAGAGTATTTTTGCTTTGTTCATCAATAAGCTGAATTTCTAAACTACTCTTTGGCGTTTTTATATATCGTTGTTCGTAATACATTTTATTTCTTATTCGGTACTAAATTTACTCTATAATAATCAAGCGGAAAGTTAAATTAATACATTGTTGCATAGATTTTCGGGAGAAGGTCATTTTCAAAAATAAAATAAATTAACTTATCTTTTTCTAATTACAGTTATTACATTATCCACACTCATATTTTCTTCTTGATTTGATATTATATTTACTTTATTTTTGAATTCCACGTTATTGATAGATTCTACTGAACTTTTATATAAAATCCTATTTTCATCACCTCTCTCTTTAATAAAATCCAAATTTTTGTTTTGATTCAGACTTTCCTCCTTTTCTTTTTGATATTGCTCTATTAATTTGTCTTTTATCTCTGGGAGTTCCTCCAATTTATTATCCAATTCTGCAATTTTTTCCTCAGTGGCTTTTGTCTGATCCTCAATTTCTGTAACATTCACTCCCTTTTCTGCTAAATTTTGGATTGTTTTCTGAACTTCTAATTTTGTAAGATCAATTGTTTTCTGATAAGATGAGAGCTGGTTTTTCCAATATTCTGCATTTTCTCCTTCTTCCTTGGAGTATCCTAAAATCCTATTATAATTATGCTGCGCCTTGGTCACATCCTCCTGGACTTTAATAAAATCCTCATATTTCCTTAATACAAAAGCTCTATCTGCAATAAACCTATTTTTCTCATTTTCAATTCGCTTTTTTATAAGCTCAATCTCGATATTAGCTCTTGTTTCAGGATTGGTAATAATTGCGGTTTTTAGTTCCTGGGTACTGATGTCTGATATATCCAAAACATCCGCCCCTTTCTTCATAGCTTCTAAATATCTGGCTTGCTTGGATTGTAGCTTTTGGAGCATGAAAACATCAATACTATCATTGGTTAGCATAAAATTGATTCTTACATTCTCATTTTTGTTTCCCTGTCTCCATGCACGCCCTTCCACCTGTCGCAAGGCTGTAAAATTATAGGGAAGAGAAAGTATATACACATCTGTTGTGTTTTCCTGAAGGTTCATTCCTTCCTGAATGGCTTCACTACCGATAATTACTTTTATTTTTCCGGAATTAAAATCATCCTGAATCTTTAGCCTGTTAGGTTTACTTTGTCGCTCCGGTAATAATTCCGATTTCTTCGGGCTTATAACCGACTTCCTGTACAAGATATTCTTTCAGCTTTGGAAATTCTGCAACAGCTAATTCTGAATAAATAATTTGTCCTGAATCCGGTATGTCTTTCTTATTTTGGCGAATCAGGTCCATCGTCTGTTTCAGCTTCGGAGAATTATCTATAAACTCCTTTATCGTAGGTACTTCTCCATCATAATAAATCGAGAGATATGGAGAAATGGCAATCAATCGGGCATTGAGAATATGAGTCAGGATTGCTCCTTTCTCCGTTTCGCTAAAATTCTCGTTAAGTAAATCATACTGCTCTTTCGTCAGATCATTTTGCTCAGTTTTATATTCTTTATTGATTTTGTTAGGCCGCTTCAGCTCCGGATTATCTTCTTCTCCTTTGATGTCAATAAATTCAGACAAGAGTTGCTGAAAAAGAGAATTGTTTTTAAACCGTCGTACATTAGCTTTGAATTTAACATCTCCTCTGGCATCGATCTCCATATCATTATCCGCTTCCATAAAGGTTTCAAAGAAATTATTGACATTGAAATAACCAGATTCTTCGAGACGTTTATTAGCGATCAGGGATAAAATTGAATAATATTCCAGGGGTTTATTAGTGAAGGGTGTAGCCGAAAGCAGCGTTATGTTTCTACCATTATTTTTATCCTGAATGTACTGCGCAGCCATCCACGTATTAATTCCCAGTTTTGATGTCTGCTGGTTCTGGCTCCTGAAATCCGAAGCAAATCTACGGTCTTCAACTCTAACCTTTCCTACAATATGATTGGCATTGTGTACTTCATCATAAGTAAGGTGATCAAAGCCAAAATCTTCCCAGTCATAGATTTTACCACGCTTCATCTTTCCTTCTACCTCCTTTTCTTTTTCCAATTCCTTCTGAAAATCCCTTTCACTGATGGCATTTACACTTTTCAGTTCACTTTCTGAAATGTAAGAAAATCTGGAAGCCAATTCCTGAGTAATGTTCTCGGAAAAACCAATATTATTAAAGCCTTCATAGGTAACAATGGTAATTTCTCCGTCTTTATTATCAAACTTTGAGAGGTCGTAATCTTTACCAAGATTCCCCAATACATTCATTTTAGCATTAGGTATTGTTTCAAAGATCGTTTCTACCCATTGTTTAAGAATACTCTCGTTAGGAACAACAATAAGTGGTCTTTTTGCATTTCCACGTTCCACCGCTTCGTGCATGGACAGTATTCCTGATAAGGTTTTTCCAAACCCCACTTCGTGAGCTAATAATCCAACACCTTTTGTGGTTTGCCTTCCGATTCCTGCTTTCTGAACTTCAGTTAATTTCAGCCCCCGTCCTTTAAAATTTTTATGGATTTTAGAAAATAACGGAAATTTGGAATAGTCCGGAACATGGATATTATTATAGTTTCTGTTAAAGTCTTTTACAAAACGTTGCCTTAGTTCATCTGATAATTCTTCTCTCAAAAATTTATAAAACAAATCATTGGCAGCAGCTTTTCTCCTTTCACGAACTAAAGCATTTCTTTCTTTATCACTTCCCGTAACAGTTTCATTATCTACAAAGCTTCGGACTTCCCAAGCTGAAGAACCTGCAAAAAGCCTCACTGGATAATGTTCCGACAAAAATCTTTAAAACTTTTCAGCAAGGTTATAGGATACCATTGCCGGTTCTGCTTGTCTTGTCTTAGAGTTCCACTGATCTTTCTCTACATAACCCAAATCAAATTGATGTATAAACTCATGATTCGGACTGATAAAAATCTCATCCAGTGATTTTGTCTTAGGCAAAACACTTTCTAATAATGCCTTTTGTTTTTCATATTGACCGGCAGTCCCGGAGCCGATAACATCTTTATCTTTTTCTAACTGTTGGAGCTTAGCATAAATATTCCCTTCAGCATAGTAAAAGTCATGCACCCATTTTCCTCCAATATAGTTGGCAAATTGAGAATGCTTTCCGTGATTATGTAAAGTCCCGTCATAAGAAGTATCCTGAAATGCCTCAATCTGCTGCTTAGAAAGCTCAGAGCTGTTTTGGAGCGAAGTATTTACAATATCATCAGATTTAAGGAATTGGTATTTTAGAACTCCTTTTTTAAGCTCTACCCGGGTCTGAATTCTATACTCCGTATTTTTCCCACTATAAGACTGAATAATCTTATCCGCTCTCTGAAGAATATCATCAATTCGATTTTGATCGAACTTCTGAGGTTCACTGGTAATTTGAAATTGAAGTTCCTTGTATTTATCGATCTCCTTTGTAATAGCAGGAGATTTAAATTTTACAGCATTAAGGGCTAAAAGTACTTGTTCAACTTTTTCATAAATTTCAGCAAGATTTACTTCATCTGGCTCAGTATCTGTAATACTTTCCGATTTGTCCTCCGAATCCTTATTTTTTAAGATGACCTTAGGTTCTTCAGCTTCCAGAAATAAATCTTCAAAAAGATTCCCGATTCTTTCAACTTCCTTTTTGCCCCTTTGCCGCTCTATTTTTAATAAAGCATCCTCTAAATTTCCATGAACATAATTTTCTTTTCGACCAAAACGATTGGTTTTTTCACGGGTTTTCGCCCAGAATTTTTTTCAGGATTAATTTCAAAAATAATTGGAAATATCTCTGGAAATTTTCTGCGAATCCTTTTTTAGAATAATAATATCAGTACCAATACCAGTCCCGGCAAAAACTCCACTAGGTAAACGAAAGCCTTCTATTAATTGAGCATTTTTTAACTGGCTTTGCCTGTTTAGCCAGCCAGACGGGAGCACCATTGCCAAAATACCATCTGGTTTTAAAGAATCTAAAGAACGTTTAACGAAATAATCTTCATATTTTGAGATTTTCGGTTCTTCTCCCAAGCCTTTGTAAAGCCCTCGGTGCTCCCCGTAGGGTGGATTACCAATAACCAAATCATATTTTTCAGAGAATTCTTTTTTAATACCTTTCTCATCAATAAATTCGGTTTCAAAGGAACGGAGATGAATATCAGCTTCAGGATGAAAAATTTTTGCAATTTTCGCTGTGTTCTCGTTAATTTCAAAGGCTGTAACATTTGTCTTTACTCCCAGCTCTTTTACAGCATAGAGAAAGTTTCCTGTTCCTACACTGGGCTCTAATACTGAAATTTCCTGTCGGTTTTTAAACTGATCTTTGATTAAATTACGGATAGTATCTACAATCTTTGAATCGGTGTAGTATTCATCTAATATTCCTCTACCCTCTTTCGCTGTACCACCACTTTTGAATTGTCTACAAATATCTTTCAGATCATCCGTGAGATTAAAATTTTCACTTAGAATAATTTTGTGGTCCCTTGAAACAAAGCAGGTTGCAGAAACAATTTCTGCAACCTGCTCATTATTAACTTTCTGACCTTTGTATTTTGAAATAAGAATGGCTACATCCTCATTATTTTTATGGGATGTATTTAATTCTGATCCTGTTCTGTCGGATAAAGTTCTCCCGGATATGATTCCGCCCACGGAATGTTTTCTTCCTTCATTTTCTTCATCATGTTGCGGTTGTGCTCCAGAAGTGGATCTTTCTCTTGCGGCGTTTCCCAAATCGCTCCACCCTGTGCCTGCAAGTCCATTTCCAACATGGTTGCTGCCCATAGTTTGTCCTCTCTGGTTATTTCCGTTTTGCTCGGATTGGCTGTTTGGGATAGGTTTTCCAGAACTTCGTTCAGAAGATTCGGTTCCCAGGTGCTGAGTGTCGGAAATTCCGTTTGATTTAATAGTAGTGCTTCCATTTTCCGATTTTTTTGGTTCGACTAAAATAGTATTTTTATTTTGAAGACTTAGTTTATTTTCTAAATATTCACTTAAATTTTGATTGCCGCTTTCTGAGATTCCATATAATGGACGAATGTCCTTTATATTCTTACCATTCATGTCTGTAAGAATTTTAACGGTCATCATATTTCCCGCTCTGTCTCCATCCAGACAAAGAAATATTTTACCAGTATAATTCTGATACCTGCCAATAAACTTTTTGGTATTTGTTCCGGAATGAAGCGCAACAAGAGTTCTGTTATTATTCTGATTATTTAATTTCAGAAGTTCTAAAAATGAATGTTTATCCTTTATGCTTTTAAAAACAATAAGCTCGTCCTTATTTCCCTCTATTACGGAAATATCATCATCTTTATATACTAAGCTATTTTCACTCACTTTCTCGGCTTTTTACAAAATGATTAAATTCAAATAGTTCTTTGGCACTAGCATCCCAGTTCTTTCTGGGTAATAATTGAAGAGTCACAAATACGTCGTCCTTCTTATTATAGGAATCTATACGCTCTAATCTCCCGTTATAATCCTTTTCTGCATGTTTATACAATGAATACGGTAAAATCGTGTCTGTTGGATAGATATAAAATCTTGTATAAGTCCAGGGGGAATTAATCTCAAAACGCCTGTACTTCTTCTGAAATAAGATCGTATCAGATAGATTTCTTCTGTTTCTATAATTAGGAATCCACTCTTTTGAAAACACAGCCCCCTCTTTCTTGTTCCAAATCAGAAAAGACTGCCTCTTTTTAGAAAGGTCAGAAAAGATGAGATTTCGTTCCACGAGATTAAGGGGATAACAAAGCGAATCCCTGATATAATACATTTGTTTACTTATCTCAGGAAATGAAAGATCAGGAACCTCTTCTATAAGCTCATTTTTAGAGTAATTTAGTTTTGATACATGAAAACTCTGCATCTTACCCAGCCCTTTGGACGCATCAAAATAAACGTTCGATATAATATCAATTCCTCCTTTATCAGATTTGATTTCTTTATGGCAGGAACTGATGGTGAAAAGAAAAAGCAGGTATGGAAGTATTAAATTTATTTTCATATTAAAGGATTTAAAAAAAAGCGGCAAATCATTCTTAGACTTGCCGCTTTAAAATAATGGACAGGTATAGTTTTATCGTTTAATGCTTTGCTCCTTTACTATTGGCCTTATCGTGCCCTCTCTCATCTTCCATCCCCTGCAAAGGCTTGTTGGTATTGATCCTGGTCATATCCTGATCATAAAGGTTCAGATTTTTGTATTGGGGGTTTAAAACCGCTTTTGCTTCAACCACCTGTTCATTCTCTTTTATCTTGACCTTTACTATATTTCCTTTTTCCAGAGATTTGATAGTGCTGTCTTTATATTCCGGCTTATCAAATACCAGGTTGGATTTTTCTACAATCTCAGCAGTATCAATACCATAGTTTTTATAAAAATTCTGGAATTTGTAATTTCCTTTTTCAGTTTTGGGTTCACTAAAATCGAATCTCACAAAGGCAGGCTCTTTCTGATCAGTCTTGGGATTAAGAAACTCTATTTTCACACTGCGCCCTTCCAGAAGGTTTACAGCTTCCTTAGCGGTAAAAGTATTTTCACGGTTTACCGGAAAATTATGGGACATCTCTTCATTTTTATCATTTGTTAATTTTGAATGATAAGAATTAAGAAAAACACCACCACTATCAGTTTTATTGAATTTCAAAATAAAATCTACTTTATTTCCGGGCAGAGCCTTATCGGAAGAAGCTTTAATTTCAAATTCATTTTTTTTGGATTTAATTCCTTTTTCCAAATCTTTGTGGAGCTTTTCACCTTCTCCAAAACCAAGATATTTCATCTGGTCTTTTAGGTATTGTACCTGATTAAATTCTTTTTGTGTTTCCATAATGTTTGAGGTTTGATTATGATAAATTGATTGATAATTAATAAGGGTCTGAAGTCTCTTTATTTGACTATCTATAAAAGACATAGCAATGATATCATCTTCTTTTTCTTCTCTGCCAAACTGTTTTATCTTTAGTTCTAACAAATGCTCCAGATAATGCATTGGGAGATTGATTAATTCACTGCTGCTGTACCCCTCGATGGTGTCGTCTACATGGGGATTATATTCTTCTCTGTAAAGAGATGGTGTTTTTTCTAGCAGTCCGCATATTAGATACTTCTACATTATTGTTTTCAATAAATGTTTTCGTTTCAAGAGAAAACCGATTAGAAAGGTCATACAATAAAATCTTGAATGCTTCCGGTGAGTTTTCAGCATTCGATTCATGGATCATGTGAATATCAAAATTGTACTGATCAAATACCAAGTAAGCTTTTTCGATTAAAAGATCATATTTATACCTATCTATCTTGTACTCAGCCTTTGCTTCAAGATAATAAGATTCCCCTCTGTCATAAGAATCATCTACGAAATTATAACGATCAGGCTCTCTCGGAGGATCAAAGAAAAATATAGGAAAGAACTTCTTCTTTTAAAGTTTCATCAGCATTTTGAAGAAATAATGCTAACTCTAAGGTCTTAATACTTTGTGGATGTTTAAAAATAAACATACTTTCTCCCTCATCTTCATAGTGACGCTCAAGCATATTGGCTAGTTTTTCAAGACCAGATCTTTTGTCTTCCACTAGCTCTATGCTTTTTTGCATGATGTCTTTGTCTATAGAATCAATATTTCGGTTAGATTCTATATTTTTAACAGATTCACTGATGGGTTCACTAGACCCTAGGCTGGTAAATTTTTCCTCATTTCTTTCAGAAAAAGGAATACTTATTTTGTTTTTAGCCTCTTTATAGGCAAAGATTTTTAGAAATTGAGCTTCCTTTTCTGTGAAAACTCTTTCGCCATCCTGAAAAAAATGTTCTGGGGACATGTTTTTCATTTCTTTTACAAAATTTTTATAAGCCCGGGTTATCGGAGTAATATTCTTATCATACCAGCTTAAATCATTGACCAATTCCATATTTTTTTGATTATTTATAGTCTGATTTTCTAATTTTTGCTCTTTCGGATCAATGGCACGTAAAATCAAAAGGATCTGCATCCAGCCCGTAATCAAACGTATAACCGATAGCTTCGCATTCTTCCTGAAAAATGGCGCAATCATTATAATCAAGTCCCTCGTACATCGCCTTTTGTTGCCATTTATCACATACAGCCTTCAGTTCTTCAGGAATATGCTCATAATCTTCAAATAAATCCATTCTTAAATTTTATTTACTTTGAGATTCTACTATATATTAGGCTTATCAACAGAGTTTTATCTTCTAAAGCCCCTTTTTTCATCCCGCTCCTGCTCCTCTTCTTCTCTCATTCGGTTACCATCCTGGTAGAGATCAGGATCGTTTACATTCAACTGAACATCCGATTTTTCCTGTTTTTGGAAAATTCCATCAACAATATCTATCTCTCTTGATACGATATTCAAATCACGGGAAATCTCTTTTGCTATTTCAGGTGGAAATCCTAGTTCTAACTTATCCTGAATAAATTCTTTGAGTTTTAATAACTCATTTTTGTAGCGACCTAGTTCCTGAGCATCCTTTTTATCTGCAATGATGGCGGTAAGCTCAGTAGCATGTCCAATCAAATCAAACTCAAATACTTTACCTGTTTCTTCATCAAAGACAAAAGCCTTCTTTTCAAGTCCCAGAAACCCCGGAGACAATTTATTTGAGACTTCCTTTATATCAGTGTATTCAATTCTCTTCTCACTGTTTTCAAGGAGTTCCGAGAGATTTTTATCACGTTCTAAAAAAATGACATTAAGCCGGCTATTGTTCTCAACGAGCTGAAAAGTAGCTCTTCTTTTATCATTGTCCGCAACGATTGTATATCCCTGTAAAAACCTCTGAATATCTTCAGGACTTAATTTTTTAGAAAATGTATTGTCCTGATCAATAATTCCATATTTCTTAAGCTGATCTGTGGGTAAATTGTTATTTTTCATTTTTTAATCTATTTAGTAGGGTTTGTATAATGCTGTACTGGTATTAGGATAGGTTACCATAAGGTTATTGACTCTTATTAAATCATTTAGAAAATCAGCCGGGTTAATGCTTTGTCCGAATTCTTTCACCGAAAAATGTAAATGCGGACCTGTAGAATTTCCGGTATTACCACTCTTTCCAATGATAAATCCGGCTTTCACCAGTTCTCCGACTTTGTAATAACTCTCCGATAAGTGCAGATAAGCCGTTTCAAAGCGGTTAAAGTGCCGTACTTTAATATAGTTGCCACCGCCACCAGGGGCCCAGCCACTGGCCGTTACAACTCCATCCATTACTGCATATATATTTTCATAATGAGCTTTTAAATCAATGCCTCCATGCATTCTCTTCGTACCGAAAATAGGATGTACCCTCGTTCCATAAGGAGATGTGATAATCATCGTATTACGCAGAGGCATTACAATTTTTGATAATTGTTCTTTAGGCTCTTCTACAAAATCATATAAAGCTCCGGAGGTTTGATTTTTTAAATCCTCTCTTTTTTTCTCAAACCTAAGCTGAGTCACCAGAAGTAAAGAATCTTTTATTCTTTGAAAGTCTCTTCTGGAATTGTTTACACGGCCGTATTCTTTTAGCAGTATCTTTAAAGAATCGATTTCATTCCTCAAATCCGATTTTGTGGTTGTATTAAAGATATTTTTCCAAAAGTTTTTTCCATTTTTTTTATTTAACTGCTCATCCTCCTTTGTCGTTTCAATAATCTTAGAACTTTCAGGCTTCTTAGGCTGTGAAGATGAAAGTGTATTGAATTGGGCAGACGTAAAACTGCTTATTAATAGAAAAATGGGTAAAACCATTTTATAGAGCCTGGCACTTATTATTGTATTCTGTATCATAATTATGCTTTTACAAATTCTCTGACGATTAATTCCACTTCTTTATTGATTTTTCTAAAATTGGTCATCAGGACCTCTTCTTTACGATTAACTCCTGCTTTATCTACAAAAGAGTAGTAAGTCGGCATTGTGACATAATGCCTTTCTTCTTCTTTAATGGCTTTCATATTTAAATTGATCTTACCATTTATCGCAGAAGTTTTATATTCTTCAGTATTATTTTCTTCCCCCTGAGCAATAATCCCAGCCATTTCCCCGGTTTTAAGTGCTGCTATTTTTCCTGCGGGAATCATAAAATCCATTTTCTCATTGATACTGGTGGTTGTTCCTTGCTGAGAGATTGATTGGGAGTATGATTTCTGTTTTATTTTACCAAAAAGCTTTTCAAGCCAGTCAAGCGTATTTTTATCTCTTACGGAGCCCGAAAGAATATTTCCGACAATCGCAGAGATAGTATCCGCTACTTCCTTCTTGTAAAACTGGCGAAGCTGTGGAAGTTCCTGAAGACCTAACATGACGGCAACCCTGTTACTTCTTGCTGTGGCAACGACATTATCAATTTTATGAATGTAAATCGTTGGAAACTCATCAGCAATAATACCTCCCGGTAGATTGTTTTTAGAGTTTATTAATCGTAGTGTCCTGTTGAGTATTGAAGAATACAAGGCTGAATTAATATCTTGTGTTGCCGGATCTGACGCCAGAATAATAATGGAAGGATTATCCCGATCCGTTATTTTTAGTTCAACTTCATCACCTGAAAACACCCAAAAGCTTTCTTTGGTAGCCAGTCTGGACAAAAATATTTTTAGTGTTCCTACCTGTCCTTCTAATTGGTCAAAAGCCTTATTTTCATAAGCTGATTTAAAGGGTGATAATAATGAATACAGTTCCTCATTATTAAAAAGTGTATCGAAAATTTCCTTATAGCTTCTGTTCATAAAAGAAAGGATATGAGGTAAATCCGAATATTTTCCATTCTCGTGAGTAGCAAAAAAATAAATACAGGAGGAAAGAAAATTAATCGCCGATTGGGTAAAGAACTGATCAGATCCTCCTCCTGAGCTGGTACTCCCCTTTTGCAGAGAAGATACCATAGCTTCTGCCATCTCCTGCGCCTCTGCCAGGGTTTTTACATATTCTTTTTTGAAAGAATTTATCCTTCTTGATTTTTCAACCTCATTAAGATTGATAACATGGAAGCTATAATTATAACCAGGATCTTTACTCTTCTTAAGCAGATAATGGCAATAGGCAATCTGTCCCAGATCAGGAAATTTAAAATCATAAATCATAAGACAAAATCCTTTGGCTATCATCTGCCTGATAGCGGGATTGATCACGCCAAAAGATTTACCAGAGCCCGGAACGCCAATTACCATTGTCCCACGAAATGGATCGATATTTATCCACCCCTCATGCTTTTTGCCCCCATACCAAAATATATAGGGAATATTGATACTGGTATCAGATTGTACAAGCTCCTGATTTTGATCAAAGGACTCTTCTTCTACATTCCATCTATCTTTTCCCATTTTCTGCTGCATTAATTTGGAAATACTATCTGCTCCCATCTGAAGGATCACTGCTCCCAGAAAAGAAAGAAAAGCATAAACAACCTGATAAAGATGCATTCCCGGAAAGATTTTAGGTAATGAAGAATCTCCTGCTTCTTTTTGCCAAACCAAAGAAGAAAACATCATCATAAGCCCTAGTACCATAGGAACAACTATTTCTACAGCAATATTTAAATCTTTCTTTTTCTTGGCTTTTGTACCGATGGCAACCAATCCTATCAGAATAAGTGTGGCAAATTTGGCATTGACAGGAGGATAAATAAAGCTCATCTTAGAAAAGTTCCTAAGTAAATTTGAGAGTACAGGAATATCTGCGTGCAGATAAAATAATGATGCACAATCTAATGCAACTACGGCATACACTACTTTTTGCAGGAATCCGTAAATCCTGATCTGATGCTGCTGCTCTTGCATAATTTCTTACTATTATTATATTGTTAATTATTCTACGGAGACCCCGTTAGAATCGGAACTTAGACCATAAAAAAAGCGGCAAACCGGATATTTCAAAGATCAATTTTCTGGTCTAAGACCTATTTTTGAATATTATTATTTATTTTGAATGGAAGCGGAACTTTCACTGGAGACCGAACTTCGGCTTAGAAGGTATCGGCTTTAAGAATATCCGAGTAGTTGATTTTCATTTCCAGAGTTCTTCCGGAAAGCTGCTCTTCTATCAGGCGAATCATCATCACTTTAGAATTCGGGTAAGTAAATTTTTTGAACACATAAATATTCCTGAAATTTTTTCTAAAATATTTTTGAGTATTCAACTGGAAAACCGGAGTCATTTCAATGCTCTGATTGTTGGTAGCCTTATGAATCTGCTTATCTTCTACAGAAAATTTCAAAGCTTCAATGTCATAGCCCAAATTGGAATTGTTTTTAAAGGTCATATCCAAGAAAATGTAGTCACTCATGACATAGACATTATTAAGCTGAACCTTAAGCCTAAGGTTTTTCTCTTCCCGAATCGGATCTTTTTCTGATTTTGTCTGAATAATATTCAGTGCAAATTTTCTAAGCTCAAAATTGGAAAACACCATTTTATTAAACTCTATAGGCTGCATTTCCTCCGGCTGAATATGGACATTGGTAATAGTACTCCTGGTTTCAAAATCCCTATAAACTGCTTTATATTGGGCAATAAAAGACTGTGCTACGACCGTAATAACACCAATTTGATCTCCGTTGTTGTGTACAGATAGCCTTTTATTTCCCTCTTTATCGGTCGCACTAGACTTATCTGTAATTTTGACCCTGGCAATATGACTCAATGGTAAATCACCTGTCAGCTGCTGAGTAGAAAGATCAACATATTGGATAGGTTCCGGAGAAATTAGATGAAGGCTGATTCCTTCAGTAATGTCTATTTCCGGTAAATCCGAAACAACCTGCTGCTTTGTAGCCGTTTGTGCAGTAAAAAATTGAGCTATGAAAATAAGTAACGTATATAATAGAGCTTTCATCTGTTTATTTTTTTTGTTGGTTTTGTGAGTCTTTCATTTGTTTTTCATCTATCAGAAATACCTGTGAGCCATATTTTAACTTGGCTTTATTGGTTTTAATCAGATTGGCAATGGACTTTGAAGTGGAGGTGAATAACTTGGAGCCTATACTGGTGAAAAATCCCTGTCCGCCCATATCCATCTGAGTTCCCTGTACAGAATTACTTCCCATTTCCCGGATCATATCCCGGAAAACGCTCTGTGGAACATACAGCCCTTTCATTCCATCGGCATCGTAAATAGATAAATTGACAGGATAGATTTCTCCTTTAATGAATGCAGAAACTATAGTAAGATTAACCCTTTGCATAGAGAATCCTGAGATTTGTCCATATAGTATGGAGCCTTTATCAAGCCTTTTATTTCCCACGAAAATATCCTCTAATAGTCTAAGCCGGATTCTGCTTCCTAAATAACCTTTGTTATTTTCGTCAATGACCGCTTTGATAAAGCTATTTTCCCTTTCTCTATAAAAAGCATTGAACTCACTGTTTATCCCTGATTTGCTGACATTGAATGTTGAATTAAGAAATTCTTCAAGCTTTTCCTTACTGGCTTTCAGCTTTTCTTCAGCCAAAAGTTTATTTTGGTATTCAGGATCTCGTGATTTTTCTAAAGAATCCATCACCAGCATCTGTTGTTTCAGATATTTAGCCGGATCAGGAGCCTGCTCATTATTTCGAGGTTTTGCTCCCGGACTTTCCATAGGATTATTATTCTCCCCTCTCCCGTAGGATTTATCGTTCAGCATTCTGATAATCTCCGAAGACCTTTTATAATCCCTGTCATTATTTTGCTCTTGCCCCGGATTATAGTAAGAGGATGAATTTCCCTTGCCCCCGTATTCGTTTTGTCTTTTGGATAAGCTTTTAAGTGAATCTATTTTTCTTTTTTGAGCTAATGATAACTGGTCTTCATAGTGTAATAAACTATCCTTCTCTTTATCCAGTCCTTCCAGCATTGTTCTGTTATCCTCTTTTTTGAAAAATGCATCGTAAGCATCATTTTTACTCATAATAGAATCCTTAGACTCACCAAGGGAAAGAGAGAGTTCTTTTGGTTTATCCTTAGGTGGCTCCTTTTGGGTAAACCCCGCTCCCACATAAGCAAAAAGAAGCAGGAATGGCAAAGCCAAAAGGGGCAGCACATATTTTTTTTCCTTAAAATTCAGTTTTTTCATTGAGTTTCGATTTTTAGATAAATAACCCCGGTGCTACCGGTCATTTTTTAATTGCTGATATTGATTAAACAAATATTCAATCCTCAGGCTGTCCTGTTTTTGCAGTTGTCTCTCGTCCCTTTTCACTTTTAAAATTTTAAGTTCTTCCACAATCTTTTTCATCTCTTTTTCATTGTTTACATTAGGGTTCTGAGGCATCTGACTTTTGGAATAAAGAGTGGGGGGGTTAATTTTAAATACTGTCCCCAAGGGAAAGAAAATGCCCTGAATCAGAGAACCTACAAATGACACTGAGAGAAAAACCATCGAATAGATAAAAAACTTTTTAGGATGATGGACTATCCAGTCCAGGCATTTCCGCCTTGCTTGTTTAAATAAAGAGTTCATGGCTAGTACGAATTTTTGGTTTGATTAGAAATGTCTTCATTATCGATGATACGCCAGTTTCTCAGGATCACACCATGCGGGTTGTTAGGACTACGGATGAGATCTTCAAAAAAGCCCTCTGTGATTAATTTTCGGGTAATAATGGATGACTTCCTGGTAATCATTTGCTTTCCGAAAAAAACAAATTTCTTTTGCTCCGGATTTAGGGTTATCGAATCCGTATGAATACTAACCATTGAACTCGAAGCTATAATCTGGTTATAAAAACCTTTTTCCCTTAAGTTGGTGTATTCTTTCTTTCCACTGTCATCGATCAGATAAAGGGATTTCTGAATATTGTCCTTGATATAGGTATCGTCAGGAGCCAACGTAAAAAATAATCTGTGAAAAAGTTCGATCTGAGCTTTATATTCAACGGGTCTGTTGAGCAAAACATCGGTTTGCTTAGCCAAAACCGGAACGCCATTATCCAATATGTAAATGGATTTTCTGGAATCTTCAATGATTTTATAAGCAAAGAAAAAACCACCGATAACAATGAAAACAGCAAAAGCAATACTCGCCAGAGAAACAATCTTGTTAATCTTTATTCTTTGTTCAATATTTTTGATAAGCATTTTTATTTTAGGAATTAGAAATTAGACACTAAGAATTTTATTTATTTTCCACTTTTCATGGCTCTGTTTACTCTACCGGATGCAGAGCCTGCCGCAGCAGATTTTGCAGCCGCTACACCTCCCGTTTTGGCAGCTAGTATTGCCGTTTTTACAGTACTTACCATTTTACCAGCGGCATTCTTCATTTTGGTCATTACTCCTGCTCCTCCTGCCGTTACAATCGTATCAGCAATTGTAGGAGTCATTAAAACACCTATGCCCGTAACGATATAAGCAACACATGTAAAAAGCTGATTATAGATCATTCCTGAATTATTAATGTAGACCATTAGAGCATCTAAATTGGTAACAGTACCATCTGTTAAAAGCGTATTGTAACGGTCTATTTCCATAGTATACCCAGAAGCAATGAGTTGCTGACCTATATTGATAATGGTATAAGCCACGAAAGTGTACAGATTGATATTGATGAATTTAGAAACCCAGCTGTACAAAGAGTTTTCAAATCCCGGAACAAGAGCCATTCCCACAGCAATAGGTCCTAAAATAATAAGTATATAAGCCCAGATCTTCTGAATAAAGAAAATAAGATAGACACAAATCCGAAGAATGGAGAGGCATATAAACTCAATGACTTCAGCTACTAATTTTTGCATCTGGAATTGCATTCTGATCTGCCATTCCTTAATAGGCTGGATAAGTTTATCTAGTCCGTCACTAATATCAAACCAGGAATCATCAGCATCTTTACCGGTATTCTCAATAACCTCCTGCTTGGCATCTTCACTGGCTTTGAGTTTTATGACGGCATCCAATAACTGCTGCTGCTTTTTGAACCTTTCAACTCTTAAATCATTGACCTCAGATTCTATATCGCTAAAAATGGCGACTCCCGGTTCTGCAATCGCTTCAAAGGGAGCTTGAATCAAATTCACGAATCCTGTCCAGTAGATCAGGGTAAATCCAATCAAAACAGGTTTTAGCATAGGCGTAATTTCCCATTCCCTGTCTCCGGCAGCCATTTGCCATCCCATATACCCCAGATACATCAAAGCACCTAATCCGCCTATCGCCTTTCCAACCAATGCAGCATCATTTGCACTATCCTGAACACTGGTGTCGAGCTTTGTAAACACCTCCATAAACCATTTCTCAAAAGCACCATCACCTTTTAAAAACTGAAGTAAATTACTGTAATCACTGTCTGTTTGGGCAAAGCTCATTATTGGGAGTACTATTGCCAGTAAACAACAAAATAAGGTTAGCTTTTTATTCATATTTAATATCGGTGTTTGTATTGTTGCATTATACGCTCGGCACGCTGCTTGTCCGATGCCGGAGTCCAGCCCGAAGGCAATGCAGAAGGAGAATGATCTTTCAAAATATTTTTATAATCCAGAAGAAGGGTCGTCTTGTTATTTTGTTTTCTTAATTCCTGTATAAACTTCCTCCACCGCAAGAGTGTTTCGTGGTACATCATAAAGCGTTTTCCCCGTGGCATATCCATAGATCGGGACATAGCGTATTTCTCTTTAATAAGATCAAGCTCCTCCTGAAGTCTTTTGAGTGTTCCTGTAGTATGGAGCGTTTCGTAACTTTCTTGATTTTTCAGCCGCCATTCCATAAAATTTTGTGGCGTATCAGGAAATTCTGTGATTGGCTTTAACATCCGTTTGTAATACAAGAGCCATAGTGGATCAGCATCTACAGTAACGCTCGTCCAATGGGCAAAATCCTGAACACTCCTTTTGTAAATGGTATCGGAAGCTGCCTTTATTTTTTTAGCTTCTTCTTCCTCATATTTCAATTGAGCAAATCGCTGATTCTGTACTCCTGTAGGTTTTAGTGGTCTTATGTCCTCTCCATCCTTATAATCTCTATTGATATTTGGAGCCCACATCCCCCATACCGTGGCGTAAGCAAAATTGGTTTGAATCCCTAAAAAATATTTGGGATAGGGTCGCCAGTCTCCCCAGCTTTCAAAAACCATTCTCTTATGTTGGGCAACAATGGCCGGATCATTCAGGCGCTTTACACTCACTTGTGCAAAAACACCCATAGTTATAAACAAGAATGAAAGGCCTATTAATTTTCTGAATTGATATTTCATCGTTTAATTAAATATGTATTTATATTTTTGAATAATATCTCCCACAATCGCTCTGTCGACATTGATATAATTCCGAAGGACAGGGACCTGATAGAGATAAGGGATATTCTTGGCATTCTCTAAGCGTAAAATGATATAGAGAATATTACCATTGATGTTTCTAGCCCTTGTAAATACCTTTTCCAAAAGCATTTCCCGATCCATAGCATCCATCAAAAAGTCTTTGTTTTCATTTAATATATCCGCCGATACTTCCTGCTGAAGCTTTAGCACCTGTTCTCCTATTGCGCTGTAGTATTTTGAAACTAAAACCGCATATTCAGGGTGTTGTATCGATAAATCCAGCATTTTGTTTGAATTACTTACGATTTTTCCTACGTACTGATAGAGATAGATGAGCTTTTTGCTCTGGGTAAGGGCTGAATTAACATTTTTCAGCTGCTGATAGATATACTCCTGAATGGCAATCACTTGTGCAGTCTTATTTTTAATCTCATTATAGAGCTCATTTTGCTTTTCATAAGAATCTAAAAACATCTGCTCACTTCCTAAACGCACACCGTGATTGACAGTAATCTGAGATAACAGCTTGTCATTAATCACGATCTGCTGGCTTTTTACGTAAACCTGAGAAAACACTATAATTCCGAAGGTTGCTATTTTTTTCATTTCTTATTAAAAGGATTTGATATTCTTCATGATATTTTCTACAACCTGCCTATCCCTGTTGACATAATATTGGAAGGCTCTCTTATTTCTTAGGACTTTGGCTTTAATGTCACGTATTTTTAAAAGCATGTGGGTAGAATTCCTGCTAAGAGTTTTCACTTCTCCCAAAGCATAATCCAATAAAATTTTACGCTCCGATTTTTCCATTTGATTGATAGCTCCATAAGAGAGGATAATTCCTGTAATCAGGCGGGTCACCATTTGCAGGTCATCCACATACTGCACTCCGGAAGGCAAAACCGTTATAATGGAGTAAGGTGCTGTACTCAATTCATCAATAATGGAAGCCTGATTTTGAGTAATTTTCTTAACCTCCCTACTCATCGCTACTCCGGTTGGAATGGCCTGCAGAGCAAATGAAACAACCCTGAGCCTATCCTGTATCTTAGTAACCTTATCCTTAAAGCTATTCCATTCGCTTCTGTTGGTAGTCTCAATACCAGAATTCAGAGCCTGATTCTTTCGCATTTCCTTTTGTCTGTCATGCTCTTTCATCGTGGCATTAATTTCTATATTCATCATCGGAAAGGAAACATTTTCTTTCTGCCAGGCAGGGGTAGAACCCCCTCCTGAAGAAGTTAACACCACATAAACTACCGGAATAAAGAGGCTTAGAAAAATCTTTTTTTTGAGCCCATAAAGTCGGTGGTACTTATTTCTCGAGTTCATACAAAAAATTTAAAAATTGCGTTTGTATCGGTTCATAATGTCTTCAACAATAGCCTTATCCGTATTGATATATCCCGCAAAAGGATTAATGGAATTCCAAAAGCCCAGTCTATTAGCCTTTTCAAGTCTCAGCTTTATGGCCAGAAGCCACAGCTTTAGACTTTTTACATTTCCCGAAATATTATGCAGAATTTTATAGCGATCACCTGCCGTAGCAAGGTTCAGCTCTCCCGAAGAAAGAATATCCGATACATCTGTTACGATTTTCAAACTTTGTTCATACGTTTTTTGAGATGCTTTAGTTCCAAAAATAGCGTACTGTGGATGTGCAGAAGCCAATTGCACCACATCAGAAGAATATTTATAGCACTTATTTAGCTCTGAATAAATTTCTTTTACCTGAAGCCCATTCTGTAAAGTCCCGGAAACTTCTTTTAAACCTTTGAGTATTCTGTTCTGAATATCATTAGCTGCCACCATCTGGGTTCCTACCCACATTTGTGCATCTTTCAGCTTGGAAGTTTCCTCTATGACTTCATTCTGTTTAGCTTTCAGGTTTTCTGAATACAGGATCATCGCTGCTGTTACCGTAGGGTCTATATAGGTATTTTGAGCATATAGTAAGCTTCCGAATCCTAAAAAAAATAAACTAAACTTTTTCATATTCATAGACTTCTCTGTTAACTAATTCCGAAAAACTGATGTTATAATCTTCTAATTCCTGAGAAATGATTTTGAAGATATTTTTACCAGTATTCTCCTTCCTGTTCTTAAGCTCATGATAGAACCTAAGAACCTTCTGATCTAAAGGTCTTTTATACAGATTTACTAAAGAGACCATGCTTCCCATATCATCCCCGAAGTTTTTCACCTGGTCTACAAAAATTTCCAGAGCTTTATCATAATTTCCATACTTTTGTACATAATATTCAACAGCCAATTTTTCAGGTTTTTCTGTAGTGTAGGTTAAATACTGCTCAAGAGATACCTCGTTACCATATACTTCTCCTTTAGAACCTCGTTTCAGATAAAATTCCTTGAAACGGCTCCTTCCCTGCCTATTATTTAAGTTATTGATAGTGAAAATCTTGTTCTGCTCTACTTTATTTAAGGATAACAAAGCCGCTATACGATCAAAATTGTCCTTGAACTTGGTCTGATCCAGAAGGATAAACGTATCGGAATTATTGATAATACTGTCTTTTACAACAGCATTTCCGATAATATCATCCAGTTCCTGGGTTACCACCACCGCTTCACCCCAGAATTTCCTTACGGTCTTATAGAGATATAAAATATATCCACCCATTAATTTTGATGCAATCGCCTTCCACGCTTCTTCGATTATAAGGGCTTTACGACGATCTTTCCTGAGTCTCATTTTCTGGATGAAAGTATCCATAATGATAAGCGTTACAATGGGGAAAAGCTTGGGATTATCTTTCACATTATCAATTTCGAATACAATAAAGGGCTCATCAAATAGCGTATTGTCTGCACTTTCATTGAGTGTGGTTTCATATCTTCCACCTTTGTAAAAATCCCTTAGAACAAACAAGAAGGTCCTTAAATTAAATTCTCTTTCCGTTATTCTGTGTTTTTTATTACCAAGGTAAAGAGGCAGAAACTTATCGCAGTACTCATAAAATCCATTGAAGGAAAGCTCTCTTGTATTAAGCTTCTCTTCCAGTTCCTTAATCTTTTTAATGAGAGCCTTTTTAAAAGATTCATTCCACTCCTTCAGATCTTTGGGCTGTTTTATAATTTCATTAGCCTGAATAATCATCAGTAGGCTTTCATTATAGGCCCTGCGCTTTTCTTCACTACTCAAAGTTTCGTAAGCCTCATAGACTTTATAGAATTTTTCACTGTCATAATCAGGATTATTCATGTTTTTATCCGGATGATATTCAATGGCCAATTTTCTAAAGGCTTCTTTAACTTCGTCAGAATCAGCATCGAAAGCTATTCCCAGTACATCATAATAACTATGCCTATCCGCCATTTCTTCCTCATAGTCTGCAAGAATATCTTCTTCATGAATATTATATTTACTTAAATAGAGCATTAATTCTTCAGAGCTCTTATGCTTATACCACTCTGTTCCGGAGTTGAAATAAGTATGATAATAGGACATCAGTACATTGTCCAATATGGATTTCTGTGTAGAGGTCATCATAGCATCCGGTCCTTGCCAGATGAGAAAGATCAGATTGGTCAAAAATTCTATTTTTTCAATATTGAATTCTTTCTTATCCATTAGAAAAGGATTCATCGTAATTGGCTTTTCTTCTGTGTACTGAATATATCGCCCACCTTTATACATACATGTTCCCGAGTAAGAATCTCCTGTATCCACGATCACGACATCATAATTATAGGTGAGATACTGCTCCACGATATTATTCATTAAAAAGCTCTTGCCTGATCCGCTGGGTCCCAGCACAAACTTATTCCGGTTATTGATTCTTCCGATTTTCATAGGTAAATCCGCAGGATCAACTTTTATAGGGACTCCCTGTCTGTCTGTAAATCTTAGGTAGAAGCTGCTTTCTTCATTCAATGGGTAGCTTTCTTTAAAAAAAAAACAAAGCGCAGCTTCGCTTGTCGTCATAAACAGATCATACTCCCTAAGCTCTGTAGCATTGCCCGGAAGAGCCGCCCTGAAAAGCTCAAACTGATTGTAGGCATTCTTCGAAACAATAATTCCTTTGATGAATAGCTTATTCTCAATCATGGACTGGATATTTTCCATTTTTTCCAGCGTAGGCGCTGAAAACAGAATGGAAAAATGAGCGTTGACTACTAACTGCCCGTCTATAGCGATATTATGAAGCAGACTCTGAATCTCCTCCGCAATAATGGCATTGGAAGGAGAATTGTTAGCGGCTCCTTCGTGCTTTTTCTTCTTTTTGTCAAGTTCTCTTTGCTGCTGTGCCTGATGCGGAATGCTAATGACCTGGTTGTAGATAATCGTTTCGTAATCTTCCAGCTCACCGATAAAAGTGAAATTATCTACTGCCGTTTCTCCGGCTGCTCCATTACCTCCTAATAGAGAATATGGTTCTATTTCAGAGGGTAAATCAATCTTTTCTACATCGACATAAGAAATATTCTTAACAAACCGGCTTCCTATTTGCAAATACTCCTCAGTACTTTTAATATTATCATAAGTCGGCCTATCTGTAAACTGCATGGATAAAACTCCGGATAGGTAATATTCAAAGTCTTTTTCAAATAAGAACTCCGGCTCACAGTTATTTTGCTTTAAAAGCATATACACCTTTTGACATTTGTCACGAAGCTCTTTATAACTCTTTTCTGTTATATTGCCACCGCTCGCTGACCGGCCGTTTTTCTTTATTTTGTCATTAATAATATCCGTAAAAAGTAGTACTGTTTCAATAGTTTTGAAAAGTCTCCCATCAAAATGCTCGGAGTATTTCTCTTGCAAAAACTGATTGGATTTCTCAGCCTTGTATCTTTTTTTAGCGAAAATATCAAGCTTTTGAACAATTCTTCCTTCTCCGATAATGGATACTACCTGATTCAAAACCGTATGGAAATGGAGATAATGATCCGGATCTGCCGAGTACTGTTCCACCATATTTCTAAGCCTGAGACCTATAATAGGATTTCCATACTGCCCGAAAAGAACATCAAAACCCCAATCATAATTTCCCCCATAGTCATAGCCGATGAAAGGAATAGTAAATGCTTGTTTTTTTGTTTTCATACAGAATTATTTATTTTTTGATTGATTGTATGGCCTTTTGGTTCCACCTTCTGTAAAAGCTTTTTATTGTTTATCCTTTTAGGAAAAATGAAAATTTGATTGCTATTTTTAGTCTTATCATACAACCCATATTTATCCTGTCTTCTGAAGATCAGATAAACACCTCCTCCGGTCGCTAAAAGCCCTAGTAAAGAGCCTAGTAGTCCGAACTTGGACAATATGAGAGCTGCAATGACCCCACCTCCGATAACACCCACGGCATAAAAAATATATTTGCCTTTGAGCCCGAAGAATACAAGAGGTTTTTTCAGCCCCTTGTATAGGTAGAATCCCATGACTTATGCAAAGAATGAGGTTACGAATTCCGGTACTACAATCAGAAAGATCATCGCTCCACCATAACCAAGGATTTCTTTGTTCACATCCTGATCTCCATTGGTCCATTTATTATATACTCTAAGACCACCAATAAAGCCGACTAATCCGCCCACGGCTTTCAAAATCAGTTTAATGGGGTCCCAATAGTCCTTAATATCACTGGCTGCATTTGCAATAGCCGTTGCTCCTCCCTGGGCAAATACAGGAGTGATAGCGAGAAGAATTACACAGGCAGTCAATAACTTTTTTACCACTTGATGGCATTTAAATTTGTGATTCATAATGATTAAATTTTTATTATCAGAGTTAGATTTTATGCTTAGAATTGGGCATAAGAGGTATGCTATCCTTATTGGTTAAGGATCATACAGGGTAATTTTTGAAGTGTATGTGTTACTTAAATTATAGAGTGGTAGACTTTCTGTCCATCGTAGTTAGCGACCATTTGAACAGTTGTCTCCGATAAATTCAGGAGTTCTTTCCAGTGGGATTTAGTTTTCTCTTTTTTTTCGCTCATAGAATCCTGATCTGGCATATTAGATACAGGCTGAGATGGGTTGGTGTGATCTGGCTGATTCTTTTCTTCTACTGCCGGAGTGCTGTTGTTTTTTGCTGGTAAAGGCATATCATCAATATCCTGTTCAGCTTCAAATCTTTTCCTTAAGTCTTCCAAATCAGGTTGCTCCTCACCGGAGGATTGTGTTGGAAGGTTAAGTTCCCTTTTCAAAAAGGATTGGGGAGTTCGGATGTTTTCAACATCTTCAATTCCAATAGAGGTCGGAACCTGGTCCTGAGTCTTGGAAAAATCACCAAGTGAAAATTCCTCAGTTAAATCTACATGTATGATTTTCTCTTTCCTTAAAAACAGATCATACAGGATATTTCCGGCATAGTACAGGAAATAAAGTCCCAATAGAATTAGTGAATACGTTTATCATTTCTTTATTTTTTGTATTTTGTTTTTTACTAAGTGACTAGCCTTAAAGGGTAATTTGTAGTGCTTCATTAATCTGGTCTATGATTTCATTGAATGGCTTTTTTATAGCATATTTTTGTTCATAAGTCAGCTTTCGGGTATCAATAGTCTGTAGACAGTTTCTCTTATACACAGGGCTTTCAATTAGGGTCCCATATTTTGAGATTTCTATATCCATTTCCTTTTGGTTGAGATATTTATAGCCTTTGTCATATTTGGAACGGATAAAGATCCGCTCTGCCTCACTTTCAAGAAGTCCCAGCAGGTTTTTAAATACCAGAGTAGATTTTACAGATACATCAGAGTATTCAAAGGGAATAATAATAAAATCGCTGTAAATGAGTAGATCACTGTATTTTTGATCGAGTGTACCCGCCAAATCAAACAGGTAGATTTCTTTGCTCTCTTTTAAGTCAATAATTTTTTCTAAATCTGCAAAAGGCTGCTCTTCATCATCATCTCCTATAACTTCCACATCATACAGCTTAGGCAGCTCTAAATATTCATCTTCTTTCCATTTGTTAAAGAAGGACTTCTGATAATCAAAATCGAACACATTGATCTTTCTTTCAGATACAATGGTTAGATAATTGGCAAATGCTAAGGCAAGCGTGGTTTTCCCCGCTCCGCCCTTCTGGGTTGCGAACGTGATAATCATAGTTTGGTTGCTACTTGGTGATTGTAGGTATTTAGTTTATAATAGGAAGCCGAACTTCGGCCGGCCGGCTTATCGATTTTTCTTTTTACGCCTTTTCTTAAGTTCCTCTTCTGCCGGATCTTTTCCAAATCCTCCTGAAGATTTACTGAATTGAAAAATCAAGTCATTAATACTTTTACTCAGCTCTTTTGTAAGCTTTTCATTTTGGCTTACTGAAATCTGTTGCTGGTGTAAATCTGGATTTAAAAACCTTTGATAGTCTCTCTCTCCTATCAGCTGTTCCAGCTCTCCTACATAATGTAGCTTTGAGTGAACAGCGTAATATTTATCGTCCTTAGATTTTATAATATGAACATCTTTTGGACTCTGTGTTTTAACATACTGTTTTACGTCCCTTCTAACTGAGCCAAATACTTCTCTATTCTTCCTTTTCTTAGTTTCAAAAAGCATAAAATCTTTTGGCACACCATTGGGATTCTGGCGCTTTAAATATGCTATCAGGACCTCTTTAGAAGCTTCATCTGCTATATTGTAATCCTTTAGCCCTTCAAAAAGCTTTTTATCTATGATTTCAGCGGTAAATTCAAACAACTCATTCATTTTCAAAATATCGCTTCCTTTATATACCGTTCCTGTCTTATGGTCAATTAAACTATATCCGAAAGGTTTAAGATCGACAGCTGATTTTTCTTTATTAGAAATATGAAATACAATATCAACCCCAAAGACATCTCTCAATTTTTTCTGAAGCTCACTCTCAAATTCAATTTTAGGGAGTGTTTTTGTTTTTAGCTTTTCCTCCGGTAACATAGCCTCTTGTGCTCTATGGTCTTCAATCTTAAACACTTTGCACGAATACAGTTCTTTGTATTTTGAGAAAATCGCCTTAAGCTGCTTCGCTCTGGAATCATTTTTATGATTACTGAAGTTTAGTTCAGTAGCATTAATTGTTTTTTCCCGAACCCCGTTTTTCAAAATATCAAGAGAATTCTCATCATTCTTATTTTGAATAAGCTTAAATCCACTTCTTTCCAAAAGAAGCTCCAGTTGCTTAAGAGAGCTATATCGGTAACCCAGTAATTTTCCTATTTGCTCCTGCGGGTTTACTGCATAAAGCTTCTCCATTGTAAGGCTTAATGCTTTCTGAGCTTTGAGCTTTTCATAGCTGTCATTAATTTTCTTACCAGTCTGCTTGTCTACACGGGTTGAAACAATGTGGATGTGATTATTTTCCGTATCATTATGGAAAACTACTATATAAGGCTGCTGCCCATATCCCAGCTCATCCATAAAATTTTCTGCAATACTCGTGAGCTCGTCTTTCGTATGCTCCCTAAACTTCGTAGAAATAGCAGCATGAAATTGAGGCTTCTTTACCCTTTCATTATTTGAAACAGATTTCAAATAGTCCCGAACATCCTGCTGGCTACTGTTTTCGTTAATGAAAGAAGGAAAATTTTTCATCAGCATCAGTTCACCCGACCCTTTCTCTACTTTTTTGTCATTATACTGCACTCCGGGAAAACCTGATCCCGCAGGTTCCATGATCTTCACAATCATCTTGCAAGCATTGAATAGATTTTGGAAAAGATCATATTCTGCTCTCTCTTAAATTTTTCAATTTCAGAAAGCTTATCCAAGAAATCTTTTAATACCTCTTCAGAAATAAACTTTTGTCCATTTACGATTCTTGCAACCTGATTGATATTGGTTTCTATCTTGATAAAAATATTATCCTGTTTTTCAATGAAACCCATTACCTTTCGTCTTTCATCATTCAGAATTCTGTTCTCTACCGAATGGGTAATCAGGCTAGTCAGGGAAATTTGCTTTTCTGAGCAGATCCTTTTCCAGTTTTCTTTTCTGGATTTTTGGATTCTTATGATAATTAGGTCTTCTTTTCCATCTTTTTCCATTTCTAGTTTTTCCTATGGTAAATAAATAGTCGAGATTTTATCAAAAAAAATAGTTCTTCGCTTCTTGGTAAGTAAGGGGTAATATTGTCCCTTAAAAAAATGACAGAAAAATAAATCAGTGTTTTCATTTTGTTTTGATTAAAATTTCTTTTGCAAAATTGGGGCATAAAAACACTGAAAGCAATAGTATTCATGGGGCGTGGGCTAAAAAAGAACACGCTGGACTTATCTGGAAGATCTGGAGATTAAAAAAGAATGTACTGGGCTATTCTGGATGATTGTACCTGATTTTCCCAAAATAAAAAAAACGAGTTCCGAAGTTTTTTCCCCTTTTTGCAAAAAAGGCAAGATCGTCTTTGGATCATACAACTTGAAAAGTTTGTATATACAAAGACACATCTTGCCTCTGTAAAGTCGCCCACTTTTTCAGAACTTTGAAAAGCTTTTTCACCAAAACATAAAATATTAATAACCAGCACCTTGATTCCATTTGAACATTTTTGCTCTTGAAAGAAAAGATATTGTAAAACATTGAAGTAGGGAGAATACACTAACCTGTATCCATTTCACTCAGGGTAATAATATAACCTGATACATTTTTACACAGGCTCTGCAAAAAGGTGGGTAAAATTTACGCAGGTGAAAAGAAAACATGGGCATTTTTCTCGCAGGTTCCAATTTTTGCCTGTAATTATTTAAGATCAGACATGTACCTGATACTATTTTGCACAAGCGATACAATAAGGTGGGTAAAATTTACGCAGGGTCAGCTTTAGCCTGTTACTATTTTACTCAGGCAAGGAATGATATCATATGATTTGTGCAAGCAGTACTTGCACTATTGTAAACTACTTCAAAAAAATATTTTATAAAATTCAAAAGAATCCATTAATTAATCGGGAACTGAAAAATCAAGTTTTGTATCTTTGGAACATGGCAGAAAGACCTCAAAATTACAATAAGACCTTATACAATTCGATTGCACAAATTATTATTGATGCAAAATCGGCGGTTTACAGAAATACTAATTCAATAGTATTAAAAATGTACTGGGAAATTGGTAAGCTGATTATTGAAGAGGAACAAAATGGGCAAAGCCGTGCCCAATATGGAAAATCTATACTTAAAAATCTCGCCAATCAGCTGACTCTGGAATTTGGAAAAGGATTTAATGAAAGGAATCTCAACAATATGAGAGCTTTCTTCCGTTCATTTCCAATTTGGAACGCAGTGCGTACCGAATTGAGCTGGACGCATTACAGGATCATCAGCCGGATTGAAAATCCTGAACACAGATTACAATATATGCTCCATTCCATTGAAGGAAACTGGAATACACGGACGCTGCAACGAAACATCGATAGCCAATACTTGGGAAGATTGCTGAAATTTCCGGAAAGTGACAGTAGAGAAACTTCACACTTTATTAAAGACCCTTATATTTTTGAATTTTTAGGGCTTCCGTCGGATAGCTCTCAGACAGAGACCCAAATAGAATCGGCTCTTATTTCCCATCTCCAGCAATTTTTAATGGAGCTTGGAAAAGGGTTTGCTTTTGTAGCAAGACAGCAGCATATTGTCACGGATACTTCCGACTTTTTTATCGATCTTGTATTTTATAATTATTATCTCAAGTGCTTTATTCTGGTAGATTTGAAAACTCATAAACTTACCCATGAAGCTATTGGCCAGATGGATATGTATGTAAGAATGTACAATGACCTGAAAAAGAATGCTGATGATAATCCTACCATCGGGATCATTCTGTGTACAGAAAAAGATGAAACGGTTGTAAAGTATTCAGTGTTGTCCGAAAATAAAAAGCTTTTTGCAAGTAAATATAGAACATACCTGCCCGATGAAAATGAGCTAAAACAACTGATTGAGGCAGATAGGGTAAAGCTTGAACTGGATAATATTGATTAATACATTAACATTTTGAATTTGAAAAACATTATAAATTCTGTATCAGCTTCTTCAAAGATTAGCAAAAAAACATTAAATTAAAACCCGCAACCTCTTTTAAAAACACAAGGCAACAGCTCTGATTGTTTTTAAATGGGTTTGCTCCGTCTTTTCGCAAAAATGCGTTTCCGACTAAAAGGAGGAAGTGCTTTTTTTGTCATATGATTTTCCTTAATTAAATTTTAGGGATATTTTTAGTTAGTTTTTTCATTATTTTTCACTAAATTGGGATAATCTTCTTTTTAAGAAAAGCTTGACCATGAAAAACTTTCTTACTGATTTCAAAACTTCATCCGAATCTATGAATTATGAAGCCCGAATCCATTGGATCTCCAATGTTATTCCTGCTTTCTTTATAGTAATTGGTTCTGTGGGAGTTCTCTATTTTCTATTGCTTGGATACAAATTTATGTTGGGATTTATCGGCATTATTTCCCTGTTTCTTATTTTTCTTTTTATCAAAGGGATCATCGCTGTAATTCGGAATAAGAATACCAAAATCTACGTTACGGATAATCATCTTTCGTTTACCACGGGGATATTAGGAAAAACACTTTCCGATCTTCCGTTAAATAAGCTTGAAGGAATGCAATTACACCAAAGCTTTTTAGGTAAAACATTAAATTTCGGAACATTGGCTGTTACTACCGGGGGAATGACTCACTCATATTTCATTGCAAATCCGATGGAGCTAAGGAATGTTTTGCTTCATTCTCAAAAACGGTCCGATTAAAGAATAGTTTATTTAATCTGGAATAATTGCTATAAATCAATCTCGCAACCTTTTTTCAAAAACATACTCTGCTTAAATGCGGCAATGTTTTAGAAATGGGGTTGCACCGCTTTCCGCAAAAATGCGTTTCCGACCAACGGGAGGAAATGCATTTTTGCCGCCCGATTTTTCTCAGGCGACAGAAATTATGCAAGTTTTATCGGTTGGGAATGAAAACTTTTCAAATTCAGAAAAAATCCCCTGTTTTCGGTTAATCCGTTACGGAACAGATTCCAAAGCAGGGAGCTTCCCATCTGTGCCAGTGCTGAGTTGATAAACAAATCCTGCTTTTCAAGTGCTTCTGCCAATGAACAGCTAGGCGTATCATCGGACTCTTCGGATTGTTTTAACAAATTTCCAAATTCATCAGTGATTAAAGGTAATTGCTCCACTGTTTCATATTTCTCGGAATTGGGTTGTCTGATTGTTCCTATGGTAGCTAATATTGCCTGTGCTGTAAATTTATTATTCCCATAATCTAGCCAATAGAGGGGACGATCAGCATAATATCTGCCATTATTCAGACTTTTTAATATATCCGCTATTTCAAATCTTGCACTCACACTGTCAACACAGGAAATATAAATATTTGAAAGAATATTTTCGGAAAGTTTTCCAGATTCACTCTTTTTAAATTTTTGTGTTTCTGCCTTCCAGTTTGTTCCCATCCAGCGGTTAGCACGGTTGATTAAGGCAACGGACTTGTATAACCCTACTTCCGATTCTGCAAAACGCTGACTCCCTAAATTAGCTTCGGTAATGAGATCATCATCCCAAAGTCGCACGGACAATCCTGCATGTCCCAATTGAATCAGGCTGTAATTCATTTCCATTAATGCAGTTAATACTTTTGAGCCTGTTCCCCCTGCACCGATTAGGTTGATGGTGACAGGGTTTGTTGGATTAATCAGGTAATTATCTGTAAAATGCACTTTTATTTTGTTGTTATTCATGGCAGTAAATTTTTAAGGGTTTTATTAGTTTTTTTTAATATTTCATTTGGAAAGGTTTTGTCTGTATTAACGAGTTCTTTCCAAAGGTTTACACAGTTGCTATTGGTAGGATTATGGTTTAAATGGCTGAACCTGCTGTTAAAAAAATAGTTTTCCCAAGCGCGAATAAATTCCTCAACCGATGCTGAATTTTTAATATCTACATTGACTGTTCCCATACAGACACTTCCGTTTTCATAAACATTAAAAAAAGGAGCATGAAATAAAACTGTTTTTTCTGTGGGTCTTTTGTCTGAAGTGAGAGCAAATACGGTAAGATGCTGTTTTGAAGCCATCCACAGCATAGGTGGAGTATGTGCTACACCATTAGGAATTTCAAGGGATTCGGTAAAGAATAGTTTTACTTTTTTGGCTTTAGTATACCATATCACAGAACCCTTTTCGGTAGGATTGATATAAAGAACATGGGTGGGCAGAATACTTTCAGGTTTTAAAAATGCTTTGCTTTTTTCTTTTTCCGTATTAAGGGATTTTGCCAATATTTTAGCTTCCCTTTCACTCAGAGGGTGAGCATTAATGGGATTTCCGTTTTTATCCATATCGAAATGCTCCACATAGCTGTCTTGGTTATCATCTTCGTTAGCCTGATAAATGACCAATGCTGAAACAGGATGGTATAATGTTCCGAAATGATGGGTTATATCTTTCATGATGTTATATTTAAATGGTATTATAGCTTAAATGCTGTTCAGAATATCAATTAATCTTTCTATCAGGGGAAAAATGTAGTTTTCAAAATCAAGGTTATCATTGCTGACATTTGTTCCGTCAAATCTTTTTTGTGTGGATGGTTCTTCTATTTCCGTACATTCCTGAAATTCAGCATTAACAGAATCAAATAAAGTCTGAAATAATATTCCTTTATCATCTGCACAGAATGAAACATATTTTTCCATTGTGATGGTTCTTTCATGATAATCCTCGTCGTAGTCGTCATTATTTGTATTTCTTTCCTTCCTCTGAATATTTCGGTAAATAGTAGCATCAGGAAACATTTCGTAAAGAGCAAGGGTATCACAGGCTAAAAGGAGACAATCGGTTTCAAATGAATCTCTATTTTCAAAACGGTTGATCCTCTCTTTAAATAAGATTAAATTCTGTGGATTGTATATTTTTTGTTCCATATAGTCACCAATCCATTCACTTTGTTTTATTTCACGTAAATATTCAGGGGTATCTTCGGTTTCATCATCAATGAGCCACTCCGAAACCATTTCATACATCCAACACAGGTAGCTTTCCTGCTGTCTGTAATAGGGAACACCTGCTATGTGACACAAATATGAGCAAACGGACTGCAAAAGCTGTGTAGCCTGTTTATAATTAGGACTTTTAGATAATCTGTACAGTGGAACGATTGGAATATAATATAAAGTAGCCCCTGTATTATATCTTTCTTCACTCAACAAATACGTTTTCCTATCCTGCACCAAACGGATTTGCTCCCAATTTTTTATTTTAATTTTTAACTGCTTTTTGAGATCCTCTATGACAAAAACAATATTGTAAGGAAAACCTAAATGTATTGACGGTGAAGGTGTAATTTCATAATGTTCAGCCAATTGGGAAAGGGACTGATAAAAATCCCTTTCCATTTTGCCTGTTTTCTTCCAATCCTGTTTGGACGGTGTGTCTTTCAGTTTGGGCAGAAATAAACATTTTAGAAAAGCATGGGTAGCATGGCTATTGGTACCGCTTTCATTCTGTCTTTCTGTATTTCGTTCGCATCTTTTGGTCTTTGCATCCAGTGGGCGAACTCTCCCAACTGTTTGTGCAGTTGCTTTTGTTTTGCTGTTCGGGTAGCTGTATTTTTCCCGATATAATTTTTCGTTGCATTCATAATAATTTAGTGATTGATATTTAGTAAATAGTGGTTGGATCTAAAGCAGGTTACTGAAACCCAACCACAAAATTTTATCAGCCTTTCGTACCCATTACACTTTCAAAACGGTATTCTACCGTGTCATTCCTGATCTGTGGTGCAGAAACTTTTGCAGTGGTTAAAATCGGATAGGTATTGGCGTAAAAATTCATGACGGCTTCTACGCTCCATTTCGGTTCTGGGTCTGTCAATCTGATTTCCTGTCCGTTATCTTTCAGGATAAAAACTCTTTCTAATTGGGTTGCAAGTAACATAATTGTTGATTTTTAAGGTTGAAAATTTTTTTCCTGTTCTTGTTCCTCTTCATGCTCTTGTTCCTGCTTTTGTTCGATATTTTCTACACTTTCGGTATTAAACAGGCTTGGGGCAAAATGTCTTTCGTACTCATCCTGTTTTTTTCGGATAGTTTCCGCATAGTTGGGATATTCAGAAGCTTTTGGAAGTGCTGACCATGCACCTTTGTAGTTGCCATCTTTTTCGAGTTCTTCGGCTTTCTCAAAAGCATCCTTATACTTTTTCTCTTTGGCTTCTTTTTCCTTCTTTTCCTTATCGGATTTTTCTTTTTCCATTGCAGATTGCTTTTGAGCTTCTTCAAGCTGTTTCATAAAGCTTTCCATATTCACCATTAGTCCTGAAGCACTCTGCAATGGCACTGAAACATTCTCAAAAAAATCCGTTGTCTAATTCTTCTGCTGTTCCACTTAGATTCAATGGCAGAATAAGGTTTTTCGCTTTATCCCCACACTGTTCGTTGTTGAGCAATACGGAAAGGACAAAGCTGTTTTCATCTGCCTGTCGGAGTATCAATTGTAAGTCTCCGATAAGGTTTAATTTTGTAAGTTGTCTGAAAAAATTGGTTTGCATAATTTGCTAATTTGTAAGGTTGGTGTCGTTTTTTATAAGTTCTTCTAAAGGAAAATCTTCTGTCGAGAAATCTTCACCTGTGTGTTTACCATAAGTCTGATACAAGGCATAACCGCTTTTAAATACATGGAGTGTATGGGAAGTGAGCCTGTTTTCAGGTACAGACAGCTTTTCCAGTGTTTCTTCCTTCAGTTCTACAAAAGACCAAATTCTATCTTCCAATAAATCTGTGGAATCGGGGCATATCTCATTGTCGTCCTTATAGAATGTAATGGATGCATCACTATACATCATGGAAAGAAGCATATAATCATCAGAAAAAGGTTTAATATTTTCAATCCGTTTCTGCTGTTCTTTTTTCCAGTCCTCTGAAAGAGAAATGATAGCGAAATCACAACAATCCCATTCGCTGTTAGTATTGGCTTTTATCATTAAATAAGATGTTGGTATATCAGATCGTTTCATTTTTTTGTTTTTTATCTTATGAATTATTTTTTTCGGGGGTAAAAACCCCATTAATATAGTAGCCGATAAGTCTTTCCCAAAGGAGTATCAAGCTGTTGGTATCTACATAGTATTTTTCCGTTCGGTTACAATAAATAACATATACAGGCACATCTATGTAATCTTTATTATGACTGTAAGCCTTTGCCAGTTTCTTAGCTTCGGTTTTTGATTTTGTTTTCATAGTCAATGATTTTCAAAGATGTAAGTTCCACTTGCTTTCAAGGGGTCTGCACCCTCAGTTAATCGGATTTCCTTGTTAAATTTGAGTGATAAACTTCTTGCATAGTGTATCGCTGTTGTTCTGTCACAATGGATTTTGAAGTATATTGCTACCTGCTCCCATTCTGTTCGGTCATTTCGGGATTTCATCTGAAAATTATATTGTGATTCCATAAGTTTTTTTAAGGTAATCTTGGGTTAATTATTAAAATGGTAAATCATCATCCGTATCTCCTGCAAAAGGATTGTTTGATTCTTGCGTTGCATTTTGCTTCGGTTCACTTACAACATTTCTTCCACCTCCATAAACCTGAATGTATGAAGTATGAAAATTCAATCCTGAACGGATTTCCCCATCTTTACCTATCCATGCGCTTGAGCTTGCCTTGCCTGTTAATTCTACCACCGTCCCTTTGGTAAGAATTTTGGCAACATTCGGGCTTATCCAATACGAACAATTGTAATAGGTGGTCAGCTCCCTGCGCTCCCCCTGCTTGGTCTTGTAGCTGTCATTGATAGCTACTGAAAAGTTCACGACCTGTCTGTCGTTTTTCAATGTGTTGATTTCTGCGTTTTTGGTAATTCTACCGACAATTGTGTTCATAATATTTTGTTTTAATTGTTAATAATTACTTTTTTTACAGTTGTAAATTTTCGAGTGCTTTGATTCGGTATCGAGGACACTCGGCTTGTTTCTTTTCACCTTTTCCAATGGGAAAAGCAGTATTTATTTTGTTTGTTTGATTATTCTTATGTTAAAGAGCGACTGTTTGATTCGTATAACTGAGGTTCCAACTTTTTCTTTGCTAAATGACCATAGTACAGAATCAGACACTTAAAACCTGAATGGAAAAAAATGAAATGAAGGCTCCGAAATCTTTTTGTCCGAAGGATTTAGGAGTGTCTGGAAAAATTGTTGGAACGAAGTGGAAAGAATTTTTATAGAAACCCAAAAAGATTTTTTTGAGTGAATGATCTGTACTACATTTGCTACAGTAAAAAGTGAAAAACCACAGTTATATATATGAATTGAATAGGTGATATTTAACCCGAGAATGATCTAAAACAATAATGAATAATTGGATTTTTCCTTGTGTTGATGTGATTTTGAAGTCTATTTTCTTATGACCGTCATCAACATTCAAGACCGAAATTCTAAAAATTAACAGTTTTATTGAAGGTTTTATATTTTTGTTAGCTGATGAACCTGAAAAAATTAGGTATATTAATTTGAAAAAAATTTTCAACTCATGAAATTACCTCCTAAATTATAGGACCAGTATATAAAAAATGACAAGTAAATTATTTGCAATATGGAAATAAACAAGATTATTCTATATTTGCAACCTTAAAATCCATTTTTTATGAAAGAACTATTAGAAAAAATTAACGCAGAATTTGAAACTTTTAAAACAGACTCCAACCTTCAGCTTGAAAAAGGAAACAAAGCAGCCGGAACAAGAGCAAGAAAAGCAGCTTTGGAATTAGCCAAGATTCTAAAAGATTTCAGAAAAATTTCCGTCGAGGAAAGCAAGAAATAGTCAAAAGCTTCCTCTAGATGGGAGAGCTTTATTTTTGTAACGCTCTATAATGAGCATTTAGAGAACCTGTTACTCATTATATCTTTTGGCAAAACCACTCATTAAGATCCTTAAAATCTCGATAAATTAGAGAACAGTCCTCTACATATTTATATTTCGTTAATATTTTGTTTTTAGTGATATCTCCATTGGAATCATTATCAAGAAAAAGGTAAATTTTATCGTATTCATCAAGTGTTTTCATTACTTTGAAAAGCATTACCGTAGAATTAAGAATCAGATAATCAGAATTTTTAGCTTTATCTATATTTTTGAAAGTCAGATAATCTAAAAACCCCTCAAATACCGTGATTTCTTTATTGTTTTGTTCTCCCTGAATCAAAGTCACATCCTTTTTTCCTAAACAGATTTTTGAATACGCATTGCGGATTTCAAAACCACCTGAATTATTTTCAAAGGCAATTCCGAAATAATTTTTCCCGTTTAATTCATAATGCAACTCTTTAACCAGATCTACCTGCTGATAAACTTTCCTCATTTTAAGATATTGAATTAAAACCGGATGCCCGATTCTTTTTACTTCCAATATCCTGTAATGAGGCCCTGTTGTAACCTCTTCCTTTTGTTTTTGATCCTGTATTGAAAAATTAAATTTTCCAAGGTATTTCAAAGCTTCCGAAACAGAACATTTTTTTCACCTGCTGAACAATGGAAATGATATCATAACTCTTTCCTGTTCCAAAATCAAATGCTTTATTTTTAATAAAATCGACAGAAAGACTAGGAATCTTTTCGTCCCTGTCGAGCGCAAAATAAAAGGCAGTTTTCCCGTTTTCTTTCACAGGAAAAAGATTGAAGGATTCTAAAACCGTCCGGATTCCGACTTTCTGTTTGATTTTTTCGCAATTCATTTTTTTTCTTTTTAAAGCAATTTTTTACCCGGGATTTCCCTTTTAATAAAAAAAAGACTTTTATTATCTTTTAAATAAACTTTTAATAGTTCGTGGTATCTGTCTGTCACAAGGCGTTTGCAATGATTTTCAAATGAGCGCAATTCCGAATTCGGAATGAGTGCAAATCCGAAATACAGATGAGCGCAATTCCGAAAAGATGCCCTTTACCGCATGAGCGCAAATCCGAATTGAACTATGTTTTCATCATTTCTTTTTAGCGTATCTGTCATTTTTACTGGCTTTGCCGTACCTGAATGAGTGCAATTCCGAAATCAGCTTCATAAAATTCTAAATTTTAACAATTTCTTAACTTCAGCGAGTGCAATTCCGAATTCCGAATGAGTACAAATCCGAAATACGGATGAGCGCAATTCCGAAATCAGAGAATCACGGGATAACCGTTGGGCAGTATTTCCCCCTTTTTTGTTTCCCTGTATAACTGTATAATAAGTTCCTGTACCTTGTTTAAAAAAGCCGTTCCCTGATATTTCGTGGATTTTGTCCCATTCAGCCTGTTAATCCTTATAAATTCGCCAAAAGCCTTTTCTATAAGCCCGCGGGTTTGCGAAATAGTTTTGTATTGGTAGGAAAACTGGAGCATTTCCCGTTGTCCCAGGCCATACCTTTTCTGAAAATAATAGAGTCTCTTTGCAATTTTTGATCTCTCTGCTGTGTGCTCCGACATATCGGTACCGCTTACCATTTTATTGTAAAAAGGATGAATGAAAATAGAATCACCTTTGTAATGATAATTGAATGAAAGGGTATTGTATCTGTTGAAATTTATTTTTGCAGTTTTGAGAAACTTGAAGCAAAAATCATTCGCGGTTTTATAGTTCAGTCCAAACTTTTTGTTCAGTGACGAAAGTTTCATGGTGGTTCCACCTTCTGGAAGTTTTGAAAGCCAGATGGCAAAAATAATATGCTTGTTGTTGCTGATGTTATACACCAGATTGTAAAGGATGTAGTTATATTCGGGTATAATCATCAGCTTTTTCAACCAGTAGCTGCTGATCAGAACGCTATTATATCCACGTTGATCGTAACTCGGGTTGGAAATAAGCCCACCGAATGTTTTAATCTCTTTTCCTTTTGAATTTACGGATTTATACCAGCCCATTTTGAACCGGACAAGAAACTCATACGCTTCCACAACCTGTTTGGTTGAGCCACTCGGAGATATTTTATTGTTCCTGATTTTAATAGATGCAAAAATGTTATTTTCGGTTTCAAATTCTTCATCAAATAAAGAGAGCTGCTTCGGACGGTCTTCAGGCCGGAACTGCTCACTGCTGATAATCGAAATGATGTTAAAAATAACACGTAGTGCATTGATCGGAATATCAGCGGCCTCTTGGTCTTGGTCTTCAAAAATAAAATCGTCCACAAAATGATTACCCAGGCGTATTCTTTCGGGAATTCTCTCGTCTTTATATTCAAATATCTTTCTGACAAGCTTTAAATCTTTTTCCGGAATCACCATAATCTATATTTTTAGTGTGCTTCAATTTTGATCTTTAACAGAACTTTGTTCAGATTGAAAGATCTTTATAGCAATTTAATTTTCTCTGTCTTTAGAGTTTTTGAGCCCTCATTAAGATTATAATACAGGTAATCTCCCGTTTCATCAGCCCTGAAAACCCTTTTCTCCACTTTCCCGAATTGGGTATTCTAACTTTGTGAATTCCCTGATACTCGGCAAGAATTCCATTGAGACTTACTTTCTGTCCAGGCTTTAATTCTGATAGTTTCATTTTTACAGTTTTAAAATTTTAAATAGATAAACACCAATACTTATGTTCTTTAAAGGATTATTTTGGAGGTTTAATACTAGGAATTGAATCTAAAGACAATTGTCCGTTATCGGTCCTGTTTTTTATATAAGGCAAAAGATTTTTCAATGAGGATTTCCAGCTGGTTATGGGTTTTCCTAAATTATTGCACCAGTTACAATTTGCCCATAAAGCGTACCTCTCCTTAATAGCGGAATGCATAGATTCTTCATAGCCGCTCAGCGTTTTAGCATAGTCTGTAAATTCTTCCAAAGAAGGGATGTTGGCTATTATTGTAAAAGGTTCAGGCTCTCTATTATCAAAGGATGCCTTCTCTTTCTGTTCTGTAGTTTCGGGAATACTCATAGATAAACCAACCGGTGGTAAATTTTCAATCTTTTCTGTGGTTGCTGTCTGAGAATTATTCTTGATTTTTAGCTTTTGTCTTTTTTCTTGGCTAAGAATTTCTAAAGGATAATCTCGCACTATTCTGTAAGAACAGGAATACCCGTTTTTACTTTCGTACCGGACCAGCCCTGCATTCCGCAGCGCTTCTCTTGCAGATTTTACCGTTTTTCTTGTTAATCCTAGTATATTACCAATCGCTACGTCGGAAACAGTAACATCGTATCCATTATTATCGTTCGCTAATTTCAGCAGATACAGGTATATTGCAACAGCAGTGGTACCCAGTTGCGCTTTTGGGCCGGATTCCCAAAACTTTTGTATAAGCTCCTGATAATACATCGCTACTTCCTGCCAAAAAGCTCTAGTACTTTTTGCTTATCAATGATGATAATTTTCCCCTTTTGGATAATGGCTTCATCCAACATTCCGGAAGATTTTATTTCAGATGCCTTTGAAACGGAACATCCCAGGACTTTTGCTAATCCCTTGAGTCCGTATTCATGCCTGTTATCCGAATTGAGGTTTTTGATAATTTCCAAAAATTCCTCAACCGTCAGCTTCCAAAGGGGTGTTTGTGGATCTATCTTTTTCATTTCCTTTCTTTTATTGATTTTAGCCTACCTTTTTTTTCCTTTGAAATCCAATTCCTTGCAGCAGCCTGCCAGCTGTTCATTAATTTCCCGTCACTTAATTTCCAATTCTGGGAATCGTAAAAGGAATAAAATTCATGTGCCTGAGCAGAAGGTAGATCACGCTCATTAAAATATAATTCTACTTCATAAAACTTAGGTGCAGAAAACACACTTACCTTTTGTATGGTTAATTCTTGCTCCCAGAATGTTTTGTTTATTAATGATTCAGGCTGATCAAAATCTACAATCTCAATTAAGCTTCCTTTATAAGGGTCGTAACTGGGGAAATACATAATAAATCCAGTCAAATGTAATTCTCTGATACACTTGTGATAGGTTCCTAAAGATTTTACCTTACCCAATTGCATAACTTCTGCACGAGAAATGCGAAAAGGGCTTTGAAATCGGTTCATGCTCCAGCACTGAAAAAGTGCAACATAAATACTGATATGTGATGGATGTAACCGGTTATCTTTAATCACATGCGCAAAAAAATTGATGATATCTTTAGTCTGATTCATGATTTCCTGTTTTCTGTGATTATTTAGAATCCGTAAGCAACTTCTCAATGTCTTTGTAATTATAATACAAGATCCCCCCTATCTTCGTATAAGAAAGGGTTCCGTTGATTCTAAGATTCTGTAAGGTCCCGGAAGAAATATTCAGAAGCTTTTTGACCTCCGAAGTACGGAGCCATAGTTTCTGTTCCGTCGTTCTTGTCTGAAGTATTTCTCTAATTGCCTCCAACAGCTCTATTTTAAATTGCTGAAGGTCTTCTTTGGTAATAATGGATATTGCCATGATTTCAAAAATTATTTTATTTGACAAATTTTCGAAATCAGGCGGGATTTCTTTCGGTAGGTCTTCGGTACTACCGAAGGATTTTTATATACCCCTTATCAATAAAGGAATTGTGGGAAAAGTACTAATAATTTGATTTATTGTGTACAAACAGGGAAAAACGCCTATTGATCACCATCCTGGAATGATTGATTCAAATGATCACTGAGCAGCTGAAGGAATTTAGTTGGGTTGGTTTTCCTGCTTTTTATCTCATGAAGTGTCTTATAAAAGTTTCCCAGGTTAATATTGAGTGACTTTTCAGTAAATTTAATAATCTCGCTAAACTCAATATTGCCACCATTAAATGAACGGGTATTGTGGAGCGCATATAGAAGTTCCACCAAAGCAGATTTTGAGGCCGACCATTGGAGCGGGGATTTATCGGTTATCTTCTCGTATACATACACGTTAATTTCTGCTATGGATTTTAAAAGGAATTTTTCCAATCGGTCATTGGCAATAATTTGGGAAATAAGGTGGTCATGTGAAGTAGCAAATTTTTCATCATAATCATAAAGACCGGATTCTATTTTCGTTTTCAGATCAAACTGATTCCGGACGAAATATTTTTGATCAAGATAGGTGGCCCTACGCCTATAGTACTCATAAAAATCGATATGGTTTTCATAAAAATTTTTCAACGCTTCCAATTCGCATTCAAAATATTCTTTCAGGCTTAACTCTCCTGCATTTGGTTTGGCTGCCTCAATTGATAAAAGCTTTGAAAAATAAATAAACTGCGAAATAAAAGCCGGCTTGATTTCCTTGAAAAAATATACTTCGGCCGCAACAGCCGAAAACTCATATAAGCTTACCTCCTGTTTAATGATTCTTATAACAGAATCTATTTCCATTAATGATCTCTCATATAAATTAATAGGATCATTTTTCAGTTCAAAGCCGATCTGTTCAATCTTTTTCTGTAAACTCAGTTGTAATCGCTTACACTTTTTAAAAAACAAGTTAGCATGCATATTTTAAATAAAAAGTAGAAATTTTTAAGTATTAAAAATGATAAAGCTGTTATTAAATATAAATAAGTCTACGGATCACCTGTCTCATCATTGATTTTTTGAATAAATTCTGAAGGAGTTAAAGCAGTTAATTCTATAAAAAATTTAGAAAATTTGGGTCTGTTGGCAAATCCGCATTCATCAGCTATCGTATCAACAGAATACTTCCTCCATTGTGCATTGGTTCTTAGCATTTCCTTAACATACTCAATCCGCAAGTTATTGAGATATGTATTATAATTTGTTCCTTTATATTCATTAATAACCGCCGATAAATAAGCAGTATTCGTTTTTAGCCTTTTTGCAAGCTCATTTTGGGTAAGCCCTTTTTCTAAATAAAATTTGTTTTGTTCCATTATTTTGAGCTTTTCCAATATTTCGTTTGTCAGATTCTCAGGCAACTTGGATAGTTTGGTCGAAACCGTATCTTTATGGTTCTCTTCTCCTAAAGTCTGATCACCTGCAATCTGGTACTTTTTAACCCTTTTTTTCACCTTGAAATATCTTACAGAAATTAAAAGCAAAGCTCCGAAAGAAATCCCGGCCACAATATATCCGTAAAAAGCTGACGATTCTAGTCTCTTTTTGGATGTAAGCAAGTCATTGGTATCATATTCTTTAATGATTTTTCCTGAGAGGTATTTAAAATCATTATGCATCATCCGGTCAAACCGCAGTAATTGTTTGGTATAATACAATTCTTTCTTGTTATCATTTTTATCTTTGTAATGTATGATAAGTAGCTCAAACGCTTCCCTTACTGAAGGATGTGCAAAATTTCGTCCCAGAAATATACTATCTACTTTTTCTAAATAATTAATACCTTCATTTTCATTGTGATTTCTTAATAGAATTTTACCTTTTAAAAAATAGATCAGCGATGCATTGGTAAAATCACTTTTCTTTTCAATGCCTGCCAAAGCAATATTAAAATTCGACAATGCCTCTCGGTCATTTTCTCTTAGATAGTCTAGAATCCCACTCAGCTTATAAAAATAGCTTCTTTCTATATAAAAATTTTTATCCTCGGCCGAAGCCTCCAATCCTTCATTAATAAGATCGGAAACCTCATTTATTTTTGATTGATAAAACAGACAGATACCCATCTGATGAAGGCTGTTCAGATAACCTTTTTTCATGTTATACTGGAGGTTAGGAAAATTCGGAGGAACATTTGTATCCCTATAATAGGAACGGCATTTTGAAAAAAGTGTAAAAGCCTCTTCATAATATCCAAGATAACTTTTGACAACTCCTATATGGTACATATTTTTATGATACAGATAGGGATCCTTACTTTTGCTTAAGTATTGCCAAGCCCTCAGATACTCATCAAGAGCCTTCTGATATTTTCTGTAGGTAAAGTAGTAAACACTTCCTTTTGTTAGATAGGAATTTCCAATAAGATCGGGGCCACCTGCTTGGGAGGCGGCCCATACAGCACTATCTGCATATTCTATTTTTTTATTTCTTGAAAAGCTGACAGCGTCCCGATACGCCTGGGTTAGCTCCTTATAATTTTTAAATGCTTTCGCTTCTTTAATATATGCATTGACAAACTCCAGGGCACGTTCATCGTTTTCTTCAAAATTATCATAACGAACTCTGTAATCAGAATATTCCTGACCATTAACTAAAAAGCAAAAGAACGTGAAAAAACAGAATATTATTTTCAAAATAAAAACAATTTAACCATATAATGTCAATGATATTATAAATATAATTCAAAATTAAGCAAAATGAACCAAGCAAAAAATTATTTCTGCACTTTAGGAATTACACTTAACAAATTCAATAAAAACATCTGATTTACAATCAATTATATCATTACTACATATTGAGCCTATTTATAAATAGGCTCCTAAAAATTTATAAATGGGCTCCATCAACCTTTTTTTTCGAAAAATTCATGCTCTAAATTCGCTTTCAGAATTCTAAAAAACTACCGGCCGGGATTGTTAACTTTTTAATCCCAAAATCATGAAAACCAAAATATTAACGTTGCAAATTTTTGCAGGAATTTTATTTTCTCTTATTATTTTATCCTGTCGTGAAGAAAGCCTTCCTCAGATTCCTTATCCGGAGATGCCTGTTCTTACGACTGAAAGAATGGTCTTAAAAGCAGACAGTATTCAACTTGAAAAAGAATTACAAACCAGTGAAAAAGATCCGCCAAAGGACCGGGACAACTGGAAAACCAGTAAGTAACCAAATTTTGAACCAACATGGAGACTCAGGTGCAACTCATCATTGAATCGGGAACGGCCTGTCCCGTTAGTGGAATATGGAAAACCATAGGACCTCTTACTACTACGATCACGGTAAATGAAAAAACGGCTATGCCTACCTATTGTGGCGTAAAAGTACGCTGGATATTGTTATACCACTGTTAAAATCTTATTATGAAAAAGAAACTGACACAACTTGCCATATGGATTGCTTATTTTTTTATACTGTTGTTTTGCTACGCAGCCATCAGCAAAATATTTGATTTTGAAAACTTTCAGGTTCAAATCGCCCAGTCTCCATTGTTAAGTGCTTATGCTATAATAATTACCTATGGAATACTATTCCTTGAACTTTTGGTCTGCTTCTTTTTGCTGTTTGATAAAACGAGATTCATTGGATTGTACGGTTCCTACATACTGATGGTTCTCTTTAGTATCTATATTTATCTTATCCTCAATTATAGTGAGTTTATTCCCTGTTCCTGCGGTGGAATTCTTGAAAAAATGGATTGGCAAACACATCTCATTTTTAACATAATATGCGTCGCGGTTGCTGTAGTTGCCCTTAGTATCGACACGTATGCAAACCAGAAAAGACAAAGGAAGCTCTTCTTCAGCCTTCTAATCACAGCAGGGTTCTGTATTACCGGAATGCTCATCATGTATCAAAAGTCAGAATATATTCTTAAGAAAGATAATGGTTTTCAAAGAAGATTTTTACAGCATCCTATCCTTAAAAATGGGACTTATGATTTAAAACTGAACTCCTATTATTTTGCCGGCTTTTCAGGTGACACCTTATATCTTGGGAATTACACAGCGCCGTTCTCACTCACAAAGATTACCAATTTTACGGGAATGGAACGAAGAAATCTGCAACTCAGCCGCACAGACATTAATTTCAGGTCTCCCCTGCTTGAAGTTACAGACGGTCTTATCACATTGTATGACGGAACAATCCCGATCATTTTTGAAGGAACAACCGGGAGCAATAAGCTCACTGAGCAAAATATTGGAAAAACTTATTTCAGGAAAATCAAACGAATTGATTATAATCACTTTCTCATAGGTGCTTTCCACCGCAAAAAGCAGATTCAGAGTCTGGGGATTATCAGTAAAGGGAGCAAGGATTCTGTAAGGTTTAATTCACAGCTTTTGGAAAAGCATAAAGAAGGTTTTTTTGAGCCCGATGGACAATTAAATTATGATCCTTTTACAGGTAAGGTTGTTTATGTTTACCATTATAAGAACATGTTTGTAGTTACTGATCGAAATATTAAATCAAAACATGTATTCAGGACTATTGATACCGTCAGCATTCCACGGCTAGGTCTTTCCCACTTAGCCGATGGCAGCAGAAAACTTAACAATCCTTTGGTGGTTAACAAAAGGTCAATTGCCTATAAAGGGGTTCTGTTTGTGGAGTCGAACCGCAAAGGAAAGCTGGAAAAAGACAGGGGTAATAAAGCAATTATACTTGATCTTTATTCTATTCAAGAGCAGAAATACCTTGGCAGTATCAGTATTCCCAACAGAAATAAGGAGCAACGTGTACAATTTACTATACAGGGAAACCAATTGTATGTAATGATAGAAAATGAACTGATCAGATATCGTTTTGCGCAAAACATCACTCAACATTTCATTTCAGGGGAAGCCGAAAACCTGTACAAAGAGTAGGCACCAATAATAAATTTATAACAATGAAAAAAATGAGAAAAATCGCATTGCCATTGGCTATCCTGTTAATCGGAGCAGGCAGTGCGTATGCTACCAATGTAGCATCAGAGACTAAAAAAGCTGATATTCCTGGATGGAAAATTGATCTTGAAAATCCGGAACAGCCTTGTGTCATGACAAGTCAGCTTTGTACGACAGATAATACTGGTATTGTCTGTACAGTAAGTGACGCTTCTGGTGTCCATGACCTTGTATGAATCCAGTTGCGAAACTGAATTATTCAGAATTCCTTAACTGTTAGTTATTACTAACTACTAAAAGAAGGGTGCGCTTTATTGAGCACCCTTTGTGTATTTCTGTATCCAGGGGATATTTTTTTCATTCTTCAAATGATAATTAAACCAATCCAAAATTTTCAGGGTCAGGTCTTTCTGAGCTTCAGCCTTGCTTAAACTGTGACCTTCTTTATCATAAAACAAGGCAATAACAGGCTTCCGGTATTTCCTTAAGGCAATAAACATCGACTTAGTTCCTTCAGGGCTAACATTTCCGTCATCAGTCCCCGTCCACAACAGCATGGGTGCACTGACATTCTGAACAGACATGATCGGATTATTTTTGATATATTTTTCCGGATTTTCCGCCACCGTGGCTTTGAACCAGTACTGACGGCCTTCATATCTGTAATAGTCGGGAGCATTAAAATGATAATTATACGCATAGTAGGTTCTTACCACATCAGAAACTGCTGATCCAGAGACATAGGCTGCAAAACGGTTCGAATGTCCGGCAATAAAGTTAGTTTCATAACCGCCAAAAGACTGCCCCATGAGCCCGATCTTTGTCATATCCACATTCCTGATTTTCTGTAATTCGTCTAAGGCATTATTAATGCTTTCCAGTGCTGAAATTCCTGCTCCTTTGTCGGATTGTGAGATATCAGCAAGCAGTACGGCAAAGCCTTCTTCCATCAATAATGGAATGTTCAGTCCGGTCGGATTCGAGAAGGAAGGCCGCAGAAATCTTTTGGTCATATAATCCTGCTTCTCATATACATGGAGCACTACTGGGTATTTTTTTGAGCGGTCATAACCGAGCGGCATATACAAAGTACCGCTTATGGTTTCTCCATCCGAGCCTTTGTAAGAAATTTTAATCAGCTCTGCCTGTTCAAATTTTTGATTATTATGATCTGAAACATACATAACCTTTGCGTCTTCTTTTCCTTTCTTTACCACGAGTCTAGGGCGCTTATTGTAGTTTTCTTCAATCCAGTAATAATTTTCATCCTGATTCAACCTTTTAAATTCCGTGATCTCATCAAGAGTCGGCTTTTGGATGATATGCAGCTTCCTATTTTTTAAACTGGCATAGCTGGTATGGCTATTCTTCGGATTCGTGATTTTTACCAGCAAGCTCTTTTTGATATCTGCTGTCCTGAAGTCTCTACCGTATCCTAATTCCGTACTGGTTCTTGTAAAATCCACCATCTCGATTTCTGAATCATCATTGGTGGTAAACATTTCTTTCATTCTCTGAGTGACCAGATTATATTCCAACATCCTGTTTCCTCCTACCCACAGAACTTCTTTCTCAGAAGTAAAATAAGGAATCATAGCAGCAGAAACCTTTACATCTTCCATCACCAGGGTTAGCGTATAGTACAGCTGCCAGTTGTTTTCCCTCTGGATTAACAGATACTGACCGGATGGTGAGATGACCATCTGTTTCCGCAGATCCGTAATCAGGGTATAGGTACCGGTTACCGCATTCCACAAATACAGCCTGTCAAAGCTATTCCCTCCGGCTTTATCCATTTTGTCGACCTGCTGTTTGTCGGTTTCATACATCAGGTAACGTGAATTGCCGATAGCAGTCTCCCCGAAATATCCGAGGCGGGTCATCAGGACCTGCTTACCGCTTACCGGCTCCCAGTCCACCCGGATAAATTCTGTGATCGCTTTTGCATGCTTTTTAAGGTCGAAGTCCGTTCCGTACCAGATATCAACCATTCCTTTTGAAGGCGGGATTTTCTTTCCTAATTTAAGGACAATACTATTATCAAAACGGGAAGGATTCAGCATCATCTGATCATAGTCGGCGTACCCACTTCCGTCAAATATATATTGTTTTTTATCCTGAGAAATATAGCATAATTTGGTTTTTCCTTTCTTTCCGGTCTGAATTAGGAAGCCTTTCTGTTTCATGCCGGAAGGCAGAACATTGCTCAGTTCATCACGGGTCGAAAAGATCCCTTCAAAGATCCCTTTATTCAAAATCAAAGCTTCATTCAGATCACCTGTCTTTCTCCTGGCGATGGTCTCATCACCTTCGGAATAGATATGCTGAATACCGGAAATGCTCTGCCTCAGGTTCATATTTTGATCATAAACTTCCAGCCTGTTTCCTTCTTTTTCGGTACAAAGCACCATAAAGGTATGTTGCCGTTTATTGTAGATACTTTTTTTTACGTGATAAAAAAAACGGGACTTTCCGGTTTCGGGATTAAGATATTCCAAAGTATCTTTTGCCTGTACTACCAGTTTATTTCCCACAAACACAATAAAATCAATATTTTTTCTTTCCAATCTATGATCCTTTTCCCCTGTGCTTTGTAGCATCATGTTTTTTGTTCCATCAGTAGAGAAAATATACCATGCCAGCCATTTACCATTATCGGAGGTCTGATGAAATTTCATTTCTTCGGTATCCTTAACCAGCTTTTCCAGATGCTCATACCGCTGGGCTGAAAGGTTTTGTGGCATAATAATGAGAAGAAATATCCATACTACTACATAGAAATTTCGCCTTGGGAAAGATTTGAAAGTGAGATAATCAATATGTGACGCCTTAATATCCATCGTTTTGTGGTGTTAAGTGACTATTCAAAAGCATTTCTTTCTGCGGCAACGGCAAATATTGATTGGCCAGTTTCCAGTTAGGCTTTACCGTTTGTAAAAGATCCAATTGTCCCCATCTTTTAAGGTCAATAAACCGGCTTCCGTGTTCTGCAAAAAATTCTTTTCTTCTTTCATTTTTAATTTCTTCCATCGCTTGGGCCTGTGAAATAGAGGTATTGAGAGGTGTTAGCCCCGCCCTTTGTCTTGTCTGATTGATGAAGGGAACTGCCTGGGTTGTTTTGTTCTGCATGGTTAAAGCTTCTGCCAGCATCAGGTATACATCCTCTAACCTGTAGATGATAGAATATTCTGTCGTATTAGTAGCGGTAGTCACCTTATATTTGGTCTGCTTGTAATTGGTCTGGGAACCAAATATCACCGAGGTAAAATAGTTTTGCCTTCGAAGATCGGTGGCTGAAAAAGAACCTATAAGATCCGGATTCAAAATAAATGAGGTAGGTGCGCCCACAAAATTATAAAGTACAGCTTCGCTTGTCGGGTCAGTATTGTTCTTAGGTTTCAGCTGCCAGATAATATGCTTTCCTGCTTTCTGAAATACTTTGGAAAGGTCATTTTGAAAAACATACTCAGTATTCTGGATGACCGTTTGGCATAAGGCTTCTGTTTCCTGCCATTTTCCCAACATCATTTTCATTTTAGCCTCTAAAACCAATCCTGCTGCTTTGTTGACATAAATCCTTTCTGCATTCCGGTATGCTGAAGGCAGAAAGTTCACCGCTTCCGAAATATCGGCATCCAACCTTGGAAGAAATTCAGTCTTAGGCATTCTGCTTAAGGTCGAATTATATACATAATCTGTCGTAGTAGTATATGGAATCTCCCCGTACATCTGGTACAGGTAATAATAGATAAGGCATCGGATGAGCATTGCTTCGCCCTTTATTCTGCTTTTTGCTACTAAAGAAAGGCTTTGGGATTTATCTACCCCTTCTATGATACTGTTGGCCATATACACCTGCTGATAAGCTGTCGTCCATACCTGGCTCACGGTAGCATTGGTCGCCAGCGGCTGATTATGGTAGATATCCAGGATGCCGTTTCCGGCACTGGTAAAAACGCAAGTAATATCATCGGTATAATTTCCGAGTAAAGCACCGGAACCGTCTGTCGTGCCGCTGATCACTGAACCGGTCCATAGTCCTGAGTACAATCCCGCGAGGGCTGCATCTGCGGTTTTCTCATCTTCAAATACCTGCTCTGTGGCCAGTTGGTTGTTCGGAAAATCTGTTTCAATAAATTTCTCACACGATACTGTGCTTAAAGCAGCATAAAGCATCAAAAGAAGTGCTATTATAGAGTTTATAATATTTTTCATTGTTAGTTGCTAAAAGTTATTACATATAAAATCATCAATCATCTCAATCGTTAATGATTTCAAATCATTAATGTTAATTGTTAAAAAGTCACCTGGAATCCTAATGAATAGGTCTTTAGCGGTGGAAGGTAGCCTACGAGGTAAAACTCGGGGTCCATTCCAAAATAATTGGTAATGGTCAGAAGGTTTTGTCCCTGCACATAGATCATAGCTTCTTTGATGCCCATCTTTTGCATGGGAATGCGGTAGTTCAGCTGTACATTCTTAAGCCTAATATAAGAAGCATCACTGACTGCTGCCGTGGAGTTCTGGAAGAACCCGTGCAGGGAAAGCTTCTGAGGGTTGTATCCTGCTGAATATTCCATATAGCTGCCTCCCGGGTTAGATGGTGACCATGCATCCAATACTTCTACGGGCTGATTGCTGAGTGCTCCGGGCAGAAGCATCTGACGGTTGTAATTCCAGTTTCTCTGTTTTACAAACTGCCACAGGAAAGATGCTGACCAGTTTCCCAACCTGAATTGAGTTGACCATCCTCCGAAAAATCGGACACCCAGCTTTTCCACTGCTTTATTATCATCAGGGGAGGTAATTTTACCGTCACCATTGAAATCTGTAAACTTATACAATCCGGTGGCAGGGTCTATGCCTTCATACTGGTACACCTTAGCAATAGTCGTAGGGTATCCGATCATATACTGATTGGAATAGGTAGAACCTTCGAGGTTCGGAAATTCTACAAGCGTATTCTTGGGAATGCTCAGGTTAAAAGAGGTTTCATACCTAAATTTTCCTTTTCTTACAACCTGAACCGAGGTATCAAATTCCCAGCCTGTATTCCTGATCTTTGCCGGAAGATTGGATTGTACGGAAGGAAAGCCCGTGGTGGCTGGAAGCGGAATTCCTACCAGCTGATTGGAAGAGGTGTTTTCATAGTAGGCACCTGAAAAATTAAAGCGTCCGTTCCAGAGTCCTACTTCCAGGGCCAATTCTTTTTTCAGAGTCTTCTCCCAACTGAAATTAGGGTTATACAGCCTCGCCGGATTTAAACCGGTCTGCCCGTTATAGATACCCGATGAAATAATATAGGTATTGAGATATTGGTAATCTCCTATCTTATCGTTTCCTGTAGCTCCGATGCTTCCCCGAAGCTTACCCATGCTCAGCCATTTTACCTCTTTCAGAAAGGGCTCTTCCGAGAAAAGCCATGCCGCTCCTATTGCTCCAAAGTTCCCGAAACGGTTATTGGCACCAAATCGGCTAGAACCGTCACGCCTTCCGGTAAGGTTCACAATATATCTTTTCTTCAGTTGATAATTAAAACGGGCAAAAACTGCCGTATAGTTATACTGGCTCCGAACCTGATCAGAAATGGTCTTTACGCTGGCGGCTCCAATATTATCAATCAAAGCATTGCTCTCAAAGCCTTTTCCCTGAATAGCTCCCTGTTCCGATTGTGTTTTTTGCAGGGTTGCGCCCAATAAAAATTCAAACTGGTGATTTCCGGTTTTGTAGGCTCCCACCAGCTGGGGTTCGAGGATATAGGAAAAGTTCACCTGGTTATTCCGGGAAGAAGTGGAATTCATGCTGGTCTGTCCGAAAGAAGGATTATTGATCGTATGAGGCTTTATCGATCGTTCTTCGAAATTCTGATAGCTAATTCCGGCGTTCATTTTTAGAGAAAGAAAAGGAAACAGCTTATAAGACACATTCAGCCCGTTATTAAAAAAGGCGGTCTTATTGGAATACTCACTCAAAAGCGAAGCCACCGGATTGTTAAAGGTTCCGTTCTCCCAGTTGATGCTCCCATCGGAGGTATAGAGTGCCGGAGCATTGGGACTCAGCATAATGCTCTTTAGCGTAAGATCATCATTCTGCACATTGTTTTGCTGAAAAGAGAAGGTGTTCACCAGGTTAAATTCCATTCTCCTGTCGGGAGTAAGATAGCTGAAATTGGCATTGATGTTATTGGTTATATATTTAAAATCAGCTGGCAAAACAGTAGTCTGCTCATTATGGCCGTAACTGATTTGGTAAGAAAAGTTTTCAGAGCCGCCACTCATGGACAACTGAACGCCGTAGGCATCTGCCATGCTTCCGATCAGTTCTTTCTGCCAGTCGGTGTGTCGGGATTGATCCCAGGTTCCATTGATGTCATACATGGTAGCAGGATAGGCTGCATTATCATTCTGGAATGCCTGGCGACGCATACTGATGTACTGCTCCGTGTTCATCATTTCCATAGGCCTAGTAATCCTGCTTAAGGAATACGAGGTATTAAGCTTGAGCTCAGATCGTCCTTTCTTTCCTCTTTTAGTGGTTACAATGATCACCCCGTTGGCTCCTCTTGATCCGTAAATGGCTGTTGCATCAGCATCTTTTAAAATCTCAAAGCTCTCAATATCATTCGGATTGATGGCATTCAGGGGATTGATAGAGGACCACGGAAGGATTTTAGTGGAATACAGCGAAGGGGTCTCGGAAGCCTGGGGAACTCCGTCGATAATATATAAGGGTTCATTCCCTTCACGGCGGATACTGTTCTTTCCCCTGATCTGGATATCGAATCCGCCTCCCGGGGTTCCGGTATTCTGGGTAATGCTTACTCCTGACATTCTTCCCTGAGCTGCGGATAGCACATTGGTGACAGGCTGGTTTTCGATATCCTTAGCTGAAACTTTGGCTATGCTTCCGGTACGTTCTTTATCTTTGACCTTATAATATCCTGCATTAAGTACTACTTCTTCAATATGGCTTACTTTTTCTAAAGCCAGCTTGTTTGAAGGGGATATAGTATCGGATTTTGTCCTGAGTATGGAAGCTTCAGAGGTATTCTTTCGGGAGATCATATCCGAATTGTTCTGTACCTGCGCCGGAAAAGAGCTTCCTGCTACCGTCAGCATAAGGACACAAGAGATGCCCCCAATGCTGGTATAGGATTTTTTCATACTTTTGTAAAAGTTAATGGTTAATAACTATTTATGCTCTTTCCTGCCTCAGCTGTCAACTTTTGCGGAAAGGGCTTTTTTATTTCTTATTGTTCTGTAACAAAAAGATAACTAAGTATCATTATAATAGGTGTTGCTTATTTTCATTTGATGGTCTTTTATGGTTACATTGTGTTTTTAAATATTGTCTAGGAGGAAGTTTTGGGAGATTACAAAACCTCCAACCTAAACACATCATAAAGAATTAATATGAATGAAATTAACCTCGAGTGTGAACTGTAAAGCTCCAATGGATGCGCTGCCATTGTATCCTATCTAATCTTTATAGTAAAAGCAGCTTAGAGAAATGTAGAGAAGGCGGACATCATTGAAAAAACAGCGTGGAACTCTACCTACCGTATCAGAGGTACTGGCATACCCTTTACCACGAATAAGAGAGCCCACGCTTAGAACGTGAGCAATCTGCTTATTGTCTTGTGGTAAAATGAAAAGTGCCAGTTTTCTGATACAAGATTCTAAGCGAATAGCTTCTAATATTTTTTGAAGTTTCGCAAAATTACAATTAAGTAACTTCTTTTACAAAGATAAGAAAAAATATTTCGGTATACAAAACTATACCAAAATATTTTTCATTATGTGCTTAATTGCATGTATGATTAAAGAAAGTGAAAAAATTATAATTATAAAAACTGCGATTACTTTGCGTAAAATGCTAAGTAACAATAAGAGTTACTCAGCAAAATCGGATGGTAGTATGGACATAGTCAATAGTTATGATAAAATAGCTGCAAACTCTAATTCAGAACTGACCAAAGCTACAGTAAACGGTGCTTTTAGCGGAAAGAAAAGGTCAACTATGGCAACTATTGTTCTTATTGTTGAGTCAATGGGTTATACAATGATTGATTTTGCTGAAATTTATGATAAGCTTTCGGAAAGAGATGTTAGTAAATTCAGAGAAGAAATGCTTAAAAAAAGTTAGTAAATTCCATAATTATATTTCAACCATTCTGTTATTTGTTAATAGATAAATAGACTGCGAGTAATTTATGGGAATAATGATAAAAGAATTAGAGAGCAAATTGCTCTCTAGTTCTTCTAAAATATAAATTGTACAATCTGTTAAAATTGACCCGTGTTCAGTTGGTTTTTGATGAATATAAATCGTCTCTTTCAATGCCCTTTCTTAAAGGTCGGCTAAATCTTGCTGATAATACTGCATGTATCGCCATCATAAAAAATCCACTCCTGACCGTTATCATCGGTAAAATAAATTTCTTTATTATCAGGATAATAAAGCCCTACGAATCTTTCTCCTATTCGTATTTTAGAGCCTTGTTCTAATTCCTGTTCAATTTTTAGAACTTCAAAAATAACATAATATTCAGTCATTATATATTTAATTTTCATCAGGCCAAATACCATAACCCTTATTATCTATCAAAAAATGATTTCCTGTGGGAAACTCTAAATATGGTATTACGAAAGAAGCATTAAAATCTTCTCCCGATCGCATATACCTACCATTTAAAGTTTCTGTTCGAGGATGTCTTAACCCGTTTATTTGAACATTAAAATTAAAGCTTTTACTTAAAGCTATTAATGTGTTCAATTCAAATAATTCAGATATGAGGGAATTTAACAAATATTCAGTTATTATTCCAAGTAATCTCTATTGTTCATTACATATGCTAAAAAAAATTTTCATAGTTAAATTTTTCTCCAAAAGTGACTACTCTATTTTCTAAAAACATAATGGTACGAATTTACATCTATTTTCTGAGATAATCAAAATTCTACATTTTCAAAGTGAGTAATTTAGTGGGTAGCCTAAACTTCAACTTTATAGAAAAAGAGATTTAAAAAGACGGTTCAAATCTCTCCAAAATTAAAAAAATACGTAAATTGCAAGAGAATAATTTTATTTCCATCCATAACTTTATCTAAATTTAAGCTTAAAATGCTATGAGGCTGTCAAAAACCTCAAAATAAATTCCCTGAATAATAAATTTTGGGGGATTTTTTGTTAATTTTCTCTTAATGTTATCCGATAAAAGTCTAAGTTTCTATTTTAAAATACAAAAGTTTTACTATTTAAGAAAATTAATCGTAAACTTGAGTAATAATAATTAACAAGAATTATTACGTGATTTGGTGTGAAGCCTCATACTTTTGGGGCTTTTTATTTTTATTAACAACCAAAATTTAGTTAATCAATTTTGATTTGTATAGTTTTCGAAACCATCTTTTAACTTTATAAAATTTTGAAAGGTTGACCTTAGTGACTTAGTTTAAACACTTTTTAGAATGGAATATACTCACTGGTATTATTGTTAACTTTTAATATTATATGTATATACATTGTAAGGTATAATTCTCTTAGCTAAGTTTTTCGAAATCAAACATCCTAATAATATTGGAAAGAACAACACGTATCCATTAGGCACTAGATTACACACCAGAAAAAGTGCAGTTAAAGGAGCATAAATAGATGCCGATAAAGTAGCAGCAGCTCCAACTAAAAATAAAATTTTGTTAACACGTATCACTATAATGTAAGGCATATGATAAGCTTCCTTGTTCTAAATCTAAGAAATCCTTTATTCAATTCTTTCAACTTAAATTTCAGCTCAAAGTTGAAATATAAAACTCAATTCCTTTGCTTTATTTTTTTAATATGTTGAACAGTTTAAATTATTAATATTAATTCTATTTAAAATTTCATCTTCTTTTTGAAAATAAAGTATACTAACGAAAAAAAAGCAATAAAAGACAAAATTATCTTTTATTGCTTTTTTTTCATACCTTTGAATTTGTAAAATTCAAACTTAAATATTTTATTTTTTTCATTATGAAAAATGATATCTACGATCTCCATGATATAAAAATTCTGATAGATTCATTCTACGGAGAAGTACAAAAAGATACATTAATTGGTGGTATTTTTCATGGAGCTGTCCAGAACTGGCCAGTACATTTGGAAAAAATGTACACCTTTTGGCAAACTGTTTTATTGGGAAAGCATACTTACAGTGGAAGTCCATTTTCACCTCATGCTCAAATGCAGCTTGATACCATTCACTTTGAACGTTGGTTATATTTATGGTCGAAAACCATAGATACGTATTTTGAAGGAGAGACTGCAGAAGAAGCTAAGTGGAGAGCTGAAAAAATGGCATCACTCTTCCTTATAAAGATTGAGCATCTCAGAAATCAAGGTTCTAAATCGTTAACATAAAAAATGGAGCATAGTGGGAAATTCTTACTAACATTGGAGCATTCAATAAGGAGTTGCTAAATGGAACATTAACATTAAACAAATATTTTTTTAATCAAATAAAAGACACTAAAGTCTTTTAATAATCAATTTCATATATGACAAACGAGCAAAAAAAACTGGTAAAAGGCACTGTACCTGTATTAAAAGAACATGGTATTTTATTGACAACACATTTCTACAACCGTATGTTTCAGCATAATCCCGAATTGAAAAACATATTCAATATCGGGAGATGAGTTAATTCTGAGAGATGTATTCGGAACAGTATCATATAAGGGAGAAGTGATACCTTTCATGAGTTTACACAATCCAGGCCATCAGATCAAGAAAAGCAGTTAAGCGTTCCGTACTCCTTTTGCAACCTTCCCATAAAGATGCGTGTCAAATCTTTTCATGATCTTTATCAAGCTTCATTAAAATAAAAGAGTTTTTTATCTTTTATTAAAAATAAGTTTATATATTTGCCCTATAAAATCAGTTACAATGTTTTCCAAAACCTGCGAATATGCTTTAAGAGCTTTAATTTATATTGCCCAGCAGTCTAAAATGACAGCAGAGTCGGAATCAAGGACATTTCAAAGAGCATTAATTCTCCTGAGCATTTTATCGCGAAAATCCTTCAGGACCTGAGCAGAAAAGGATTTGTACAATCCGCAAAGGGACCGAATGGAGGGTTCTATATGGATCAGAAAAACCTGGACACCAGTATTGCTGATATTGTAAGGGTAATTGACGGTGATAAACTGTTTTTCGGATGCGGACTCGGGCTCGATCAATGCTCTGAAATTCATCCCTGCCCTCTCCATGACCAGTTTAAAAGTATCAGACAGGATCTTCGCATTATGCTTGAAACATCCAAAGTACAAATGTTTGTAGATAACCTGGATTTAAAATTGACCTACCTTAAAGCATAAAAAATTTAAACTAATAAAAAATAAAAAGGTCTTAATGTATTAAATAATCAAAAAAATGAAACTCTGTCTTAAAAGTCCTGTTATACTCATGCTATTCTGTCTTATGGCAGGAATGTTTATAACAGTAAGCTTTGTAGAAGCTCCCCTGAAGTTTCAGGTAGAGGGAATAACCCTTTCAACAGCTTTGGGGCTGGGAAAACTGATGTTCGGAATCTCTACAAAAATACAGGGCCTATTTCTGATCCTGATTCTGATATTCATGACAATCAGCCAGAGCCACTATACAAAATTGGATTTTACAATCATCATTGTTTTACTTTCTATCCTGGTCTTAGAACAGTTTTGGATGCTTCCGGTTTTAGATGAACGGGCAGATCTCATTTCGTCCGGTAAGCCACTGGCTCCTACTCCGCTGCATGATTATTTTATTTATGCCGAAACAGCAAAAGCCATCATTCTGATCCTGGCTGTTGTATTACAATTTAAAACCCTACCCAATGAAAACAGATCCTATTGAAAAAATGTCCGCCCACTGGCTACTGGCCAAGATCGGTAAAAAAGTCCTTCGTCCGGGAGGTTTAGCGCTTACCCGAGAGATGCTGGCTATGCTGAATATTACCCCCGATGATCGTGTAGTCGAATTTGCTCCGGGTCTTGGTTTTACCGCAAAACTCACTCTGGAAAAAAATCCGGCATCTTATATAGGCATTGATGCCGAACAGGAGGCTGTAAACCTGTTGAAAAAGAATTTCAAATATACTTCTGCACAATTTCAACTGGGAAATGCGGCGCAGAGTTCACTAGCTGATCAATCCACCGATAAAGTATATGGTGAAGCTATGCTGAGCATGCATGCCGATCACAGAAAATCTGAGATTATTCAGGAAGCTTCAAGAATCCTGAGACCTCAGGGCTTTTATGCCATCCATGAGCCTGGCCCTCGCTCCTGACAGTCTGGATGAAAATGTAAAATTCCAGATTCAGAAAGAGCTCGCTTTAACCCTGAAGGTAAATACCCGCCCACTCACCATTCCGGAATGGACTCATTTACTGGAAAAAGAGGGATTTAAAGTTTTAAAAACAGAAACAGCACCGATGCACCTGTTGGAAATTAAAAGAATAATCAGCGATGAAGGCTTTTCCGGATTCCTGAAAATCGCAGGAAATGTGGTCACGCAACCTAAAATCCGTTGCAGGATAATGCAAATGAGAAAAACATTCAAAAAATTTGAGAACAACCTTTGTGCGGTGTCCATTCTTGCACAAAAAGTATAAATCATTATCAATTATTATGAAAGCACAACTTATAAATACAGCAATGATTTTGAGTGTATTAGCAATAAACTTATCATGTTCTGACAAAAGCGGAACAACTCCTATACCAGTACCTGAACCTTCCACAGAACAGGCGCCGTCTCAACCTGTCAGTGCCGCCGAACCGGCTGTTGCCCCAAACACTTCCGGTAATCCCAGCCTTACATTGATTGAAAGAGCGGATTGCCTTGCCTGTCATAAAATAGATGCCAAATTAATCGGACCTTCTTACCAGGATGTAGCTGCAAAATACACCGAAAAAGATATTGATCAGCTGGCTCAGAAAATCATTGACGGAGGAAAAGGCAACTGGGGCGATATTCCGATGACGCCTCATGAAGGATTAAGCAAAGACGACGCTCAACAGATGGTAAAGTACATTCTTTCGCTCAAAAAGTAATCAAAAAAATTTAAAATAATAAAAGACAAAAAAGTATTATATTATGGATACAAGAACAGATTTAATAGGAAATATGGTAGCAGAAGACTTCAGAACCGCTGCTATCTTTAAAAGACACGGAATCGATTTCTGCTGCAAAGGCGGAAGAACGATAGAAGAGGCCTGCAGCAACAAGAAACTCGATCCTGAAAAAATTTATGCAGAACTGGAAGCAATCCCAAAAAACGAAGGCTCTTCCATCGATTTCAACAGCTGGCCACTGGACCTTCTGGCAGATTATATTGAGAAAACGCACCATCGTTATGTAGAAGAGAAAACTCCTGTTTTGCAGGCTTTCCTGGATAAACTATGTAAAGTTCACGGAGGCAGGCATCCTGAATTATTCGAGATCAACACCTTATTTAATGAATCAGCCCACGACCTGGCCGCTCATATGAAAAAAGAAGAGCTTATTCTGTTTCCTTTTGTAAGAAATATGATTAAAGCTAAAATATCAGGCAGCCATCTGCCACAACCAGCGTTCGGCACCGTAGAAAACCCGGTGAATATGATGCAGCATGAGCATACTGTGGAAGGAGAACGCTTCAGAAAAATAGCGGAGATCACAGATGAATATCTTCCCCCTGCCGATGCCTGCAACACATACAAATTAGCCTTTGCCATGCTCCAGGATTTTGAAAATGATCTGCACAAGCATATTCATCTGGAAAACAATATTCTTTTCCCAAAGGCCATTCAGCTGGAAAAAGAATTCACTGTTGAATCTTAAAAACTGCTCCGAATGACACCTAAAAAACTTTGGATAGGACTTGCTATTGTGATGATTGCCTCATTTGCAGTTCTTATATTTTACGGAACCGAAATCTATAGAAAAGTTCCTCCGATTCCGGATCAAATAGTAAGTACAGACGGGACAGTGATTGCCACGGGACAGGACATTAAAGATGGTCAGAATGTATGGCAATCTATTGGAGGACAGACCGTGGGAAGCATCTGGGGACATGGCGCTTATATTGCCCCTGACTGGACTGCCGATTATCTTCATCGGGAAGCGGTTCTTCTGCTTGACGAACTGGCCAAAAAGGAAGGTAAGACATACAAAGAACTTCCTGATGATGAACAGGCAAAGTATCAGGTACTGCTGAAAAAGGAGCTCCGTACCAATACTTTCAATGAAAATAAAAATGAGATCGTCTTTTCTCCTGAAAGAGCAAAAGTACAAAAGCAGCTTTCTCAATACTACTCCAGATTATTCATGAATGATCCTTCCATGTCGGAACTGCGTGATCAGTATGCCATTCCCAAAAATACCATCAAAGATAGCGGAAGGATGGCCAGAATGAATACCTTTTTTGCATGGAGTACCTGGGTTTGCATTACAGAAAGACCCGGAGATGATGTCACCTATACCAACAACTGGCCTCATGATGAGGCTGTAGGGAATATTCCGCCTCCATCGCTCCACCTGTGGTCAGGATTCAGTGTACTGTTACTGTTGGCTTGTGTCGGGCTTCTGGTATTTTATCACGCAAGGAATAAAGAGGAAGAAATCAACGAAGCGCTTCCTCTTGAAGATCCTCTGCGGAATATGAAGCCTACACCATCTATGAAAGCTACTTTAAAATATATCTGGGTGGTTGCCTTACTGATCCTGGTTCAGATGCTTGCCGGAGTCATTACAGCCCATTACGGAGTCGAAGGAAGTGGTTTCTACGGCATTCCTTTAGATCAGTTTCTTCCTCAATCTGTTTCCAGAAGCTGGCACGTCCAACTGGCGATATTCTGGATTGCTACCTCATGGCTGGCTACAGGATTGTATATAGCACCAGCGGTTTCGGGATATGAGCCCAAATATCAGAAATTAGGTGTCAATGTATTGTTCGGAGCGTTACTGATCGTTGTGCTGGGATCTTTAACCGGGCAATGGTTGGGAGTGATGCAAAAATTAGGGTTGGTAGATAACTTTTTATGGGGACATCAGGGATATGAGTATGTAGAACTGGGGAGAATCTGGCAGATTTTATTGCTGATCGGGCTGATTCTCTGGCTGATTTTGATGGTAAGAGCATTACTTCCTGCTTTAAGACGTAAAGACGGAGACCGCCACTTACTCCTTTTGTTTACTCTTTCTTCTGTAGCAATTGCCATGTTCTATGGCGCCGGTCTGATGTATGGAAGGCAAACTCATATGGCTATTGCCGAATATTGGAGATGGTGGGTTGTACACCTTTGGGTAGAAGGTTTCTTTGAAGTTTTTGCTACCGTAGTGGCGGCATTCTTATTTACAAGATTGGGATTATTACACCTGAAATCCGCTACCAATGCCGTATTATTTTCTACTATTATTTTCCTTGGCGGAGGTATTTTAGGTACTTTCCATCACCTGTATTTCAGCGCTACGCCTACTGCTGTGCTTGCTTTGGGAGCTACCTTCAGTGCATTGGAAATTGTACCTCTTGTCCTGATTGGTTATGAAGCCTATCAGAATTATCAGCTCAGCAAATCTACAAAATGGATTCAGGCCTACAAATGGCCAATATATTGTTTTATCGCCATGTGTTTCTGGAATTTCCTAGGAGCAGGAATCTTCGGATTTGCCATCAATCCTCCGATTGCCCTGTACTATATCCAGGGATTAAACACAACGGCTGTTCATGGTCATGCTGCTCTGTTCGGAGTATATGGAATTTTAGGAATTGGATTGATGATGTTTGTTCTCAGAGGTCTGTACCCGGACCGCCAATGGAATGACAAATTAATAGGTTGGGCTTTCTGGCTGACCAATATCGGATTATTGGTTATGGTGACGATAAGCCTTCTTCCTATAGGTATTATGCAATCGGTAGCCTCTATTAAAGAAGGATACTGGTATGCCCGTTCCGCACAATTTATGTTTCGGGAATACCAAGATGATAACTTTTGGCTAAGTTTGGCAGGGTATCCGTTTGCGGTTTTTACTGGCGTTTACAGAACATTGAACGACAAACATTGGGTAGGTGACGTGGTGGCAGGAGCCGGAATTGGTATTCTCTCTACCGAAGCGGCTTATTGGCTGTTTCCAAAAATAAGTAAAATATTCTCCAAAACCAATTCCCAAAATACGGCTTTTGTCTATCCGTTTTATCAAAGTAAAACAATAGGATTGGGAATGTCTTTTAATTTTTAAATTTAAATAATGAAATGCCCATATTCTAGAATTGCACAAATATGGAGAAACATAATATGGCCGTTCATTTTACAAATAAAAACAAATAACAACTCATTATATGAAACATCCTTTGGAAAAACATTATGTAAATAGAGTAGGCTGGCTTCGTGCTGCTGTTTTGGGCGCCAATGACGGGCTTCTTTCCACCACAAGTATTGTAATTGGCGTAGCGGCGGCAGATCCCAACCGGCATTCTATCATTTTGGCCGCCCTGGCAGGGACAATTGCAGGCGCAATGTCGATGGCTGCAGGAGAATATGTGTCTGTAAGCTCACAAGCAGACACCGAAAAAGCAGATATTGAAAGAGAAAAAAGGGAATTGACAGAAATACCGGAAATTGAACTTCAGGAACTTGCAAAAATTTATGAAGAAAGAGGTGTAAGTAAAGAAACTGCATTGCAGGTTGCAAAAGAGCTCTCGGATCATAATGTTTTGGAAGCTCACGCAAAAGACGAATTAGGCATCAATGAAATCACTGTTGCGAAACCATTTCAGGCATCCATAGCATCTTTTTTTTCCTTTCTTGCCGGAGCAGCATTACCGATGATCCTAGCGATTTTCGCACCGGAAAAAGAAATGGTGTATTACCAATATGGATTTTCTATAGTTTTCCTAATGATATTGGGTGCTGTAGCGGCAAAAACAGGCGGTTCTAAGATTGGAGTTGCCATGTTGAGAATTTGCTTTTGGGGTACTGTAGCAATGGCTGTAACTGCGATGGTGGGACATCTGTTTGGGGTGAACTTGAGTTAATATATGATGAAAGAAATTAAAAGATAAAACATATAGGCCAGTTTCCTGAATTATATGTATTTCTATGAAACAGTCGGAAAATGTTTTATTGGTCTCAAAAATAGTTAAAAATATGCACTTTAGTACATTTCGCTTTAGCTTCTAAAAATATTTCTTTTGAATTATGGATTTTCAGAGGATAATTAATATTTGGAACCTCATAGAAATCCTTTATAATCGAAGATTAGTATTAGCGTTCAGAAAGACTTTCAGTCTATAACCAAACTATGGAATTAAAGCCCATACTTTGGTTTATTTATGCTTGTCCATAAGTAGTTGAAACTAACAAGGAAAAAAAGAGATATTACTACATAGATCGATTTAGTAATATATTGATTTTTAGGTTGAAATTAAAATTTTTAACAAAGCTCTGATTTAACATTTTATCATGAAATCAGAAGACGAATTTTGCTTTTTTCGACCTATATTCAAATGGTTTTACTACTATAAATGAATGATGGTAAATATTTTATTTCCACAAAGAAGTCCTCAAATGAATTGAGGACTAAATACTGATGCTTCACTCTTGACCACCAAATCTCTAACACTACATCTTGTGTAATTTTTCTCTCGGTCTCTATGATATAGGAATAGTCAACTTCGATTGATTTTGTGCATCCACTAAAACTTGTCTTGCATACTGTGGATTCAATTTTCTAAAGTAATATGTTTTGGTAAGCTCCAAATTAGTGATGGGTACAATTATGTATAGAGATTCAGGGTCTGTCAGGATAGAGATAGAGATATTCATTTCCGACATTAATAGCGTCATCCAGATATGGCAAAAGATTGGCAGCACCAACTGTATCATAACTTTTCATTGCCCTTTCAATCCAATATTCAAGATGAAGAAACATGGCAATATCTGCTTTATTACTTTCCGTAATTTTCATATTGTATTTTAATGCAGCAATAGAAAACAAAAGATGGACCCATGAAACTTGAAAACCACAATATGGAATTTGCTCAAAAGTGTAATGACTATGACTTCTGGTTAAGCGGCTGCCATACGAAGCTTTCCGTATTTCGAATGAAAAACTACTAATCAGATTGTTTTTGTCTTCGTATCCTTTAACTTGCGAAAGAGTTGGATTATTCAAAAATTTTGAAACAATATCGTACAGATATTCAAGATCATCACGGGTTCCCCAAATTTCGATTCCAAGTCCTTTTTTTGTAGGTATTGTATAAATCATTATTCTTTTCTTGTGTAAGCAAAAGTAAGTCAGAATTTTGTTAAAAAAAATGAATTTTTTTATGAATACAAATTCTTTTAAGATTCCACCTTTCGTACTTTTTATCGTTTCTAATCTTTAAAAAATTATCTTCTATACATTTTCACTAATTGCGAAAGTTCATAGATGCATAATAAACTACAAAATATGACTTACCTTTGTTCCGCTCTAAAAACGAAGTTATGCAAGGTAATAAAGTCCAAAGAAAGAAAATCATAAGGATGAGCTACGTAAAATTAGCCGGGATTTCAATTATTGTTAGCATTTTTTGTTCCCTGATTTCTTATAGCCTAAAGCATTTGACAGGATATGTGCAGGAACATTTATTTGAAAAAACCATGACTACGGAAAATAGATTATTTATCATTTTGCCTAGTATAGGGATTACAGCCATCTATTTTTTACGTAAATATTTTTTCCAGAATAGAAAAAACAAAGGAATTAAGGAAATATACACGACTCTTGAAACGAGAAAGGATCATCTCCCTTTTTTCAAAATACCTTCCCATTATATCAATGGATTTTTAACGGTAATTTTCGGAGGTTCTACGGGAGTAGAAGTATCTACTGTTGTTGCTACAGCAACATTTGGTAATCAGGCCTACAAACATTTTCATACCGCAAGGGCATATAAGACAGAACTGATATGCGCCGGTATTATAGCTGGAGTAACAGTATTATTTGGAAGCGCCGTGGGCGGATTTTTATTCGCATTTGAAGTTATTGCCCGTAAATACAATAAAACTTTGCTGATTAGTGGAATCAGTTCTATGCTTTCTGCTTATGTTTTTGTTCATTATTTTGATTCCGACCCTTTATTTTCATTTGCAGTAAAAGAGTGGCGTTGGCAGGCAATGCCGTTTGCTGTGATTCTTGGTTTGATCGGGGGTGTTTTTGCACTGTATTTTACGAAGATTGTTATTTATGCGAAGACATTTTTCGGTGGGATCAGTAATAATTTTATTCGTGCAAATCTGGGAGCTGTCTCGGTTGGAGTATTTATCTTTTTTCTTCCTGTTTTGTACGGGGACAGTTATCACGGGCTTGGAAAAATTCTTGAAAGCAGTTCATACGACACAGTAGATCCGGGCTATTTCATTCCATTGATATTACTTGTTTTTGTAAAGCCTTTAGTGGCATCATTAACACTAGGTGCAGGAGGTGATGGAGGAGTTTTCGCTCCAAGTATCGTAACAGGCGCATTATTAGGAACTCTTTTTGCTCAGTTTTGCAACCATTATTTAGGTACGCACTTGATAGTTATTAACTTTGCATTGTTCGGAGCCGCTGCGATGCTTTCCGCAGCTATTCATGCGCCTATTACTGCGATATTCATTATTTCCAGTATTGTACCATCAGGTTATCTTTTGCTAATCCCTTTGCTGATCACTAGCATTGTTGCCAAAATCCTGGCTAAGAAACTATATCCATACAATGTATATACTTACAAAGAAGTTATAAGTAAATAAAATGGAGTGTTCATCAAAAGATATAATCCATAATAATAAAGCTACCTCTTAGAGGCAGCTTTATTGTAAGTAAAAGGTCAGAAACTACTTTTTCAGGTGAAGCGATTTATCGCTTTTTTCTGAAAAATAGATAATCGAACCAATGATCGGTAAACCGAACTGCAACCAGATATAATTGTTTCTTTGTCTTTTTGAAAGATTTTTGTTTTTAAGAATATCTCTGATTGTAACAACGTTTAATACCGCAAATACTGCAAATGCAATAATTAAATAAGTTGGATCTTCAAAAAGCATCATATATATATATTTTAAGATATTGACGAAATGATTGCACACGATACGGTTACTGACGCACCGCATGATCCCCACCAAGGTAACCCCATTGCTTCATACGAATGACAGATTGCTGTAGATGTAGAATTTTGCTTGATGGCTCTTACAATACAGCTATAGCATTCTCCAAAGGAAATATTTCCATTGCCATTGCTGTCACATAAATGTCTTGAAGTTAAATTAGCACTTTTAGCTGGATTTGCAAGGTATGCATATTTTTCTCTCAGCTCATCAGAAAGCCCATGTCCTTCAACATTAGTATAATACCCCTTATCAATATCCATTTTGGTATGCATAAAGTTGTCATAATTCAGATCATACAGTTTGATACTGCCGGTTTGCCTATTCATATCATAGGATGATAAATCAGCATAATTCAACGCATATTTATCTTTGTTCGGAAGGAACGGTGTGTCTTTAAGATTAAGAATTTCCAACTTGCCTTCCAATTTACCATTTCGCAAAAGAGAAACCACAAAAAAATCATACGTCTTGCCATCGACTTCATATTGCTTATAAAGTATAGTGTTAAGATCCATATCACCAAGACCATTAATATAGTCTTTGTGGTTTTGATAGGTTTGTGAACTTAAAAAATTATCGAAAGCCGGGTCTTTGGAATTAACATAAGAGAAGCCGTCCGTTTCTTCAGATGTTCTGGCTACAGTTTTAGAATTTTCATTAGAGATTTTTACTGCATCATCCCCGTTCATACTGTTGAAACTATCGTTGTTACAAGAATAAATGACAGCAGCAAATAAAAATGCAAAAAAAGTGAATAAGCTTATTTTTTTCATAATCGTTGATCTTAGTTTAATAATGACAATAATTAAAATTTTACTTAATGTTAAAAGATTAAATTTCTCAATTGAAAATCAAAAATTATATGAGCTAGCTTTATTATAAAAAGCCAGCCTTCAAAAAACTTAACTGATTATTGAACCTCTATAAGTTTAGGAGGTTGTTTTCTGGCTTCTTCTTTCTTTGGAATACTGAGCTTTAGAACACCGTTTTCGTATTTAGCTTCGATATGTTCATCATCGACTACATCTTTGGGAAGTTCAAAACTTCGGCTAAAAGATTGATAACTAAACTCTCTACGGGTATAATTGCTGTTGTTTTCTTCTTTCCGATCTTTTTTTGAAGAAGAAATAGTAAGAAGATTACCTTCCAGGCTAATTTGGAAATCTTGTTTTTCCATACCTGGTGCGGCTACTTCCACGGTAAAATTTTCTGGATTCTCCATAATGTTCACTGACGGAAGAGTCGTCCTTGTGGAAGAAAAATTATTATTGCCCCAATTAAATAGTTCGCGACTGAAAAAGTCATCGAACAGTGTACGTGGATTTGCAGGGAGCAAACTGCCATTGTTTCTTTTTTCGATTGACATAACAAACGTTTTTTGGTTAAACAATAAACTTTAATGAACACAACAATCATTTTTCAAACGATATACCAAATCTTATTAATGAAAAAATGTCATAAACTATAGAAAAGTTGTCAAATTATTAGAATAAAAACTGACATTTTTAGAACGGATTTGCAATCTTTTTCAAGATAACACGACAACGCACGAAATAGTTTTTTAGGTAGCTCCTTACTCAAGAGTAGGCTTCCGACTGAGAAGCGTATTTAGCTATGTTGCATAAGCCAATTAAGAAGTTTTGAGTTTCAAAAAAAAAATAGTTTTCGTACACAAAAATATTTTTAATACTATTATAAAATATTTTACTACCTTAGTTATAACTAAAACCTATTGCTATGAAAACTAGACAATTACTTATTCGCTGTGGAATTATTATTACACTCTGTGCATTTTTTTTAATACTATTTAATTGTAAGAAAGGCGAAGCAACTGTTGCAACTTCGGAAAGTAGTGCAACCGACACGGTCTTTACCCAGGTAGATAGTACCGCTTCAGCAGCTGTTGATTATGCTAAAGGAGAAGCCGGTAGCAATTCGGTTGATATTAAAACAACAAAGCCTTCTGACCACAATTCGTACACTACTGAGCAATTGGATAATTTTAATTTGAGTGCTTTTGTAAAAGATATGGAAGCTAAGAAACCGGGGGATGTGATCTACCAGAATAGTAACGAGTCCCAATCTCCAAAGTACACTCTTTTAAAATTATCTGATGATATTAACATAACAAGAAATGACTTAACGAGCCTCAAAACCATTATTAAAATTTTCGACGGTAATAAGAATGCTGGAATGAAGATCCCTGGCTTTGGAAATTTAACATTAGGTAAAAAAGAAACAAACCTAAATGTTTACTACTTGGAGACAAAAAAAGTCAATTACAATAACAAGGATGTGCTGGTAGGTATAGGATATTCCATCCATTATTTATTTAAGAAATTAAAGAGTGGTGTTGTGGTAAACAGTGCTAACTTAAGAAATATTGCGGCAGAAGTTCAACTCAACAATAAAAAAACACAGGTAGTTTATAGTATGGAAAGCTATGGGATAGCGGGGAAAAGTTTTGCAAAATACTTTAAGCCTATAGTTGATAAGGATTACGATATTGAAGGTTTTACAATATCGCAAAATGCTCTTGATGGAATGCACAACCTTTTAACAGCTGAAAAAGATGATCCGGGAATTAAATATACACCTGAAATTTTGCCAGATCGATCATTACTTTCGAGTTATTAATTGCAATAGCTGCTTCTTACAAATATTATCTTCCGACCGAAGGGAGGAATTGCATTTTTGCATGCTGACTTGAAAATATTTTGAAAAATAGAGTCAAAGACAAAAAGGAATTGGAAAATTATTTCCAATTCCTTTACAATCCCAAATTATATTTTGGTATTCAATAATAGACGAAGATTTTTCGACTTTCTAATATTGACATACTTTTTAAACTCAGGAGTTTTGGAAAATTCCTGCAAAGCTTTAATTGTATTGATTTTTTCTTCGGCAATACAGGAGATTTTAACACAAAATGTTCCAATATCGCCAAAGCAATTGCCAATACCAAATAATAGTGAGTAGTAGGTTTCTTTGGAGATGGGACGTTGATAGTGCGATAGGTTTTGTTTACCTACTTCATCTTCATTCATAAATCTCAGATCCTCATCGAACATTTCCTGCGTGAAGAAAATGCCGTATTCAATTCCATTATACGATTCGTACGTCAGGTTATATTTTTCTTTCAGGAGATTATTAACTTCTTTTGCCATTTCAGGCTTTTTCAAATAGATAATAGCATATGTTCCCACAATTTAATATTTCATTTTTTAAGATTATAAAAATACGATTAACCTATACATCGTGAGGTTTGACGGTCAATGCTCACTTGGCAGAAGCAGCACACCACCTTCTTTCCAAATGGTAAATTCGCTAAAGAAGAAATCGGAATACTCAATATCTTGAGTAACTAAGATTTTTTTATTACCATTTGTTGCTGTAGAGTTTGAACTTAGTCTCTTCAATCCTTTGGATTTTCCAAAACCTGGAATTCCTGGTTTTTTAAAATTTTTCTTCTAAAACTGGTAAAGTATAACAATTAGGCTATCCAGGAACCAATAGCATTTTTCTTCGTCTGCGACAGCTTTTACACCGTCGGTTATCCTCATAGTTTTTAACCAGAATAGAAAGAATTTCTACTTCATAAGATTCCTTAGAATCTGCTTTTAAAATATGGTTGTCGGATTGGTCCTTGATTCCCGTTTACCAATTGGTATCGTTCCGGTTGTTTCTGCAAATGGACTTGCTACTGAGATACGCATTCCCAGAGATATTAATGAAGCACTAAATGTTGTTTTTGAAGAAAATCATGAAATTGAAATAGATGCGTAAGGTTAAACAATACTCATTACTCGTTTCATTTAAGCGACCTTGGTTTTAATGCCCGGATGATTAATGAATTTGAGAAATTAGGGGAGCGAGGAATGATAACTTATGCTAAAGCTTTTTTCTATTCTTTGAAAGAAAGAAAAACGGCTTTGTATAAAATCGATGCAAATGGCAATTGTATTTCAACACATGCCGAAATGGTTGTGATTGCTAATGCTGCAAGGTATGGTACAGGAGCAGTAATTAGCCCTTTCAGCAAAATTAATGATGGAACTTTTGAAATTGTTATTTTCAAGCCAATCCCGGCAAAAGTACTTTTGCACTTAACAATTTCTTCGTTTCTTGGAAATTTGGAAAATTCACCGTATGTTGATAATTAAAACTACTGAAGCAGTGATAAAAACTGATTCACCTCAATATTTTCAGACTGACGGACAGATTTTGGACAGAACCAGTGAAGTTAGTATAAGCATTATAAAAAAGGCTGTCACTATCATTGTTCCATAAAAAAGGTTGCTTTTTCGGGAGGGCACTGAAAAACTATCCATTAAAAAAGAGGCTGTCTCAAAAGGATAGTCTCTTTTTTGTTTTTGAGATTTTTCGTATTTTGAAGGTATGGGAAAGACTCCAGTATTTAAGCCTTACGATTCCGACCAGATGCAGTTGCTTCCACCGAGCCTGGAAGAACTGATCACAGAAAATCATCCTGCACGTATCGTTAAAAAGATTATTGACCAGATAGATATCCGTCCGATCAATCGAAAGTATAAAGGAGGGGGAGCCTCGAGCTACCATCCCCGGATGCTGCTGAAAGTTCTGGTTTATGGTTACCTGACCAACACGTATTCAAGCCGGAAGCTTGAAGAACAGGTTCGCCAAAATATCCACTTCATGTGGCTATGTGGAATGAAAACTCCGGATCACAATACGATCAACCGTTTCCGGAGCGAAAAGCTTTCCGATATCCTCAAGCAGATCTTCTCCCAGATTGTACTTTTACTGGCCGAAGAAGGGATCGTTTCGTTGAAAGAAGCGGTGTTTACGGACGGAACGAAGATCGAATCGGCTGCAAACCGATATACCTTTGTATGGGGCAAATCCATTAAAACCAGTAAGGAGCGGATTAAATCGCAGCTGGATGACCTGTGGAAATATGCCCAGGGTGTGGCAGCCGAAGAACTTAAAGATGCTTCACCTTCTTCCTTTGAGCAGGTGGATGCCGAACAGGTGCGTAAAACAATTGCAAAGATAGACCGGGCACTGGAGGATAAACAAGTAGACAAAAAGGTAAAACAAAAGCTGAATTATGCCCGCAGGAACTGGCCTGATAATCTGGAACGCTATGAAGACCAGGAAAAGAAAATGGGCTCGCGTAACAGCATGTCCAAGACCGATCCGGATGCGACCTTTATGCGGATGAAAGAAGACCACATGCTGAACGGTCAATTGAAACCTGGCTATAACCTGCAGATCTCCACCCAGCATCAATTCATCCTGAATTACTCGCTCCATTCCAATCCAACCGACACCTTAACGCTGCCGGCACACTTACAACAATATGAAGACCTGTACGGACTGACCCCCTCAGCGGTGGTTGCCGATGCCGGTTATGGTTCGGACGAGAATTACAGCCTGCTGGAAAGTAAACAGATCGCCGCTTACATAAAGTTTGGCAGCTTTGACCAAAACCAAAAAGGCAAACAGCTCCCCTTTTCAATGGAGGGGCTTCATTATAATCAGCAAGAAGATTGCCTGTACTGTCCGATGGGTCAAAAGATGAGCCTGATCGGCTTTACCAAAAGAACCACGGCCTCGGGTTTTCAGCAGGTGTCCAGTCGCTACCAGGCCCTCAACTGTCACGGTTGCCCACTGAGGGGACAATGCCACAAATCACAGGGAAACCGGATCGTGGAAGTCAATCACCGACTGAAAGCGCATAAAGAGCGGGCAGGTAAGCTTCTTAACAGCGAGCAGGGTATCCGTTATCGCAAGAAAAGAGCCGTTGATGTGGAACCTGTATTTGCCAATATCAAAAGTAATCATGGTTTTAAACGGTTCCTGCTCAAGGGGATGACAAAGGCTGAAGTCGAAATAGGATTACTGTCAATCGCTCATAACCTCAGAAAGTGGAAGGCGTAATGCCTTCTCTAACCTGTTTTCCTGCCCTCAAAAGTGGCCAAAAACAAGAAATCACCAAATCAAATCTAACTTAGCTTGATAAACCAAAGTCATTAGCTTCAAAATTGTACTAAATGAAAAACCGTCCCATAATTACTTATGAGACGGCCTCTTATCTTTTGTCTATTTGAATGCTTCTATATTTTAAGTCGCAAATACTCGATTCTCAAAGGGTTTAACACATGGTTTTCAAGCATTTTGAGACCTCTAAATTTTTAAGAAGACTTTTTCAGTGCCCTCTTTTTCGAGCAACCTTTTTTTATACAAAGCAGATAGCCATTATTTATCATCGTCAACCTCTTCAAATTCAACATCAGTAGCTTCTTCTAAATCATTTGAATTATTAGCCTGTGTTCCATTACTATTGGCCGAACTTCCGACCGAAGCAGCTTGTTGAGCCTGATATATTTCTTGTGAAGCGCTTTGCCACGTTTTGTTTAACTCATCCATTGCTGCTTCAACGGCTGGAACATCCTGTTTGCCGTACGCTTCTTTTAGACGGCCCAATGCCCCTTCAATTGCGCTTATGTTTCCGGCAGAAATTTTATCGCCATATTCTTTGAGCTGCTTCTCGGTCTGGAAAATAAGAGAGTCAGCCTGATTTAGTTTATCAACTTTTTCTCTGGCCTGCTTATCAGATTCGGCATTTGCCTCTGCCTCCTGTTTCATCCTTTTAATTTCTTCTTCGGTTAATCCGGATGAAGCTTCAATTCTGATTTTTTGTTCTTTACCGGAAGTTTTATCCTTAGCACTTACGTTTAATATTCCATTGGCATCAATATCGAATGTTACTTCAATTTGAGGAATTCCTCTGGGTGCAGGCGCTATTCCATCTAAATGGAAACGGCCAATTGTTTTGTTATCTTTTGCCATGGGCCGTTCCCCTTGCAAAACATGAACTTCTACTGACGGCTGATTATCAGCTGCTGTTGAAAATATTTCAGATTTTTTGGCCGGAATTGTAGTATTGGCTTCAATCAATTTGGTAAACACTCCTCCCATAGTTTCAATTCCAAAAGAAAGTGGGGTTACATCAAGCAACAACACATCGTTAACTTCACCAGTCAGTACACCTCCCTGAATTGCTGCGCCAAGGGCTACCACTTCATCAGGATTTACACCTTTTGATGGTTTTTTACCTAAAGAATTTCTCAACCTCTTCCTGTATTTTTGGAATTCGGGTTGACCCACCGACTAAAATCACTTCATCTATATCAGAAGTTGAGAGCCCTGCATCTTTTAGGGCAGCTTTCACGGGTTTCATAGCCCTTTTTATTAACTCGTCAGCAAGTTGTTCAAATTTTGCTCGCGTTAATTTCTTAACAAGATGCTTTGGTACACCATCAACCGGCATAATGTACGGTAAATTAATATCTGTTTCCGCAGAACTGGAAAGCTCTATCTTCGCTTTTTCAGCTGCCTCTTTTAATCGTTGAAGCGCCATTGGATCTTTTTTCAAATCCACGCCTTCATCTTTCTGAAACTCTTCAGCCAGCCAATTGATAATCACATCATCAAAATTATCTCCTCCCAAATGCACATCCCCGTTGGTTGATTTTACCTCAAATACACCATCGCCAAGTTCAAGAATGGAAATATCAAATGTACCTCCACCAAGGTCGTACACAGCAACTTTCACATCTTTGTTTTTCTTATCAAGGCCATAGGCCAGTGCAGCAGCAGTAGGCTCATTGATAATTCTTTTTACCTCAAGCCCTGCTATTTGTCCAGCTTCCTTTGTTGCCTGACGTTCAGCATCGTTAAAATAGGCCGGTACAGTAATTACTGCTTCTTTAACTTCCTGTCCCAGATAATCTTCGGCGGTTGATTTCATTTTTTGCAAAATAATAGCCGATATTTCCTGTGGGGTATATTTCTTCTTGCCAATTTTAATTCTTACGGTTTCATTATCGCCTGAAACCACTTCGTAAGAAATGTTTTTTAATTCTTCCCCCACATCGCCATATTTTTTACCCATAAAACGCTTTATTGAGCTTATGGTATTTTGGGGGTTGGTTACAGCCTGACGTTTGGCAGGGTCGCCTACTTTTCTTTCTCCATTCTCCATGAAAGCCACAATAGATGGGGGTGGTTCTTTTACCCTCACTGTTTTGAATTACTAACTAGGTTCATTACCCTCCATAACAGCTACACAGGAGTTGGTTGTTCCTAAGTCAATACCTATAATTTTTCCCATATCTTGTAATATTTTATTTGTTAATACCCAGTTTTATCACTGAATTTATAATCAACTTAAGTGATACACCAATAATGATGCCATTATGACATTTTTATTTGGTAGAAAAATGCCATATTAACGGCTTGGGGGTTGACAATATCAATTGTCCGAAAAATCCATTAGTTCATTTGTTTTAAGAATAAGTTTTTCAAAGGATTGAACATCCATATCTTGCTTTGCCTTATTATCTAAAATATCGTTTCTTATTTCAACCGAAACCATTGACATTTCATCTAACAAATCATCCAGGTCTTTTTCAGAAATCTTTTCATTTTTCGCCAGCCTAACAAACCGGATAACAAACTTATTGAACGCAACCAAAACATTTTCACCAGCAATAAAAATCATTCGTTGGCTTAAAAGCCTTAATTCTATTATATCCTCGTGGGTAATCTTTTCTTTACGCACAATATCTTCCAATTGCCTTATAAGTTCCTGGTAAATGGTCGTTTTTAAAGTTAAAAAACGAATACGTACCTCTTTGTTAAGCTCATTTTCGGTTTGTTTCCCCAGCAACGACCAGGTTGTTAGGGCAGTTATTGTGAAACCTATAATGGCTGCAAATATCTCGTATGTAAAAGGTTCTGACTTTTCACTATTTAAAACCATACGCAAAATCAAATACCCCAAAAAAGAGTATAAGAGCTATTATTATCAGTTTTTTTAAATGTGTTCATTTAATTTGGTTGTGTTTTTTTCTGCATTAATACCCTTGACGGTTTTTAGAAAGAAAGTATTATTTGGTACGTTAAAGATTCCTTCATCATCTTCTAATTCAGTAAACATCAGATTTACATTTAATGCTGTCGCTTGTACTTCAGGGTCATACAGCTTTATTTTCGAACCTATTTTGAAAGGGTTCATTATAAAAATAAATATTCCTGAAATAATATTGCTTAAAATACTCCATACAGCAAACAACCCAATTGCTACAACAGAGAGAAAACCACCAAGATATACCCAAACATTATTTGGGTTTACCCCCCAAATGATAAGCGTTAAAAAAATCAAAGCAATCCAAAAAGCTATAGCAATCGTTTTTCTTACCAGAAATAGACGATGTGGTTCATATGAATAAAGTGCAGAAAGCTTAATAAGTCGTTTTTTACTTAACGCTTTCAGAAGGAATACAACTATCACCAAAATAATGGTTAATGCCATCTTTATGAAATTTGAGTTCATGGAATTGAAAAAGTCTGGGTTTAAATGGAATCAATTTACATCAGATAATTTAGTTATGAGATAATTTAGGGAGCTTATAAATGAAATTTTGTATTATCTCTATCCAAACAGAAGTTATCATCATGGTAGCAGTTATTACAGCTAAGGTCATTTGATAACTATAATCGCCTATTACCCCCAGGGAAACAGCCGTACTAACAAGAACAAAACTAAATTCGCCAATCTGAGATAACAAAGCTCCGGCATATATACTATCATGCCATGTACTGCCCATTCCTTTAAATATCATGGCATTTATTAAACTATTAATAACCATAACTGCAAGGGTGATTAACGATATAACACCAATGTTTTGGTATGCGAAGTGTAGGTTAAGTTGCAAACCAACTGCTAAAAAGAAAAAGGCTAAAAAGAAAACACGAAAAGGGACCAGGGCATGGTCTAACCATTGGGTGGACTTATCCTGTCCGACCAATATACCTGCCAAAAGCGCCCCCAAAGCAGCCGATAACCCAAACCAATGACTTACCTGTGCCATGCCAAAACACAAAACAAAACCCAAAAATACTTGCAAGTCGTGGTCTCGTATCAAATCATGCCTGAATGGAATTTTTATTAGTTTTTTGCGAATGGCGACATACATAAAAATCAATATGGCCAGACCGCCAAATACTGTTCTTGCTAACTCAATGGTCTCCAATTTACCTTTGGCCATAAAGTTTAAGGTAAGCATCATTGGTACGATGAGTATATCTTGCATGATTAATACTCCGGATGTTAACAGCCCTATTTTACTTTTAATTTGCCCAGTGTTTGATAAATATTGAAAAATAATGGCAGAACTACTTAAACTGATGACAAAACTCAAAAGTATAATTACCTGCCAGGACCAATTTAGAATTTGACCTGTTATAACCATGAAAGCAAAACTGAGTAGCAATTGCGATAATGTACCCAGTAACGGTTTTTTAAAACTTTTAGAAAAGTCGGGCAGGTTAATTTCTGCTCCGATAAAAAACATGAGTAATATTACACCAAGTTCTCCAATTTCGTTAATCGTTGATGAATTTGAAATAACCCCGAACACCTCAGGCCCCAGAATGATTCCCGCTATGATATAGGCAATAAAATAAGGTTGTTTCGCCCTTTTTAATAAAAGTGCTAAAAATAATATCGTAAGCGATACTATAAACAGTCCGTTTAACAATCCATGATTCATTTCAATTAAAAGTTAAAGTTACCAAAGTTTTGTTTTTGCACCATTTTCTGATGTTTTTTTAATTTAAAACCCAAAAAGAAATAAGTCATTGCCGATAGAAACGCATTAATTCCCAGCAACCAACCCGAAGCCAACAATACATCTTCAGGTTGGGTTATAAACATCCAGAGGATGATAGCTCCCAATATAACTGAGAATAATCCGCTAAATATCATCCACAATTCTCCTTTGATTTCTTTGCGAAGCCGAAGGGCTGTTATTATTTCTGATATGCCAACGAATATTGACCAAAAACTAATGCTGGCCCATAAAAAGCTGGCAATTACAACAGTGGCAATAAGTGGAGAAACAATAACAGCAATACCTGCCAGTATACTAATAATAGCGCTAAAAATAAGCCATCCCCACCGCTTTCCCTTCCTGATTTTCCGAACCGATGCAATAATGCCAAAAATACCATCAGCTAAGGCAAATGCACCAAAAACAATTGCCAGGGCAAGTATGGCTGTAACCGGCATAATAAAAGCCAACACAGAGAATATTAGCGCAAGGAAGCCTTTAATGATGAAAGCCCACCAGTTTGAGGAAATACTTTTTATTCCCTTTTGTTCGTCTTGAACTTCATTACTAATTGTTGTCATTTTTATTGTTTTTTAGTTTAAAAGTTTGAAACTATTTATTCCCTCGAATATATTTTTAATTAGACATCTGCTTTTTAAACACTTATAATCGTCAAAATTGACTTTAGCACTTCTATTTCCGTGGAATCCTCTTTTTTGTTGCCTTTGGCGAGCTCGCAAGCTCAGTTCATGTCCTTGTTGTGGACGGCAGTGCATAAGGGTTTCATTAAGAAATAAATCAGACCATTTTTTTTAACAACTCCCATTGAAAACGGCCAACTAAAGGATTGTCTGGGTTGCCATTAATCATGGTTAGGAAATACGCCGTTTTAGACATTTGCCAGTCAATCTTTAAGGTATGCGAATCGCTGTTAGAAACGTACCTTTTGCTGAAGTGCTGCTCAAGCGGAAACCCTAAATTCTTGCAAATAGCCATTGCTCGTTTAATAGCCATCCCCAACTCCTTATCTGATTCGAAAAAATGTTCCATGGATGCAGCATTGAAGTGCTTTTCCAATTGTTCTATGGCTTCAATAAAAGCCCCAATATGCAATGGCACATTTTGGTTGTACGGAACTATTGTTTCTATCTTTTTCATACATTTTTATTTTTTAGTTTTGATACAATGCTGAATGAGATATCATCAATGATATTTTCGACAGCTTCAATTTGCATACGCATCGACTTTGCAATCTCATTAGCAGTCATTTCATGTAGCCAGAACAGTTCAAAAGCCCGTTTAGCATTTTCATCAACATTAGCCAAAACCTCGTTTACAACGGGTTCTATTTCAATATCGGCAGGGAGTTCAATTAGCGCATCGTTGTTGAGAATCTCATTGCCTAATTTTGTGTTCTCGTAAGAAATATCATCCAAATCTTCCTGCATGATAAGTTCTCCGTCTGAATCAGCGGTAAATTTTTCTTCCATGCTTAAAAGTTCTTCTTCAGCCAGCTTATCGAACGAAATATGTGCGTTTTTTGTGTAATGCTTTTCCATAAAACTTTCCAAAGTTTCGCGGGCAATTTGAAAACTCCATGGGGAGAACTCTTTGTCATTTTTAGGTCGTTCTTCAAATCTTTCATAAAGAGCAAGGTATATCTCATCCACCAAATCATCAATTGTAAACCCGCTGGGAACTTTTGTTTTGCTATACGAAAGATACCTGGCTACAAACCCGCGGATAGCAGGCAAAAGTTGTTTTATAAGGAAGTTAAAGTGTTCTTTATCCTCTTCGTTTCTTAGCTTATTAAGTTGGGATAAATGCTTGCTTGCTACGTTAAGTCTTACTTTTTTTTGTGAAGCTATAAATTGCCTTAAAAACCTGGATTTAAGCCGGGTCATTATCTGTTCAGCTAAGATCGCCGGTTCAGTGCCTTCAGCTTCTGCAAAAACCTGGTTAGCTCCTTGTTTTAAATAAAAAGTTGCTTTTATCCCCTTATTGGTTTCTGTTAAATAAGCATCCAGTTTATTGGAATTAAGAAGAACATCCATGCGGTCAAAAAATTTATTATGATTTTTTATGACCTCTCCAAACTGACTTGCCAAGTTGCTATCTGTCAATAAATGTTTGTTATGAATTGTTATTTTCATCTTATTTCATTTTAAGGTTCATCAAAATATTTGCCTGCATTACTAAAAATGGTTAAATCAGATTATATTAAGCTTCAAAACTTAGTTTTTCGTTTTCATTTTCGGGCTCCCGGAATACAATTTTATTATCAATAGCATCAATCACAATATGTGAATCGGGGTTTACCGTGTCCTCGAGCATGGCAACCGATAGTTCATCCAGGATTTTGCGCTGTATCAGCCTTTTTAGAGGCCGGGCCCCAAATTGTGCATCAAAACCTTCTTTTTGCAGGTAGTCTAAGCAGTTATCTGTTACATAAAAAGTTATATTTTGCTTTGATAATACCTGTTGCAGGTGTGCCAATTGAATTCTTATAATTCCTTCCAAATCGTTTTTTGACAGCGGACGGAACATAATAACTTCATCAATACGGTTTAAAAACTCCGGTCTGATACTTGTTTTAAGCAATTCAAATAATTGCTTCCTTGTTCTATCAATAATATCTTCGGTGTTTTTTTCTGTAATTTCGGAAAAGTTATCCCTAATAATATCAGAACCTAAATTGGAAGTCATGATAATAATTGTATTTTTAAAATTGGCAATACGCCCTTTATTATCAGTTAGTCTTCCATCTTCCAATACCTGTAACAATATATTGAATGTATCAGGATGTGCTTTTTCTATTTCATCAAGTAAAACCACAGAGTAGGGTTTTCGTCTTACCGCTTCTGTTAATTGTCCGCCTTCGTCGTAACCAACGTAGCCCGGAGGCGCTCCAACCAGCCTTGAAACAGCATGTCGCTCTTGGTACTCACTCATGTCAATGCGAGTCATTAGTTTCTCATCATCGAACAAGTACTCTGCCAGGGCTTTGGCAAGTTCGGTTTTTCCAACCCCGGTTGTTCCGAGAAACAAAAACGAGCCAATGGGGCGGTTTTCATCGGACAGCCCGGTACGGCTTCTTCGTATAGCTGCCGCCACTGCATGTATTGCTTCATCCTGGCCTACGACCCGTCTATGCAGTTCTTCCTCAATATGAAGTAGTTTTTGTTTTTCGCTTTGCAGCATCTTGCTTACCGGGATGCCTGTCCATCGGGATATTACCTCGGCAATATCTTCAGCGGTTACCTCTTCTCGTACCAACCTTTTACCATCCCTTTCATATTCCTGAAGTTTTGCAACCGCCTGTTTTAATAGCTCTTCTCTTTTAGGAAGTTCTCCATACCTGATTTCTGCTACCTTACCTAAATCTCCTTCACGCTCAGCTTTTTCTGCTTTATACTTAAGGTCTTCGATAGCCTGTTTAATGTTTTGTATATTGGTAACTACCGATTTTTCATCTTCCCACAGGGCCATTAGTTGCTTGCGTTCGTCTTCAAGGTCGGCAAGTTGCATGGAAATGAGTTTTACCCTTTCTTTATCTTTTTCGCGTTTAAATGCTTCCCGTTCTATTTCCAGTTGTTGAATTTTGCGGTCGAGTATGTCAATTTCTTCGGGTTTAGATTTCATCTCTAATCGTAGGTGAGCAGCGGCCTCGTCAATCAGGTCAATAGCTTTGTCGGGCAAATAGCGGTCGGAAATGTACCGAATGGAAAGTTGCACTGCTGCCACAATAGCCTCATCCTTAATCCGTATTTTGTGATAATTTTCATACCGTTCCTTTATACCCCTTAAAATTGAAACAGAATCTTCTTCGGTAGGTTCGTCAATAAACACTTTCTGAAACCTTCTTTCCAATGCTTTATCTTTTTCAAAGTATTTTTGAAATTCATTGAGGGTAGTTGCACCAATAGCCCTTAATTCTCCGCGTGCTAATGCAGGCTTAAGGATGTTGGCTGCATCCATAGCACTTTCACCTCCGCCACCGGCACCTACCAAGGTATGTATTTCATCTATAAAAAGAATAATCTGCCCATCTGATTCGATAACTTCTTTTACTACCGTTTTCAACCGTTCTTCAAATTCTCCCTTATATTTTGCTCCGGCTATCAGGGCTCCCATGTCGAGCGAATATATCTCTTTGGAAAGCAGGTCTTCGGGTACATCTTCATTAACTATCCGAAAAGCTATCCCTTCAGCTATAGCTGTTTTACCAACTCCCGGTTCACCTACCAAAATGGGGTTGTTTTTACTTCTACGGGCAAGAATTTGCAGCACCCTTCGTATTTCATCATCCCTGCCAATAACAGGGTCGAGTTTACCGCTCTGTGCGCGTTCGTTCAGGTTTATGGCGTATCTTGATAATGAATTGTAAGTGTCTTCAGCACTATGACTGGTTACACGCCCTCCTTTTCGTAACTCTTTTATGGCAGAAGTTAAATCTTTTTCGTTCAGCCCACTGTCTTTCAATAAACTGGCAACCGGGTCGTTTACTTTCATCAGTCCTATAATGATATGTTCCAACGAGACATAATCATCTTTCATACTTTTTGCAGCACTTTGGGCTTTTGTTAATGCCTCGTTGACCGTGTGGCTAAGGTACTGTTGCCCTCCGCTTACTTTAGCATACCCGGTTACAATACCGTCAAGAGCTGCAGTTACATGCTGATGATTTATTGAAAGCTTTTTAAAAATAAAGGGGATTACATTTTCATCTACCTCCATAATACCTTTAAGCATGTGTCCACATTCTATAGCCTGATGCTCATTTTCCATTGCAAGTTGCTGTGCCCGTTGAATGGCTTCCTGTGATTTTATAGTAAACTTGTCTAGTTGCATATATTTTAGGTTTTTATAAATTTTGATTTATTAAATTAATTAATTGCGGTTTAGAGGCCACGCCGGATTGCCTCCAGATAATTTGCCCGTTTTTAAATAAAATTAACGTTGGCACGCCTTGCACACGATATTGTTGTGCTATTGCCGTATTCTTATCAACATCAATCTTTATAATCCGTGCTTTGCCTTTGATTTCAGCAGACACTTCTTTAAGAATAGGAGCCTGCATCTTGCAAGGGCCACACCAGTCGGCATAAAAGTCCACTAAAACCTGTTGTTCACTTTTAATAATTTCGTTAAAAATCCCTTTCATATCTCATTGTTTTAAGTTTTTACCAAGTATCTGTTTTATTTCTTCATGGTTTATAACCTCCTGCTCCAACAAAATATTCGCCATTTTATCCAATAAGTCATGCTTTTCGGAAAGAAGCTTTTTTGCATCTTCATAACATTGATTTATTATTTGACTTACTTCCATATCAATCTGCATCTCCACATGTTCCGACCTTCGTTCCAACCCTGATGCCTGTCCCAGGAAGCCGGGGTTTGATTTATTAACCAATGAAATGTTCGGTAACTTTTCGCTCATGCCGTAAACAACAATCATGTTCCTGGCCAGTTGTGCTATCCGCTCACGGTCATTGGATGCGCCAGTTGAAACTTCTTTAAAAATCAATTCCTCTGCGACCCGGCCTCCAAGTAAGCCCTTTATTTTACCAAGCAACTCTGATTTTGACATCAGATAGCGGTCTTCAAGCGGTATCTGTAAAGTATATCCGAGTGCACCTATTCCCCTGGGCACAATACTAACTTTCTCGATTTATTTTCTGAACACTGTCTCTCAATTTCATAACCAGTTCTTTTTGTTCCGAGGTCAATTTATCCGGCAGCTTCACCTGAATTTTAACATATAAGTCACCATACGAAGATTTACCATATACAGGCATACCCTTTCCTTTAAGCCTGAACTGTTTGCCGTTTTGAGTACCTTCAGGAATTTTCATGTTTATTCTGCCTGACAGGGTTTGGATTTCCATTTTGCCACCAAGTAGTGCTGTAAACATATCCACAGGCATGTTCATATGCAAGTCGTTTCCTTTGCGCTCATAAACCGGGTGAGGGGACACGTTGATGGTGATGTACAGGTTGCCTGCCTTTCCTCCCCGGCCTTTCTCTCCTTTTCCTTTTGCGCGGAGTTTTAATCCGGAGTAAGCTCCAGGTTTTATTTTCAGCTTAATCTTTTCACCCCCCAGGTCAATAATGCGTTCGGTACCTGTGTAGGCTTCCTGTAAAGAAATAGTTATTTCTCCTTCCAGGTCGTTACCGGGTATATCTGCACCGAACCCGGAAAACCCGCCGGTTCCAGAGAATCCTTTCCCCTGTCTGGTTCCTCTTCCAAAGAGAGACTCAAAAAAGTCGGAAAAACCACTGCTACCATCTCCAAAAAACTCAGAAGGGTCGCCTTCAAACTCATAATAATATTGCCCCCCGGGTGCACCCTGTGAATATCTTTCTCTTCCACCAGCGGTTGATGGGTCATAGCCAGCATCCCGGTATTGCTTCCAATTGGAGCCCAGTTGGTCGTATAGTTTTCTTTTTTCCGGGTCACTCAATACTTCATTAGCCTCACCAATTTCCTTAAATTTTTCTTCTGCCTCCTTGTTCCCGGGATTTTTGTCCGGATGGTATTTTACCGCCAGTTTGCGATATGCCTTCTTTATTTCATCCTGAGAGGCTTTCTTGTCAACACCCAGTATTTTATAGTAATCTTTGTATTCCATATTCTTAAATAGTTATTATTCATCACTATGTCCAAGCAAAGCAAACAAATAATAGAGTAAAGTAGCAAGCGAATACAAAGCAGCAATTACATAAGTTGAAGCTGCCAAACGCAATGCTTTTTCAGCCTTTGAGTGTGAATAATAATCGGTTATTCCGGTACGTTGAATCCATGCTAATGCCCTGCTGCTTGCATCAAATTCAACTGGTAGTGTAATAAATGCAAAAAGTGTAAAAACTCCATAACATGCAACAATTATTAAAAGTGCCGTTTGCATGGAGAATGAACTTCCGAGTAAAAACGAGCCGAAAAACATTCCAATAAAAATCATATTTAAAATAGTTGCGCTGATATTTTGTAAAGGCACAAGCGCTGAAGGCAGGCCTGACCAAGCATACGCATTAGCATGTTGCACAGCATGGCCTGCTTCGTGAGCGGCAACGGCAGCTGCCGCTACATTTGTACCATAATAAACATCTTGGCTAAGATTTACAGTTTTGGTTTGCGGATTGTACTGGTCGGTTAAAGTTCCTTGAACCGACGTAATATTAACATCATAACAACCAGGGTCGTAGAGCATTTTTCGGGCAACTTTGGCTACGCTCATGCCGTTGGCAGTAGGAATTGCTGAATATTCCCTGAATTTGGATTTTAGTCTGCTTCCCGCAATCAAAATTAAAATAAAAAATATCCCGAATATCAACCAAAGCATCATAATATTAAAGATTTTAAGATTAAACAACTACTTTTTTCTACACAATCTGCAATTATGAAAATGTAACATTACTATAAGCTTCTTTTCACTATATTTTAATACAATTTTGTACCTTTCAGATGGTTCTTTTTTCCTGATGTAATGAAACGGACTCGGCAATTTCGTCTTTTAAGGGGCAGCCGAATATTAAACCCAAAATACTATATTTGTCAATATCATCCATTTTCTCAAGAATTACAGTTATTTGATGTTTATAATCTGTAACCCTATTTACTCAGGAATACCGATTTATAGTGAAATAATGTTATTCATTCTTTCCTTTCTCAGGAAATTGTTCCATGGTAAACTTGTTTTCGATAGAGTCCATTTCCCAAAATAGTCTTTCCATTTGTTGCATATTATTCATAAAACGTTCGTGAAAAAAGTCGTTTTTGTAAAAATCATACTTCAACAAGCTGTCTTCGAAAAACAAAACATTGAAATATGGCATTGTTGAGAAAGAATAATTGTCTTCAAACATATTCCGGAAATTATTAAAAATACTGTCGGCAGCAATTTCATCTCCTTCAATATTTGAATAGTAATAGGTATAAGTAGAATCATAACCGATTAAATTTCCATTCTCATCGTACTCTTTATTTACCTTAATATCTTCTTTAGGTTGGTTACCCAATATTAAAGTAATATCAGACACATTATTATTCTTTTCCTTTTTTTATTTCCTGTCCATTGCATGACGAAAAGGTTATTGAAAAAGCAATGAACAAGGCTATGTAATTTGCTTTCATGTTTGCACTGTTTTGGAATTATTAATCAACATTTTTAAACTTTCGAAATATTATTCCGGCTTTTATTGCCTAAAGGGGTGTATGTTATTTAATATTTTACAGCCCCGGTTAATTTAATCTAAAAGTTAAGAATAAAAATTGTTATGAAGCTATTCTTTTCTTAAAATCAGCAAGTTTTGTTTTAAATTTCTCAAACAATGCCTGAGAATCACCATCATTTTTCACTGATTTTTTCAATTCTTTAATGGTTTTGTTTAGTTCTTCATATTCACGGTCGCGGTCGCCATAACCAAGCTCTTCGGCCATAATTAACTGGTATTCTGCATTGTCAAGAAGTTCGAGTACCTCTTTCTTTTTGTCTTCATTGGAAGCATCATCGGTTTTGGCCTGTGCGATAAGGGCCTGTGCCCTCAGTATAGGCAAAGGAATGCGTTCTTCGCTTATAACTAATGTGTTAAGAGCTGTGTATAGCACTACTTTGGCTTCATCAGTTTTCCCTTTGTCAATTAAAGCCGCTGCTGATTTCATGGCTTCGGGAAAAGTTGCTAAAGGTAATTCAACTTTAGTAACCTGCAATTCACTGGCCAGTTTTGCTAACTCATAGCGCAACACCTGGAAATAGTCCTCTTTTAAGGCCTGTCTTGCTGCTCGTTTTATATGCCTGATTGTTTCAAGGTCGGCCACCAGATCAACGGTTTTAACCGATACGTCAATAGGTACCAGTGCCAAATCGGGTTTACGGGCCAGTAAAATATTTAACTTGCCGGTTGATTTTTCAAGCGCTGCCAGAGCTCCTTTGGTATCCTTTGCTTCGAGGGCATCAAGCGCCACGTAAACTTGTCCGAGAGCTTCTGAGGCTTCTGCCACTATTTGGTCATTCAATGATTCAACAGCATCAATTGCCTGCTCCTGAACCTTACCTGCAAGTGAATCGGCATTCATACCCAATTCAACCGGTTTTTCCATTCGGATTTCTTCCGTTTGCGCGACACTATCTTCTTCGCTTTTGTTTTGGCTTTTATCTCCGCAACTTGTTAGTAAAACAATTGCCAGAAAAGTATAAAGAATTTTATTTAATATTTTCATGATCATTTAATTCTGTGGTTACTATTTAATTTCTATTGCCTTTTTGTTTTCTTCTTTACCCTTTATTTTACCAACTTTTATTTTCAATACTCCGTTTTTCATAGAAGCATCTATATGTTCAGGGTCTGCATTCTCGGGTAATTGAAACATTCGTTGGAACGAGGCATAACCATATTCACGGCGCATCCAGTTGCCTTCGTTTTCTTCTTTTTCGTATTGTTTTTCAGAAGAAACAACTAAGCAATTGTCCTTAACTTCAAGTTTAATGTCTTTTTTATCCATTCCCGGCACGGCTAAAGAAACCTCAAAGGTGTTGCCTTTATCGTTTATGTTCACTGCGGGTACGCTGGCGATTTCTTCCGAACCCGAAGCCTGGTCGTCAATTTTTTTACCAAAAAATTTCTCAACAACATTTGGAAATTTTGGTTTAATGTTTTTTGTCCATTTAATTAAGTCCATATCAGCCTATTTTTTTTTAAAGTTTTACAATTAAATTCAATAACAGGTCATCGCAAAAATTGCAATGACCTGTTATAATAAATTATGAAATTTCAATGCTTTTTGGCGGTTTAGGCTTAGCTTCTTCCTTTTTTGGAATAGTAACGGTTAAAATACCATCGTTGTAAGAAGCGCTGATTTTATCAGCATCGGCGCTATCGGGCAGGGTAAAGGAACGGGTGAAAGCCTGGTAGGCAAATTCTCTCCTGGCGTATTTTTCACCTTCGCCCTCTTTTTGTTCTTCCTGCTTTTGCGAAGAAATTGTAAGCAGGCTGTTATCAACATTAATTTTAAAATCGTCTTTTTTCATACCCGGTGCAGCCATTTCAACTATAAACCCATTTTCGTCTTCCTTAATGTTTACTTTAGGAAGTGTGGTGTTGGTAGCCGAATAGTTTTGGTTTCTCCAATCGGCCAATTCGGTGCCAAAGAAATCATCAAAAAGATTTCCGAATAGTGGATAATTTGTTTTTACTAGTGCCATAATTTTTAAGTTTAAAGGTTAAAAACGAATTATTTAAAATAATTATAGCTAAAGTTATGTATTTTAGAAATGCTTTTCCTTGATTCAAATCAAGACACTGAAAAAATTTGTTCAATCGTTCATATTTGATATTTTAAATAATTTGTCTTTTCTTAAAAGTTCAATCATTCCGTTTATAGATTTAATAAGTCCGGATTCCTGAAACCTGGTTAAATACCTGCTAAGCGTTTCAGGGCTAATGTTTATTATTTTAGCCAAATCTTTTTTAGGTAAACGAATCAGGCTGTCATCATGCACAGGGCTATTTTCAGATGCCTGTTCGAGATCTAATAATAAAGTAGCCAACCGTGAATCAATTTTCTTTGAATGCAGGTTCACAATTTGTTTTTCACTGCTCCTTATCTCATTACACAACATTTGAATAATTGACCTGGTAAAATCATAGTTCTCATGTATAAGTGTGAGGAATACATTTCGGGGAAAAAAGTATAGCTCGCAATTTTCTAATGCCTGGGCATTGTCAGGGTATGGTGTATCTTTTAATAAAGATACATAACCAATAAATTCGTTATGCCCAAGCATCCGCAATATAACCTCATCACCTTCATTGCCACCCCTAAATATTTTAACCCACCCATATTTCATAAAATACACACCTTTAGGCTTATTACCTTTTCTGTATATAAATTCTCCTTTTTTAAAAGTCCTTATCTCAAAGGGGCTATTTATTTCATTGCTGAAATGGTTGCAAAGCTCTGCAAAAAGTTTGTTCGATATGTTTCTTTTTTCACTCATTTTTGTTTCCTTGTTTACAACACTTTCATTGAACAGACTATTACAGAGGCGAAATTTAAAGAAAGCATTAAAATTGATAGATGCAATTTACGTATTATTATTGGCAATAATTTAAGTGTTTTCCCGCAGTAATTCTTCCAATAATAAATCAAGGTTTACCGATGCAAAAGACGATGCATAGTCACTCATGGCATAGGGGATGGTGAGTTCATTGTTGTGGACGATTGCCCCGCATGTGTAAACTACATTTGGGACATAACCGGAACGTTCATTTTCGTCGGGTAATAAAGTGGTTCTTTAAATCTTCCTATAACTTTTGTAGGATCTTTCAAATTGGAATTGCAACTTAAAATAGGAGACTTTTTTATGCTGCCAATCTTTCTTTATCCAGCAGCATCTCTTCGATCTGCTTGGGGGTTTTACACCCCAGTGCAGAATGTGTTCTTTTGGTATTATAAAATCCCTCAATATATCCAAAAACCTCTAATTTAGCCGCCTGCTGATCCATGAATTTCCTCTGATAAACCATTTCCGCCTTTAACGTCTTGAAAAAGCTCTCAGCCACTGCATTGTCCCAACAATTCGCCTTCCTGCTAATGCTTTGAAGTATCTTGTTTTCTACAATTACCTCGCTGAATTCATCGCAGGCATATTTGGATCCCTCTATCCGAATGGAAAATAAGCCCACCTTTGACACCCCGGTTNACAACTACCCATCTTGATGGCTTCTACAGAAGTGTTTTTAGCAGTCATATCGGTACTCAAAGACCATCCGATGACTTTTCTGTCCTCAAGATCGATGACTGTTGTTAGATAGAGCCAACCTTTGCCAGTATGGATGTAAGTGATGTCTCCAACCCATTTTTGCGAGAGGGAATCCGCTGAAAAATCTCTTTGGAGGAGATTTTCAGCTATCCCATAACTATGGCTATACCAATACGGTAGCCCGTGAAGTTGCCAGCTCTGGTGTTACGGTTAATGCGATCTGTCCTGGAATCGTAGGGACAGGTATGTGGAGAGGTGAAGACGGAAGGGCAAACAGAACCAAACTGGAAGGCGAAACTGAAGAGCAATCTTGGGAAAGAAACAAAAAGTTTTACATACCTCAAGGCGTAGAGCAAACACCTGAAGACATTGCCGATGGTGTACTATATCTTGCAGGTGCCAAACATTTAACAGGACAGGCACTTGCTGTTGACGGTGGTACAACCTTATAGATTTCAATAACTTAAACAGGCAATAGGAATATTCAACGATATCCCTATTGTTTTTGGTCATCAAAAAATGAGAATAGCCATAATAAGTGAATTATTATGCATAATTTAATAAAAATTACAGTTAATTATACATTTTTAGCAGTTACCTGAGCAATCTATTGTCCAATCATCCGCATCATTTTCATGTACTGCAATTTTACTGATGATCTCGTCTGCTTCGGTGTCCGTGTAGGTCCCGTAACCATTCACAAATACACCTTTAGCCCCATCACTCTTATTGTGCATAGCGTAAAGGATGGCTTCATCATCCGGATCGTTCTGCCCGGTAAAACGGTAGATCTTATCAATGACCAGATCATTGATGTTGATGCAATGTTTGTCCGGCGTATAGGATGCGGAAACCTCCAATAGGTTGAAGTCTTCGGTATAGCCCCACTGTCTGAGGATCTCCATAACTTCCGATAAAGTTTTCTCTGTTGTGATCATATCTGTTCGTTTTAAATTATTTGCGTTTTTTCAGCTATTCTTTTGACCGTTTTTAACGGCAGCAATTCTTTTACCTGTGCCAACCCCTTATCAACGATAAGTGCACAGTGTTCGCTTTCCACATCTTCCAAGGGTAGATAGATGATCCCAATTTTATTATCAGTTGCCATATTCTGCAAATTCCAGTGATATTGACCACCTCATTTCAATTTAAAGTGACCACCCAGTTTCGGTTTAAAGTGACCACCTTATTTCGGAGCAAATTGACCACCCCTTTTTCTCGTTTAAAAACTACTTTTTTTCATGCGTTTTTTTGTTGTTAAACTTGTTGATTCAAATGTAATAAAAATTAGTAATTTTTGCTGTTTCTTTTTTTTCTCATTGATTCTCCTTGAAGCTCAATTCGGTGAGATTGATGGATAAGTCGATCTAAAATAGCATCTGCAATGGTTTTTTCACCAATAATATCATACCAACCTTGAACTGGGATTTGTGAGGTTACAATGATAGAACCGTTGTTGTGACGGTCTTCTATGATTTCTAAAAGGGTAATTCGGTTCTGGCTGTCTAATGCCTGAAGCCCAAAATCATCCAAAATAAGTACATCCTGCCGCTGTATTTTGGTGAGTTCTCGTAGATAAGAACCGTCTGCTTTTGCCATTTTTAATTTTGCAAACAGCTTCGAGGAGTTGAAGTAATTTACCTTATAACCCTCTATACAAGCCTGATAGCCCAATGCTGTTCCTAGATAACTTTTGCCAACACCAGTGCTTCCTGTGATCAGGATGTTTTCGTTTTTTTCTACAAATTCGCATTCCGAGAGTCTCAATATAAGATTGCGATCCAAATTTCTGGACGCATCATAATTTAGGGTTTCAATGCTGGATTGGTAATGGAATTTGGCGTTCTTGATGCTTCTTTCAATACGCCTGTTATGCCTTTCGTCCCATTCTGCATCAATGAGTATTGATATAAATTGATCCAACGTGTAATGGTCGATTTTACCGCTTTCAATAGAGGTTTTAAAGGCGTTGTGCATGCCATGAAGCGTCATTTACTTCATTTTGGTAAGAGTGGTTTCATTCATAATTTTAATAATTGATGATTGATAATTGATAATTTTTGCTAAACTTCTAGCTTCTAACTTCTAGTTGTAATACTGCTTTCCACGAATATTGCTATGTTCGGGAAGTTCTTGCTGGCTTTGGTCTTCTGTGTCATAATCCATGTGATCTAAATTGTTTTCTAAAATTTTTTGTATGGATTTGTAACTGTAAATTTCATACTCCAAACCTCGTTTGCAAGCTTTGATGAGGCGCGCTTTTCCTACTTTTTTTTCTAAATTCAAAATCCCTAAGCAGCTTTTGTAAGCTTGTTCTGGGTGGTTTCTACTCTCGATGATATGCAGAATGTATTCTCCAACTGCTGTATCAATGCTTTTCGCCCAATCCATGAAGCGTTCTGCACTCCATTCTGCTACAAAACGGTGCGTGCTTGCCAAATGTTCCGAAGTGGTGGTATACACATAAGGCTTGTAATTGCGCTTGTGTAGTGCTATTCTGTTGTATTTGTAATAAATTTCTACCGTAGAACTGGTGTACAATAGTTTCACCTTTTTCTTGATATAGGGATATGGAACACTGTAATAGTTCTTATCACGGCTTAAATGAACGTGTCCGTTCTGCATTACCGTGGCAAAGGATTGGTATTTGATTTCAAAATAAGTAGTAGGAAGCGGTCGTAAGGTAGGCTGTTCGTCTTCCAAAAATAGTTCCCTGCGAGAATAAGGGCGAGCGGTGAGTTTTCGGTTGTTATGAGCGTCTAATAAATCCCAGATTTCTTGGTTGAGTTCTTCTAAATTGAAAAACTGCTGGTCTTTTATGTTGGCATACATTCTTCGATACAAAATCTTCACCGCTCCTTCTACCAAGGATTTATCTCGTGGTTTATATGCTCTGGCTGGCAAAATGGTGGTTTCATAATGTTCGGCTAAATCTGATAAGGTTTCATTAAGGGTAGGCTCAAAACGACTACTTTTAATGACTGCTGATTTTAAATTATCGGGAACTATTGCAGCAGGAACACCCTGAAAATAACGTATTGCACGCTCTACTGAATATACAAAGTCTTCCTTCTGTTGGCTCAACGTGGCTTCCGCATACGTGTATTGACTTCCGCCTAATAGGGCTACAAAAAATTGTACTTCTCGGGATTCTCCATTCGTTTTGTCAATGATATAAAGGGGTTTTCCTGCGTAATCTACGTACATCTTGTCCCCGCATTTGTGGTGCATATGCATCACTGGATTTACCCTGTTGCTCCATATTCGGTATTGATGACGGAACTGTGAGCTTTTAAAACCATGGGAATGCTGCGCAATGTACGATTCCCATAAATGATGAATCGTAACGCCTACTTTCTTAAGCTCTCTTTCCATTTTTGGGAAATAATCATACAGCTCTTGTAGTTTGGGGCTTACTGCATCTTCTTTGCCCCCAGAAAAAAATAATTCTAGCTCCGAATCGCTCTTTGATAAAATTTCTTCTTTCGTTTTTCCTGATGCTTCAAATAACGAGATATACTTCTTTACGGTGTTTCTAGATAGGGATAAATAGGTGCTTATAAACAACTTACTGCTCCCTTTGCTGTACAATTTAATGACTTTTCTTATTTTACTCATGTCTGTTAGGGTGTTTGCCATAATCCGATTTTTTTATCGAATTTAAGCTTCTAACGCCATGAAAAAATTGGTAGTTTTTGTTGCTGGTTTCTTCCTCAAATTGAAGTGGTCAATTTGCTCCGAAATAAGGTGGTCAGTTTAAACCGAAACTGATGGTCAATTTACTCCGAAATAACATGGTCAATTTGACCGTTTTTTCCAACATTCTATTAAAATAAATTATTCAAACACAACTCAATTGCGAAATGAGGAAAATGCGCAAACCCAGATAAAGAGAAAAAGATAAAATATTTATTCGTATAACTATTTATTTGTTTTATTAATGAAATCCTCAATTTCTTTATTTCGATTTTCAAATGCTGAGTTGATGGATTTGTGAAACTGAGCCATCTTTTGAGATACCAATAAAGTGACAGAGTGAGTATTGTCTTTATTTAATGCAAAAGGTTTTATTGTAATAGTGGTACTTTTAAGAACATTATCAATCTCCCCACCCCAATCAAAATCGTAATGAATACAGGCGATGGCAAATCCGAATTTTACCTGATACAACAAAATAGCAATACCGCAACTAACTTCATAAACTGTTTTTGCTTTGAGAGATATCCCTGTACAATAAATGTGGTCAGAACTAGCATAAATTTTATAATTATACTCGGGTTTTGAACTATCATGTAAATAACTGAGCATTTGGCTTAACCCTCCCATCCAGGCGGGTTGAGTTGGCTTTTCAACCAGTTCAACCTCAAAAATATCATTAATAGCTTCCAGTTTTTCTTTCCTTGCTTTTTGAATAAGCCTTTTAGAAATTTCTTGTTGGTGCTCATATGCCATTTCTAAAAACAGATTATCTATATGAATGTCAAACCGTGATAAGTCTTCATTCTCGATATAATTTTGGAGTATCTGATCTATCACTTTCACGTATTTTTCTTGTTCTTTTTCCCTGTGAGGGAAGAATAAACTTTCCTCAAATGATAAATTGTATGTACTATTATCAGCTAGTTTATTGTTTTCTTTTTCCGTCTCTTTCATTATCTTTTTAGGTTTGTTTTTTTTGGAACTTATAACTGATTCATTATATGCAAACGCTTTGTATCCAGAGCCTCTAAATTCACTTACAGGAACTTGCAGAAAATTGCTTTTCTTCGCTACTTTTTTCTTAAGATAGTTATCAATAGCTTGTATAGTCAAGAAGCCATCTTCATCGTACAAACTATCTTTTTTAATTGCCTCCAAAAAGAAATAAGTGAAATAGCTGTTTTTTATATCCTCATTTTGAACAGCTTTTTTTTTACTCTCAGTAGCAAACATAAAACACAGCTCGGAGGAGTTATAATCTAACCGCCTTATTTCTTTTTCCGGATTATTGGTTTTAAAATACACTTTGCCTCCAGAGTAACAAGCATCGATTAAAAGATACTGATTTTTAGGACTTATCTTATAAAAATACCTTATCAGTATATCTTCTATTGTTAGTTCAGTATCATCTTCAAAAATTATTTTTGATTTTTCCTCTTTTTTGTCATAATCTCCGTGACCTGAAAAGTAGAAAAATAATAGATCTCTCTTAATTTTAAAATCTTTTTCGATAAAAGCAAAAGCTTCATCGATCTGCTCCTTAACAGGTTTGTAACTATCTGTTATTTTAAAAATGTTCTTTTTACTGAAACGACAATGAGATATAAGAGCATTCTCCATGTCTTCAACATCTTTAATACAGTACGGTAGCACATCATCTTCGTAATTATTCATACCAATGAGTATGGCAAACTTGTTTTCGGACATTAGTGACTTTTTGATTATTTATAAAAATTCTAAAAACTACAAATAAAAATAATATTTTTTTTAAAATCCATTGAGTTTGATAGAAAAGTTTGCTCAAAAATAACTATAGCCTAAAAGGTTTAAAACAAAGAAAAAAAAATAGTATTACATAAAAAAAAGCGACAAGATGAACTTTGTCGCTTCAAGTTTGTTGTTTAGCTCCTTATTTAAAAAGTTTTTGCCTAACTTAACTTACTAACTGTTTTTTATTGTCTAAAACATTTTTTAAAACTGACATGTCTTCACTCACTTTCTTATCCAAAATTTTTGCGTAATGTTGAGTGGTCTTTATATTCTTATGCCCTAACATTTTACTAACACTTTCGATAGGCACACCATTAGCCAAAGTAATGGTGGTCGCAAAAGTATGACGAGCAATGTGGTATGTTAATTCCTTATCAATGTCACATAGGTCTGCAATTTCTTTTAGGTAAGCGTTCATTTTTCTGATTACTGAGTACAGGAAGCAGTTTTCCGCTATTTAAACACGCTGGATGATTTTTATACAATTCAACTATTTTCTCAGCTTCCGGAAGTAAAGGAATGTTTGAAGTCGTTTTTGTTTTCTGGCGTTTTGTGAAAATCCACTTATTCCCGTCTAAGCCAACTCTAATATTTTTGATGTGTCAACTTTTGCGTATCAATATAAGCCAAACCCGTAAAGCAACTAAATAAAAAGATGTACCTGACTTGCGAAAGACGTTCATTCTTCAAATATTTCTTAAATAACTTACTTATTTCGTCCTCATTAAGGAATGCTCTTGTGACTTCAGTAAAAGTTGAGTTATAGTGGATAAAGGGATCCTTTTCTATCCAGCCACTAGCTAAAGAAATTCTTATGATTTTTCCAAAATTTTTAACATATTTGACTGCCGAATTGTTGTTACATTTCTTTTCTGTTCTGAGAAACATTTCAAAATCGTTTAGAAATGTATAATCTACTTTTTTAATATCAATATCGGAAAGGTTATACTTCCACAAAAGGAATTCTTGAGTATGACTTAGACAGGTGTTATAACGTGTCAGTGTACCCTTTGCGAATTCAATTCCCACAAGTTTCTCCATACGGTCATTATGGTCTTTGAAAACACTAATTAAAGTTCTGACTCGCTCATGTTTGCCCATCAATTTATTCTTGAGCATTTCACAGGTAACAGCATCATCCGTTCTCAACAAAGTGTTGTAGGCGTCATATACCTTTTGTTCGAAAGTTTTAAAATATAAGTTATAAGATTTGGCGGCTTCTGATGAACCTACTACTTTCTGAGCTCTCGAATTCCACTTCGAAATATGCACAGAGCGTTTTGTACTTATTTCACATCTTTGACCGTCAATCGTAATTCTCAGATAAACGGGAGCTTCACCTAGAGAGTTAACTTTGGATTTTTTAACATAGAAAAGTAGGTTGAATGTCTTGTTCATATATTGGGTTTTTAAAGGTTTAAAGTAACTTCAGTAAAAACACATTAACAAGATATTCACTTTCTAAACTGGCTTGTAGAAGGCGTTACCAAACATTTGGTGACCTTGCTCAACAAATTTGGGAAGGTCACCTCTATAGGTCACTTTTAGAGTGCAGGTAACACAATCATTCCATCGCACATTCTACTAATTTAGTGACCTATTTTTGACTAAATTTTTGTAGGTCACCGAAACAGTTCAGTTCTTAACTCATTAATCTTAAAAAAATAACACTTTGAAAGATCAAATTTTTCGGTGACCTATTTTATCAAATCTTTTAGGTCACTGAATAGGTCACTTTAATTTTGTTAATTATTAGCTCTATTTGAACAGATATAAAACAAAAAACGCTTTAAAACATCTGTTTTAAAGCGTTTTGCACTATTTTAATTAAATAGTTGCGATCCGGACGGGACTCGAACCCGCGACCTCCGCCGTGACAGGGCGGCATTCTAACCAGCTGAACTACCGGATCATTTTAACTGGTGCAAAGATATAGATTTTTTTATTTTCCACAAATAAATAGATA
>Ga0065721_10048728_pt1 | contig 106640 bp, 112 predicted proteins | sample Mesricmetagenome_FD_59108 | JGI IMG/M metagenome (GOLD analysis project Ga0065721, IMG submission 59108) | Mesophilic microbial community from rice straw/compost enrichment Sample: eDNA_1 v2 (version 2) | ecosystem: Engineered > Solid waste > Grass > Composting > Bioreactor | place: USA...
CTGGAACGACGACCCCCTGCCCGAGTTCGTCTCGGCCCGCCACGAGGACGTGGCGGACCTGCTCGAGGGCATCCTGGCCGCAGGGCGGCGCATGGCCGGCAGCGGGGTCGACCCGGTGCTGCAGGCGTCGGCCATGGCCTTCGCCTTCGTCTTCGTCCACCCATTCGTCGACGGGAACGGCAGGCTCCACCGCTACCTTATCCACCACGTCCTCGCCGAGCGCGGCTACACGCCGCCGGGGATGGTGTTCCCGGTTTCCACGGTACTCCTCGACCGCCAGCAGGACTACGCCGAACGCCTCCAGGCCTTCACCGGACGGCTCCTGCCCTATGTGGAGTGGGTTCCTACGCCCGACAAGAACGTGCGCGTGCTCAACGACACCGCCGACTTGTACCGCTTCGGCGACTATACGGCCCTGGCTGAGTTCCTCTACGACTGCGTCGTCCACACCATCACCGACGACCTGCCGAACGAGATCGAGCACCTCGCCCGGTTCGACGAGGCCCGCACGCGGATACAGGACATCGTCGAGATGCCGGACGCGACCGTGTCGAGCCTCGTCAACTTCATCGTCCAGAACAAGGGCACGCTGTCGCGCAAGCGCCGCGAGCGCGAGTTCGAGGCGATGACGGACGAGGAGGTGGCCGCCGTCGAGGCCGTGGTCCGCGAGGCCTTCGAGCTCGAGGGCGAGGAGGCGGAGCCCACCGCCGTCCGCCCCTGAGGCGTCCGTGCGGTCACGGCTTGCGTCGGCCACCGGGCTCCATCAAGATCACGCGACGAATCCGGGACAGGCAGACCATGAAGACACGGGCACCCCATACGGCTGACTTGTTCGCGGTGCGTACGCCACCGCCGGCCCCGCGCCGTGCCGCGGAAGGGGGTCCATGGAAGGGACCGGGCACGGAGCCGCACGACTACCACCCGGACGTCGCCGCCATGGGCGACTGCTCCGTCTGCGGCCATACCTACCGGGCGCACCTGCCGGACGAGGACGACACCGCGCCGGCGCCCCCATATCGCTGACGTCACACACCTTCGGCTGGCCCGGGGCGCGTCGCGGCCTCTGGTCAGCGAATCCGGTTCACCATCATCGCCCAAAGGCCTCTCCAAGACGCCAGGGTCGCGCTAGAAGCATATGCCGGGTCATCTTTCCCGGGGCGTCCCGTCGCGCCTTGCGTCCGGGACGATCATGCGGGAGGCGGAAGGAGCGGCATATGGTTGGTCCGATGATCATGAAGACGCGCGAAGAGATGGACCGCGAGCTGGAGGACCAGATGGCGGAGGGCAAGCGCCGCTGGCGGCAGGAGTTCCGCTCCAAGGTCGACGCCCATGCCGAACAGATCCGGGGTGCCTGGCCGGTTCCCGAGGCGCTGAGGCAGGCGCAGGAGGTCCACCGCGCCGGGTTCGACCGGACGGTCGCCGATGCAGGCGGGCGGCTTGACCATCCATCCGTGCTGGACTGGGCTGCACGCTCACGGGCCTTCTCGGAAGTGGCCGGGGAAACCGGACCCGACAAGCAGGACCCGGAGGCCGGATGACCTCGGCCCCGACCGCCACGGGAGCGGTGACCGGCCAAAAACCGGCCAACCGGACGCGGGCGCCCCGAAACCGCTTTCCCGCCGCCGATTCTCCCGTTCTCCTCCACCCGAACCAGGAGACGACAGCATGACCGACATCCCTAACATCTATCGTGAGGCGCGGGTGGCCAGGCCGATGACGCAGGAGGAGCTGGCGATCGCCGCCGGCGTTTCCGTCCGCACCATCCGCCGGCTCGAAAACGGCCAGCAGGTCGGCCCGGAGAGCCGGCGCGCCGTCTCCGCCGTGCTCGGACTCTTTGACCTGAAGGATAACGCCAGGGGGACGGAGACGACGTTCACGCCAGCCCGGCTGGAGGTCAAGGGGCAGGGCAAGCTGGAGGGTCTTGACGTGGAAGGGCTGACGGTACTCGACCTGGTCCTCTACTTCTGCACCGGCGGTTCGATGATCCTGTTCCTGACCGGCTTGATGGCGTGGCTACGCACGAAGGCGGACGCGATCGGGGCGGACCTGCCGGAGCACTCGATCCCGGACTGGGCCATGTGGAACTCAGGTTACCCGACTGCCTTCGCCGGATTCCTTGCCCTCGTCCTGGCGTTGGCGTTGTGGGACCACCTGCGGCTCGGGCGCCGGGTCACCGTCGATCTGGAACTGGAGCGCCGGGCCGATGTCACGATCCCCGAAGCCGTGGCCCGCGCGATGGACGCGTGCCGCACCGGGTCGCACGTTCTGGTTCTCGGCGGCGTGGACGCCCCCAGCGCCGAACTCGAGGTGACCCTTGCGAGGCGCAGTCCCGAAGTCCTCGGCCACCTCGTCGCCGCCCTCCGCGGGGTAGGAATCGACGTGCGCCGCAAGCAGGATACATCTGGCCGCCGCGGCACCGGAGATATCTTTGGCGCGGATTATCTGTGACCGGACGGGTGTGGCGATCCCGCTTGCGCCCCCGACGCGCCGTCTGTATCAAGGACAGCAAGCCGGCATCTCCGGCGACAGGAGACGCCGCGATGCGCCAGAGGATGCTGCTGTACCGATTAGGGTAATCACGCCCTAATCGGAGTTCCGAAATGCCTCACCGCGACTGGACCGCGCTTGGTCCCGTTTCCGTCGTCGCCCACAACGGCGCCGTGGCGGAGTTCGCCTGCCTCGCCGACGCCATCCGCGCCGTCCGCCCCCGCCCCGGAGACCTTTCCGACCGACCGCTCGGCTGCGTGCTCGAGTTGCGCCGAGACCGGGATACGCGTCCCTCTACCTGGGAGCGCGCCCTGGCGGACGGCGGGCTGGTGCAGGGCGGCGTCCGCTTCCTGTTCCGCGACGAGCTGGGCCTGCGCATCCCCGCCTGGCGCGTCCTGCGCGAGATGGACGGGCTCTCCGGCCTCGTGAAGGTCTGGCGCGTCCGGCGTCCGCACGTCTTCCGCCTGGGTCCCGTGCCCGGTATCCGCTCCCGCTGGGGTGGCAGCTGGTACCGCCACCCGCGCACCACCGCGGAGATCCGCGCCGGCGCCGCCTGGGCGGAGGAGGCGCGGGAGATCGAGGCCGAGTTCGGGATCAGGCCCAAGGGCCGCGTGCGGGACGTTCCCGTCGCCTGGGACGACATCGGCAGGTCCCGCGGCTGGCGCGTGAAATCGTGGAAAGAGTACCGTTCGACCCAGCACAAGGAGGCGGGAGACTAGGGGTTGGCCCGGCGGCGCACGGCTTGCGGACGCCGTCCGCTTCGAACCCGCGGAGCCCTACCGCGCCATGTGGAGGGCCGTCTGGGGCTCGCGGTCCTCGGGGAAGAGCAGCGGCTGCGGCACCATCTGGACGCGGCTGCTGGGGCCTTTCAGGGCATCGAGGTGGTACTCGTCGCCCGCGACCTGGGCCAGCTCGTCGGCGAGCCTGTCGAGGGCGTCGTTCACCGCCTGCGCCGGCATGGCCTCGGCGGCCCTGGAATGGGGCCAGTGCGACAGCGAGGCGATCTCCGCCAGGGCGGCGCCGTAACGGACCATGTACAGCGACAGCTCGTCACGCAACGAGATCTGGCCGGGGCGCATCAGGTCGTCGTTGATGGCGGTCGAGTAGACGCAGCGAAGGGCGCGCGGCTGGCCGTCCTCCATGGCGGTGAGCACGGAGGGCGGCTCGACCTCGACATAGGAGACGGCGTCCCGGCCCGCGATCACCCTGTGGGTCATGGAGATGGCGAGGTCGGTCTTGGAGAACTCGCCCAGCAGCAACCCGTCGCCGGCCGGGCAGGCCACGAAGGGCGAGGTCACGCGTCCGGTCAGCAAGGCATGGCACCAGACCACCATCAGCCCGCACGCCTCCACCAGCGCCTTCTCGATGTCGGCGAGGCCGCCGTCCCAGCGCGCGACCTGGCGCTGCACGGCGCGCTCGTAGACGTGCCGGTTGATCTCGGTGAACGGGCTGGGGGTGTCGATGACGAGACGCTTGCGGGTGATGGAGAAGCGGCGGGCGGCCAGCGCGGTGATGTGCGGGTGGTCGTCGTCGGCGGGACAGCGCGACAGCACCAGGATCTCGTGCATCTCCGAACCGGGGCGCGCACGGCTGCCGGGATAGGTGTTCTCGACGACCTTGAGGGGCTCGCTTTCCTCGACCGCGGAACGCAGGCGGCCCACCATCTGGGCGAGCCCGCCCGAATCCAGCTTGCGCCCCCGCGCGAAGGTCTCGGCGACCTCGTCGAGGACGTGAAGGAGGACCTCGTTCTGCTTGCGGAGCAGGTCGCCCTTCTGCATCAGGCGGGAGGTCTCGCGGCGGGAGACGAAGTCGGCGGCGGACAGGTTCAGGTGCTCCGTCATCTCTGTCTGCCTCCCTTCCCGAATCGCGTCGTGGAAGGAAAGCGTAAGCCCCGGACGTGAATGGGACAACGCCGGATCGGATTGTAAGTGAAGTCCTTGGACGGGAAACTGAGCTTGCCTCCCGCCCTGCGGTGTGCCTAGAGGCCGGCGGCGTTGACGCGCGTCTTGACCTTGCGGAAGGTCCGCTCGATCCAGCGGTCCATGGCGTCCGAATCGGACTGGTCAAGCGGCCTGCCGGCCCACCGGCACAGCGATTCCGGGTCCTCGGCGACGGGGTGCAGCAGGTCCAAGAACATTTCGCCTGCCGGCGTCAGCCGGCGCATGCCGTCCGCGTCTCGGCTCATGAGCAGCGGGGTGCCGCCGTTGAAGGCCTGGATGCCCATGACCTCGTCGATGCCGAAGCTGGCCTTGGGCGACTTCCCCCGCCCGTCCCACAGCAGGCCGTCCTCGTCCTTCTCGAACAGCGACGGCTGCCCGGACCCGGCATCCGCCCACAGGCGGGCCGTGCCGAGCCGGCGCAGGCGGAACAGCATCTGCAGCAGGACCGGGGAATCGAGCCCGCGGTAGTGCCCGGCCTCGAGCATGGTGACCAACCTGGCCTGCTGGTCGCGGTCGGAGGCGAGCTCGATCCCGTCGCGCGTCTCGCGGGTGGTGTCGGCGGTGTCGAGGGTCTCGCGGAGGGCGTGGACCAGCGCCTTGCCGGCGATCGCGCGGAAGTTGACCGAAAAGTTGTACTCGAACCGCTTGCGCGGAAGCTCGCCCATGTAGGGCGCAGACAGGGCCTCGGGCGTGGTGCGGCTGACCGTCCCGCCCTCGGCGAGGAACAGGTCGGTCACCGCGCCGGCATGGAGCACGTCTGCCATCGCCAGCATGGACTCGGCGGCTTTCGGGGTGGCCCATGCCGGATCGGGGTGCACCACGACGGCGGAGACACGCCGCAGCACCTCTTCGAGCGGGAAACTGAGCGGGCGGATGGCCCGTTCCTCCTGCATGCCGTAGAGCCCGCACATGTGGTTTCGGCGGGCCATGAAGCGCGGCGGCGCCAGCACCGGAAACTCCGTCCACGGGACGCCGTGCAGGAATCGGAAGGGCATATGGCTCCACGGGGCGGCCGCGACATAGCGCGCCTCGATCCCGGTTGCCGCCTGCGCGGCCCTGGCGCGGATGGCGACCCCCTCCGGGTCGAAGGTGCCTCCAGTGTCGCTGGCGGTGTGGGGGAGGACATGGAGGGCGGTCCCGTACGGCACCGTCACCTTTCCCGACGTGTCCTCGAGATAGCGCGAAAGGTCGCGCACCGCGGTCTCGCGGTCGTTCATGGCGTAAGCTCCTGGCTCCGCGGCGTGGATTCGCCGGCGGTTCGGTGGGGTCGAGGGCGAAACCTCCGCCAGGAATGACGATAGCCCCGCCGCCGGTGATTCGGAAGCGGGGCTATCTGGGGTGGTGAGCGGGTTGCCGGGACGCCTAGGACATCGGGCCGATGTAGCTGCCGAACTTGACGTAGGCGTCCGGGATGCAGCCGCGCGCCACGTCGCGGACCGCCAGCGCCTTGCCGCGGTCGTAGGGGCCGACCAGGAACACGTTGTAGCCGGGGCGGAAACCGGCGAAATGGTCGGACATGTCGTCGAGCGGGTCGATCCCGCAGGCGGCGGCCTTGGCCTTGACGGCGCGGCCGGCGCGCTCCCAGGCGGCCATGTCGTGGGTCGGCACCGAGCCGACGATCACCCAGTAACCCTCCTCGGTGACGCCCTGGGACAGCGGCGTGGCCGGATGCACATAGGGCGCGGGGGACGGGGATGCCACGGGCACGCGGCTGCCGGAGGTGGCGTTCGGGTCCCATTGCTGGGCCGACGCGGCGGCGGACCCGGTGCAGAGAAGGGCTACGGCGAGCAGGGTGGCGCGAAGGTTCATGGCGGACGCTCCTTTGTCGGATAGCACAAGGCCACGCCGGCGCGCCGTTGTCACGCGGGATCGCTTCCCATCGCTAACACGGCCTTAACCGGCCGCGGGCTGGCGGTCCCGCACCGCGTGGGCGTCGCAGAGGGTCGAAATCCAGCCGCCCTGGCGCGGGTGGCCCGGCGCGCCGCACCGCTCGCACAGCGCCTCGGAGACCTCCTCCATGGCTCCGGTGATGTCGTCTGCGATCTCCGGTCCGCCGTGGTAGGCGCGCAGGCCGGCGAACTTCTCCTTGATCTGGTCGAAGCGAAATGCCGCCTTGTCCTCGGGGTCCATGGCCTCGTCTAGCCAGGCGAACATGGCGACCTGCATGTCGCCCCATCCGTCGCCGTGCTCGAAGCCCGCCGACCGCAGCCAGTCCGGATGGCGCGCCTCGAGCGCTTCCCGCCACCCCCTGCCCGGTTCCGGGATGCCGCCGTCGTCGTCCATGCGGCGCGAGCGCACCTCCAGCACCCTGGCGATCGCCTCGACCACGAGGTGGCGTTCGGGATAGGTGTAGCCCTCGAAGCCCTGGCGCTGGCCCTGCGGCACCCCGGAGCAACGCGCCATGAACCCGCCTTCGGGCGTCGGGTCGAAACCGTCGAGGGAGAATCCGGCGAAGTCGGGGTCGGCGGCGACAAGGTCGAACGGGCGCTCGCGCGGCAATGCCGGCGGCGTCCTTACGAAGGGGTCGACCAGCGGCTTTCCGCAGGTCTCGGCCAGCACGGCCATGAACTCCGAGCGCAGGCGCGCCTCAAGCGCCCCTGCCGGCTTGTCTCTGGTCATGTCGGTCATCTTCATCTCCGTCTGTCCCGGGCGTTCTACGCCATCTGCGCCTGACAGCGAAGCCTTGCCGCCGGCCGCGGTTAACGGTTTGGCGTCATGTCGTCCGCTACCTCTGGCGCAACCGACGCCTGGGCTGCGACGGTTCCGAGACGGTGCCGTCCACCGTCTTCATCGCGTCCTCCCGCGCGCGCTCCAGCTTCTCCCGCTCGGCCTTGAACATCTCCCGGGCGCGCAGGCCGGCGGCATTGACCACGAACTGTCCCTCGGCCTTGTTGTAGAAGGAACTGTTGCCGTCCCATGACATCGAACGGAAGCGCGGGGGATACCCGTCGTCGAGTTCGTTGTACCAGCTGACGGCCAGGGTCTTGCCCAGGTAGGTGGTCCACATCTCGCAGATCCCGTGCCGGTTCAGGCTGACGTGGGTCAGTTCCCCTTCACGGATCGCGACCGCCATCTCCGCGACGGTGCGCCCGACCCCGCGGGGCAGCCACTTGCCCTCTGGCTCCGCTTCGGCGGGGGCGGGCGTATCCTTGCCGCCGAATGGCCAAAGCTTGATCATCGCCTTGCCTCCGGTGCCCAGGTTTCGCCGTTGCCCCTGACGGGGCGGAGACAAGGGTCGTCGGCGGGGACGCCGTTGGCCACCGCCATCTCGCGGTAGGTCGCATAGAGCGGGTACCCGCCGTCTGAAACGGCGGTCAGGTCGATCCGACCGGAGAGCAGGGACATCCGGACCATGAGGTTGTTCTCGGAATGGAGTTTTAGGAAACCGGCGCAGGTCGCCGGGGCGGACATCTTGGACATGTGGCACCCGAAGGTGGACAGGGCCGCGTCATAGGCGGTGGGGGCGCTCTCGCGGAAGGCGTCGGGCGGGAACACGCCGGTCGGCACGTCCATGCGGAACGGGCACTCGGCGCATGGTTCGGCGCGGACCCGGTGCACCGGGGCGTCCGAGGTGAACACGGTGGTGACGGCGAAATCCGCGGAGACGCGCCTGGTCGGCCCGCGTGTGGTGAGGGGGCGCCGGCGTGCGGTGTCGGTTTTCTTGGGCAAGCGGGCCTCCGGATCGGGAACACGGTAGCGGCGTCCGGCGGCCCCAGGCAAGGCGTGGTCCACCGCCAAAGTTAACGGATGGCGCGGTGTGGCTTGCCGCCGCCGGTGGTATGGCTAATCTCACGCCGTGAGGCGGGACGCGAGAAGGGAATCGAAAATGAAGGTCAGCATCCTTGAAATCCGCCAGCCGATGAATGACCCCGCCGTCAACTCGCGCCACCACGCCGACGTCATGCTGGTCGCCTCGGACCGGCAGAAGGCGCTCGACGCCATGCGCGCCGACCCCGGCATGGGCGGCGACGACGAAACCTGGTGCTTCAGCGTCTACGACGTGGAGGTCGACGACCCGAAGTGCCGCGAGCAGGACATGCGTTTCTACGCCTTCGACGGGCGCGAGTGCCAGTCGCCTGACGAGGCGTTCGAGGCCCTGCTCTCGGCCCGGGCCGCGGCCCGTCCCTGACGGGGCACCCCGATTCTGGGTTCCGTTAACCGATTGTTTGCGGTTGTGCGGTATGACCCTTGCGAAAGGGACACGACACGCATGCACGGTTATCGATCAAGGCAGGAGGACCTGCGCAAGGAGGCCCCCGTCAGCGCGACGGCCTCCCGCTATGTCCTCATCGTGCGCGCGCCGGGGATCGGCCTCACCGTCCTCGACGCCAACCGCTGGACGGTGATGGAAAAGCGCGGCTCCCTCGAGGAGATCCGCTCGCTGTTCACGCGCGCATGCGCCTTCATCGGCGACCGCGGCGAGGTGGCCGTGGTCCAGCAGCGCCTTGTCGGACGCGAGGTCGAGACCCGGATCGTCGAACGGCACCGGGCCACCGGCGCCATCTCTCCCTCCGATTTCGTGGCGCTCGACCACACCACCCAGAAGGTGTTCTGGAACTGCGTCGCCCGCAGCGCCCTGGCGCGCGAGCAGAAGATGGCCGCCCCGGTCTCGATCGACCGCCCGATGCGTCCGATGGCCGGATCCGGGATCAAGGCCGCGAAGGCGTCCCGCTGGAAGCCGGCGTTGAAGGACCTTGCCGCGCTCGGCGGCCTTGCCGTCGCAAGCGTCGCCATCGTACTGTTGTTCCCGCCGGTGTCCGCGTTCTTCGCCTTCCTCTACGAGGCCATGGGCCGCCGCTACGGCTTCTAGGGCTTGGGTGCCCCTGCAGGTGGCGTCAGCGCCTGCTCCACCTCGCCGGAGACGAAGCGGAACCCGGTGATGGTGATCGGCGGCGGGCGGATGCCGGCGAACAGGTCCGGATAGATCTCGGTGGCGAAGGCGTCGGCGCGCGCGAACAGCTCCTCGAGGACCTCGGCGGGCGGCATCTCGTCGACGAACAGGGCGACACTCTGGTAGGCCGGGAAGCGGTTGCCGCCCTTATCGAGGCGCGCGATCTCCGCCTGTGCCGTCGAGATCATGCGTTCGCACGCCTCCCTGGTCCAGCCGTTCGGGGTCTCCTCGAAGTCCCCGGCGTCGAGCCTCGCCTGCGCCCTGGCGATGACCGGCGCCCTGTATTCCCGCATGGAATTGACCGCCGCCGAGTGCGCCAGGGCATGGTTCTCCGGGGTGTCGCGGAAATGCTTGCCCATGCCGTTGTTGAACCAGCCGCGAGTGGGGTGGATGGCCACCGGCGTGGGACCGTTCTCGCCTTCCTGCGGGGCGGTGTGCCGGTCCCACCAGCCCAGGTGCGCGATGTCCCCGGCATACATGGCGCGTTCGCGCGGACCCACGCGGCCCTCGCCGAACTGCCCCGTCAGGTACACTCCCATCTCGAGCTCGAAATTGCCGGCGTAGCTTTCGGTGTCGACGATGACGCAGGCGGACCGGATCTCGTTCACGATGGTCATGGGTTGTCCTCTCGGGGCATGTGGCCGGATCATGCACCGGATCGGAGCAAGGCGGAAACGGGATGTCAGCTTCCGGACGGTGGCAGTCCCGCGGCGATCCGTCCCTTCTCCGTGATCTCGTAGCCCCCGTGCACGTATTCGGTGACGAGGCCCTGTGCGGCCATGCGGCGCATCATGCGGTCCCATCCGCTCCGGGCGAGACCGGCGGGTCCGTTGAAGGTCAGGAGCCCCGGGATCGGGCGGCTCGACATCGACCGCTCGAGTTCGCGCCGCCAGGCGGGCGTCAGCTTGATGTCGGTGTCGACCATCGTCGTCTCCGGGGCGTCTGGAAGCCCCTTATGACCACGGCCAGGGAAGCGGGGCAATGCCTGCCCCGGAGCCACGGTTAACCGGTCAAGGAGCGGGCGCGGGTGCCGGCGCGAGCTCCACCTGGTAGGGGCTGTCGGGATCCGTCTGCGCCAGCGGTACCGGTCCGGAAGTCCCGAAGCTGGCCGGGTCCCAGAAGCAGGTCACCTCGGGCTGGGTGTTGCCGACCGTGATATGCCCCCGGAACGCCTTGTATCCGGCAGACTCGAGCTCGCGGACCACCTCGGGGCGGGACAGCAGCTGGTTGGCGTTGTTGTCCTCGATGGCGGGGTAGGCGCGCTCCTCGAACGCCTCGGCGGTGGCGCCGGGCCATTCGGACATGTAGGTGTCGAAATCCATCCACAACACGATCCCGGCCCGCTCCGCTGCCGCCTCTACGTCCGCCACGGAGGCGAAGGCGTCGACCAGCGGCGTCACCTCGAGGACGGTAGGCGCCGTGTCGTATTCGGCCGTGTCATGGCCGAGTTCGGTGAAGCCGTAGGTGTCCTCGAGGCGGGGGGAAGCGACCAGGATACCGTGAAAGGCGGTCGGGTCGAAGTCGGGGCTGACACGGGTGTATAGCGGTTCGGTCATCGGGCGGCTCCTGCTGGTTGTCCCATCATGCACCGCCGGGACGAAAGTCGGAACATCGCGGGCGCCATTGTCGGGGATATCCGGGATAGCGCCCGCGTGCAGGTCAGGGCGAGATGGAAGGCGGCAAGGCCAACAGGATCATCATGTGATCCGCGCCGGAGGAGGTGGAATATCTCATGATCGGAGCCGCCAATGTGGTGACACCCTCCTGGACAGTAGCCGTCTTGCCCCTGAGGTGGGCTGCGTTACTGCTACTGCCCCTGCTCACGGAGAACGGCTCCGCCTCGTCGAGCACCAGGCCGGGTGTGCTGGCAGGCCATGTCCAGGTGAAGCTGCCACTTTCGTTGGCCGCAACCAGGGCGAGGATCTTTCCGCCAGGAATCACATCCATCGGGCCAAGGTTCACGGTCGATGTGGTCGACTTCTTGTGGAGCACCGGGATCTGGGCGTCACCGACCCCGCGCACGGCCATCATCGCCGCCAGGTACTGGTCGGCGTTTGTTTTGAAAGGAGTCGAGAAGGTGGCGCCCGTATCCCCTTGGGACGCACGCTTGATGCTGACCCTGTACCCGATGCCCCTCGCGACGGTTTGCCATCCGCTTTCTAACGGGATATCCGGGAAGCTGTTGACGAACCGCTGCCTCCCCTCGAGCAGGACCAGCAGGTCCCCTTCCTGCGTGCCGGCGGGGGGCGAGATGCTCGAAAGGGTGGTGTTGTTGACGGCGACGGTAACAGTGTCAACCACAGTCGGGGTGGTCGCCGATTGCGTCGCCTCGATCACGTGCGACACGGACAGGGGTCCGATCGTCCGCCCGTAGAAATCGGTTGCCGTCACCGCATAGGAGAAGGCGCCGGGCGTGTCCGGCACCTGGCCGTCGACGACGAGGCTGTTGCCGTCGCGGGTGAAGGTCAGGCCGGCCTTGGCGGCGGTGAACGATTCGAGGGTAGCGGCGCCGGCATAGTCGATGCGGGCGGAGTAGGCCGATCCCGCCGGGATCTCCCTGTCGGGACCGGCGGCGAGGGTGAGCGTACCGGCCTGCGGGCGGACCGTGAACGACACCGTTCGATGGACCGTCTCGGCCCCGGAGATGGCGGTCACCGTGAAGTCGTAGGGCCGGGGCGTCATCAACGTCCCGTGGAGGCGTCCGTCCGGGGTCAGGGAGAGGTCGCCGAGATCCCCGCTCGCGGTGAATTCGGCTGGGGCGCTACCGCCCGCGGCGGTGAACCTGGCGTTCACCTCGTCAAGGACGTCCAGCAGCCCGGAGGGGACGCCGGTCTGCGTCACCGTCAGCGGGTCGGGGTTGTTGGGATTGCCGCCGGGCGGGGTCGTGCTTCCGCCTCCCGACATGAGCAGGGGCGCCGGCAGGCTCAGGCGGAAGCGGGCGTCTTCGTTTGCCTGGGAGAAGGCGGGGCCGGCCAGCAGGAGCGGCAGGGTGGCGAGGGCGAGGACGGAGAGTGTGGGGCGCATGTGTGGTCCCTGGATTGTAATTTGGAGCAAGGATAGCGCGGGTCTGACTTTCCCGCCACTCCCGGAAGTCCTTTCCGGGAAAACATTTGCGGTCAGAGGGAGTCGACCCACGCCATCATGGACAGGACTTCCGGGTCCGTCGCCTTGACGGATTCCCGCGCGGAGATCGACAGCGCCGGGGGATCGACGCTGTCGTCGTGGGACAACCTGACCGGCCCGCCATAGGGCGTTTGCGGCGGCAGGCGCGCCGAGGCCACGCGCAGGGTCGCCGGCTCGCCCCCGAGGGTGCAGGAAAGGAGAACCGAATCGCCGTCGAAGCCGGAGACCACGGCGTCGACGTGATCGGCCTTGCCGCTATCCTGTCGCGGCGGCACTGTGTCTTCCGCGGACATCGCGCTCACGCCGGGACCGACGCAGGCGCGGCGCCGCTCGGTGCCAGCCCTTCGGGAAGCGCGGCGACCACCTCGGCGCAACGCCCGAGGTCGAATCGGTCGTCGATGCGCAGGGAGTTCTCCATGTCGATCCAGGCGCCGTCCCCGGGCTGCAGCGCCGTGATCGCGGCAATGTCGGCGGCGACCGTGGCGGGTCCGATGCCGCCGGCGTAGCCGCAGGTCTTGCCGGGCAACGGCAGCGGCCATGACGCTTCGCGGACCCCGAGACCGCCGGAGGCGTCGAACAGCACCCGGTGCCAGGGCGAGGCGACCTGCAGGGTCAGGCCGGCGTTGGCCGGGTTGTGCTGGGTGATGACCGGCTTGGCCAGGGCGTCCATGCGGGCCGACAGGGCCTGCGGGTCGACCGGTGTCTTCTGGCTGTTGAAGTTCACCTGGACGCGGTCGAAGGGCGCGGCCAGCGCCTCGATTTCATCGTCTCCGGCGATGAAGGCGTGCACGGCGCTACCGCACACGTGCAAGGCGATCGGCACCCCCTGGCGCGCGAGGTAGGCCGAGGTGTCGCGGATGAAATGGAGCGAGCCGTAGCGCCCGGGCGTGCCGGCCTGGGACCGCGACAGCAGGATGCCGAACTCCAGCGCGGGGCAGGTGCGGGCGAGTTCCGCCACGCCGTCGAGGTCGGTGTGCGGGTCCACCCCGGTCAGGGTCACGATGCTGATCGGCTGGCTCATGCTTGATAGCTCGGAAGGGTCAATGAGTTGCCGGGACGGCATGGGTCCGGCGGGCGGCGGGGGAGGCTGCGGCCAGGGCGACGACGACGGCGGCCAGCCCCAGCATCTGCGCCTGGTAAAAGGGATAGCCGGCGACCAGCGAGGCGAGGACGCCCGACGCGTCGTGCGGATACCACGGGCCCTGGAAGACGAGCACGGTGTTGGACACGAGGTAGAACGCGGTGATGCCGACGACGCCGTGGACCACCATCGCCGGGAGCGATCGTGCCAGCGATCCGCCCGCCAGCAGGGCTGCGAAGAACGCCGTGGTCAGCCAGCTTTGGCCGTGCGGGCCGAGGACGGCGTCGGTGGCGAGGAACAGCGCCAGCGCGAGGACGCCGAACAGGCTGGAGCGGAGCAGGTACCCGGAGGCGAGGGTCAGCGCGAGGAAGGGGGAGAACTGCATCGGGAACGGCAGGAACCTGGCCGTGGCCAACAACGCCAGCAAGAGCACGATGTCGGTGGCCTCGGGTGTGGTGTCGTTTCTTGTCATTCGTGTTCTCCAGGCAGGGCACCGGTTGCCCTTGGCCAGCGATTACGTCATCGCGGAGCCATGCACAAGCGTGGGGCGGCACTGGTCGTTTGACCCTATCCGCGTCCGGATGGTTCCCGGCGCCGTGCATCCGGTGACGCACCCGTACAGGCATACGGGGACGACGTTATTTCCACGCACGCCCGCCATTCACCATACACATGGCAACCCGCTTCCCTTGGCTGGCCTATAGGCCCTATTAAGGTTTCGTTAACCACGGGCGCCCGCGGCGGGTCGTTCCGGAACCTCGAAGGCAGGCAGCAAGTGCGGCAGGATGGCGTCATGACGCCCGAACGTCCGGTGTTTCAGGATCTCACGCAGAGACGCTGGAACGGCTTCCTCATGTTCGGCGGCAGTGCCGTCGCGACGCTTGCCTTCCTCGCCGCCCTGCTGTGGGTCAGCGTCAACTCCGCGCCCGAGATCCCGCCGCTGCAGCCAGGAGTGCTGGCCGTCGACCTGCCGCCCGGACCCATCCAGGCGGATCCGCCGGTTCCCTCCGCTCCCGCGGACGACAGGATCGCCGCCCTTCCCCCGGAGGGCGTGTCGCCCCTGGCCGACGTCCCCGCGCTCAAACCCGCGGTCCTGGAGGTATCGGAGCCCGCTGAAGGCACGGCTTTCCTGCCGGTCGAGGCGGAAACCGGTCCGGCACCCGGCTTGCCGGAGGACGACGTCCTGGCGGAACCTGTTGCCGCCAGGACGTCAGGGGCGGAAGCGGAAGGGCCGTCAGTCCCCCATCTGGACGTCATCATCGCGCTCGACACCCCGGAGGCGCCGGCTGCCGGACCGGAAACGGCGGATGTCGCGCGGGCGGCTGGACGGCCTCGCGATCACGTGGCCCCGCCGTTTCCGGCCAGGCGCTCCCCGGCGGTGGCGGCGGCGCAAAGGCGTCCGGTGCAGTCCCCCAGCTTCGTCAACCTGGCTGCCGGGAGCGGACGGGCGGATTCGGTCCGGCGCCTGACGACGGTGGCCCCGTGACCCGCCCTTTCGCGTACGTCTTCGCGGCGTTGTCGCTGGCGGTCCCGGCGGCGGCCGCCCCCGTCGACCTCGGCTGGGAGCCGGAGATCCACGTCACGCACGCCGAATGGTCGGCGCACGGCATGGCGTCCCTGGCCGACAACGGCGCCGGCGTCGACGTGCTGATGCCGGAATGGCTCCAGGTCGGCGAGCGCGGCGGGCTGGTGGTCAATGAGGGCCATGTCCGCGAGGAGACGCTCCGCGCCCTGGCGAACGCCGGCGCCGATCCCGTCATCTTGCCGGTGCTCAACCACCCGTACGGCATGGCGGACCCGCAGGCGGCCCTGGCCTACGCCCTGGCGACGCCGGAACGCCGGGCCGCGCTTGCCGGGCAGGTCCTCGACTTCGTCGCCGGGGAAGGCTACCCGGGTGTCACGTTGGCCCTCTGGGGACAGGACCCCGGCCTCGCGGACGAGTACCGCGACTTCACCGTGGAGATCTCGGAGCGGTTCGCGCCCCTCGGGCTGCGCGTCCACCACCTCCTGCCCGCCGAGGCGGACATGCCGGACATGTCCGTCGTCTCGGCCCGTGCCGACGCCGTGGTCGTCGTCGACACCGGCGGCGCCTGGGACAGGTTCGCGGAGGCCGACGCCTATGACGCCCTGCTGGCGACGTGGCTGGAGGCCGTCCCGGCGGACAAGCTGGTCTTCGGCCTGCCGAACGGCGCGCGCGCCTATGAGGGCGGGAAACCGCTGGAGCGTGCCGGGGTTCTCGAGGCCTTCGAGTGGTCGCGCCGCTCCGGGCGCCTGCCGGTCTACGACCCCCGCAACGCCACCAGCGACCTCTTCCCGGGCGGGCTTCCGGACGTGCCGGACGCGGTCGGGATAGCCGACGCGGCCACGGCCCATGCCCGGATCTCGGCCACGGCGCCGCACCGGATCAGGGGCTTGGCGCTGCACCGTCTCGGGGAGGAGGACCCGTCCCTGTGGAGCCTGCTCGGCGGCCTGCCGGTGCTCGACCCCGCGCGCATCGCCACGATCGACGCCAACTACTCCGTCATGGGGCGCGGACGCGGGGAGGCCATGCTGCTCGCGGCCCTGCCGGAAACCGGGCGCCGGGAGGTGGACCTGTCCGGGGACGGGCGGCGTATCCTGGACAGCCGGCTGCTGCGGGTGCCACACGGGTACGAGATCGCCTTCCGCGACGCCGTCGAGCCCGACATGATCGCCCTTACCTTCGACGACGGCCCCGACCCCCGGTGGACCCCGGAGGTGCTCGATGTGCTGGAACGCGAGGGCGTCAGGGCGACCTTCTTCACCGTGGGCAGCCAGATGCTGAAACACCCTGACCTGGTCCGCCGCATCCTCGGGGCCGGGCACGAGATCGGCAGCCACACCTATTCGCACGCGAACATATCCCGGATCGACGCCGACACCCTGCGGCTCGAGCTGAACGCGACCCAGAGCGTGTTCGAGACCATCACCGGACGGCACATGGCCCTGTTCCGGGCGCCCTATGCGGTCGACACCAACCCCCGCACCCGCGAGGAGGTCGCCTCCCTGGAGCTGGTGACCGAGCTCGGCTACCTCTCGATCGGCATGGACATCGACCCCAAGGACTGGTGGCTCCCGAACGCGGGGAGGATCGAGCGGTCGGTGCTGGCCGGCGCCCGTTCCGGGACCGGCAACATCGTGTTGCTGCACGACGGCGGCGGCGACAGGTCGCGGACCGTGGAGGCACTGCCGGGGATCATCGCCGGCCTGCGCGCGGACGGGTTCCGGCTGGTCCCGGTGTCCGGGCTGCTCGGACACACGCCGGAACAGGTCATGCCGCCGTCGCAGGGGGACCGGGGTCTCTTGCGGACCTTCAAGGGCGCCGGGTTCGGCCTGCTGCGCGAGGGGCAGTGGCTGGTGGCCGCGGTGTTCTTCCTCGCCGTCACCATCGGCACGGCCCGTGCCGCGGTCCTGATCGGACTGTCCTTCTTCAGGCGGCGCCGCCCCGAGCCGGACCTGTGGCGCGGCAGCGTCGGCGTGGTCATCGCCGCCTACAACGAGGAGAAGGTCATCGCCCAGACCATAACCTCCCTGCTGGCCTCGACCTGGCGGGACCTCGACATCCTCGTGGTCGACGACGGCTCGACCGACCGGACGGCGCAGGTGGTCCGGGACAGGTTCGCCGGGGAGCCGCGGGTGCGTGTCATCACCAAGGCCAACGGCGGCAAGGCGGCGGCGCTCAACGCGGGGCTGCTGGAGATGAAGACGGACGTGGTGGTGGCCCTCGACGCCGACACGGTGTTCCTGCCCGACACCATCCGCCTGCTGGTCGCCCATTTCGCCGACCCTGACGTCGCCGCCGTGGCCGGCAACGCCAAGGTGGGCAACCGCCAGCGGGTGCTGACCCGGCTGCAGGCGCTCGAATACATCACCTCCCAGAACCTCGACCGCCGCGCCTTCGACCTGATGAACTGCATCACCGTGGTGCCGGGCGCGGTCGGGGCATGGCACCGGGGTCGGGTCCTCGCCGCCGGCGGCTACCACGTCGACACGCTGGCCGAGGATTCCGACCTCACCATCCGGCTCCTGCGCGACGGCTACCGCGTCGCCTACGAGGACCGGGCGATCGCCCTCACCGAGGCCCCCGAGACCCTGGGCCAGTTCCTCAAGCAGCGGTTCCGCTGGATGTTCGGCATGTTGCAGGTGTCGTTCAAGCATCTCGGCGCCATGAAGCTGCGCGATTCCAAGGCCGTGGGCTTGATCGCCCTGCCCAACATCCTGGTCTTCCAGCTGCTGTTCTCCCTGGTCGCCCCCGTGGCCGACCTCGTGGCCTTCGGCATCCTCGTCGACCTCGCCTGGGACGCCGCCACGGGGGCGCTCCGGGTGGACGCCGGGGGCGGCGCCGTGTTCCTGCTGCTGTTCTTCGCCTTCGTCCTGCTCGACACGCTGGCGGCGGCCATCGCCTTCCGGCACGAGCCGGGGGAGGACCGCCGGCTGCTGCTCTGGGTGGTGCCACAGAGGTTCTTTTACCGCCAGCTCATCTACTTCGTCGCGATCAGGGCGGCGCTCGCCGCCATCCGCGGCTCGGCGGTCGGCTGGGGCGCCCTCAAGCGGTCCGCCTCCGTCGTGATCCCCGCCGACCGGGGGCAGGCGTGATCCTGACGGTCCTGACGGCGGCTGTCGTCGCCTGCGCCGGGTGCCCGGAGCGGCTCCCGAACCTGCGGGCGACGCTCTACTACACCGCGCTCGAGAGCGACTACCCGCCGGGACGCGAGGCCGTGTTCCGCGACGCCAAAGGACGCAAGCTGGCCCGCGCCTCGCGCGAGTTCCTGGCCGCGGCCTCGGTGGAAGGCAGCGCCAGGTTCGGCAACGGCCTCGTGCTGAACCATCACGTGCCGGTGGACGGGGAGATGCGCTGGATCGTGTCGGACAGCGAAGCTGGCCTCGACGCGCGCGGCTGCCCGCTGGTGCCGTTCAGGACCGCCGCGGTGGATCCGGAGGTGGTGCCGCTTGGCACGGTGCTCGACGTCCCGGCCACGCGAGGCATGCTCCTGCCGGACGGCACGCGGCATGACGGCAACTGGGTCGCCGGGGACACGGGGGTCTCCATCAAGGGCGGGCGGATCGACCTTTATGGCGGGGACGGCGAGGCGTCGATGCAGGTGGCGCGCGACCACGGCATCGGCCATCTCGAACCGCTCGCGGTCGAGGTCGTCGGGTTCGAGGAGGGATGCGGGAGCTGACGGTCAGCGCCGGCGGCGGGGCACCGTGCCGCTGATCCACAGCGCCCACAGCCCGAGCCCCAGCCCGCTGAGGGGGACGAGGGCGAGAACGGCGATGTCCCAGGCGTCCATGGCGTGGTCTCCTTGCCGCGTCAACGCGGCGGGAGCCGAAAGGTGGCACGGACAGGCGGGAAGCGGAAGGGGCGTGACGTGCGTCCCCTCGGAGTCATGGCGCCGGCGAGGGCTCCGGCTCGGCGGAGGCGGCCATCAGCCGGACCGCCTCGCGGAACTCGAGGGCCGCGATCGCGTCGTGCACGGCACGGTCGGCGGCGTGGAAGGAATGGGTCTCGAGGAGGTCCAGCTCCTCATAGGCGTCCTCCGCCTCCTGTCCGGGCGGCAGGTATTCCAGCATGGCCTTGAGCGCCAGCTTGCGGGAGTCGGCGACCTTGAGGGCGCGGTCACGGACCGCGAAGTCCTCCGGGGCCGGGACGGCGTCCGCGCTGACCGGGGCGATGCGGTTGCGGCGGTCGTCGCGGTACTCCGCGGGAAGTCCAGGGACGTCGAAGGCGACGACCATCGCCTCTTCGTCGCCGTTTGCGGTCGACCAGTCGCAGGTGACGATGGCGACGACCCCGATCCCGGTCTCCCGGGCGAGGTGCGCCGCCAGCTCGTCGAGCTTGACGCCCTTGAGCTCGGTGTCCCAGGGTCGCTCGAAGGCGAGGACGCCCGGCACGTCCGAGGGCAGCATGGCGAACGGCATGTCGACATAGCCCTGTCCGGGATGGAGGCGCTCGTTGAGGAACAGCGCCATGGCCGATTCGGCGGCCTGGGGATCGAAGGTCGGCGTCTGGGTCATGGTCCGGCGGGCTCCTGTGCTTCCCCGGAACCTGGCCCCTCGCCCTGAAACCCACAAGCAGGGTCGAGGGGGCTGGCGATCGCCCGCCCGCTCACCAGGGCGGCGACGGCGGTCTCGTGCAGCGGGTAGAGGGCGCGCAGGACCGTCTCCACCGTCTCCATGTGCTCGGGGTGCTCGTCGCCGTCGAAGCCCCCGCGCCTCGCGGCGTCCAGGTGGCGGCACAACTCGGCCTTCAGGTCATCGGGACCGTAACCCGGATCCAGGCGGCTTCTGGCCATGCGATTGCCTTTCCTTGTGTACGACCGTCTATTGCGGCCACCCGGCGCAGGTGACGTTCATCCCGCGCCCCGCCGTGCCCGCATTGTTGTTGTTGTGGGTCTGGAATCCGTAGGTGGTCCCGCCGATCTCCATCAGGCCATATTTGCAGGCCTTGTAGGCCGAGAGGGAGGAGCAGTTATTCTGGCCGGCTGGCAGGAACATGTATGCCGGACTGGCGGAGCTGGTGCCCGCGTAGTTCCATGCGGGCTCCCCGACCATGGCGATGTCACCGGTGGCGATCGAGCAGAACAGCTGCCCTGCCGGGACGAAGTCCCCGCCGTGGCCGCGGTGCCACCGGTTCCCGACCGGCGTGCCGCCATGGCTCTGCATGGCGGTCCACGGCTCCGACGCCGTGTCGAACATCAGCTCCGCCTGCATGCACTTGCTGCCCGACCACGAGGTGCACCGTGCCGAGAACCCGTCGCGCGAGACGACCTTTGTCGTGTTCCCCGGGACCAGCGTCTCCGGAGGGGCGTTCTGGATCGTCCAGGTGGTCGAGTAGTTGCCCAGCGTCACCGTGGTGACCACGCTGCCGCCGGGCACGGCGCTGGATGTCTGCCGGACGTCGAAGATCTGTCCGGGTGCCACCTGGACGCTTTCGGAGAAGGGCCCCGCGCCGGCGCGCACCAGGGCGCCGTTGTCCGCCGAAAGGGTCAGCGTGCCGGTGAAACCGCCCGTGCTCGTGGAGACGGCGTGGTAGACGGTGCCCGGGGAAGCCCCGGTCAGCGTCGTGTATTCGAACGGGTCCGGGTCGCGGTCCTGGTCCGTCGTTGTCACGGTCCATTCGAAGGCGGCGGCGTCCCCTACCTTCACCGTCGCGGCCCGGCTTTCCCCGAGCACGGGAGAGGCCGTCATCGACACGCGGTATCCTTGCCCCGGCGAGATCGGCGCCGACACCGAAGGCGGGCCGCCGGCGACCGATATCGTGGCGTCCCAACCGGACACGGTCACCTCGACCGCCGTGTCGTAGCCGGAGGGCACGACCTCTTCCGAGGTCGCCCGGACGCCCGGGTCGGCGTCCGTCACCGCCGCAAGCTGGTGGGCGTCGGGCGTGGTGTCGGGCGCGGGTTCCACGGGCGTGGAGGACGTCACCAGGAGCGGGGCCGACAATTGCAGGCGCATGCGGGCGTCCGCTTCCTGCGCCAACACCGGCAGGGACACGGCGGCGGCAAGGGCGAACAGGGTCAGGACGGGGCGGGCCATGTGCGGGAATCTCCGATTTACGCGCAAGGATAGTCGCAGGGGATCACGCAAGCAAACCTTTGCCCGCTGGATTGTTTCGCCCCGGCGGAGACGCGCATGCGACCGCTGGAAGGCTATCTGGAGCAGGGTATCGCCGCCAATTTCGCCGGCAAGCCGAAGGAGCGGTGCCCGTACCGCCGCGGCACGGTGGCGGAACTGGACTGGACCATCGGCTGGCTGGAGGCCTCGCTCGAGACCCCGGACATCTCCTGGGAGCTCGACGGCAGGTTCGACACCGTGTCGGAGTTCCGGAACGAGACCGCGATCGTCATCGAGAACCTCAAGTGGGACCGCGACAACCTCTGCCGCCAGGCTCGCCGGATCCTGCCGGAACTGTCCGTGTTCGAGGCGCTGTGCGGGCCCGTGGAGCAGTGGAAGTTCAACTGCTACGGGATCTCCAAGCGCATCTTCGAGAGCGGGTTGCTGGCCCCGCTGGCGGAGCGTTTCGGGGAGGCGAAGCTGTGCTACGGCGTCTATGACGGCGAGATCCCGCCGGAAGGGCACTACGGCAAGCGCGAGTTCGCGCGCCACGGCTGGATCGAGTTCGACAGCGGCCTCGTGGTCGACCCCACGCTTTGGGTGTTCAAGGGCACAGAGCCCGAGGTCGCCTGCACCGGCATCGACGGCTACGACCTGGCGGGCGCGCGTCTCAACAAGCGCTTCCTCTACGACCGTCCGCCCCCGGCCTTCGACGCCACGCAGCGCGTGTTCCGCTGGGACAGCAACGACGAGGACCTGACGGCACTCGCCGACTCGCTGCTCAAGAAGGGGTCGCGCATCGCCTCCCATGGCGAGTTCTCGCTGGGCCAGGCGTTCTGGATCGCCAACACGCCGGTGGAGGTGCTCGGGGACAATGCCTCGGCCTTCTACCGGGTGCTGGAGCGGGCGGGCCTGCTCGGCATCGTGCCGCTCGACAACCGCGAGTTCGTGGACGGTCCCCTGGGCCGGGACGAGGAGCCCTAGCCGGTCGGCCCGGCGCCCTGAACAGCAACCTTCCGTTAACCGCCACGGAGTGTCGTGCTTGCGGCGTCGCGTCCCCGGTGCCTAGATCACCGCATCTATCCTGCGAGGGCAGGAGGCCAAGCCCGCCGTGGGCCCGGCCAGGAGGGACATCCATGATCAAGCATTACGTCGACGCGATGACGCGTTACTTCGATTTCTCGGGCCGCACCTCGCGCGCCGGTTTCTGGTTCTACATCCTCGCCTATGTCCTGCTCGCCTTCGCGGCTGGCATCCTCGACGCGGTGCTGTTCGGCACCTCCCAAGGCATCCTCTACGCCGTCGTGCTCCTGGTGCACCTGATCCCCGGCATCGCCATCGTGGTCCGCCGCCTGCACGACATCGGCAAGAGCGGCTGGAACTACCTGTGGCTCTTCCTGCCGCTGGTCGGTGCCATCCTGATGTTGGTGTGGACCTGCACCGCCGGCCAGGGACACAACCGCTTTGGCGCCCCGCCCGACACGGGCACGCCCGCCTACGCCTGACCCCATCCCATGCAGGGACGCGAGGGGCGCCTTCGGGCGCCCCTTTTCCTTTGCCAGCAACGATGTCAGCCGCGCCCGCGTTTCCGTCCGGAAGGTATTGGAGACACGGACATGCACCGCGACACCGCACTTGCCCTGCTGCTGGCGGCCTCTTCCATGGCGTTGGCCGGAGGCGTGGCGGCACAGGACGCCGAGAGCGAGGAACAGTTTCGCGCCCGCTGCGAGGAGGCCGGCTATGCCGACATCGTGGAATGCCGCAAGTTCATCGCCGCGGACACCATCGTCGACGACATCGGCGTGCCCGCGGACCCGATCCCCGTGGTCGAGGCGCCGAGCGACATCCCGCTGGTGGACGCGCCTTCCGGTGTGATGGTGACGGACGAGCCGCCTGCCGTGGCGCCACCCGTCCCCGTGGTCGACAGCCCGACCGGTATCCCGGTCGCCTCCCCGCCCGGCGCGGTCGGCTCCCCCACGGGCGTTCCCGTGGTCCCGGCCCCGCGACCGCCCTTCCGGTAGGACGCGGTCAGGCCGTCGCCGGCGCGGTGGACGGGACGGGTTCGGCCAGCATGTCGCACCAACGGACCATCAGCGCCGAGCCTTCGTCCATGAGCTCCCTGTGGCGGGTGGTGACGGTGGGGCGCTCGGCGACCTTGGCGGCCATCGACTCTGCCTCTGCCCAATAGCCTTCGATGTCGGCCCGCCGCGGGACCTGGGCCTCGGCGCCGCCGGCCTTGCGGGCGGCCACGAGATCCTCGAGGAAGTCCTTCACGAAGGCGGGCGCGTCCGCTTCCGCCGCGAGCTCCCGCACGTCGCGGGGCGGCAGGCCTGCCCCGCCCGCCATCAGGCGGTGGATGGCCATGGACGGGCGAAGCAAGGCGGCATAGCGCTTGGGCTCGGCGGTGTCGGAGCCGTCGATCCGCGCCCGGAACACCGCGCGGCCCGTCTTGGACCAGGTGCGGACGGCGACCTTGGGGTCGAAGGCGCGGCGGGAGTAGGCGAGGAACTCCTCGGCGACGGTAGGAATGCCGGCATGGGTGGTGGCGCAGCGTTCCGCCAGGTAGGGGTTGCCGTTGGCGGTCATGGTCAGGGCGTGCCGCATGTCGAAGCAGACCAGCGACAGCCCGGGCGCGTCGGCAAGCAAGGCGTTGCTCTCGGGCGGCAGCAGGGCGGCATAGGCGGCCAGCGGGTGGATGGTGACCGCCACCAGGTCGTGGTCGCTGTCCGGGCCGGCCATGCCCCAGGCGCGGCTTCCCGATTCCGACAGGAAGGCTATGGTGCCGCCCCGGTCCTCCAGCATGGCGATCGCGTCCGCGACGGTCAGTCCCATCCAAGTCTCCTTGCTTCCGCCCGTGCCGATTCGGTTGCCTGCCGGGCGCGTGTCCTGCGATAGAGCACGAACACCCTGGCCAGGGCAAACGCGATCACCGCCGATATGGTGGTCCAGCGTCCGGCGATGGACGACAGGAACGACGCCAGGTCTGAAAGGATTGCCGGCAAGGTCACCTCCGGGACCGGGGCGGAGGGTGTCCGCCCCGGTCGGTTTGTTCGGCGGGGATCAGTAGGTGTAGCCCCACTCGATGATCACGATCCCCTGGCCGCCCTCGGTGCCATAGAACTTTTCGCTGTACGGGGCTTCGCACTGCGGTCCGGACTTGCTGGTGATCTGGTACCCGCCGCCGCCGCCGGCGCCGTACCCGGTTCCCGGGCTTGCCGCTTGCGAGTGTCTGGGGATGTCCGGACCGGACCCGTTGATCAGCAACCCGGCGTCCCCGCCAGCCGCACCCACCTTGTAGATCCGGCAGGTGCTGGTGCTGCCGGAGGACAGGTCCTTGACCTCCTTCGAACGGGAGACGCCGCCGGTTATGGTCACCGACTTCATGGTCCCGGACGGCGGTACGGGGGAGGGGCTGCCCTGTTCGATGCCGCCGTTCGCGACCAGCAGGTCGACGTATGGTTCGGACAGCTTGGACACGTAGCTGCGCAACCCTGCGAACCCCATCGACCCTGCCGTCCCTGGCGCTCCGCTGACACCGACAGTGATGTCCAGCGGTTCGGTGGTTTCGATGTCACCGACCCTGTACTGGGCGCCGCCGCCATAGCGTCGTCCGCCGGCCGCGCCGCCGCCCAGGGTGAAGACACGGAACTTCGTTACCCCTTCCGGCGGGTAGAAAATCCCGTCCGCGTGGAAGATCTCGTGGCCCCGCGGCGGCATGGTGACCGCGATCGTGACCGGGATGTCCACGGACGCCTGGTCGAAGGTGTCCCTTGCCCGGACGGTGACCTGGAATTCCCCGCCCAGCCTCGGCGTGCCGTAGATGATGCCGCTCGACTGCTGCAGGGCCATGCCGGACGGCATGGTGCCGCCGACCAGCTCGTACGTCACCGGACCGATGGCGTTCACGGTCGCCGGCGGGAACTGGACGTAGACGTCCGCGGCCAGGGCCATCGGTCTGTCGCCGTTGTAGGATGCCCCGAAGGCGCCCTTCACCGACACGTTGAACGAGTTCGACAGGCCGGCGGAGCCGTCCGAGTCCACCGCCATCAGCGTGACGGCGGACGGGCCGGTGACTGCGGACGGGGTGCCCGTGATCGCGCCGGTGGACGGATTGACCAACAGGCCGTCCGGCAGGGTGCCGGCGTTCAGGGTCCAGGTGACGCCGCCGATGTGCATGCTGACGCCCGGCGCCGCGCCGGTGCCATGGGAACCGGCGCGGAACGCCTGGTCCGGGATCGTGGCCACCGTGGTGCCGGCGGTGACGGAGAGGGTCACGCGGGGCGACAACACCGAGGCGTTGTCCCAGGAGTCGGTCAGCCGCGCCTGGAAGGCGTAGGTGGACGGTGTCGTGGGACGTCCGGAGATCGAGCCGTCGTCGCGGTCGACGGTGATGCCCGGGGGCACGCTCCCCGTTGCCTGCCAGGTCGGCTGGCCGGAGACGCCGGAAGCCGGGAAGGCAGGCAGGGACAGCGGCTTGCCGGCCCTGGTGGACATCGTGACCGCGGAACCCCCGACCGTGAGGGCCGGGCGGACGCCGAGCTCGATGGTGTCGGTCCAGGTCTCGGCGAAGTCGGTGCCGTCGCGCAGGCCGAGCGTGAACGCGTAGTCTCCCGGCGGCAGCGCCACCGGCATCGCCGCCGACAGCCTGCCCGAGACGTAGGACAGGCCCGGAGGCACGTCGCCGTCCATCAGGAAGGACGGCACGTCCACCGTCGCGGTGTCGTGGGTGACGGCCAGCGCCGGGGCGCCGATCGTCGCCCCCACGCGCCACTTGTGGATGCGCGTGTACGACAGGAAGGTCGGCGCGCTCCGCACGTTGACGCGGAAGCCCGCCGAGTCGCGGGTGGCCCCGAAATCGTCCTGCACCCTGAGGGTCAGGACGGGGCTGGTGCCGGTCGCGTCCGCCGTCCCGGACATGGTGCCGTTGGGCGCCACCGTCATCCAGGTCGGGAACGTCCCCGTGCCCTTGGTCCAGACCGCCGGCGGGGCGGCGTTCCGGACGGAGGGACGCGCGGCCACCCACGGACGCCCGAGGCGGGCGGTGTAGTTGGTGGCCATGTTGTCGATCACCAGCGGGTCGAGCGACTGCACGGTGAACGGGTCGCTGAGGGCGGTGGCGCCGTCCAGCGTATCCGTCACCCGGAGGCGGACGCCGATCGCGGCTCCGGCCGCCGAGGGGGTGCCGGTCATCTTGCCGGTGGCCGGGTCGACGTCGACCCAGTCCGGCATGTCGCCGCCGCCCACGCTCCACGTGACCGTGCCGCGCTGGCCGGTGACGCCCATCAGCGGCGTGGACATCGCCTGGCCGACATGGGCGCCGTAAAGCTCCTTCTCCCCGGTGATGTCGAGGACGTCAGTGATGGCGAAGGTGACGAGCTGGGTCTGCGCCCGCGCGCCGTCATGGCTGTCCGTCGCCATCAGCCGTGCGGTGTACGTGCCGTGGCTGGTCGGGGAGCCGGAGACCACGCCGGTCGAGGGGTTGACCGTCAGGCCCGGCGGCAGGCTGCCGGATCCGACCGACCAGCTGGCCGAGCCGAGGATGTTGCCCGCGGTCGGCGCGACCGTGGACAGCGCCCGGCCCTTGCGTCCGGCATACTCGATCTGGGAGACGGTCGCGGTGATGCCCGGCTCGACGGTGACCGAGAACTGGCGCGACACGCCCGTTGCGGTGTCCGCGTCGCGGGCGCGGAGGGACAGGCCCTCATGCACGCCGGTGGCGGTCGGACGTCCGGAGAGGACGCCGGTCTGCGGGTTCAGGGCCGCCCAGTCGGGCTTGGTCCCGGAGGCCAGGGTCCAGGTGGTCGGCTGCCGGGCGCGGCCCAGCTGCGGGACCACGGAGAACAGGGCGTCGACGCGGGTGGTGTAGGCCTCGTTGACGGTCACCGTCGGCACGTCGCCGACATTGACCGTCACCTCGCCGGTATCCGCTTCCGTGCCGTCGACGCTGTCGGTCGCCCGCAGCGTGAAGGAATAGCTTCCCGCCGTGGACGGGACGCCGGAGACGACGCCGGTGTCGGACCTCAGGGAGACGCCGTCCGGCAGGGTGCCGGAGGCCACCGTCCAGGTCGGCGTGCCTTGGGCGTTGCTCGCGACGGGGCGCGCGGCGGCGAAGCCGACGCCCACGCGGGCCTCGTAGGCCAAGGGATCGATAGTGGCGGAGAAGCCGCGGACGATATCGATCGAGAAGGTCCCGGTCAGTGCGGACACGCCGGTCGAGTCGGTGACCCGCAGCTGCAGCCCGTCTACCCTGCCGTCCTCGGTCGGGACGCCGGAGATGACGCCGGTCCGCTCGTCGAGCGCGAGGCCCGCGGGCAGGGTGCCGACCAGTTCCCAGGTCACGCCGCCGATGGCGTTGGCAACGGTCGGGGTGACCGTCATCCGCCGGGTCACCGTGCCGCGGTACAGCGCGCCTGCCGAGGCCGTGAGGTCCGTCACCTTGACGGAGAACGGCTGGCGGGCGACGCCGGTGGCGCCGGTGTTGACGTCGGTGGCCTGCAGCAGCAGGCCCGACCAGGTTCCCGTGGCGGACGGGGTGCCGGAGACGACACCCGTTTCCGGGGACAGCGTCGTGCCCGGGGGCACCGTGCCGCTCGCCAGCGACCAGGCGACCGCGCCGGACTGGCCGGTCACGCCCGGCATGCCCGAGGCGAACGGGATGCCCGGATGGGTGGTGTAGGTGCCGGAGGAGGCGCTGACCACCAGGGACGGTTCCACCGTGATCGAGAAGGTCCCGGTCACCGCGGACTTGCCGTCATGGCTGTCGGTCACGCGCAGCGACAGGCCGCCGGTTGTGCCCAGGTCGCCGTTCTGCGGCGTGCCCGAGATCCTTCCGGTGCGGCTGTCGAACGTGGCCCAGCCCGGAAGCGAGCCGGAGACGATCTCCCAGGTGCGTTCGCCGATGATGTTGGACGCGCCTGGGCCCATGGAGAAGGGCGAGCGCGCCTTGGCGATGCCGGACGACGGGATCGAGGCCCGCGGGTCGGCGACGGCGCGCACCGTGAAGCCTTGGCTCGTGATCGAGGAGCCGGTGGCCGGGTCGCGGGCGCGGATCGACAGCTGGTCGGTGGCGGTCGCCTCGGTCGGGGTGCCCGACACGCGTCCGGTGGAGGACATGGCCAGCCAGTCGGGGAAGTTGCCGACCGTGGACCAGGCGAGCGTGCCCACCGCGCCCGACACGGTCGGCTGCGGCATCGTCACGCTCTCGCCGAGCCGGATCACGACGGATTCCGGCTGGTCGGCCATGGAAAGCGGGGTCAGCGACACCTCGATCGAGAAGGGGCTGGAGGCCGCGGACAGGCCGGTGGCGGCGTGGGTGCCGCGCAGGACGAGGTTCCTGGCGGTTCCGACCGCGGTCGGCGTCCCCGTGATCCGCCCGGTGGCGGCGTCGAAGGACGCCCAGGCCGGCAGGGTGCCGTCGAGGGTCCAGTTGACGGTGCCGGTGGCGCCGGACAGACGGGGCGTGAAGGCCGCGAGCGGCGTCCCGACCCTGCCGTAGACCGTGGAGGGGACGTGCAGGGTCGGCGTGACGGTGATGGTGAACCGTTCCGAGGTGTCGGTGCGCGAGGCGCTGTCGGTGGCGCGCAGCGTCACCGGGCTGTCCTTGGCGATCGCGGTGGGCGTGCCGGTGATCAGGCCCTTGCTGTCGAGGGTCAGGCCGGACGGCAGGGAACCCGAGGCGATCGACCAGCTGACCGATCCCTTGGGGACATGCGCCGACGCGCGCCACTCGGCTTCCTGCCCGACCCTGCCCGACAGCGCCGTCGCCGGCGCGGAGACCTGGAAGGGGTGGACCAGGATGCGGAACGGTTCGCTGTCCGCGGTGTCGCCGTCGCGCTCGAGCCGGACCACGATGCCGTCGTGGTTGCCGGATGCCGTGGGCGTCCCGGTGATCCATCCGGTGCGGGGGTCGAGGGCCGCCCAGCCCGGCAAGGGCGCGCTCTGGGGCGCCAGCGAGTAGGTGTCGACGCTTTCCGGTCCCTTGTAGCCGTAGACCACCGGGCCGCCGGAGCTGAAGCGGTCCTCTGTGTAGGCGGTGAAGGAGGTGCCGTAGGCGAGTTGCAGCGGCACCGTCACCGGCGGCGGCGCGCCGGGATCGGGGTTGTTGGGACGCGGGTTCGGCGGGTACCCGATCACCAGGGTGAAGGGCGGCGACAGCGCGTTCGAGCGGTCGATGCTGTCGTAGACCCGCAGCCGCAGGGTGCGCGAACCGCCCTCGAGCGGGGTTCCGGTGATGGCGCCGGTGGCGCGGTCGAGGGACAGGCCGGCGGGCAGCTTGCCGGCGCCGTCGAGGTACCAGGTGGCGTCGCCGTAGATCCCCGAAGCGTGCGGTCCGGCCATCTCGAAGGGGGAGCCGGCGACGCCGGACGGCACCGAGGGCGCGCCCACGGCGATCGGCTCGAGCACCCGGATCGTCGCGCCGGCTGAGGTGCCGCTGGCGCCGTCCATGGTGTCTGTCGCGGTGAAGCTGACGCCCGACACGGTGATCGGGCTGGTCGGGGACGCCGACACGAAGCCCATCCGCGGGTCGATCCGCAGCCCGGCCGGCAGCCCGGCCTCGTGCATGGTCCAGTAGGCGGACCCCACGATGCCACGGACATGCGGCGCGAACGACAGCTGCTTGCCGACGCGCACGGTGAAGTTGGCCGGGTGGGTGACCGTGATGATGTCGGCCACGTAGATGTTGACCGGGCCCATGGCGACGGAAGACCCGCCTGCCGGATCGGAGGCGCGCAGGTAGATGCCGGCGTAGAGGCCCGGACGGGTGGTGGTGCCGTAGATGCGGCCCGAGGACGAGTCGACGGCAAGGCCCGGGGGCAGGGTGCCCTGCGCCAGCGACCAGGTCACGTCGCCCGCGTTGCCGGTGACGGAAGGACGGGGCGAGGCGAAGGCGCGGCCCACGCGGGTGCCGTAGGTGGTGCCGGTGACACCGCCGGGATCGACGCCGACCACGGGGATGTCGTCATCTTCGCCCGGACCTTCCGTGTTCGGGGGTGCCGGTGTCGCCACCAGCACGGAGGTGACCGTGATGGTGAAGGGCTGCGACTTGCCGACGGCGCCGTCCGCGTCCTCGAGGACGATGCGGAGCGGGCCGAACTCGCCGGCCTGTTCGGGCTTGCCGGACAGCACGCCCGTGGCCGGGTCGATGCGCAGGCCGAAGGGCGGCTTGCCTTCCAGCGACCAGAAGCGCGACCCGAACACCTCGGTGTCGTGGGTCGGCGTGATCGTCATCCGGGTCCGGGTGTCACCGTCGTAGTGCAGCGGGTCCACGGTGACGCGCGGGACCTGGTGCACGGCGATGGAGAAGGCCGGCGTCGTCCCCGACTTGCCGCTCGAATCGGCGGCGTGCAGGCGGATGTCCTCGAAGAAGCCCACCGAGGTCGGCTGGCCCGAGATGCGTCCGGTCGCCGTGTTGAGGGTGATGCCGGGGGGCAGGGGTCCGCCGACGCTGCTCCAGGTGACGGTCCCGGTGGCGCCCTCGGCGACCGGCTGGAACCAGAAGTCGACCGAGATGCGTCCGCGCAGTATGCCCGGCATGTCGAGGGTGATGCCGTTGTCCGGCTCCAGGGCGGCGCGGACCTCGACGGTGAAGGGTTCCGAAGCCGCCGTGGTGCCGAGGCTGTCGGTGGCGCGCACGCGGTACGGGCCGTGGGGGCCGACCACAGTCGGGGTGCCGGAGATCGCGCCGGTCGCGCCGTCGAAGGCGGTGCCGGACGGGACCGTGGCGTCGAGCAGTTCCCAGGTCACGGCGCCGACCGCGCCGAGGACGGTCGGCTGGACCTCGAGCGCGCGGCCCAGGCGCCCGTAATAGACGTCGTCGGCCACGACCGACATGGTGGTGACGGTGATCGAGAACGGTTGTGACACGGCTTCGCCGCCGCCGGCGACGGCGCGCAGGGTGATGCCGCTCCAGGTGCCGGGAAGCGCGGGAATGCCGGAGATCACGCCGGTGGAGGCGTTGACCGCGAGGCCGTCCGGCAGCGTGCCGGAGGCCACCGACCAGGTGAAGGGGCCGGAGATGCCGTCGACGGACGGGGTGTCGGACAGGAAGGAGACGCCGGTGCGGGCCTCGTAGTCCCGCACGCCGATGACTGCGGCGCCGGTGTCGTCGCCCACGATGACGGAGAAGGTGTTGGACGGGAAGGCGCCCCCGGCGTCGACGCCGAGCACGGTGATGCCGCTCCAGGTGCCGGTGGCGGTCGGGGTCCCGGAGATGGTCCCGGTGGCGTTGTCGACCGTCAGGCCCGGCGGCAGGACGCCGCCGTCATGCACGAAGGTCCCGCCCGGTTCGAGGTCGGTGACGGTCGGGACGACGGACGCGGCGACGCCGGGCTCGAGCCGGATGGGCTGGCCGTAGATGATGACCGGCTCGACGACCTCGATGGTGAAGGCGTCGGTGGCGGTGGTGACGCCGTTGGCGTCGGTCGCCTCGAGGACGATGCCGGCGAACACGGCGGCCCGCGTCGGGGTGCCGGAGATCGCGCCGGTGACGGGATCGAGCTCCATCCCGTCCGGGAGGGCCTCGCCCGTGGAGACCCAGGTCACCGGGGCGGCAAGGCCGTTCGAGGCCGGCCCCTGGTAATAGGGCAAGCCGACGCGGGCGCGCCCGTCAGGGTTGTTGGTGCCGATGTCGGGGACGCCGACGGAGATGGTGAAGGTGTCGGACAGCACGGCGACGGCATTGTCGTCGGTGGCGCGGACCACCAGCGGCCAGTCACCGGTCATGGATGTGGAGCCCGAGATGCGTCCGGTGTCCTTGTCCAGCGAAAGGCCTTCGGGCAGTTCGCCCTCGGCCAGCTCGAACAGCACCGGGACCGCGAGGTCGACGACTTCCGGGTCGAGCGACAGCGGCGCGTCCATGTCGACGCCGGCGTCGTCGTAGGAGACGGAGGGGGCGACAACGGAGAGGGAGAAGGCGGGCGAGAGCGCCTCGACACCGTCCGCCCCGACCGCCCTGACGACGATGCCGGGATAGGTGCCGCGGTCGGGCGTCGAGCCGGCGATCACGCCGGTCTCGGGGTCGAGCGTGAAGCCGGCGGGAAGTTCGCCCTCGTGGAGCGTGAACTCCACCGGTTCGGCGGCATGCGCCAGCGTGGGCGGCAGCGAGACCGGCGTGTTGACCGTGAATCCGGACGGCGTGCCGTAGGCGACGGTGAAGCGCACCACCTCGACGGTGAACGGGTTGGAGGCGGCGGGCTTGTCGTGGGTGTCCACGGCCAGCAGCTGCAGGTCGCGGTACGTGCCCTCGGTGGTCGGGGCGCCATGGAGCCTGCCGGTGGCGGGATCGAGCTCGACGCCCGCAGGCAGGACGGTGCCGTCCGCCAGCGACCACTCGACCGGGTCCGTCATGGAGGTGATCGTCGGCTGCACGTCGGCGTCGAGGCCGACCTTGAGCTGCAGCGGGGTGGGCACGGTGATGGTGCCGCCTTCCACGATCTCGATGGTGAAGGGGGCCGAGACGGCGGAACCGCCGTTGGCGTCGCTGACGGTCACCCGAAGCGCGGGGCTCGGTCCGAGGAACAGCGGTGTGCCGGAGATGATGCCGGTGTTCCGGTTGATGACGAGGCCGCGCGGAAGGACGGAGCCGGATGCCATGGCGTAGCGCGGGCTGTCGCCGATGCCGGAGACCTGCGGCACGATGGTGGCGCGCTTGGCGAGGCTGAGGACGCGGTCGCCGTAGTGGAGCGCCGGGGCGTCGAGGACCCGGATGGTGTATGCGGGGGTGGAGCCGCGGCGGCCCTGGCCGTCGACCACGTCGACGACGATCCCCGGCCACTCGCCGACCTCTGTGGGGGTGCCCCCGGCGTTGCCGGTCGCGGGATTGACCGTGATGCCCGGGGGCAGGGTGCCGGATCCGAGCGAGAAGGTGCGCGTGCCGGTGGTGCCGGTCACGGTCGGCGCCGGCGTCATGCCGAACACGTCCTTGCGCATGACATGGACGTCGGAGGGGATGGAGACCGTCACCCCGTCCGGGGAGGTGGTGGAGACCCCGGAGGCGACCGGCGCCCCGACACCCGATATCCTCAGGAAGGCCGCCTGGTCCTGGCCTGTCGCCGGCAGCAGGCCGGCGATGGCGAAGGCGATGACGGCGAGGATACGGACGACACCCATGTGCGCAACTCCGGCGGGACGCGATTCGGAAAACACTTGTAATCCGAACCGATCCTACGGTGCCGCGACGTAACAATCAAAGGCGTCGACGCATTTTCCTTGCAGGATCAGAGGATAATCCGGAAGCGCGTCCGGACGCGCTTCCGCGGGACCGGGCGCGACACCAGCCGGCGGTCGGTCGGCCATGGACGGATGCCGGATCTCCGGCTGGTCAGCCAGGCCGACGGGCGCGGCTTTCCCGCGCCCGTCGGCGTCACCAGGTGCCCCACTGGACGAACACCGCGCCCTGCACGCCGTTCGTTCCGGCGCTTTCGCCCCGGGTATAGCGCTGGGTGGGGCACAGTTCCTGCCTCGTGAACCCGCCGCCCTCGCCGCCGCCGGCGCCGAACCCGGTCCCCGGGGTGCCGTTCCAGGTCGCCGGGTATGAGGAAGGCGGCGTGGGCGCGGTGTAGCCGGAGGCGATGACCCCGGACCAGCCGCCGGACCCGTACTCCAGGTTGTACCGCTCGTAGCCGGCGGTTGTGCCGTGGCAGAAGGTGTAGTTGTTGGTGCTCTGGTCTTCTCCCTTGCGGGTGCCTGCCGCCCCTTCCGAAAGCGCGAACGCCTTCATCTGGGACAAGGTCGAGGTGTTGATGTAGTAGCTGCTGCTGCTGCTCGCGCCAGGGGCGTGGACGGTGCCGAACGACGAGCTGCCGCCCGAGCCTTCCCGCAGCCGGCTCTCCGCGTTTCTCCACCGTCCGGCAGACCCGCCGGCGCCCACGGTGACGGAGATGGTCTGTCCCGGGGTGACGTTGATCGTCTGGAGCGTGACCTGCCCGCGCTTGCCCTGTGCTTCGCCGCCGCCGCTGCCGCCGCCGATCGCCAGGGCCGTGACCCTGGTGACGCCTTCGGGGACGGTGAAGGAGTGCGAGCCGACGCTGGTGAACGCCTGCCGTCCCTTCGTCCCCTGGCGGAGCGTGACCGTAACCGTGTTTTCGGTGCTCGCCGCCGCCAGCCTGTCGGTCGCGCGGATACGGACCGTGTAGGTGCCGGAGTCGAGCGTGGTGCTGCCGTAGATGACGCCGGTGTTGGCGCTGAGCAGGAGACCGGGCGGCAACGACCCCGAGACGATCTCGTACAGGACGCTGTTGCTGGCCCCGGCGGTCCCGGGCGGCACGTTCACGTTGTCATAGGCGCCTACGGACAGCGTGGCGGGGTAGGCGAGCGTCATCGTCGCCGGCAACACCTGCAGCGTGAAGGCGTTGGACAATCCTGCCGACCCCTCGGCGTCGACCGCCTTGAGGGTCATGGCCATGGCGGACCGGGTGACCTCGGGGGTGCCGACCAGCCTGCCCGACGCCGGGTCGAGCGTGATCCCGTCCGGCAGGGTGGCCGTGCCGCTCACGGACCAGGTGACCTGGCCGATGTTGTTGGTGACGGACGGCGCCGCCATCGAGACCGGCGTGCCCACGCGGTACAGCTGGTTGGGGACGTGGCCGACCGTGGTCCCGGGCGTCACCGTGAGGGTGACGGACGGGGACTGGGCCACGGCGTTGTCCCAGTCGTCGGTGAGGCGCAGGTTCGCGGTGACGGCCCCCGTGGCCCTGGGAGCCCCGCGGATCGCCCCTGTGTCGGGATCCACCGTTATCCCGTTCTGGAAGGCGGGCGACCCCTGGTCAACCGTCCAGCGGGGCTGGCCCGCCACCCCGGAAGACGGGAAGGGCGGGATCTCGAGCATGATGCCGGCACGGACGGTGCGCGACACCGGCGACCCGCCGACCGAGAGGGCCGGGCGGACCCCGACCTCGATGGTGTCGGTCCAGGTCTCGGCGAAGTCGCCGCCGTCACGGATGCCGAGGGAGAAGGCGTAGTCGCCCGGCGGCACCGAGACGGGCATCGCCGCCGCCAGCCTGCCCGAGACGTAGGACACGCCCGGAGGCACGTTGCCATCCGTCAGGAAGGACGGGTTGTCGATGGTCGTGGTGTCGTGGATCACGTTGAGGCTGTTGGCCGGCACCGTGCTTCCGACGCGCCACTTGTGGACGCGCTGGTAGCTGGTGAAGGCCGGGGCGCTGCGCACGTTGACATGGAAGCCCGCCGTGTCGCGGCTGGCGTTGAACCCGTCCGTGACCCGCAGCGTCAGCACCGGGCTGGTGCCGGTCGCCGTGGGGATGCCGCTCATGGTCCCGTCCGCGGCCACGGCCAGCCATGTCGGGAACGCCCCCGTGCCCTTGCGCCAGGTTACCGGCGGGGCGGCGTTGCGGACGGAGGGACGCGCGGCGACCCATTCCCTGCCGAGGCGGGCGGTGTAGTTGGTCGCCATGTCGTCGATCGCCAGCGGGCCGAGCACCTGGATGGTGAACGGGTCGCTCAGCGCCGTGGCGCCGTCGAGGGTGTCGGTGACCCGGAGACGGACGCCGACCGCGGCACCGGGGGAGGTCGGGGTGCCGGTCATCCTGCCTGTGGCGGGATCGACGTCGACCCAGTCCGGCATGTCGGCGGAGGCCGCGGACCACGTGACCGTGCCGCGCTGGCCGGTCACGCCCATCAGCGGGGCGGAGAGCGGCTGGTTGACGTGGGTGCCGTAGACCTCGCGTTCGCCGGTGATGTCGAGCAGGTCGCTGATCACGAAGGTCAGCAGCTGGGTCTGGGCCCGTGCCCCGTCATGGCTGTCGGTCGCCATCAGCCGGGCGGTGAAGGTGCCGTGGCTGGTCGGCGATCCGGAGACGACGCCGGTGGACGGGTTCACCGTCATGCCGGACGGCAGCGTGCCGGAGCCGACCGACCAGGTGACCGTGCCGAGCGTGTTGCCGGCCGACGCGCCGACCGTGGAGAGCGGCTGGCCGCGGCGCCCCGCGTATTGCGTCTGCGAGACCGTGGCGGTGATGCCGGGATTGACGGTGACGGAAAACCGGCGCGACACGCCCGTCGCGGTGTCCGCGTCGCGCGCCCGCAGGGACAGGCCCTCGTGCACGCCGGTGGCGGTGGGGCGCCCGGACAGGACGCCAGTCTGCGGGTTCAGGGCCGCCCAGTCGGGCCTGGTCCCGGAGGCCAGGGTCCAGGTGACGGGGGCGGCGGCGCGGGATACCTGCGGCACAACCGAGAACAGGGCGTCGACGCGGGTCGTGTAGGCCTCGTCCACGGTGACCAGCGGGATGTCGCCCACGGTGACCGTGACCGGACGCGTGTCGGCCGTCGCCCCGTCGACGCTGTCGGTCGCCCGCAGCGTGAAGGAGAACTCGCCCGCCACGGACGGGACGCCCGAGACGATGCCGGTGCCGGCGTCCATGGAGACCCCGTCCGGAAGGGCGCCCGAGGCCACCGACCAGGTCGGGGTGCCGCGGGCGTTGGTGACCGATGGACGTTCCGCCACGAAGGTCACGCCGACGCGTGCGGCGTAGGCGGACGGCGACAGCGTCGCCGTGAAGCCGCGGGCGATCTCGAGGGAGAAGGCGCCCGTCACCGCGGACACGCCGGTCGAGTCGGTGGCGCGCAGCTGCAGGCCGGAGACCGTGGCGGCTTCGGTCGGGATGCCGGAGACGGTGCCGGTGGCGCTGTCGAAGGCGAGGCCCGGCGGCAGCGTGCCACCCAGCAGTTCCCAGGTGACCGTGCCGATGGCGTTGGTCGTCACCGGGACGACGGTCATCTGGCGGGTCACCGTGCCGCGGTGGAGGGACCCGACCGTCGCCGTCAGGTCCGCGACCTTGATGGCGAAGGCCTGGGAGGCGACGCCGGTGGCGCCGCTGTTGACGTCGGTGGCCTGCACGAGGAGTCCTGCCCAGGTGCCGGTCGATGCCGGCGTCCCGGTGACGCGTCCGGTCTCGGGCGAGAAGGCGGTGCCCGGAGGCACGTTGCCGCTGGCCAGCGACCAGGTGACCGCGCCGGACTGGCCGGACACGGCAGGCGCGTCGGAGGCGAACGGGATGCCCGGATGGGTCAGGTAGGTACCCGGGCGCGCGCTGACCAGGAGCGAGGGCTCCACCGTGATCGAGAACGTGCCTGTGGTCGCCGACCTGTTGTCATGGCTGTCGGTCACGCGCAGGGAAAGCCCGGCGGTGGTGCCGAGGTCTCCGTTCTGGGGCGTGCCCGAGATCCTGCCGGTGCGGCTGTCGAAGGCGGCCCAGCCCGGGAGCGTGCCGGAGGCGACCGACCAGGTCGGCGTGCCGATGATGTTGGAGGCGCTCGGCGAGACCGAGAACGGCGAACGGGCCTTGGCGACGGCCGCCGGGGTGATCGACGCCCGCGGGTCGGCCAGGGCGCGGACCGAGAAGCCGCGGCTGGTGACGCTGGAGCCGGTCGCGGCGTCCCTGGCCCGGATCGCCAGCTGGTCGGTGGCGTCGGGCGCGGACGGCGTGCCGGAGACGCGTCCGCCAGGCGACATCGACAGCCAGTCCGGGAAGTTGCCGATCGCGGTCCACGAGACCGCCCCGACAGCGCCGGAGACGGAGGGCTGCGGCATGGACACGGTCTCGCCCACGCGCACCACCGCGCTTTCCGGCTGGCCGGACATCGACAGCGGCACCACCGTCACGCTGATGGAGAAGGCGTTCGAGGTCGCCGACAGGCCGGTGGAGCGGTGCGTGCCGGTCAGGACGAGGTTGTTGGTGGTGCCGGACACGGTCGGCGTGCCGGTGATGCGTCCGGTGGCCGGGTCGAACGTGGCCCAGCCCGGCAGGGTGCCGCTGATGGACCAGTCGACGGCGCCGACCGCGCCCCCGAGGGACGGGGTGAAGGAGGCGATCGGGGTGCCCACGGTGCCGCTGACGGAGGACGGCACCGTCAGGGTCGGACGGACCGTGATGGAGAAGCTTTCCGACACGTCCGTGCGCGCCGCGCTGTCGGTCGCCCGCACGGTGACCGGGCTGTCCTTGGCGATCGAGGTGGGCGTGCCGGCGATCCTGCCGTAGCCGTCGAGCGAGAGCCCGTTGGGCAGGGAGCCGGAGGCGACGGACCAGTTGACCGAGCCCTTGGCGACGCGGGCGGAAGCCGACCAGGAGGCCGGGGCGCCCACCTTGCCGGACAGCGCCGTCGCCGGCGCGGACACGTCGAACGGGTGGACGAGGATGCGGAAGGCCGGGCTGTCGGCGGTCTCGCCGTCGCGGTCGAGGCGGACGACGATGCCTTCGCGGCTGCCCGCCGCCGACTCTCCGGGCGTGCCGGTGATCCAGCCGGTGCGCGGGTCGAGAGAGGCCCAGCCCGGGAGCGGGGCGCTTTGCGGGGCGAGCGTGTAGGTGTCGACGCTTCCCGGTCCCTTGTAGCCGTAGACCGTGGGCGAGCCGGAGGCGAAGCGGTCCTCGGTGTAGGCGGTGAAGGAGGTGCCGTAGCTGACCTGCAGCGGCACCGGCGGCGGCGCGCCTGGATCCGGGTTGTTGGGCTGCGGCGCCGGCGGGGCGTCGATCACCAGGGTGAAGGTGGCAGACTGCTCCGAGGCGTTGTCGTGGCTGTCGGTGACGCGCAGGCGCAGGCTGCGGTTCGCGCCCTCGAGCGGGGTGCCGTGGATGCGTCCGGTGGCGGTGTCCAGGGTCAGGCCCGCCGGCAGGGAGCCGGAGGACAGCGACCAGCGGGCGGTGCCGTAGATGCCCGTCACGGGCGGTCCGGCCATGTCGAAGGGCGAGCCGGCGATCCCGGCGGGAACGGACAGCGGGCCGACCGTGATCCGCTCGAGCACGGTGAAGGTGGCCCCGGCGGAGGTGCCGGACGCCCCGTCATAGGTGTCGGTGGCGGTGAAGGTGACCCCGGACACGGTGATCGGGCTGGTCGGGGTGGTCGAGACCCGTCCCGTCTGCCGGTCGATCGACAGGCCGATGGGCAGGCCGGAATCGTGCATGCTCCAATAGGCGGAGCCGACGATGCCGCGCGCGGTCGGGGTGAACACCAGCGGCTTGCCGGCACGGACCGTGAAGCTTGCCGGGTGGGTCACCGTCACGAGGTCGGCCACGTAGATGTTGATCGGGCCCATGGCGACGGACGAGCCGCCGGCGGGGTCCGCGGCGCGCAGGTAGATGTTGACGAACAGGCCGTCGTCGGTGGCGGTGCCGTAGATCCGTCCGGTGGAGGAATCCACCGACAGGCCCGGCGGCAGGGTGCCCTGCGCCAGCGACCACACCACGCTGCCGGCGTTGCCGGATACGGACGGACGCGGGGAGGCGAAGGCGCGGCCCACGCGGGTCCCGTAGGTGGCGCCGGGCAGGTTCGTGTAGGCCGGGGGGACGCCGCCGTTGCCGCCCGGTCCGCCGGGGTTGTTCGGGTCGCCCGGATCCCCGGGGTCGCCCGGGTTGCCCGGCGTCCCGGGTGCCCCGGGATTGGCGGGGTCGCCGTCATGGACCGGGATGTCCTCGCCGGCCCCGGGGCCGTCCGTGTTGGACGGCGGCGGCGTGACGACCAGGACGGACGTCACGGTGATGGTGAAGGGTTGCGACTTGCCGACGGCGCCGTCCGCGTCCTCGAGGACGATGCGGAGCGGACCGAATTCGCCGGCCTGTTCCGGCTTTCCGGCCAGGACGCCCGTCGAGGGATCGATGCGCAGGCCGAAGGGCGGCTTGCCCTCGAGGGTCCAATAGCGGGAGCCGAACACTTCCGTGTCGTGGGTCGGCGTGATCGTCATGCGGGTCTTGGTGTCGCCGTCATAGTGCAGCGGGTCGACGAAGACGCCGGGCACCTGGTGCACGTCGACCGAGAAGGCCGGGCTGGTGCCGGAATTGCCGTCCGTATCCTCGGCGTGGAGCCGGATGTCGGGGTAGAGGCCGACAGTGGTCGGGCGTCCGGACAGCCGTCCGGTCCGGGTGTTCAGCGTGACGCCGGGCGGCAGTTCGCCGCCGACGCTGCTCCAGGTGACGGTCCCGGTCGCGCCTTCGGCCACCGGCTGGAACCAGAAGTCGACGGCGATGCGCCCGCGCAGGATGCCGGGGGCGTCGACGAGGATGCCGTCGCCGGGCGGCAGGGCCTCGCGGATCTCGACGGTGAACGGCAGGGACACGGAGGTGGTGCCGAGGCTGTCGGTGGCCCGGACGCGGTAGGACCCGTACGAGCCGACCGCGGTCGGGGTGCCGGAAATGGTGCCGTCTTCCGCGTCGAACGTGGTGCCCGCGGGGGTCGTCGCGGTGTCGAGCAGTTCCCAGGTGACCTCGCCCACGGCGCCCACGGCCAGCGGCTTCACCTCGAGGGTGCGTCCGACGCGTCCGAAATAGATGTCGTTGGCGTTGACCGACATGGTGGTGACGGTGATCGTGAACGCCCGCGACAGGGCCTCGCCGCCGGCGGAGACCGCCCGTAGCGAGATCCCGGCCCAGGTGCCCGGGATGGACGGGATGCCGGAGATGGCGCCGGTCGCCGTGTTCAGCGCCAGCCCGTCCGGGAGCGTGCCGGAGCCGAGGCTCCACGAGAACGGGCCGGACAGGCCCTCGACGGACGGGGTGTCGGAAAGGAACGACACGCCGGTGCGCGCCTCGTAGTCGCGCACGCCGGTCACCGCGGCGACCGCGTCGCCGACCGTGATCGAGAAGGTGTTGGACGGGAAGGCGCCGCCCGCGTCGATGCCGAGGACGGAAATGCCGCTCCAGGTGCCGGTGTCGGTGGGCGTGCCCGAGATGACGCCGGTCGCGGCGTCGAGCGCCAGGCCCGGCGGCAGCACGCCGCCGTCGTGGACGAAGGTGCCGTCCGGCTCGAGGTCGGTGACGGTGGGCACCACCGAGGCCGGCACGCCCGGCTCCAGGCGGATCGGCTCGCCGTAGATGATGACCGGCTCGACGACCTCGAGGGTGAACGGGTTCGTGGCGCTGGTGGCGCCGTTTGCGTCGGTGGCCTCGAGCACGATGCCGGCGAACACGCCGGCCATGGTCGGCACGCCCGAGATGGCGCCGGTGACCGGGTCGAGCTCCAGGCCGTCCGGGAGCGCGTTGCCGATCGACGCCCAGGTCAGGGGCGCGGCGAGGCCGTTGGCGTCCGGCCCCTGGTAGAAGGGCAGGCCGACGCGGGCGCGTCCGTCAGGGTTGTTGGTGCCGATGTCCGGCAGGCCCACGGTGATGGTGAAGGGCTCCGACAGCACGGCGACGCCGGCGTCGTCGGTGGCACGGACCACCAGCGGCCAGTCGCCGGCCAGGCCGGTGGCGCCCGAGATGCGCCCGGTGCCGTCGTCGATGGCGAGGCCTTCGGGCAGTTCGCCCTCGGCCAGCTCGAAGGTGACCGGGACCGTCAGGTCGACCGTGACGGGATCCAGCGACAGCGGCGCGTCGATGCCGACCAGCGTGTCCTCGTAGGAGACCGAAGGGGAGACCGCGGCCAGCGTGAAGGCGGGGGAAAGCGCCTCGGCGCCGTCGTCGCCGACCGCCTTGACCACGATGCCCGGGAAGGTGCCGCGCTCGGCGGTGGAGCCGGTGATCTCGCCGCTCTCCGGGTCAAGCGTGAAGCCGGACGGGAGCTCCCCGGCCTCGAGCGTGTACGCCACGGGTCCGGCGGCGTGTTCGAGCGTCGGGACCAGGGAGACGGGGGTGTTGACGGCGAAGGGCGCACGGGTGCCGTAGTCGACGGTGAAACGCACCACCTCGACGGTGAAGGGGTTGGAGGCGGCTGGCTTCTCGTGGGTGTCGACGGCCAGCAGCTGCAGGTCGCGGAACGTGCCGGCCTCGGAAGGCGTGCCGTGGAGACGCCCCGTGGCCGGGTCCATCTCGATCCCGGCGGGCAGGACGGTGCCGTCGGCGAGGGACCACTGGATCGGGTCCGTCATGGAGGTGATGGAGGGCTGGACCTCGGCGGGGAGCCCGACCTTGAGCTGGATCGGCGACGGCACGGTGATGGTGCCGCCCTCGACGATCTCGATGGTGAAGGGGTCGGACACGGCGGAGCCGCCGTTGGCGTCGCTGACCGTGACCCGAAGGGCCGGGCTCGGCCCCAGGAACAGCGGCGTGCCCGAGATGATGCCGGTGTTGCGGTTGATCACCAGCCCGCGGGGCAGGACGGAGCCCGCGGCCATGGCGTAGCGGGGGCTGTCGCCGATGCCGGACACCTGCGGCACCAGCGTCGCCCGCTTGGCGAGGCTGAGGACGCGGTCGCCGTAGTGGAGGGCGGGCGCGTCGAGGACCCGGATGGTGTAGGCCGGCGTCGAGCCGCGGCGGCCCTGGCCGTCGACCACGTCGACGACGATGCCGGGCCATTCCCCGACCTCGGTGGGGGTCCCGCCCGCGGTGCCGGTGGCGGCGTTGACCTCGAGGCCCGGCGGCAGGGTGCCGGAACCGAGCGAGAAGGTCCTCGTTCCGGTGGTCCCCGTGACGGTCGGTGCCGGCGTCATGCCGAACACGTCCTTGCGCATCACGTGCAGCTCGGACGGGATCGACACCGTCACCCCGTCCGGGGAGGTGGCGGAGACCCCGGAGGCCACCGGCGCGCCGACGCCCGACATCCTCAGGTATGCCGTCTTTCCATGTGCCGGCGCCAGGCTGGCCATGACGAACGCGACGAGGGCGAGGATGCGGACGATACCCATGCGAGGACACTCCGGTGACGCGATCCGGAAAACACTTGTAATCCGGCAGTCAATCCTATCCCCAATGGAAGCCATAATCAAAGCGGACGCGAATATTTACGAAGACGGCGCGAAATCCATGCCGCTTTGTGCCTTTCGGCGATAGGGTGCATGGATCTGGATACCGAATCACGGAGGCTCGGACATGCAGGGATCGAAGCGGGAATTCCGGCTGCAGGGTGATATCCTGCACGAGACGACGCAGGGACGCATCGCCGTCACCTTCACCTCCGCGACCTCCGCCTACGCCAGGATCGGCTACGACGGCGCGCCGTCGGTCGAGATCCGCGGCGTCGCCTATACCGCCAGCGCCCACCTCCATGTGGAGGACGGGCGTTTCGTGTCCAGGGACAGCCGGGGCCACGACAGCGTCACCATGCGGCGTGTCCACGACATGCGCGAGGTCTCGCCGTCCGCCAGGAAGGCCATGCACGAGTTCATCGAGCGCGAGGTCAACCTCTGCGCCGACGCCAACCCGGAGGCGCTGCACGAGGCCGAGGCACGCGCGGTCAACAACGACCTCCACCGGGTGGAGGAGGAGATCGGCAAGCTGGAGAAGTCGCTGAACGAGCTGCACGCGCGGCGCGACGCCCTGCTGGAGCGGGAAGCGGCACTCGCCGGCGGCGGTGCCCCCGCGCCCGGGCGCTGAGGCGCGGGCGGCGGACGCGTCCCTCCCGGAGGCGCCTCAGGGCGCCGGACGCGACGCCGGGGCCGACAGGATGGCGGCGGGTATGGCCGCCATCACCCTGATGCTTTGGACGACCTCCAGCGAGTCGCGCCAGGAGCCCCCGCACGCCTCCCATTCCGCGTGGACCTCGTCCTCCGTCTTGCCGATCGCGCGGGTAATCGGTTCGGCGATGCCCGGCCTGTCCGGCTCGACCATTTCCTCCCCGACAGCCGCGACCAGCTCGTCGAGCCCGGTCTCGACGACGGCAGGCGTGCCGCCGTCCTCGGCGATCCCTTCGGCATAGTAGTCCGCGACCTCGGGCGACGAGGTCAGCCAGGCGCCGGGGCGCAGCCCGTCGCGGAGGATGGCGTCCAGGTCCGAGGCGTCGCAGGCGTGGTAGAGCCTGGTCACGGCGCGGGCGCCGGGGAGGGTTCCAGGGCGGCGATGGCGAGGCCGAGGCGGTCCTCCTCCAGCTTGGCTGCGTCCTTGAAGGCGATGCTGGCGTGGAAGAACCTGGGGGTGCCGTCCGCGTCGGTGAAACGGAAGAAGGCCGAGTGGATGTCGCCCGTGGTCGCCTCGAGCGAGACGAAGCACGACCGCCCCATCATGCGCGGCGGCATCATCCCGAAGAAGTACTCGTAGGTCTCCTCGTCGGTCTCCCAGAACTCGCCTTCGAGGAGCGAGGCAAGTTCTTCCCAGTGCCTGCCCCTGTGGCGCTGGAACAGGACATGGGTCTCCGGCATGCCGGCGACCCCGTCGTGCACTTTCCTGAATTCGGTCATCGCTTGTCTCCGCGGGAATGTCGTCGGGGAGCATAGCCGGTCCGCGCGCAACCCACATCCCGTCATCCGCGCCAAAAACATGACTAGAAAATATAAGTTATGATAACTACACCGCAACTCGCGGGCACGGATCGGCGCAAGGGACAACCCCCTTCCCGGGGCAGAAAACGGGGTGAATCGCCGCGAAAAAGCCGCCGGAAGGCCGGCGGCTAGCGAAATTCCGTGGGTGCGAAGTGTCAGGCGAAGGCGGGTTTCCGTCCGCCCGCCAGGGTCGGCAGGGCCTCCCGGGCCGCCGCGATCGACGCGCGCAGGCGCCGCCAGGCGCCCATGTCGCCGTCGTCCGCCGGGTGCTGGGGCAGCAGCCGGGGATCCTCAGGGTCGAAGGACGCCGCCAGCGGCGACTTGAGCAGCTCGGCCCGCCACACGATCAGCGAATCGGTCTGCCGTTCCTTGAACTCGCACTCGTTGGCGTAGAGGATGCAGTCATGACCGGCGGCCTCGAGGGCCGCGAAGACGTAGCTGTCGTCACAGGTGTCGACGATCGCGTCGCCGGTTTCGTCGTCGATAACGCCCAGGTCGACCAGTTCTCCCGCGAGGCGGTCGAACCCCCAGGTGTAGTGGTCGCGCAACCGCAACGGGTTCCGGGCCCGGCAGATCACCTGCATCACCGCGCAGCCTTCCGCGCCGGCGTCGAGGCCCTCGGCGATGGCGGCGACACGCGCCTGCGCCGCCTCGGGTCCGCCGAAGTGGAAGCCGATGGAGAACTCGTCCCAGCGGGAGAACACGTTGAAGGGGGCGGCGTCGGTGCCGTGGTACCAGGTCACCGGATGGCCGTCCGCGTCCACGAAGGCGGAGCCCGCGAGCCAACGGTCGCGTTCCGCGATCCTGCCGCTTTCGGTGTCTGCCATGCACGCCTCCTGTCGCCGTCATGATGGCCGCAGGCGACGAAAAGATGAAGGCCCCACGTGTCCGGGACCTGTTTCCACCCCGGAACGACAGCGGGGCGCCAGGAAGGCCGCTGGCGCCCCGCAAGGGGTCTCATGGACATCGCGTCATCAGCGACCGCCAAGGGCCGTCAGCGGCCTTCCCAGGCGGTCGTTTTTCTAGGGCTCGAGACCGAACAGGTCGAAGTCGTCGGGGGAGGTGATGTCGCCGCCGCCGGGCAGCGGGACGTTGACCACGCCGCCCCGGGCGACCCAGCTGTTCTCCTGCGGGATGGTGGGGATGCCGTCGGCGTCGCGGTGGCTGTCGATCACGTGGGTCGGCAGGCGCACGATGCTGTAGGTGGCTTCCGGCCCGGCGATCGCCGCCGCCTCTTCCAGCGTCTGGATTGCGCCGGCGGCGCGCAGGCGCGCGGCGAGGTCGTGCGGCAGGCCCTCGGCCTGTTCCGGCGTGAGCTTGTTGCCCGCGGTGAGGATCGCCAGGGCCTGCTTCATCAGCTCCAGTTCGGTGGCGGCCTGTTCGGTGCCGCTCTCGCTGACGGCCCTGTTGGCCTCGGCCTGGGCCGCCTCGAACTGCTCGGCGGCCTCGACGGCGCGCTCGCCCAGCGAGTCCGCCACCTCGTCGCCGGTGCCGGACGCGGACGGCGTTTCCGCCACGGCGGTTGCCGGTGCCGGGCCGGGCACCGTGGTTTCGGCGGTCTCCGCCGCAGGGGCGGGGACGGGCGTCTCCGCGCCGGTGTCCCGCGCGCCGGCGGTCGCCTCGCGGATCATCTCGAGGGCGGACTGCGGGCCGGCGGTGCCGACGTCGACGGGCTCGCCGGGCGGCGTCTCGGTGCGCATGTTGGACGGAAGGTCGACCACGGGCTGCGCCGGGGGCGTCGCGGGGGCGGCGGTTTCCGGCGTCGGGCGCGGGCCCTCGGCGGCGTTGCGCTCCTCGACGCTGCGGGTGTCTTCCGCCGGCGCGGCGGGTTCGTCCGGCACCACGGTGCGCATCACCGGGGTCTGGGTGCCCTTCATGAAGCGCTGCGCGATGTCGGGCTCGAGCACGGCGATGGTGGCGCCGACGCCCAGGAACAGGGCCACGGCGGTGCCGAGCACCAGCGTGGTGGCGCTGAAGCCCTTGCCCGGTTCGGGGTCTCGCGACAGCGGCGACGGCTTCGGGAGGGGCTTGGTGAAGTCGACGAGCCCGCCGATCTCGGGGGAGATGGTCTCCTGCGGTTCCGCGGACCGGGCGGCGTTGCCGTCCAGGAGCCTCGTCACCGCGGCGAAGACCTTCCCGGCGACGGGGGCGCTGCCGCTGTAGAGCACTTCCTCCTGGCCGCCCGCGGTCCGCACCACGGACGACTGGCCGCCCGTCTCGCGCAGGTCGATGGTGACCATGACCCCTTCGGGGTTGGCCGCGACGATGGTCCTGTCGTCCGGCTTGTCGACCGTGGCCAGCGTCTCGATACTGTAGGATGGATGCTGCATGTTACCCCGCATGGCGCGAATCGGTGGCTCCGTCGCCTCCGGTTCTCACCGATTCCGGCGGCACCCGCAAGGATAGACCGGCGGCGCCGGGGACGGAAGGGAAGAAATCCGGCGTTATCCTTGGATGGTCGCCACGTCTCCGGTGTCGGGAACGCGTCGGGCGGGGACGCGGCATGACCGCGCTTCCGCATCCACGTCCCTTGCGTTATACCCTTGTCCATCAACTGGGTATAACGGGGTCCGGGATGCACAAGATCGACAGGATGCACCAGGTCATGTTCGCCGAACTGGGCGACCGCTGTCTCGACGCGCGTTTCACCATGGATTTCCCCGTCCGTGACCGCACCTTGCCGCTGTCGATCGAGGGGTATTTCGCCAAGGTGAAGGTGAAGGGGCAGTCCTTCTGGTACTACCGCTCGCGCGGGGCGGACGGCAGCCGCAAGGACAGCTATGTCGGCAAGGTCGACGACGCCGAGATCACCGAGCGGGTGGAGCGGTTCGCCACGCTCAAGGACGACCTCAAGGCCCGTCGCTCGCTGGTCAGGAGCCTGACGGGACAGGCGGGGTTGCCCGCGCCCGACCGGTTCACCGGCGCCGTGGTCGAGCGGTTGGCGGACGCCGGCCTGTTCCGCCTGCGCGGCGCCCTTGTCGGCACGGTCGCCTTCCAGGCCTACGCCGGCATCCTCGGCGTCCGCCTGCCGTCCGCGGCCCTGCAGACAGGTGACGCCGATTTCGCGAAATTCCACTCGGTCTCGGCCATGGTCGGGGATTCCATCCCCCCGATACTGGAGGTGTTGCGGGAGGTGGACCCCACCTTCCGTGACCTTCCCGGTTTCGGCGACAAGGCCCGCTCCGCCCGGTTCGTGAACTCGGCGGGATACAAGGTGGAGTTCCTCACGCCCAACCGCGGCAGCGAGGACCATGCCGGGCGACCGGCGGAAATGCCGTCCCTGGGCGGGGCGAGCGCCTTGCCCATGCGGTTCCTCGATTTCCTGATCAAGGACACGGTACGCACGGTGCTGCTGCACAATGGCGGTGTGTCCGTGTCGGTCCCCACCCCGCAACGCTACGCGGTCCACAAGCTCATCGTGGCTTCCCGCCGCCTGTCGGACGGCAACGGCGCCCTCAAGCGCGCCAAGGACGTCTTCCAGGCCGGCACGCTGATCCGGGCCATGGGCGAGGCCCGCATGCACCAGGACCTGGCGGACGCGTTCTCGGAGGCATGGGGCCGCGGTCCGGCCTGGCAGGAGGCCGTCACCCGCGGCCTTTCCTATCTGGACGCCGAGGAAAGGGACGCCGTCCACGACATCCTGGGAGAAGGGCTCCGGGGGATCGGCGAGGATCCGGGGGAATTCGGCCTTCCGTCCGCGCCGGAGCCCTGATCACCGGACGGTCAGGACCGCGGGGGAGACGCGCCCGGTGGGGCTGTCCAGGAGGCCGGTCGCACAGGCCCGCCACAGCACCAGGTCCACCGTCGCGATCCGGTATCCGGTCTCCGCGGCGAGGCGGGCGCACAGGCCCGGCACCGTCTCGCCCTGGCGGTCCGCCAGCCGCTGCAGGTGCACGTCCGGCTTGGCGCAGTCGACCCCGAAGTTCTTGGCCAGGTGGTAGCGGGTGATGCCGCCGATCCACGGCAGCGACCCGCAGAAGGCCAGCTTGTCAGGGGCGGCGCGGTATTCCGCCAGCAGGCGCGCGCGCTCCGCCCAGATGTATTCCATGGCGGCGGCCTTGCCCTTGTGGCCGAACACGCCCAGCACCGGTTCCCCGGCCAGCAGGGCGCCCATGGCCCGCTCGAAGATCCCGCGCGCCACGGTATGGCGCATGCCGGAATTGGCGATCACGAAGATCGCCTCGCGGGCGAAGAAGTCCGGATCCTCGGGCTCTCCCGCCAGGGCCACGGTCTCCGACCAGGTGACGTCGTCGCCGTAGCCCTCGAGGGCGAGGCGCTCCACCAGGGCGGCCAGGAGCGCCGCGTCCACGCGGCGCGGCTCGGGGTCGGGAAAGGCGTCCTCTCGGGCCATGGCGGTCCTCAGATCGGCTCGTCGATGCCCTGTTCGTCGAGGTACTTCTCCAGCCCGTCGACGGCGCCGGAGACCTTGGGCTCGAGGATCGGGCGGGCCATGATGTTCTCGTGGAAGTAGTGCGACCACACGCCGGCGCACTCGACGTGGAAGGCGCGGCGCCCGACATTGTTGAGCACGTACCAGAGCGTCCGGTCGACCTCCTTGAGCCACAGGAAGTCCGCCGAGGCCAGCACGCCCTTCTCCTCGCGCACCATCTTGAGCACGCTGATCAGGGCGGTGGAGACGAAGGCGTGCTTCTCGGCCTTGGCCAGGATCGGGGCCATGGCCTTCTCGTCGGCCAGGATCTCGGCGATCAGCGATTCGAGGTGGGCGTCACGCTTCTTGCCGGCCGGCATGTTGTAGGCCACGTCGATGTCCTGGCGCAGCTTCAGCGCCACGGGGGTCTTCTTGGAGTTGTGGCAGGCGAACATGGCGACCAGGCACCGCTCGTGCAGGGCCAGCTTCGGCACCGGCTTCCAGGGCGAGCCCAGCTGCTTGGCGAAGGCGCGCTCGAGCGTGGTGTGGGCGTCCTCGGGGAGGGATCCCTTGTCGGTCAGCCGGCCCTTCAGCTTGAGGCTGTGCAGGAACTCCAGCGGACGCAGGGAGGGACGCATGTTGTCCGAGGCCTTGTCCGGGTCGAAGCGGGCGCTGGTGGTCAGCGTGCGCCAGTGCTTGGACTGGTAGTGGATCAGCGGCACGAGGCCCATCTGCCGCTTGAAGTTGTCGCCCTTCATGCGCGTGAACACGACAAGCGCGACGCACATGATCAGCCCCGCCATGGGCAGCGCCATGACGTTGCCGACCGTCTGGTTCACGTCGACGAACTCCTCCCAGTAGATCCGGCTCGCCTGGCGGCGCCCGTCGAAATAGCTCTGGATGAAGTCGAGATAGCGCTGCCCGGCCTCTGGCAGGCCCACCGTCAGGTCGTAGACCATGACCTGGACCCACTTGAGGGCGAACATGGGATAGACGATCAGCTGCCGCTGCCCGTACCAGATGAGGAACAGCGTCGCCCCGATCACCAGGGTGCCGACGATCCAGGTCGCCTCGCTGTTCACCGGTGCGCTGTCGTTGCCCTTGCCGGCCATGTCAGTCTCTCCCTTTGCCCATCAGCGACAGCATGTCGCCGATGCTCGGCTGTGTCGATCCGCCCTCCGGGGCCGCGCGGGGCGGCGGGGGAGGCTGCTGCGGCGGTGCCGCCGGTCCGGGGTCCCGTTCCGGCTCCGGCTCTGGCTCACGGGCCCTCGGGGCCGGCGGCGGTTCCCGCAGGGTGCGGGGCGGATCGCGGAAATCCGGCTCGTAGGGTGCGCCGAAGCCGCCGCGTTCGTGTGGCGCGTGCGGTGGCGCGGGCATGCCGGCGCCGTAGAAGGGCATGGGGACCACCATGGGGGCGCCGCCCTGGTGCAGCCGCGGCGGGAACAGCGACAGCAGGTCGCATTCCTTGACGATGCTGGCCGGCATGTCGCCGCTTTCCACCATGGAGCGGATGCCGCTGCGCAGGATGGCCCGGAAGACCTCCTGCACGCGTTCGTTGCGGGAGGCCGCGTCCCAGACGTCGAGGATCAGGGCGTCGTTGTCGTGCGACCCGTTGACGTAGACCTGTATGCGCTCCGTCCGCTTGCGGAACGTCCTCTTCCTCGACACCTGACCGGCCTCCCCCGCGCCTTACGCCGCCTTGTCGCGGGCGGCGCGCAGGCGCGACACCTTCCACAGCCCGCGGGCGTTGGCGAACTCCGGATCCTCGGTGAGCTTGCCGTTGCGGAAGTTCTGCGAGACGCTCTGGAACAGGGCGCCGCCGCCGCCGACCACCACGACCGCGCCGAGCGCGGCGGCGGAGCCGATGCGGCGCTGCACCTCGCGCCGGATCTTGCCCTCGATGTCGGCCAGGGCCTTGGTGACCAGCTCGTCGATCGGGCGCTCGTCGCCCCACAGGCGGATGGTCCGGTTGCGGACCGCCTTGTCGAGCGTGGCCAGCGGGATCTCGTCGCTGATGTCGAACTCCTTGCGCACGAGGTCGCGCAGGGCCTTGTAGACGTCGAGCACGCCGATGTTCTCGGTGCCGGACTGGGCGTGGTCGATCTGGCGTCCGCCCACGACCACGGCCACGTCGGTGGTGCGTCCGCCGATGTCGACGATAGCGATGCTCTGGGCGGCGTCGGCGCGCAACTCGAGGTTGTCGTCGAAGACGTGGTCGAACCATGCCGCGACGGCCTGGCAGCCGACGTCCACCCCGCGCACGACGGGCATCGGGTCGGACGAGCCGACGCCGCGGCTGATGCCGGCGAGCAGGTTCGCCCGCTTGGCCTCGATCTTGGCGTCGTTGGTGCCTTCGCCCACGAAGTAGTCGGCCACCGGCAGGCCGGTGATCAGGCCGACGTCGCGCCCGTCATAGCCGGCGCTCGAAAGGCCGTGGTAGACCAGGGCGCGGTTCATAGGCGAGGTGTGGAAGCCGTCGAACTGGGTGTTCTCGCCGGCGACCTCCTCGGAGACGGTGAAGTCCTCGCCCTCGGCGACGTGGTAGGAGCCGGTGGACTTGCCTTCCATGGTGGTGAGGCCGCGGCGTCCGGAGCGGACCGAGGTGCGGAACACGTGGCGCACGGGGGCGCCGCCGTCGGGATTGTCCCCGAACACCTTGATCTGGGCGTATCCGTCATCGATGGCGACGAGGAGGTTATCGGTCATTGTGGTCTCCGGTAATGGGTGGTTCCGCCGCGGTCATTCGACCGGGCGGCGGGCGTGGTCGATCGGGCCGCGGATCTTGTGGGCCGGCAGCGGCGGTCGCGCGTCCCCGATGATCCAGGCCCGGAAGGCGCGGAAGGCCGAGGGCACGGACAGGCCGCGCCGCTCGAGGATGTAGAAGGCGATGACGATCAGCAGCGTCAGCGTCACCGTCCACACGCGCACGTGCAGCAAGGTGGCGACGATCGGCACCCCCGCGCGGGCGTCGAGGAAGAAGAAGCGGGCCGGCTTGAACGTGTCTCTCCAGTGCGCCATGTGCCTTACCCCTGGTCCCGGTCGGCGATCGTGATCCGGCGGTAGGTGTCGCGCGAGATCAGGCCCGCCTCGTACGCCTCCCAGCCCGATTCGACCATCCGCTTGGAGGTGACGCGCTTGGCTTCCATGAGCTGGCGCGCCAGCAGCGGCCATTCCTCGGTCGGGCGCTTCATGAACACGGCGCGGGTGCGGTCGTCGAACACCATGTACTCGCGCAGGCCGACCTTGCCGCCGCCGACGCGGTCGAACAGCAGCTGCGTCACGCACATGCGCAGCGTCTCCATGACGTCGATGCCCGCGCTCTCGCGCAGGTCGCCGGGGAAGAACTGCAACACGCGGCGCAGCGTCGCCGGCACGCCCACCGAGTGCATGGTGGAATACAGAAGGTGCCCGGTCAGCGCCGCCTCGACCGAGGCCTGCATGGTTGCGCGGTCGCGCGTCTCGCCCACCAGGATGATGGTCGGCTTGCGGCGCAGGGCGTTGCGGACGGCATGGGCGTAGAGGCTCTCGTTGCTGCGCTCGTCGCCGGCGATGTTGTAGGGGATCAGGTGCTTGCCGACCTCGGTCTGGGCGATCGAGGAGGACGGGTGGTCGACGCCGTCATAGACGTATTCGATCGGGCTCGAGTATTCGAGCACCTTCTCGTTGGCGTCCTCGGGCTCGATGATGTGGCGGATGATCGAGGCCAGCAGGGTCGACTTGCCCGAGCCGGTCGGGCCGGTCACCAGCACCATGCCCTGGTTGGGGCGCAGGTTGCGCACGATGTCGTCCTCGATGCCGAGCTTCTCCAGCCGGATCGGGGTCACCGGCAGGGTGCGGATGGTGATCTGGACGCCGTCGCCGCCGATCACGCGGATGGCGGTGATGTTGACGCGGTAGCGGCGCTGGCCGCTGCCGTCGCGCATGCGCACCTCGTGGCTGGGGTCGAGGTCGTGTGCCGCCTTGAGCATGCCGGGGCCGTGTTCGCCGTAGACATAGCGCACCACCATGTCGATCTCGGCCTGGCGGATGGCCCGGCGCGTGATCGGCACGTTCTTGCCGCCGATCTCGGCCAGCACCGGCTCGTTGGTCTGGATGGTGATGTCCGAGGCCTTGCGGTCGCCGGCCCAGGCCAGCATCGCGTCGAACGAGACCTGGTTGAGCGACCCGTCGAACTCGAAGAAGCTGCCGTCATGGGCGCGCGCGAAGACGCCTTCGGACGGCAGGGTGGTGGTCCCCGCGTCCTTGCCCAGATCGATGGCGGGCGGCCTCTCGTGGTCGACCAGGGTCATGCGGCGCGCCTCAGAAGGTGGACCACGCGGCGCGCTGGTCGCTGGAGGCGGGCGCGGCGGGGCGGCGGGACAGGCTGGCCGGGACCGGGGCGCAGACGAGCTGGGTGCTGACCTGGCGGCTGGCGGGCGCCTGTCCGGGCGGGCAGGCGGGCACAGGCCTGGACGGGTCCTGCCCGGTGGTCTGGCCGGTCACAGGCAGCGGGGTGGTCGGGGAGGCCTGCCATTCGGGCGTGGTGCCGACCTGCAGCGTCGGGTCCTGGGTGATGCGGATGGCGCGGTCGTTGACGCGCATGTCCTGGCCGGTGCCGGTGGTGCCGAGGCGGGCGTCGGCGACCACGGGGGCGCTGACCTTGCCTTCCTCGAGCAGGGCCTTGTAGCGGACCATGCCGGTGAAGTCGCGCTCGAGGCGCGCGAGGTCGGACTTGAAGATGTCCTGGGCCTGCTGCTTGCCCATGTTCCAGCCCTCGACCACGGAGGCCGACCATTGCTCGCGCTCGGCGCGGTCGCGGGGGAGGAGGATGTCGGGCGGGGCCGAGGGGGCGGTGTAGTTGCGGATCAGGTAGGACTGCCACAGCGGCGCCACCGGCGCGAAGGTCGCCTGGGAGATGATCTCGTACATGGTGTCGGCGACGCGCAGGGTGCGCCCCGCCTCCGAGGTCTCGTAGGTCTCGTTGATCTGCGAGATCACGGGCGGCATGATCATGACGTTGTCGGGGCCCTTGATCATGACCCGCTGGAAGTCGTAGGTCCGCGACAGGTCGGCGGCCTGGGTCTGCAGCATCTGGTTGATGGCGCGCGACTCGGCGGCGAGGCCGCCCTGGGCGCCATAGGCGAGCGCGGCGTCGCGCATGGCCGGGGAGCGGAGGCGGTCCTCGCCCTCCTTCACCGTCTGGCGCACCGGGGCGCGGTTGATCAGCTCGTCCAGCGTCGGCACCGGCGCGGTCGGGATGTTGACCTGGCCGGCCTGGTAGGTCGGGTTGACCAGCACCGGGGCCGGGCCGGGCGCGCCCGTGTGAAGGGCCGTCGTCGAGCACCCCGCCAGCAGGGCGGCGGCGGTGGCGGCGGCGATGAGACGGATGCCGTTCATGGGGATGCGCCCGCGCATTGGGTTGTCCTTACTTGCTCATGGCGGGACGTGCCGCCCCGGGGGCCTGGCCGGCGACGGCGAGGAAGCGGTACTCCATCCGCTTGAGGTTGGCGTCGACCACCACCTGGGCGAAGGGCTGCACCTGGTTGCCGATGTCCTCGAGCGCCTTCACGGCGGGGACGCCCTGCACCGACACGTTGACCATCGGCGGGGTCGCGGGCGGGTTGCCGACGACGCGGAACTCGTAGCCGACGATCGTCGCCACGCGGCGGGCGGCTTCCTCGCCCGGTCCGGTCCACTCCAGCGTGGTCGGGCGGCGGAGCTCGTCGGGCACGCCCGCCAGGCTCTCGTTGACCGGTGCCGGGGCCGGCAGGGTGCGGGCGGTCTGGATGCGGACCAGCTGTTCCTGCGCCGTCGCCGCCCGCTGCGCCGATTCCGACAGCAGGATGGACGCGTCCGCCATCGGGCGGTTCGCCTCCGCCAGGGCGCGCTTGTCGACCGAGGTCGACGAGCATCCGGCCAGCAACAGGCCGGCAAGCGCGGTGGTGATCAGCAAAATCGGGTGTCTAGCCTGCATGAACCGTCTCCGGGAGCCGTTTGGAAGCCGAAACGGGAGAGAATCCCCCGGCAATCCTTGATGATCGTGAATCAATCCTTGTGCAAGCGTCATCTATATCCTTCCGGCCGTCAATAGCCGCGTGTGACCCGCGGGCAACCTCCGGGCGCGTCGCCGGCGAGGTGCGGGCAGGCCGCGGGCAGGTCAAAAAGAGTTGCAGCGAAGCGGCTCACTGTGCGGGATCTTCCGCTCAAGGTGCCGGACAGGAGTCGCCAGCTGCCGGACGGGAGACTCACTCCGCCGGACACCTGACTCACTGTATCGGATCAACGTTGCCCTTGGGCGGAATCCGCCAAAGTGTCATCGGATTTGGCGTGGAAACGCGTTTCCGACGTTCCGGCGCAGCTCGGATACGGCTGCCGGGACGCCTGGTGGGCTCCCTCGGGAGGGGCGGGGTGCCGATCCGCCATTCCGCCGCCAATTTCCCCAGTTCCGCCAATTGGCGAAAATGGGGAAACCGGTGGCGGAAACCGGCATCGGGGAGGGCCGGATCTGCCGCCAATGCCGCCGCCAATTTTTCCCGGAAATGCGCCAGTTCCGCCAATTCGTCCCGCCAGTTTTCCGCCAGTTCCGCCAATTGGCAAACTGGGGGAAAACTGGCGGGACGAGGGCACGTGGAAACAGGTGTGGCGACGCCATCCGAAGCGCCAGTTCCGCCAATTGGCGGCCAATGGCGGAACTGGGCAAAATTGGCGGCGGCATTGGCGGCCAATTGGCGGTGGAGCTGGCGACGCCGGGAGCTCCGCGACGGGTGGGCCTGCGCCAAAAGGGGTGACACCGGAGCTCTCCGGGGAGGTCCCGGCGGGTGGCGGAATCCAGGTTGCGGACACCAGGCGCCGGGTGCAACGGCGAAGGACTGATACAGGAATCCGGAAAACCGCAACGATTATCCGGCATTTGATTCCGGTGTGCGGGGTGACGGAATCCCAGGTGGGACGGGGCTTTGCGCATTTGCCGGATAAGTGTTGCAGAACCCCGGATCTTTGTTACAGTTTGAAGAGGTAACGGGGGTGCTCGAAGGGCTCTTGAAGGCAAGGATTGGAAGGGTCATCCGGAAGGGGACCCCGCCAACCGTGTCCCACGGGCCGTCCGGAAGGCGATAGCGGCAGACATGAGCGAAGACGACAGCGAGCGCAAGGCGCAACGGACAGGCCGCCAGAGGGCGTCCCTGCCCCCCGGGGCAACGGGGATGGACCCCGAGGCCCTGGCCCTGGCCCGGCTGGCCCGCAGGCCCGGCCTCGGCGGCGGCGCCTACACACGGCGCGTGCCGCCCCGGCTGCCGGAAGGGGCACCGGTGCCCGGCACCCACGCCTGGGAGCCGGCGGCCCCGAGGCCCGGCAGGGCGCCCATTGTTGACAGGACGCCCTCCGGGGAGACGGAGCGCCCGGGCGATGCCGGGGTCCCTCCTATTGTTGACAGGACGCCCGCAAGCCAGCCGGAGCACCGGCCCGCCGCCGCGGCCCCCTCCATTGTTGACAGGACGCCCCCGGGCAAGCCGGAACGGCCCGCCGCCGGCACGGACGCGTTCGACAGCGCCGACCCGCTCGGCGTCGGCAAGGGTCCCGCCGACGACGGTGGCCCGTCCGCCGACGAGATCATGCGTGACGACCTGCCGGACCTGAACCGGACACGTCCGATCAAGGGCGTCATCCGCCCCACGCGGGCCGTCGGCGCCGCCACCTCCAAGACGCCGGTCCCGGCTCCCGACCCCGAACGCGTGGCCGAGTTGCGGAAGGCCTGGGCCGCCCGCATGCAGGAACGCAATCCGAAACAGCAGGCGGTCGCCGTCCTCGGCGACGAGCACGGCCTGCAGCGGACGGAGAAGACGGTCCGCGAGTACACGCGCCGCGGCGAGCAGATGGCCAAGCGCTACCGCCGCGAGACCGGCATGAAGCCCGACGATGAGATCAACCCCGTCGACTTCGCCACCTGGTTCGTCTCCCTGCGGGTGTCGATCAAGCCGGGCACGTGGCGTTACTACAAGCAGTGCGTCATCCTCATGCTGAACCGCCTGCCGGGCAACGAGGTCCAGGAGGCGGTCGAGATCGTCGAGGCCGAGGCGTCCTTCGAGGGCGAGATGGACGTCACCCCGCGCAAGCGGAAGCCGCAGGGCACCGAAGGCCGCAAGAAGCGCTCCTCGGCCGACAAGTCCAAGCACTTCGAGCTGGCCAGCTTCGAGCGCCTCGACATCTACCTGCAGATGGGCGGCGTCTGGTCCGACCTCGCCTACACCCTGCGGGCGTGGCTGCGCGCCGGCCTCGCCACCGGCCTGCGCCCCGACGAGTGGCAGGCGACCCAGGTCGTCACCATGCCGGATCCCTCGCATCCGCGGCACGAGCGCATCTACCTGTTCGTGCTCAACGCCAAGTCCACCAACGGGCGCGCCAACGGCAAGGCCCGCACGCTGGAGATCACCGACTTCACGCAGGAGACGCTGAACGCCGTCATGCACATGTCGGAGACCGGCTACCGCTGGGCCCTCGACGGCCTGTTCGACGAGAAGCAGTCCCAGTGCGCCCAGATCCTCTACCGGGCCGACGCCCGCATCTGGGGCAAGCGCAGCCGCGCCTACTCGCTCTACAGCTGCCGTCACCAGTTCGTCCTCAACATGCGCGAGCTGCAGCTGCCGGAGGAGGAGATCTCGGCCCTCATGGGCCACCAGGTCACCGAGACGCAGCTGGTCGCCTACGGCAAGCGGGGCAAGGGCTGGTCGGTCGACAAGATCGTGGACCGCCCGCGCCCGATCCAGTCCGAGGTCGCCACGGTCCGCAAGACCCTGCTCATGGCCGAGCAGCGGCGGCGCCTCGAGGCCATCCTCAACCTGCGCAAGCCCAAGCGGTCCAAGCCGCAGGACGACGGCGCGCCGCCCGAGACGGCGGAAGCACCCGACCTTCCCGAGGCCGGCCTGCCGGCCGAGGAGTTCTAGGCGAATCCCGTTAACCGCTGCGGCATGAAGGCGTGGACCCCCGCGCCCCCGTGCCTATGCTCGGGGAAAAGGCACGGAAGGATAGGGGCGGGATGACGGAAGCGGGCGAAAACGGCACCGGGGCGGACATCGTCTCCGACACCCGCACCCTGTTCCTGGTGCTGGCGGCCTCGCTGCTGGCCGGCTCCGCCCTTGCCGCCTGGCGCTGGCGCGTCGCCGGTCCCGGACACCGCCTGCGCTTCCCCTACCTGTTCGACGCGGTGGTCCTGGCGATCGCCGGCGCCGCCTTCGCAGCCGGAGCCCTGTTCCTTGACCACTGACGCCACCGTCCCCGAAGACCTTCGGGACGACACCGGACCCTTCGACATCGTGGGCGACGTCCACGGCTGCGGCGACGAGCTCGAGATCCTGCTCGCGCGACTCGGATACGTTCTGGTCCGCCACGACCGCGGCCCCGCCGGGCGGGAATTCACGGTGTCGCATCCCGAAGGCCGGCGCCTCGTCTTCGTGGGCGATCTCGTCGACCGCGGGCCGCGCGTCGTCGACAGCATCCTCGTCGCCATGGCGGCGGTACGCGCCGGCGGCCATTGCGTCCCGGGCAACCACGACGACCGCCTGCGCCGCTGGATCGGCGGCTCAGAGGTCTCCATGGTGCAGGGCATCGACGCCTCGATCGCCGACATGGCCGCGGTGCCGGACCCGCAGGCCTTCGCCGACCTCGTGGCCGGGTTCTTCGCCGGGTTGCCGTCCTACCTGTGGCTGGACGGCGGCAGGCTGTGCGTGGCCCACGCCTCCATGCGGGGCGACCTGCTGGGCCTGACCGGCAAGGCGGTGCGCCAGCACTGTGTCTTCGGGGAGCACGACACCGGTTCCGGCACCCGCGTCCGGGTCGACTGGGCCGCGGCCTACGGGGGCGAGGCGGAGGTGGTCTGGGGCCACACGCCGACCCTGGCGCCGGAATGGCGGAACCGGACCCTGTGCATCGACACCGGATGCTGCTTCGGCGGCAGTCTCACCGCCCTGCGCTGGCCGGAGCGTGAACTGGTCTCCGTCCGCGCCGCCCGGGCACACGCCACGCGCGAGGGCTTTGACCCGTTCGTCTGACGGCACGTTTTCTTCCGGAATCACCCTCATTCCGCCAAACCCGCCAGGAAGCCCACAGGCAGGCCCTGGCGTCGTGGATGACTATCGGCTCATGGAGCGACGGCAGGAGCCGTCAGCGGGCTTCCTGGCGGGTCGCTTTTCCGCGTGCCGGGCCAGCGAATCGGTGCGGAACGCGCGGCGGCGGAAGCGGCGGAAAATCCTGGCAAGGCACAAGGGGAGCCGGTCCGTGCCGACGAAAATGTCCCCGGCGTTGCCGTTATGCGTCGGCGGTTCCTGCGCTGCCTGCCGGACAGGCGCCCGTGTGCCGGCGATCGCCTCTTGTGCATGTCCGTTCAGATCCGGGCGGAAAGAAAAAGGGGAGGGACGCGCGTCCCTCCCCTTCCGGCGGCGGATGTGACTCCTGCTTACACCGGCGGCCACGCGCCGAGGAACGCGGGGTCGACGTCCATGACGTCCTCGACGAAATCCCGGTCGGGCCCGAGGCCGCCCCAGCCGGTCACGAGGCTGAGCTCGCCGCCGGGCGTGCGCTGGTGGTACACGCACATCAGCCAGTTGCTGATGCTGTCCGCGTCGGCGACCGGGCCGCCGGGGTCGTCCTGCGTCAGGACCTTGGCCATGGCGGTGGCGCCGATCCACGCCGAGGCGATGGTGGAATGCGGACCGCTTTCGGCTCCCCCGTCGAAGATGTCCTCGTCATCCGCCGCGCGTCTTGCCGTGCAAAGGTATGCCATGCCGGGAGCGGCCTGGAACTGGGTGCCGACATAGAACGGGGCCTTGGCCAGGCTGTCGTCGCCGCCGTTGGCGGGGTCTTCGTCGCCGCCGAACTCCACGACCAGGTTACGGCCCTCGAGGTCGGGGTTTTCCTCGTAGATGCAGGCACGGATGCTGCCGGGCTCGTCGAAGGCGACGGGGTCCTTGTATGCGCTGATCGCCTGGATCGCCGAAGGGACATCGGCGAAGGGGCCGTCCTCGCCGAGCATGGCGGCGTCCGACCAGCCGCATTCGTATTCGGGCGGGTAGTACTCGACCACGAGGTAGGAGTCGCCGCCTCCGTTGCCGGGATCCTCGCCGTTGTTCGGGTCGTCCGGGTACTCGTCCTCGTCGTCCGGGATGCCGTCGCCGTCCCGGTCTTCCGGGGTGAACTCGTCGACGACGCTGAACCTGAGGAAGGAGAGCCCGTAGGCGTTGTTGTCGGAGCGTGCCACGGACAGGACGGGGGTCTGGAAGGCCCATTCGTCGGCCGTTCCGGAGATGCTGCCGTCCTCGTCGAACCGCAAGCTTCCGGGCGGGTCGGCGGGCCAGCCGATGGAGCCGGCCCACGCCGGCGCCGAATCCAGGCCCACTGCCGAGGTGGCGCCGTACAGGGGCGTCGCCGGGATGTCGACGGTCGCGCCCGAGAGGATCTCGATGGTGCCGTAGTTGACCCTCCAGCCCTCGCCGGAGCCGCTGTACTCGAACGCTGGCGCGGGGGTGATGGTCAGGTCGACCGGCGGGCTGCGGGTTTCCAGGCCGTCCACGGTGCGGACCAGCTGGAAGCTGCCGGAGCCGTCGCTGGTATATTCAGGGTTTGTGTCGATGGTCGCGACATTACCGTCCGCTCCGATCTCGAGCGCCCCGCTGAAGTTGTTGACGACCGACCAGGTCGCGCCGTCTTCGACGTCATCCTGCGCCGGGGAGGTGCTGGCGGTGAACTGCACCGGGTTGTCCCAGCCCGACTGGAAGTTCAATGACGGCGGCGTGACGGAGATCGTGTAGTCGTCGGACGGATCCTCGTCGCTGATCACGATGTCGGCGGAGGTCACCGTGCTTTGGTAGGTGTCGGTTCTGACCAGCACCATGAGGCGGACCAGGCCGCGGATGTTGTCCGGCGCGGTGCCGATGATCTTTCCGGTTTCGGGATCGACGTCCAGGCCTTCCGGGAAGTCGCCGTCCGCCTGCTCGTAGCGCTCGATGTTCGACCCCTGTGGCTTGGAGACAAGCGTCGGGGAGACGTCGACGCCCGCGCCGGCGAGCACTTCGGTCCTCGGGTAGGTGACCCCGAGCGGGCCGTCGGTGACCCCGCCGACCGGGGGCGGGTCCACCGGGCCAACCGAGGCCCTGTCAGTGCCGAAACCCATGCGGAAGAACGCGTCGGGGCCGGTTTCCTGGGCGATGGCGACGCCGGCGAGAAGGGCGGCGGCGCAGGTGGACAAGGCGAGTGCACGTCTCATGCTGTCGGTATCCCTCGTTCGGTTTACGGTAAAATGGCCGGGAAAGCCTTGGATTGGTAGTCCTGTGAAGGTGCGGACGGCTCCCCGGGGAGGCCGCCGCCGAAGCCCAGGCGGAAGAAGGCGGTCGGGTCGCTTTCCTGTGCCAGCACCCCGCCCACAAGCAGGATGGCGGTGCCGCAGGACAGGGCGAACGTTCGTCTCATGTGCAGTATCCCCCGTTTTTCTTCACCGGAAGATACCCGACATCTTCCGGATTGGTAGTCTAGGACGACGAATTGGAATAAAAATCCGCGCAAAAGACGGCGGCGGACACGTATATACTGACATGTCAGTGGCCGCTGCCCGTGGTCCGGCGGGGCGGAGACGTTAACCGGCCATTAGCGAATGCGGGTGTAAGGACTTGGGTGAAAATCCCTGCCGAGGTGCCCATGTCCCGTCCGACGCCCACGACCAGTTCCCCGCTCGACGAGGCCACCCGCTCGGTGCGGGCCCCCGTCCTGTTCGTCGGCGCGGTCTCGCTGTTCCTCAACGTCCTCACCTTCGCCAGCCCGCTGTTCATGCTGCAGGTCTACGACCGGGTGCTGACCAGCCGGAACGAGACCACCCTGCTCATGCTGGTGCTGATCGCCGTGGCCCTGATGCTGTCGCAGGGGGTGCTGGAGCGGTTGCGCCACCAGATCCTGGTGCGGGCGGCCTCGGCCTTCGACGCCATGCTGGCGGGGCCGGCCTTCGACACCGCGCTCAAGGCCTCGCTGCGCACCCGCGGCGGCCAGCACGCCCAGCTGTTGCGGGACGCCGAGAGCGTGCGCGAGTTCATCGCCGGGCACGGCATCCTGACCCTGTGCGACGCGCCGTGGGTGCCGGTGTTCCTTGCCGTGTGCTTCGCCTTCGACCCGATGATCGGCCTTGTCGCCACGTCCGGGGCGGTTGTCATCTTCGCGCTGGCGTGGATCAACGACGGCGTCACCAAGGGTCCGCTGGTGAAGGCCTCGCGGCTCAACATCGCGGCCTATGACAACCTCGCTGGTTCCCTGCGCAACGCCGAGGCGATCGTGGCCATGGGCATGGCCCCGGCCTTCCGCGACCGCTGGGCGGCCCGCCACGCCGAGGCCGTCTCGGCCAGCGTAGAGGCCAACGAGCGCGGCGGCGGCCTTCTCGCCGTCTCCAAGTTCATCCGCATGGCACTGCAGGTCGGTATCCTCGCCACCGGCGCGTGGCTCTATATCCATGGCCATGTCTCGGGCGGCGTCATGTTCGCCTCGTCCCTGATCATGGGCAAGGCGCTGGCGCCGGTGGAACAGGCCGTGGGCCAGTGGAAGGCCCTCGTGACCGCCAGGGCTGCCCGTGAGCGCCTTCGTCAGGCCTTCGCGGCCTTCCCCGCCACAAGGGAGCGCATGCGCCTCCCCGCGCCTTCCGGACGCCTCTCGGTCGAGAACGTGGCCGTGGCGGTGCCAGGGACGCAGTCGGTGCTGGTGCGCAACGCCTCGTTCGCGCTCGAGCCGGGCGAGATCCTCGCCGTGGTCGGCCCCACCGGTTCGGGCAAGTCGACCCTGGCCCGCGCGCTTGTCGGCGCATGGCCGGTGGCGGGCGGATCCGTGCGGATCGACGGCACCGACCTGCGCCATTGGGACCCAGACCAGATCGGCGCCTCGATCGGCTACCTGCCGCAGGACGTGGAGCTGTTCGAGGGCACTGTGGCCGAGAACATCGCCCGCTTCGGCGCCGTGGACGAGGCCGAGGTCGTCCGTGCCGCCACCGAGGCCCGCGCCCATGCGCTGGTGCAGCGGCTTCCGGGCGGGTACGGCACCTCCGTGGGCGAGGACGGCGTCGGCCTGTCCGGCGGCCAGAGGCAGCGCGTGGGCCTTGCCCGCGCCGTCTACGGCAATCCCGCGCTGGTGGTGCTGGACGAGCCCAACTCCAACCTCGACGGGGAGGGCGACCAGGCCCTCGTGGAGGCGCTGGCGGCCTTCAAGAAGGCGGGCAAGACCGTCGTCGTGGTCACCCACAAGCCCAACCTGCTCGCCGTCGTGGACAAGGTCCTCGTCATGCAGGGCGGCGTCGCCCACAAGTTCGGACCCCGCGACGAGGTCCTGCCCATGATCCTCGGCCCGCGCCCTGCCCAGCAGGGACAAGCGGCGGCCTGACGTCCAGAAACAGCGAAATCACCGGAAAGCGAACCTAGATGACCGTAACTTCGCAAAACGCCCGCGACGACTGGAAGCGTCCCGCCTTCCGTTCCATCGTGGTGCTCGCGCTGACCTTCGGGGTGGCGGGCACGTGGAGCGCCCTCGCCCGGCTCGACAGCGCCGTGGTGGCGCCGGGACGGCTGGTGGTCGAGGGCGAGCGCAAGGTGGTCCAGCACCTCGAAGGCGGCATCGTCGCCGAGATCCTGGTCGCGCCCGACAGCCATGTGGAGGCCGGGGACGTGCTCCTGCGGATCGACCCGACCCAGGCCCGCGCCGGTGCCGAGATCGGGGCCGGGCAGCTGGCGTCGGCCCGTGCCGAGGAAGCGCGTCTGGTGGCCGAGATCGACGGCTTGCCGGTGATCGCCTTCCCGGACGGGATTCCCGCGGGGGTCCGCGCCGGGCAGGAATCGGCCCTCGCCGAGGCCCGCGCCAACCGTGCGGGCGAGGTCTCCATCCTCGAGGCGCAGGCCGCCCAGCTCGAGACCCAGGCAGAGGGCATGGCGGGGCAGCGCGCCGCCGCCGTGGCACAGCTGGAGAGCTTCCGCGACGAGCTGGAGCGGATCCGTCCGTTGTTGGACAAGCAACTGGTCCCCGCCAACAAGGGCCGAGACCTCGAACGCCAGATCACCGAGCTGGAAGCGCGTGTCGCCGCCTATGACAACGAGACGGAACGCCTTGCCGTGGCGGTGGCGGAGACACGGCTCAAGATCGAGGCCGTGGATGCCAAGGCTCGCGACGCGGCATCGGCCCGGCTCGTGGCCGTGCGCGCCGCGCTGACGGAACTGGAAGGCCGTTCCGCCGTGTCCGACGACATGCTCGCCCGCTCCGAGATCCGCGCGCCGCGCTCGGGGACCGTGGTCGGGGTGCAGGTCCATACCGTGGGCCAAGTCGTCTCGCCCGGCCAGGTGCTGCTGGAGATCGTGCCCGACGACGACAGGCTGATGGTGTCCTCGCGCATGTCGCCGCTCGACGTCACCCACGTGCATCCCGGTCTCGAGGCCGAGGTCCGGCTGCCGTCCTTCAAGGGCAGCGAGACCCCTGTCGCCTTCGGCACCGTGCGGGCCGTTTCCGCCGACGTCATGGTGGACGAGGCCACCGGGCAGTCCTATTACGAGCTTTCCGTCGCGGTCGGCGATGACGGTTTCCCGGCGGAGCTGCGCGACGCCATGGTGCCGGGCATGCCCGCCGAGGTCGTGGTCTCGACCGGCGAGCGCACCGTGTTGGCCTACCTCATGCAGCCGCTGGGCGACGCGATGCGTCTGGGCATGCGCGAGCGGTAGGATCATATCGGACGCGACGGCGGGCCGTGCCGCTCGCCGTCGCGAGATCAGGGAGGGACGTCATGGCCAGGGGTATTCGCGAGGTCGTCGGTGCCGTCGTTGGTTACATGCGTGACACGTTCGCCTCGATCGGTTCCGCGCAAGCCCGGTTGCTGGAAAGCCAGGCCAAGGCGCTGCACCGTGCGACCGGCGGGGCGGATGATTCGCGCCCCGCGCCGGACGAAGGCGCCGGGGACAAGGTCGACCGGGGATCGTGATCGCCCTGCGGGGTGTGTCTGGTCGCGCCGCAACCCGGGTTGGAGCCGGAGCCGTTCCTTCAGGGCCGCGGCGCCGGGGCGGCCGCCGGGAGCACGGCGGTGATGATCGACTTGTCGAGGACGGTGGACTGGACGTCCCCGATGGTGCCGGATACCCACTCGTAGCCCAGGTCGCCTTCGAAGGCACCCTCGCGGAAATCCACGAAGTCGTGGCCGCGCGACTTCAACATGGCGCAGAACCTGTTGAAGTGGCCGTCGGCGCCCCAGAACACGGTCGCGGGAGCGCCGGCGTGCGATTCGAGCATGCGGTTCCAGAGTTCGATGAAGGCCTCGGGCGTATCGATGACCAATGGGTCGAGAGGCGCCACCTCCACCCGGTAGAGCTTGGCCTCGTCACCTTCCGCATAGGACAGGGCGACTTCACGGTCGGTGGTGATGCAGACGAAATCGCCGTGGAACTCCCCCTCGAAGACGTCGCTGAAGGCCTCGGTGTTGGTCAGGCCGTGCCAGTATACGGGTCCGCTCATGTGCCGTGGGTCCGTTTCGGGAGTGTCGGCATGATAGTATGGCGGGGGGCGGAAATCGACAACACGGGGCCCTCGGCTGGCGGGATTACGGGGCGCACCTGCCTGACGCCGTCTTTCCCGGTGCTTCCGGCAGGTGTTGGTCCCGCCCCCTTTTCAGGAGGGGGATATGCCGATAACGGTTCCAGTCGTCCTCCACTGCACCGATTCGAGGTCCCGTGTCCTCCCGCTCCCTTTCCCTCAAGCTTGCCCTCGTGATGACTGCGGCCGGCATGGTCCCGGCCTTGGCCTTCCCCTGGGGCGCGGCAAACACCACGACGATGTCCGAAAGGTCGGTGTGGCGCGACAACATGATCGACCTGTGCTTCTCGCTGGGGCAGGCGCGTCTCGAGGTCGCCGTGGCGGAGGACGACCCGCTCGGCCACGGCGGGGCGGCGCTGGACCTCGCCTACAACAGGAGCGAGTGCCGCACGGTGACCGACACCTATCCGTCTCCGGAACGTGTCGAGGAGCACCTCGGACGGGTCAGGGCGAGCCGGCCCTAGGTCCCGGAGGCTTGCGCCATGCAAGCCGAGGCACCAAGATCCCGGTCGGGCCGGACCGTCCGGCCTGCGACACCCGCAACCGCAAGGGGCAACCGCCATGGCCGACATCTTCCCGCAGGACAAGCCCGACCACCCGGTCATCGGCAACTACTTCAAGGCGCACGGCAAGGGCTTCGTCGGCACCGACGTCTATTACTGCGACAGCTATGACCCGTCACAGGGGTTCTGGATGACGTCGCTGACGGATCCGGAGCACCGCACCAACGTGTCGGAGCGGGCGATCGGGCGTACCTTCCACACCGTCTACGGCATCGGCGAGCCGGACGGCGCCATGCACTGCCAGTGGGGCAGGCTGTCCGCGGAAGAGACCGAGAGGGTGCGCGGGCATATCGAGGAGAGCGGCCTGACGCCGACGTCCTTGCGGTTCTGATGCGTTTCTAGGGCGCCGGCGCCGGCGCGGCGGCCATCTCCGCCTCCTGCCGGAGCAGGCGGAAGGCCGACCGGTGCGCGGCCTCGCCGGCATTGCTGTAGGCCGGGGTGTCTAGGTTCCAGGTCGGCAGGTCGCCGAACCGCTTGTATCGCTCCGCCACGAGGGCGCGCCCGATCCCCTGTCCCCGGCAGTCTTCCCGCACCACCAGGTCGGACCCGACATAGAGACCGACCACCTCCCCGTCCATGATAGCCATGACGCCCCAGGCGGGGTCTGGGACCTCGGCCACGTGGAACCCGCCGTGGTCGACGCGTCCCTCCGCGTCGGCGATCGCCTGCGCCATGAACGCGCCCGGCTCTGCGTCCTCAGCGCCCGCGTCCGACATCCAGTCCGCGATGACGCCGGCGAATTCCTTGGCGAACACGTCTTCGATGTCGAGCCCGGTGCCGTCGCGGTCGGGTCCGGACAGGAACCGGTCCTCGTCCATGTTCAGGATCTGCCGGAGACTGTCGTCCATGCGGCTTTCGGCTATCCGGATTTCCGTGTGGGACCGTTTCCCCACCGAGATCCGGGTTCTGTCGCCGTCGTGCCGGGTCCGTGCAGGAGGGCATAGATCCTTCCGGGACGGTTCCGGCATCCGAGGCGGCGGACCGCATGGCCGAGAAGCGAAGCGCCGCCCCGGTCATCGGGACCCGGCAGGGCCGGGTGCGGGCGGCGATAGCCAATCTTCGCCGCTTTGATTGTCCGATGGAGTTCGCCCCACGAAGCCGCTTGTCGCGGAGATCCCGTCACCGGCACCGGCACATCCTTCCATTGGCGTACCCGTACCGCCGGCAGCATCGCTGGCAGAACATCCTTGCTTCCGGACGCCAGGGCGATGCCCCGGCGTCCGATCTCCGCGGCGGAGGCGCACGCGTCGGGTGCCTCGAACGCCAAATTCCCGATGGTGGTGGAGTAGCCGCCCCACACCTCCATCACCCGTATCCCGGCCAGTCTTGCCTTGCGCGTCAGCAGGTGCAGGAACACCGTCCGGGCCCAGTAGTTGATCAGCCGGTTCAGCGACCGGTTCTTCCCGCCCGAGCGAAGCTTCCCCAGACCCTTCTCCAGCACGACCGTGCCGCAGCGGTGCTTCCGCGCCAGGCCGACGATACGCCCCGCGACGGCGGCGAGGGTCTCCCGCACCTGCTCGGTGGATGCGTCCTTCGGCAGGTCCGGTTCGGCCAGGAAGTATTCGAGGAGACGCGTCTCCCCGATCTCCCCGGGATTGGCGGTGTTGAAGACTGCGGAGACCCCGATAGAGCCGGGGTTCAGGTCCACGCCGACCATCCGTCCGGGCAGTGCCTGCACCGGACGACGACGCTCCGGATGGTCTGGCAGGTCCATCGGATCGACGGTCACGTGCAGGTGCGTTTCGTCGATGCGGAACATCAGGTTGATCCGCTTCTCGGCGGCAAGAGCCGCCGCCTGCCGCAGGATCTCCCCGGCATTGCCGGCCATGTGCGCCAAGTGCAGGACATGTGTCTGCCACACCGGCGTCCGGACCGGGTTACCCTTCTTGTTCAGCTTGGGCTTGCCCTCCGCCGTCGTGGCGGGAAGCCGACCAGAGAGCATGCGCAGGGTGCAGGCGCGACCGTCAGGGGAGAGCTTGAAGTGACGGTTCCCGTATTTGGTATTGTCGCCGCGGGAGGCCATCGGCAGGAGCCGTATCCGCCTCCACCCGGCATTGTCGATGAGCTTGTCGTTGCGGCGCTCAAGATGCTTGCGCCCGCCGAAGACCATGGCCCCCTCGGGGACACGCTTGCGGGCTTCGCGTCCCTCCAGCGTGGCGCAGTGCAGTATCCAGGCGTCGACCACGCCACCTGCGAAGCGGGATTTCACCAGGTTCCGCAGGTCCTTCTCCGGGGCGAGCCGCCCCTCCGCGTCCATGCCGTTGGCATAGGCGGTGCGCACCGCCGCGGAATAGACCCGCCTTGCCTCGGCGATGAAGCGGGCAGCGGCGCGGTCACAGCTGTATGGAATCGAGATCGTCTGCACCGGGAGATGCTATGTTCTCGATACGTTCCGAGTCAAGCGGATTGCAGGTTCAACACGATAATCCGAATATCCCGGCTTTCCCTCCGTTGCATCCCCGAGGTTACCACTGGTGCGCGAAAGCCGGAAGGCGCCGTTAACCGCGAGGCTCCGTTCGATTTCCAACCGGGTTGCGGGCGGGGGCGTCCGCGTGCTGTGGTCTGCATGGATGCCCGGGATTCGCCGGGGCGAAGGAGACAAGGAAATGGAAAGGGCTATCGGCGGAAGCCGGGCGGGACACCTCTACGTGCCGCCGATGATGGGGATCATACTGGCGTTGCTGGTGCTTTGCTTCGGCGTGCCGGGATTCCTCTTCGCCAAGGGTGCCGTGATCGCGGATGAAAAGAATGCGGAGGCCGTGGCGACCGTCGCGGGGTCAGAGACCGCGGCAGTGATCGGCGCGTCCACGGGCTTCGGTTCGATCACGGAGCGCGGCTTCACCTATCGCGGCGAGCAGTATGGCCTGGTCGACCACGAAGGCCGTACGTATTCGTGCCGCTACGAGCCGGTCAGCGGCGAGGTCCAGTCTTGTGTCATGGTGGGGAGTGTGGCCCGATGAACCGTACGTTGTCCTTCCTCCGCCGCCACGACGTCCTCGGCGAGACCAGGTCGCGTGCCTATGCGCTGTTCTCCAACGTCTTCTCCGCCGTGGCCGTCGTCGGCGCCGCGACGCTCCTGGTCGGGTTGTACGGAGGCATGAACCATACCTTCGGCGACATCGAGGCCCGCCGCGCCGAAGCCGCCCCGCTGGTGGCCCGCATGGTGGAGGCGAACGCCTTCGCGTCCCGCGGACCCGAGATCATTGCCGTGCGTGACTCCGAACACGACATCCGCGCCGGCGCCTTCCTGACGGCGGTGATCGACGGCACCCACTACAGCTGCGGGTTCGCCCCGGGCACCGGCGTGGTGAATTCATGCGGCCCCCTGGCCGCCGACTGAGTGTAACGACCGGGACGCGTCCGGAAAGCCGCCGCGTCCGGTATCTTCACGTGAATCGTAATGGAGCCCGGGATGGCGGATGCCGAAGACGGCTGGATGCCCAAGGAGACAGCGCCAGGCGACACGTGGGTGCTGGTGAAGGGCCGGGACGACGCCGGGCTCGAGTTCATGGAGAAGGCCATCCGCAACAGCCGGGACGCCTTCTGGCCGTGGCGCGACTGGCGCGGCGACTCGCTCGAGGGCCGGGACACCCGCGGGCGGTGGCGGCGGATCACGCACTGGCGGGAGTTGCCCGCCTGACCTTCCGGGTCTTCACGGATCGTTAACGGGTTTGCGCTATACGGGTGGCGACTTCGACATCGCGAAGAGGGACCCGTCCATGAATACCGCCTCGCTCCTCCGTGCCGCCGCGCTCGCCGCGGTCCTGTCGCTCGGCGCCGCCGCGCCCGCCACGGCCGAGGGCCTGCCGTTCAGTTTCGGCTTCAAGACCGAGGACGGTTTCGGCTTCTCGCTCGGCAACGGCGGGATCGGCATCCAGTTGCCGGGCATGGGCAACCACGGCAACACGCACCGTCCCCGTGCCTGCATGAACGGACGCCAGGTGGCCGCGCTGGTGCGCGACGCCGGCTTCCGCAACGTGCGGCCTTACGAGAGCAACCTCCGCGAGACGGTCGTGGTCGGCGAATACCGCCGCCAGTCCTACCTCGTTGCGGTCGACCCGTGCCGCGGGCGCATCGTGGACACCGTGCAGCTGCATGCCACCGGTTTCGGCAACGGCGGCTGGAACACGACCGGCTACGGCTGGTGACCGGCACCAACACATCCAAGGGCAACCCGGAAAGCCGCGTGTCGTCGTGACGCGCGGCTTTCCCCTTTCCAGCAAGGGAACACGAGCATGAATCGCATGGCCCTCCCGGCGATCGCCGCAGTCCTCCTTTCCGCCATTCCCGCTTCCGCCGGGGAATGGCGCCACGACCGCGTCACCGACTACGGGCGGACCACCTGCAGCGTCGTCGCCGAGGCCGGGCCGCTGTCGGTCGGCTTCACCGGCGAGGTCGGCGGGGAGGCTTCGGCCTTCCTTGGCGGCATCGGGTTGCCCGCCGGGGCCGAGATGGGCCTGCAGGTGTTCGGCGGCGAGGCGCTGGTGCTGCATGTGACCGGGACGGGCGAGGAGATCTCGGTGTTCCGCGGTGTCCCGGGCCGCTTCCTGGACGAGCTCGCGACCGGCGAGGTGCTGACCCTTTCCCAGCCCGGGGCAGGCGGGTTCGCCGTGTCGCTGTCCGGATCCGCGGACGAGCTCGCGGCCTTCCGCGATTGTGTCGCCGACGCAGCGGCGCCTTCCGCCCCTTCCACCCCGTCGATCACCGTGTTGCCGGCGCCGTCCGCCGCGCCGGCTCCCGTTCCTCCGCCGTCCCCGAGGCGCCGTGCCACGGTGGCGCCCGGCGCCGCCTACCTGCCGGACCGCCACATGGGCCTGATGCCGGAACTGGAGGCCGCGATCGAGCTGGTCGCCACCACGCATCCCGGTTGCGTGTCGATCGACAACGCCTCGTTCTCGCCCTCGCGCAGCAAGCCGGGGCGGTGGGTGTTCTTCGTCAGCTGCAAGATGGAAGGGCACGTCTTGCCGTTCCAGAACGTTTTCGTGCGTGACGGCGTGATCTACGAGACCAGCAAGTGACCTTCGAGCGCGTGCAGCCCCTGCCTTCCCGTCGCCGCAAGGCGTCGTTGCCGCGTGTCGCGCACCTGCGCTCGGCGTGGAGCGCCCGCCTGGGCGACGTGGCCCTGACGCAGCCGTTGCCGGGGTACGGACGGTTGCGACGGCTGGGCGGCGCGGGCGTGTTCTCCCTGCTCCTGGCCTTCGACCCGACACCCAAGGCCGTCTACCTGCAGGCGGTGATCCGCTGGTTCGTGTCCTGCACGGTGCGCGTCGAGGACGGTCGCCGGGTGCGTGACACGCTGGCGCGGTTCCACGCCTGCAAGCGGTTCCTCCCCGAGGGGGCCCGCGACATCAACGCCTACAAGTCGCCCGGCCACGTGGCCGAGGCCCTGTCGGCGCTGGAAGGCGGCGGCCTGCGGGTGCCGTTGCGCATGCCCGACACGGTGGCGCAGGCAAGTCCCGCCGTCGCCTCGGGGGACGACTGGAGCATCCGCAGTCTCGACAGCTTCGAGGCGGCGCGATGGTGGGCCGATTCGACCGGGTGGTGCACCAGGCACAGGCGTCACTTCGAATCCTACCGGCGCCTGGGCGCGCTTTACGTGATGGAGCGGGCCGGACGCAAGTTCCAGGTCAGCGACCCGGCCGACCAGGCCATGGACGAGACCGACACGGACGGGATGGACGAGATCCGGGCCCTGTTCCCGCCGGAGGCGCTGGCCGCGCTGGCGCGGACGCTGCTCGACGACCGTCTCGCCGGCATCGGGTCGGCGGTCACCAGCGGGCTGGGGTTGCCGCGCGCCGTCTCCGGGCGTGTTACCGGCCAGGACGCCTGCATGCTGCCGGTGCTGTCGCGGAACGTCGTCGCGCGGCTGTTCGGCCTCGAGATGCACGGGGACGCCAACTACATGGTGTGCGCCGAAAGCCGGCTCCTTGCCACTGCCAGCCTGCGCAAGACGCGCGATGCCGTGGACATCACCTTCTACCGGGACGGGCATGCGAAGGGCCGGTCGCGCACCTACGCCGTCGAGGCTGGCGACACGTCCGGACAGCCCCCGCGCGTGCGACAGGTCATGGCGCTGCTGTTCCGGAGCGCGGGCGGCCAGCTGGCGCACTCCGACGCCGCCCGCCTGCACGTGCCGGCGATCGGTCGGCGTGGACATCCGCTCATCGTCCACGAGGTCCGCGAGTTCAGGCACCGCGTGGCCGAGATCCTGAAACGGCCCGGCGGCTCGCCCCGGCAGTGGGCGGTGACGCGCGGCGACACGCCCCTGGCGCTGGTGTCCCTGAGCATGTCGTCGGCGAACGCCGGCGGAGCCTCGGTGCTGGTGCGGTTGTTCGGGCAGGGGAAGGCGGCGGGAACCGTAAGGGACTCGCTGTGGAGCGCCGGGGACGGGGGCACCGCCATGGACGCGATGGGAGAGACCGAGGCCCGCGTCCTGCGCGCCTTGTTCCGCCACGTCTATCCCGGGCACTCCTTTGTCGCGGAGATCGGGCCGGAGCTGCTGTCGCCGGCGGCGGCACGGCATTGGTTCGGGCCGGGGGACGTCTTCAACGCCGACCAAGCCGCCGGCCTGGTCACGACGCTCCGCTCCCGCGAGGGGAAGCCCGGGCGGGCCGTCCCGAAACGTGTGGTGGACGGCGTCATCGATCTCGTGGCGCCGGACAGCGACCTGGCGTTGCGGGTGGCGGCGCACCCGCTCTGCCTCGCCCTTTCGCCGAGGTCGACGTTGCGGAAACGCCTGCTCGACCGGTGCATGCCCGGCGCGCGGCGCCTCCTCGAGGCCGTGGCGTGCACGGACCGCGTCCTGCACAGGCGTGCCGGCGCGCCCGCCGCCGACGACGTGGACCTCCTGTCGGTGGCCCATGTCTCGGGCACCGGTCACCTTGTCGCCGGTGTCGACCCGGCCCTGGTGGGAGGCGACCTGGTGGACGCCATGCTGGAGATCGGACGCGCCGGCGTGGTCTACGGGGTGCCGCGGGAACTGCTGACGGAAGAACGGGTCGCGCTGGCCAAGCAGCATCCGGAGTTCTTCTATGGGAAGCTCGGCCTGCCGAAGGACTGGATCATGGCGCGGACGAAACCCGCGGTCCATGCCATCCCCCTGTCGCGGCTGGGCCTGCACCCGGCGCCGCCCGCCTGAGACGGCCCTTGTCATTGCCCCTTGTCCGTTGCGCCTTAAAGGGCGACATTTTATGCAAATGCAACGGGGGCCGGCATGCAGCACCATTATTTCATCGCCATCAAGGCACCGGGGATCAAGCCCGAGGTCCTGGAGCAGGGGAACTGGGTCCTGATGGACGCCACCCGCGACCTCGACCGCACCGCCAGGCGGTTCGCCATGCTGCAGAAGGTCCTCGGCCAGGAAGGGAAGGTGTGCGTGATGTCGGCTCCGTCCGACAATCCCGGCGCGGTGCGGGTCATGGGCCTCTACCACACCAACAACAGCCCGAAGCTGGCCGAGATCGTCAAGGCGTCCGACAAGGACAGGCTGGACTTTTGGGAAAAGGTGGAGAAGCTGTTCCCCGAGGGGCGCCAGCTGCACTACCGCGACGTCATGCCTGGCGTGGCCGGCGCGCGTCCGCCGGAGTACTCCTATGCCGGAATGACCCCCTGAAGCCGCGGAAAACGCGTTACGGGCGTGGAAAACACGTTACACCCAGCCGCTTGAGGGGAAAACGCGTTTCCAGGTAGTGGGACACAGCCGCCACGCCCTCGTGTACGGGCAGGGCGGCCTTTTCATCTGGAAAGGAAGGCGGGCATGGCGACGAGGCACACGACGGTATCCATCCACCTGGGCGGACGGTTCGTGTCCGCCGGCGTGCTGGAGATGGACTGCGTGCCCGGCCATGTCCGGTCGGCGGCCTTCCGCTACCACGAAAGCTACGCGGCGCGTCCCGACGCCGTCCCGGTGGATCCGTTGCGGCTGCCGCTAAGGGACGGTGCGGGGAACACCGTCCTCGAGGGATCGGTGGCCGAAGGGGGCGACCTTGTCGGCACGATCCGCGACGCCCTGCCGGACGGGTTCGGGCGCTCGGTGCTCGCGTTCGCCGCTGGCGTCGAGGAGGTGGACGAATTCGACTGCCTCGTCTCCGCCGGGCCGTTCGGCGCCGGTGCCTTGGCCTTCGGGGACCCCGGGGACAGACGCGGGCTCCCTGTCCCGCTCGGGGTCGGGGAGGCGCTGGCGGGATACGACGCCTTCGTGCAGGGCGACCGGGACTCCCCGGAATTCCGCCGCTTCGTCCCTTCCGCGGCCTCGCTCGGCGGCGCGAGGCCCAAGGCCGCCGTGGTCCACGAGGGGCGGGAGTGGCTGGCCAAGTTCCCCAAGCCCGACGACACCTTCGAGGCCATCCGTGTCGAGGCCGGCGTCATGCGCCTGGCGGCAGGCGCCGGGTTCGACGTGCCGAGGACTCGGGTCGTCGAGGTGGACGGCAGGCCGGTGTTCCTGATCGAAAGGTTCGACCGGATCCGCCGCAGGGGCGGCGAGACCGCGCGCGTGCCGTTCATGTCCGCGATGTCGGCGACGGGGCAGACCGAACTCGGCGCCCGGTACGGGTCCTACGAGGATATCGCCGAGGCCTGCCGCAGGATGGGCGCGCCGGAGACGGACCTGGCCGACCTGTTCCTGAGGGCGGCGTTCAACGTCATGGTGGGCAATGACGACGACCACCTGCGCAACCACGGCCTTCTCGGGGAGCCGGTGGCACCCGGCTGGCGCCTGTCGCCGCTCTATGACGTGGCGCCGCGCCCGCAGGCCAGTTCGGTGCGCAAGCTCGCCATCTACATGTGTTCAGGCGACGCCGACCGGGCGTCCGATCTGGGCCAGGTGGTGGCCTCCGCCCCGGCCTTCGGGCTCGGTGCTGACGAGGGCGCGGCCATGGTCGAGGACCTGCGCTCCTACGTGGCGGCCAACTGGGAAGCGAGCCTGGCCGGGGTCGGGTTGTCGCGCGACGGTATCGAAGGCATCGCGCCGTGTTTCGCCAAGGTTGTTCCCGAAGGGGCGCCGCGTCCGGGATGGTGAACCCGGGCGGTCTCCTTGGCGGGTTCAATAGCGGTTGAAGAACATCACCAAGCTTATGTTCTGTTCCGGCGCGCCGCAATACGCCGCGATCTTTTCGGGCGTGTCGAGGTGGATGATCGGGCGTTGTACGCTCCCGATCATCGCCAGCCATTGTCCGTCTGGAGGGTCGGCCAGAAGGGCGGCGCAATCCGAGCCCTTTATGGCGTTGATGCGGAACTGGATGTTGGTGTCCGAGTACTTGGCAATACCGACGACCTGTACGGTCAGGTCATGGGCGGGGAACTGGAAGGCGTCGCCGGTCCTGGTGAATCCCTCCGGGACAAGGCTGGTTGACTCCAGGGCGGAGTAGAAGTTTCCGCAAGACGGGGAGTTGCAGTCGCGTCCAGGGATGGAGACCAGTTGGCGCAAGGCGGCGATCAACCTCTCGCTTGCCGACTTGATCGCCACGGCCCTCAGGGGAGACCCGTCGGAATAGCTTTCCACGCTGCAGGTCGGGGAGGCGGAAGCCGGGATCGACACCGAAAACTCCCCGTTGTCACATGAGGCTTGCGTGGCGACGCAGGACTGGCCGGCGGCGACGGTCGCCGCGGCGTAGAAGGCGACCTGCCCGCCATGTGCTACGTCCTCGCCCCACGGGCTCATGCACGCCTGGGGGCCGTTGGATACCCCGATCAGCAATGGCGACGAGAGATTCAACCGGAAGCGGGCGTCGGGATCTTCCTGGGCGTGCGCGGCCCCCGTCGCGAGGATGACGGCGAAAAGGAAAGCGATGATTCGCGTATCAGCCATGGCCGGTGGCGTCCTTTGTCGTTTGCAAAAGGATACTACATGCAATCCTTTTCGGCAAACACCTCCCCCTTGGCGCGATGTCCCCTGGTCCCGTGCGCGGGCACGTGCGACGCTCCCGCGATCAATCGATTCGCGGGCGAGGGGTCAAAATCATGAGCGACAGGGTAAGGGCCAAGGTGGTGGCGCGCAACGCGCTGTCGAGCCAGCCGGTCACCGTGCAGGTGCTCGAGGGGGCGCGGGTGCGGGAACGCTTCCGCATGACCGAGGAACAGGCGGCGGTGTCCGACCACGGGCCGTACAGCCTCGACGACAAGCTGTTCGTCGTGGTCGAGGGCATCGAGTGCCGGGTCCTCGGGCGGGTTCCCCAGCCGACCCTTCAGTCCGATCTCCGGGATCCGGACAACGGTCTGTAATCCGATTTCCGTATGGGGCGAGTTGATTAACGCGTTTTCCCCGGCGATAATGCCTTTTCCACGCACCGGGAGGGCAAGGCCGTGTTCATTTCGCCGACCAGGGACAAGACTTTCGGGGCCGCGAGGCAACCCTCCAACACCACCCTGGTGGGCTATGCCGCCATCATCGCTGGTCTGGGCGTGCACACGCCGATGCCCCGCGTCATCTCGGTGGTGGCGGACGGGCGGGTCAAGCCCGACAGGGGCCGCAACCATGCCGCGCGCGACGGCTTCGCCATCTACGAGAACCGCTTCGCCGTCGGCGACGACCTCGGCGAGCACCTGGCCTTCGCCATCAAGCACGAGCGCACCGACCTTCTGGCGCTGAAGCGGATCTTCACGCATGGCGACCGCGGCGGCGCCGACGTTGCCGAGGCGGTCCGCGACTATGTCCGGGCCGCGCCGACCGGTCGTCTCCGGCGTCAGGTCTGGTTCTTCTACGAGTGGCTGACCGGGCGCCGGCTCGACCTGCCGGACCTCGACGTCGGCAACTATGTCGACGCCCTCGATCCCGAGGTGTGGCAGACGGCCTCGCCAGTCAACTCGCCGCGCCACCGCGTCCGCGACAACCTCCCCGGCACGCCGGACTTCTGCCCCCTTGTCGACCGCACGGTCGGTTGGGGCGAGCCGCTGCGCGACGTCGTCGAACGGCGCGTCGGCGCGCTTGTCGGCGACAGCGGCGTCGACCACGTCCGGCGCCTGGCGCGCCGCCTGCTGCTCAAGGACTCCAAGTCCACCTACTTCATCGAGAACGAGACGCCAGGGCCCTCGCAAGCCCAACGATGGGCCGAGATCGTCCAGACAGCCGGGCGCGAGCCGATGGACGTCGACCTCCTGGTCCGCCACCAGCGCGTGCTCATCCCCGAACACCGCTTCATCGACAGCGGCCTGCGCCGGGACAACGTGTTCATCGGCGACCACGTCGACGGCATGGCGGCGCCGAAGTGGATCGGGGCGCGGCACGAGGACCTCGAGAACCTGACGGACGGCATCTTCGCGGCCGGCCGGCGCATGGCCGAGTCGGGGATGGATCCGATCGCCCAGGCCACCTCCATGGGCTTCGGCTGGCTTTACGTCCACCCGTTCGAGGACGGAAACGGGCGTATCCACCGCTACATGATGCAGCACGTCCTCGTGGAGCGCGGCATCGCCCCCGAGGGCATGACCATGCCCATCTCCAAGGCCATCTGGCAGGACATCGACGGCTACCACCGCGTGCTGCGCGACCTCGACCTCGAGCGCATGCCGTTCATCGAGTGGCGCCAGGGCGGCAACGGCAATGTCGAGGTGACCGCCGACACCTCTGACCTCTACCGGTTCTTCGACGCCACCGAGCACGCCCGCTACATGATGGGCCGCCTCGAGCACGTGATCGGCCACGACATCCCCAACGAGATCACCGAGATCCGCCGGCGCGACGAGATCGTGTCGCGCATCTCGGCCATCGTGGAGATGCCGGACCGCCAGATCGACCTCATCAACGCGATGATCATCCAGAACGGCGGCACGCTGTCCAAGAACAAGCGCCGCAAGGATTTCGATTCGCTGACCGACGACGAGGTCGCCGAGATCGAGGAGGCCGTGCGGGACGTCTACGAGATCGAGGCGCCGGAAGCCGACGTGGCGCCCGTGCCGTAAGCCTCAAGGCCGGGCGGACGGCGCCACCGGCCTCAGGGAAGACAGCGGCACGTCGTAGTCCTGGCTTCCGTCATCCCAGCTGACCTGGCCCATGTTCGGCAAGGGGCCGTTGGGGGACGCGGCCATGCTGTCGGTTTCGGTGGCGAAGTAGACGTCATCCACCGTCCCCTGCAGGCCGTTCGGTGCCTGCACCCTCTGGCCCGGGTTGATTCCGTGGGGGTTGTTCTCCGGGTCCTTGTCAAACTGCATCTCGTGTTCCCTTTCGTGGTGGCAGGCGTGTCGCCGCCAGTTTCACGCCGGCAGGTCCTTGCTCCGGGCGCTGCCACCTTGGAGCGATTCCCCGGTACGAGTCGATCCGGCGTCCGTGAACCTGCCTTCTCGGCCAAAGGAGTTACCCTACGGCGTTCCGCAACTCAGAAATAGCAAGTGGTGTCTCGCCACTCGGTATAGAAACCAATCCACAAGGGACGCTGGTTGGTCGAGATCTGGACTTGGCGGTATCTGTATTCCTGACCCGCCCTTGCTCCGACACAGGGTCTGAACTCATACTGGTTGAGGGTCTTGTTTCCGGTCTGGCAATTGGAGACCGGTTCCGAGAACGGCGGGTCGGTGATCGTTCCGTCTGCATAGATCTCGACGATACGGCTGCCGCGAGCGAAGTCATAGCCGAAGGTTCCGCATACCGAGTTGACTTCCACGAACTCCGTGATCGTCTTGATCACCGAGTTCGGTGTGCAACTCGCGCTGTCCCATTCGCCCGTTTCCATGCGGACCGTCTGGTCCGACATCAGGATGGTGGTCACCGTACGGGTGCGATCACCCACGAGCCCGTCACCGCATGGACTTGTTTCTGAATGGTATTCGCGGGACAGCTCGGTCGGTTCCGGGGTTCCGGTTCCCGGGTCAGCCTGGGTGCCGCCCGCGATGACAGGTGCAGAAAGCTGCAGACGCATCCTTGCGTCCCCGTCCTGGGCCGAGGCCGCGGATGTAGCAAGCAATGTCGCTATCAGCGCTAAGGTACGCATGCTTGGCTCCATCGGATTGTCGTGTCTATTCTACGGAAAGGAGGTATCGACCTCAAGGTCGCATCTTGCTGACCCTCAGAGACCAGACAAGTTGGCGGATCACCTCCCAACCGGGCGGGGCGTCGGGCCGACATTTTTTGGGGTGTGCCCGCTTGATAGTCTGCGAGTCAGGTCAGCGGAAATGAAGGATCGTTGCGGGTCCTCGTCCCAATCTTGTCTCCTTGAGGATTACTCGCGCGGTCCGCGATCCTTCTGATCAGGGAGGGGCGGATCTTGCTGCCATCATGTCAGCCCTGGTTTTCCGCATTCTATAAGGCAGAGAGCTTTGTAGTCCCACCTTGTTCTTCGTTTTGCACGGGGGCGTAGAGGTTCAGTCCGGGTCAGGCGTGATACCGCGCCTTGCCAGCTCTGAGCGTGCCTCGCTCATCAACCGGATCGTGGTGTCGTAAGGATTGGGGTCCCGCTCGAAGCAGCGGAACGTCGCTTTCAGCGCGTCGTCCGACATGGCCTCCAGCCGACCCATCCGGGTGACGGGGGCCGGTCGGCTCCGGCGGGAGAACTGATTGATGTGGATCACGTCGCCCATGGCGCCCTCCGTGGTTCGCAAGGATTGTCCCGCGAGTCCTTCGGGAGGTCCAGAGGCGACGTGATCACGTTTTCCGTGGTGGTCAGCGGGTGAACAGCGCCGAGATGTCGATGCCGGACTGCTCGTGGTCGGGATCGAGGCCGAACAGGTCCCCCATGGTCAGCGAGACGCCGTCCGGTCCCGCCTGCATCGAGAACGACATGCCGCCGGCCTCCATGCCGATGGCGGCGCCCTGGTCACGCACGTCGACATAGACCGCTGGCTGCACCGGTGCCGGGGCGACGGCGCGGACACCGAGATCCGCCGCCATGGACAACATGGCAGGCTGGCCGGTGCCGGCAAGGCGGGCGACGGCGTCGGCGGTCGCGGACGGTTCGGCCTCGAGGCGGTCGGGAACATAGCCGCCCCAACCTTCCTGCAGCCAGTTGTCGATGATCACCACCTGGCGGATCTCGGGGATGTCGGAGAACTGGACGAGCTGGTCGCGGCTGGCGCCGGTCAGCCCCGCGCGGCGGTAGGCGTTGCCGAAGGCGGCGAGGTGGGCGTTCTCGGCGGCGACGTCCGGGGTCTCCACCACGGCGCGGCGGACCGAGGCGGCGATCGCGCCGATGTCGTAGCGTACGTTGGGAGCTATGTGGAAGCCGGGGGCGCTTGCCTCGTCGAGGAGGCGGCGCAGCGCGAAGGAGACGAAGCGGTCGGCGCGACCGGTCAACTCGCGCCGTTCAGCGGCGACGGTCATCACCGGCAGGAGGTTGGCGTCCAGGTCGTCGGCCAGCGCCATCGCGCCGGCGAAGGCGTCGGCCCGGGCCTCCCTCAACTCGTCGCCGGCGAGGCAGTAGCCGATGGCACGGTAGAGCATCCAGTGCTGGACGGCCTCGTTGTCGAGGATGAAGTTGCCGCTGTGGATGCCGGAGGAGGCCAGCAGTTCGCCAGCAGAGGCATGCGGGTTGGCGCCCATCGCGACGCAGACGGTCTCGCCGGCACGGTTCACGTAAAGGTCCGTGGTCGGACCGATCGGACCGGCATGGCGGTATTCGGCGCCGACGACGCTGGCGAGGCGCGTGCCTTCGAGGGCCGGGTCGCGGGAGCGGTCGAGGACGAAGACGTTGTCGATCCCGGCGTCGGCGAGGCGCTGCTCGGCCTCGGCGATCATCAGGGTGTAGCTGGTTGTGTCGCGCCACTCGCTGCCCTGTGCATCGGCGGTGGCGACGACGGATCCGACCGCGGCCATGGCGGCCAGCGCGGCGGCCTGCGCCAGGGCGCCGCGGTCGCCCAGGATGGCGCCGCCGTGGCGGAAGAAGTCCTTGAGGGTATCGTTGGCCTTGGTGGACGACATGTTCGGGCATCCCTGTGACGCTGGTCTTTGGCCAAGGGTAGCCGCGGGCGACGCAATAATCTACCGGCCGCCAGCGTTGCGGGCCGTAGGGAATCGGGCTACCTCGACCACATGGAACAAGGGCGGGAAACGGTTGCGTCCGGCACCGGAGGATTGTGGGGCGAACGTCACGTCGAACGCCTGCGCGAGCTATGGCCGGCAGGGCTCGGCGCCCGCCGCGTCGCCGCGCTGCTTGGTCCGGGGTTCACCCGGAACGCCGTCCGTGCCAAGGTACGGCAGCTCGGCCTGCAGGCGGAGCCGCCTGGCGCGGGCGACCTAGGCCGGGCCTGAAGCCGGTTCCTCGGCCATCTCTTCCCGCACCTGGTCGAGAACATGGTCGGGGAAGACGTAGCCGATCTCCCGCAGGGTCTCGAGGCGCGCCAGGAATGATGCCAAGTCCGGGTCGTTGAAGGTCTTGCCCGCGTGGGGCAGGTCGATGCGCTCGCGTCCGGCGGACTGGACGAAAGCGGATTGGCGGTTGTGGGCCTCCATCCAGGCCGCCATGTCTCCGGAGGCGGGCACTGGCGGCACCCTCGGGATGTCGCCCACGATCCTGTTGCCGGCAACATGGGTGGTGTATCCGCCCGCCGCGTCGGCGTAGCAGTAGAGGTCGCAGCGGAAGTCGTCGGAGGAGAAACGGCAATAGCTCATGCGCCGCATGGTATCGGCCGGGGGCGCATGTGCCAAGCTCGCCTGGCGCTCCAGCTATCCAGCTATCCAGCTATCCAGCGTTCCGGATGTCCGGGGCCGAACGCGAGCCTCAGGCGTCCGTCTTGGCCTTGGCGTCGGCGATCAGGGTTCGCAGTTGCCGGAACAGGGTGCTGCCGGTGAGCTGGTCGGTGGAGTAGCCTTCGGCGGAGAGGGCCTTTCGGATGTCCGAAACGGTGTCGCAGCGTCCGGAACCGGCCAGTTCGAAGGCGCGTTCGAGTTGTGTCTTTGACGTGTCCATGCCGTGGACCTTAGCCGGTCCTGTCCCCGGTGGCCATACCCGCTGCCCGGGCGGTGTGGCGGGAGGGCCGGATGGGCTTCGGGCGTCGCGCCAGCGAGTGGATGCTGGCCAAATACGGGATGACCGAACTGCGACAGGCGCGCGGCGGGGACAGCTTCGTCAGCCATTTCGGCTCCGGCGTCGACACCGTGGACACCGTCCGCGACGCCGTGGACCACATGCTGGTGCCCGGAGCCTTCGACCGCATCTGGGCGGCGCGGACGCGCGAGGTCGGGACGGTCAACCGGATCTGGACGGTGTCGTTCCCGGAATCGCTCTACCGCGAGCTTCTGGAGGAGCGCGAGGCGGCCAAGGAGTAGCATGACACCACCTTGGTGCCGGTGTCATGGCCTTAGCTTCGTCACGGGCGGGGCCACTCATGAAAGTCGGCCCCTTTGGGACGCCAGATTCATTGTCGTTGTGACGACTTAACCAGTTAACCTAGTATCACCACATCGCTGTCCCGCGACACGGGGTCAGTGTAGCTACGTGGCGTGGGGGCGATTACATGAAATCTGGCAGCAAGAAACATTCGTGGAAACTCGCGGTAGCGGCTTTGGCGATCGTCGCGGTCGTTGCGCTTTGGTTTGTAGATCGGGGAGGCATATTTCCGACTGAACGGGTCAATTACCGTTTCGAGGTGACAGTAGATACGCCTCACGGGGAAATGACGTCCTATGCCGTTCATCAGATAACCATCGTAGACCAACTCAGGACCATAGCGAGGAACTATCAGATAAACACGGATGGCGAGGCAGTGATTTTCCCGCTTCCGGATGGGAGATATTTGTTTGCGACGTTGCGCTTTAACGGGGGCATCGGGATTCAGCAGCTGATCGCTGAAAGTTTGGGGAAGGAAGGATATAGGATGCCGAGCTGGGCGGAATTCCCGCGCCATTTTTCCGCGAGCATATCCGAGGACAGTTTTCCTGTTTTGGTGACAATAGACTCGTCTCTGAGGCGTGAATCGTTACGGGTAGTAGGCGAGGCGGAAAATTTCCGTGTTACATCGGCATCATTCGTCTCTTCCGGTGAGGGTGTAACTAGCGAAATTGCTGACTTAATTCCATGGTTGATCGCGGCTATTCACGACCTGACTACGCTGAATTCAGAAATTACTGAACAACACAAGATTATATCAAGTCTAAAATTTGGGGTAAGGGGATGACTTCAGATAAGTTGATGATGGCGTTATTGGCGCTGGACGCGTACAGCAGGACAAGCGACGACCCGGATCTGAAAGATGACGTGAGGGTTTTCGGGCTGATCGGCGATAGTTCTATTGGAACCGCAACCATCACTGATGTCTGGAACGATGCGGAGTCGTCCTTTGTGGCGGTTGAATATGCTTGGAATGGGAAGGTGGTGATCTCCTTTCGAGGCACGGATAATCCTCTGAAGGATAGTTTGTCAGGTTGGACTCTGGGTGCCGGCTGGAACGATGGGTCGCAAGTTCAAATGGCCACATCCTTTTACGAGAGCGTGACAGGCCATTCCATATTCGAAGAAGCGCCGGGGAACGTAGTTCTGACCGGCCATTCCTTAGGGGGTGGTTTGGCTGGGTATGTTTCAGCCGTGAGTGGAGCCAAGGGCTTCGGTTTCGACCATATGCCTTTTCTTGAGGCCGCGGAAAAGACCTACATCTCGCACCTGAACATGACAGGGGCAGATGATCCAACGGGGCAGCAGTTCGCATCCTCAGGACTCCGATTCCCCGATTCCGGAAACTTCGTGGGTACGTTCGTAGAGGGCGAGGTCATGGAGGATTACCGTAACGGTTACTATGCAGAACTAGCGTCTAGTTTAGCGAACGGACTAACACCGGTGCTGGGGCAGTTGGGCATGCAGTGGGCCTGGCTTGCGCAGGAGCTGGGAGAAGTCTCTCGTCGAGTATGAAAGCGCCATCATCAATGGCATGTTGCCCACGTTTGGTTGGAACGAGACATCACTCCCGGTCGTGAACGGCTATCACCTGCATAGCCAAGCATTGCTTGTCTTGTTGCAGTTCGCTCAAGACGAGATCATTGGACCTACGTTCCAGGGAGGGTCTATCTTGATGAAGGGCAGAAGTCTTTCCGACTGGGCATCCACAGACCTGGAATTTGGCTGGTAAAAAGAAGGGCGGCACCCTCGCGGATGCCGCCCTCGCCTGTCGGGCCAGAGGGGACCGGATTATCCGACAGGGATCGCTTCGACCGTCCGGTTGGGCAGGTCCACGTCGATGGCCGTGCCGGTCGCCTGGTCGTTGAAGAAGAACAGGTAAGCCAGCGCCGCCAGGGCGACGATCACCACGCCGCCGAGGATCAGGCTGCTGTTGTTGGGGGCGGTCTCCCGTCGCGTCCTCGTGACCATCTCGGGTCTCCTTCGTTCGCTCCGTAAACGCGGCCCGGCGACGCGGGTTCCTGTTTTGCATGAAACCGGCCTATCCTTGCGCCGACCAACAACGGGGTGCAGCGATGTCCGCCAGGCTTCTGTCCAGGATCGGCGACTTCTTCGACAACGGTGGTGTGCTCGAGCGTGGCGAGTCCCGGCTCGGGATGTATGCCGCGATGATCGTCGCCGGCGTCACCTATGCCGGCCTGCAGGCGACCGCCATCGACTCGGGTGCCACCGGTGCCGTGCTGGCGGCCAACGCCGACCTGGTGCAGTCCTTCCCGGACACGCCCGGCAAGATCGCTGTCATCGACCGCACCGGGCACCCGCCCTTCGTCGAGCCCGACAAGTGGCTGTTCGAGATCTCGGCGCGCTTCCCCGAGGGGGTTGCTTCCAACAGCACGGAAGGCGCCGCATTCGACGACGGCGTCCAGTGCCTCGTGTTCGGCGCCCATCCGGCGATGACCGCGGGCCAGATCCTGTGGCGGGCGGAAGGCACCCCGGCCTTCGGCGGCCTCGGTAACAAGGCGGCGCACGCCTATGTGGTGGATGTCGGCGTCGCCCGTTGCCTTGGCCTCGAGACCGGCGGTCCCGCCGAGGCCTTCGCGGTGCTCAAGGGCATCTCCCGGGGCGACACCGCGATCCTTCCCGTGATGCAGGATTACTGGCGTGGGGACGCCGGCGTGCGCATGGCCCTGGCCCGCGTCGAGGACTACCTCGCCTACAACGGGGAGGTTCTGACGTCGGACGCCGGCTACGCTTCCGTGCGGGGCATGGTGGAGGACGTCGTCCTCGGCCTTGGCGACGATCACCGCACGGATGTCGTGATCGCCCCTTGAGCCCGGTCGCGCGAAGCGATGCGGTCTCGAGGCGGGGGTGGCTTCTAGGCGCGATCGGCGTTCCCGTCGGTCTTCGGGGCCGGGCGGACGACGCGCAGGAACAGCACGGCAGAGAGGGTGACGACCGTCACCAGGAGGGCCACGGAGCCAAGCGGCGGCGCGGCAATGAACGCCATGATCGCCAGGAACGGGTAGCTCGCGACCATCGCCACGAGCGCCAGGGGCGTGAGCAGCATGGCGGCGAAGCCCGGCCACCAAGGGGTCCGCTCTGTGCCAGGCTCGGTGCCGTCCTTTGGCATTGAGCCGTTTCCGGTGGCGAGGGCGGTGAGGACCGCGTAGAAGGCGATCCAGGTCCAGGCGAGGGCGGCGGCGCCGCCGGCCACCGAGGCGCCCACCAGGCCCGCTGACCGGGCTCCTCCGACGATGATCTCGGCCGCCAGGAAGGGAACGCCGACCAGACCCGGGGTAACCAGGGCGACGATGATGTTCGTGGAAGGGCGCATGGAGGTCAGCCGGCCTTGGGGGAGGCGCCGGCTTCCAGCGCGTCGACGGCGTAGGAATGGGCCGTGGCGAACAGGCTGTCGAGGATCGGCTCCTCGTCGCCGCCGTCCGGGCCTGCCAGTTCGTCGATCTCCTCCGACTGCATCTCGTATTCGACGACAGCCTCGCCGGCCTTGTAAACGCGGATCTCCGCATAGGCCTGGCCGAGCTCCACCGCGGCGTGGGTGACGACCACGCCCGGGTGGCGGGCCGAGGCTTCGGCGGTCAGGTCATACGGCCCCTTCCACTTGCTTTCGAAGACGAAGCGGGCGCGGAAGACGCCGTCCTCGGGCGTGACGCCATCCTTGTCGAGGCTGTCGTTCCAGGGGATGTCGGAGGCGTTCATCTCGTCGGCGAAGGTCCGGACCTCGGCCTCGGTGCCGATGACGCTGACTTCGTTGCCGCAGCTGTTGGCCATGGTAGATGCCTTTCGTAAGGGGTGTCAGCGACCGGGTGCCGGCGCCGGTTTCGGCAGTTCGTGTTCGGAGAAGTAGACCTTGGACGGGTCGAACTCGGCCTTGGCCTTGGTGACGCTTTCGACCAGGTCCGGGATGCCCGGGAACTTCTCCTTGTAGTGCTCCGGGGTCCATTCCGTGGTGCCGCTCGCGCGGACTGCCTCGACATCGGCCTCGTTGACGAGCTTGCCGTGGTACCGCCAGCCGCACTCGTAGTCCCAGAACGCCTTGGTGACCACGGCCTCGACGTCCTTCATGTCGTCGAGCAGCAGCGTGCCGCCGACGTCGTTGGTGGCGGAGACGCGTCCGATCGTCACCGTGTCGCCGACAGCGACGGGGGAGGGGTATTCCGGTTCTTCGTGGTCGTCGTCGACGATGATGATGTCCATCGGATGCTCCTAGCAGTGGCCCATGGCCGGCATCTGTTCCAGCTCGGCCTGGCGTTCGTTGTCGCGCATGTCGCCCAGGAGGTCGCCGAGGCCGGCGGCCTCGAGCTCGTCGCAGCTGGCGTTCATGTCTTGCTCTGTCTCCACCTCGACATAGCGGAACTGCGCCAAGTCGGTGTCGCCGTCCCATTCGAGGAGGTGCTGGCCGCACTGCTCGATGTTCTCGAACACGGCGGCCCGGTGCTGGCCGGCGCTGTCGGTCAGCGAGAAGAAGGCGAAGCCGAGGGCGTTGCCCACGTAGATGCCCTGTGCGGAATGGACGATGGCATATCGCTTCATGGGTGCCGTCCGTGCTTGGCGGGTGGATCTGCAATGGGAATACGGTAGTCCGCGCGGGCGCATGCCACAAACGCAAAGGCGAGCCATGCAGGCAGGGATGGCTCCCATGTCTCCGCGGGCCTGCAGGTTGCGGTCGGAAGGGACTATCTATGGGGCAGGAGGGGCGGGAGATTCCGCCCCGGACACGAGGAGCCTGCCATGACCCGCCGTTTCAACCGCTTCGCCGACACGTTCCTGGCCATGGTGACGGCGTTCGACGGCGCCCGCCAGGCTGCCGCCGAGGTCGAGCGGGGCCGCAAGCCATCGGCGACGGCGATGCGTAAGATGGGCCTCGACCCGAAGTCCTTCGACAGCGTCCAGCTCTAGGGCCTTGCCGCCGTCCGTGCTAACCCGGTCCGGTCAAATGGATTCGGGGCGGACGACATGATCAAGATCAACAAGATCTACACGCGCACGGGCGACGACGGCACCACCGGACTGGTGCGGGGGCCGAGGCGCCCGAAGCACGACATCCGGATCGATGCCTACGGGACGGTCGAGGAGGCGAACGCCTGCATCGGCCTCGCGCGGCTCCATGCGGCCGGCAGCAGGGTGGACGAGGTCCTGGCGCGCGTGCAGAACGACCTCTTCGACGTCGGGTCGGACCTGGCGACGCCCGGCGGCGATGATCCCGACGCCGCTTATCCGGCCCTGCGTGTCCGGCCCGTGCAGACCGCGTGGCTCGAGAGCTGCATCGACGAGATGAACGCCGACCTCGAGCCCCTGCGCAGCTTTGTTCTCCCGGGCGGCAGCGCCCTGTCCGCGGCCCTGCACCTGGCGCGCACCGTGACCCGCCGGGCGGAACGGGTGGCCGTCGCGCTCGCGGCGGAGGAGCCGGACACCAGTGCCGAGACGGTTCGCTACCTCAACCGGCTGTCGGACCTGCTGTTCGTGCTCGGGCGCGTGGCCAACGGCAACGGGGGCGGCGACGTGGTCTGGAAGCCGGGCAACTACGGGGACGTGGCGAAGCCTGCCCGCCGGAAGTGAGGCTTTCGTCGTGGCGTATGGCAATGGGGCAAGTGTCGGTGCCGGGACCCAAGGAACAGCCATCTCCATCAGGAGGGCTTCTTGCGTCATGACCTTGCATGCCAAGTATCCTAGATTCCTCCGACCTCGACAGGCGTATGCCGGTCGGAGGTAATGCCGTCTCCGAGTTGTCCGTAGCTACCCGCGCCCCAGCATTTGGCGGCTCCGCCGTGGATGGCGCAAGTGTGGCTGTCTTTCGCAAGGATACTCGTCACGCCGGAGTCCAGCCCGCTGACGCCGACGGGCATAGTACGATGGGTGGTGGTTCCGTCCCCGAGCCGTCCGCCGCTGTTGTTCCCCCAGCACTTGGCCGCTCCGCCTTGGATGGCGCAAGTGTGGTATGCCCCCGCGGAGATGCTTGTCACACTGGCTGCCATCCCGCTTACGCTGACAGGAATGTTCCGGTGGGTGCTGCTGTTGTCCCCGACTTGGCCTTCAGAATTGCGTCCCCAGCATTTCAAGCCGCCGCTGTGTACCGCGCAGGTGTGGGCCTCCCCCGCGGCGATGTCCGTCACTCCCGAGTCTAGGCCGCCGACTTGGACAGGCGTGGTCCGGTTGGTGACAGTACCGTTTCCGAGTTGTCCGTTGCCGCCCTGTCCCCAGCACATGGCGGCATTGTTGTGTACCGCACAGGTGTGACCACCACCCGCCGTGAGGCTTGTCACGCCGGAGGTCATCCCGCTGACCTGAACGGGCGTGTGCCCACTCGTGGTGGTTCCGTCCCCGAGCCGACCGCCGCTGTTGTTCCCCCAGCACTTGGCGGCTCCGCCTTGGATGGCGCAAGTGTGGTATAGTCCAGCGGCGATGCCTGTCACGCCCGAGCCCAACCCGCTGACTTGACCGGGCGTATTCCGATGGGTGGTGGTTCCGTCCCCGAGCTGGCCATGGTCGTTCCTTCCCCAGCATTTCAGGCCGCCGCTGTGTACCACGCAGGTGTGCCCGCCCCCCGCGGCGATGCTTGTCACGCCGGAGTCCAGACCAACGACATCAACCGGAGTTGACCTGTCGCTGGCGCTTCCGTCCCCGAGTCGCCCGTCTGCGTTGTATCCCCAGCACTTGACGCCACCAGAACCGGTGATCGCGCAGGTGTGGAGTGATCCGGCCGCTATCTGGGTGACCTTGAGGGTCACGCCATTGACGACGACGGTGTAGACCTGCCGGGCGGGGTCTTCGGCGTCCGGGTGGGTCGCGACCAGCTCGAAGTCGAACTCGCCGGCCTGCTCGAACACCCCGGACAATACGCTCCCCGTCAACCCGGGTCCGACCGGCAGGTTCGAGGGAGACCCAACTGACCAGGCTACCTCGGAGGCATCGCCGTTGGCGATCACCATCTGCCCGGCGAAGTCATGCTCTATGCTGTCGCCGACGGTGAAGGGCGAGAAGCTATGTTCCGACAGGGTCAGCGATACCGGCGACGGCTCCGGATCGGGGCCGTCCTGGTTGTCAGCTCCGCCGGGGTTGTCAGGATCCACCGGCCCGCTTCCGCCGCCTGGGACGAGCAACAGGGGCGCGGAGATGGATGAGCGGAAAAACGCCTGTTCCTGCGCCACGGACGGCAGGATCAACGTAGCCGAAACGGCAGTGGCGGCAAGCAGGCGATGAAGGCGCATGGATGCGGTCTCTGGACAGGATTACTGTTCCAATCCTAGCCGGGCGCATGCGCGGCGGCAACGGGCGGCGTGGCCCGGGAACCGGATCATCGGAGGGTCTCTACCGGGTATGACAACGACACCAATCGCCGGTATGGTCCAGGCGACAGGGGATTGGGGGAAAGCGTCTCCAAGTGGTTCGAGGTGAACATCACCGAGCCTTGGTGGTAATCGGAAGGTAGGGGCGATGCTTGCGAGGTACATCGTCGCTTTCGCACTGGTCGTGACGGTGTTCGCCGCGACCGCCTCGCCCGCTCCCGCCTCGGATGTCGCTCCCACGGAAGGCGTCGTGCCGCTTCCGTTCGCCCTGCACGGCGTCAAGAAACCCGACAGGCACCTTCCAAGCGCCGGCTTCGCCAGGATCGTGGCCGGCGGGGACATGCACGTGGCACGTGGCCACGGTGAGGCTGTAACCAAGTTGTACCACCCGGGTCTTCCGGGACAGGGAAACCTGTCGCACCTGTTCTACAAGGGCGATGAGTTCGAGTTCCTGGGAGTGTGCGTCAAGCGCGACCTTGTCGGGTGCGCGGTGACCTTCTTCGACTACCGGCGTCGGACGATCCGGGAATACAGGGTCCATGTCGACATGGCCGTTGACTTCCCGACTTACGATCTCATCCACCGGGAGGGTCATGGGTGGCTGCCGTTCCAGTTGCCCGTGGCGGGAGCGCGTGACGGGCTGACGGCGGAGCAGGCGGCCTTCGTGGAGCATCCGTTTGCCATGAGCCTCGATAAGGAAGGTGTCGATATCCCCGATCCCCACCTGCCGGCGGTCATGTTCGCGGCCTATGTGGAGGACGGGGAAAAGGTCGTGGACACGGGCGACCTCTCCGGCATCGTCCGTGTGTTCCGAAAGGAAGAAGGGAACGCTGATCCGTCCGCGCTGTTTTTCCTCGGTGACGAGTTCGAGCTCTTCGGGGAGTGCGGGGTCTCGACCTGCGAGGTGTACGTGTACGACGTGGGAGGGGAGACCCTGAGGTCGTACGCCGTTCCCATGGAGCGTGCAGGCGACCTCCGGGTCTACCGCGAACTCGTTACCGGGCCGACGGCGGACGTGCCCGTCAGTTGAGGCGGGGCGCCGCGGTCGGGAACAGCGTCTCGCGCAGCTCGTCCCGGATCTGCTCCGGCGCCTCGTTGACGAGGCCGTAGCGGCACTCGACGCGGAACACGCGTCCGGTGGCGGCCTCGAGGGCGGCGTGGACACCCGGCGCCACCCGGCGGGTCGTGAAATCGCGCCGTCCGCCGTCAGCCGGCTTGCCCAACATCTCGTCGACACGTGCCGCGGCGGCCTCGCCGTTGTCCGCCACCTCCAGGCTGAGGAAGCGCGGGAGCGGCGTGTCCTCGAAGGGCTCCACCAGGAAGGCGAGCTTTTCGCGGACGCCGAGTTCCCACGGGGTACGGAAGTCGGTGGGCAGGCTCCAGCGCACGAGGCTCTCGAGGAAGGCGGCGACCAGCGGGCGGACGTCGGCCCCGGTATCCGTGTCGCCGGCTTCCTGTATCAGGTCGAACAGCATGTCGTCCCCGACGAGGTTCCACGCCTCCTTCTCGGCCTCGTCGGAGTCCATCGGGCGCTCCATCAGGGACGCGAGATCCTGAACTTTCGCGTGCGTGTCCGGCAGTGCCCAGCAGCCCATGACGAGGTCCTCCGTGTACTTGTGGTCGGTTATGGCGCCCCGGCAGGCAACGGACAACCAGAGAGTTTATTTGCAAATCGCGCCTGTCGAGGCGCAGGATGCCTGTCGCGGACGGTGCCTGCCGCAGGGATATGCCCTCTATGGGCAGCGGGAGGCAGGCCAGGTGGCAACTCGTCGTATCACGAAGACGGACTATTCTGGGGGAGCGAGGATCTCGCGCGGGTGGGCGATCCTGCTCTCCGCCGTCGCCGCCTGGGTTCTGGTCGGCGCCTGCTTCCTCGTGCTGTCGTGGCTGTCGTGAGGGCGTGACGCCCTAGAATGCGGGCCAGCCGAGTGACGGGCGGGCCGTCATCAGCCAGACGATAACCAGCATGGCAGCGAAGGCCGGGAAGCCGAAGGCGAACCATGTCCGGTAGAGCCGGTGGTACGCTGCCGGCAACGGCGCCGCGAGGGCGGCGGCCTCCACGGCGAGGCGGCGCATCCTCGCCTGCATCCACGTCACCGGCAGCCAGAACACGCCGACGAACACGTAGAGGCCGATCGACAGCAGCAGCCACGGTTCGGTCAAGTCCCATCCGGTTTCGCGCGACAGCAGGTAGCCGGTCACCGGCTGGGCCAGCGCGGCGCTCGCGGTGAACAGCGTGTCGGCGACCACCACCGTGCCGGAGACATGCGCAACCAGCGCGGCGTCCCTGGTCCGGTGCGCCACCACCATGAAGAAGGCGATCCCGGCGCCGGTGCCCAGCAGGACGCAGGCGCCGATCACGTGGGCCCAGCGCAGGAACTCGGCGTAGTCCATCAGCGGTCCTCCAGGACGGCGAGGCCAACAAGGGAGAGGACGATGGCCGGGAACACCTTGACCATCGGTCCCAGCGGGTCGGCCCACAGGTCCGGGGCCAGCATGGCGGCGCCGGCGACATAGGCGAGGGACACGGCGACCGAGGCGGCCAGCGCGCGGGCGGCATGGCGCCGGATCGCGATCCCGACGCCGATCGCGAGGTCCGCCAGGCTGCCGGCCACCACCGCGGCGACCGCGAGGCCTTCGGGCATGCCCCTGGACGACAGCACCGACGCGGCCTCGTCGAGCCGCAGAAGCCCGACCAGGCCGGACACCGCCCAGAAGGCGGCAAGCGTCGCCAGCACCGCCGGTTTGAGGAGCCACATGCGTGCGAACCACCGCTCCTGGACGCTTGGCAGGAAGCCGGACAGCGTCTCTTCCGCCGTCCGGAGGTCGCGCCCGGTGGCCTCTTTCCACGGCAGCGGGTCGCCGGTGACGCCGGCGGCAAGCTCGGCCATCGCGGTAGAGCGCATGGGCGGGCGCCACCCCAGCAGGGAGACGAGGTCGCCGGCACGGAACATCGGGGCCGCCAGCCACGACGGGATCGCGAGGACGAGGGTGCCGGGCACGCCGGCCTTGCGGCGGATCGCCAGCAGCAGGTCGAGGAAGGGCATGGGGACGGACTCCACGAGGTCATAGACCTTGCGGGCGGGGACCTTGCCGGAAAGGGAGAGCACCACCGCTTCGGCGATGTCGTCGACGGACACCGTCTGCACCGGGGACGAGCCGAACGCCACCGGCAGGAAAAAGGGGAAGCAGGCGATCGCCCGCGCCATCGCGGAGCCGCCATAGGCGGTCGGGCCGAGCACCATGCCCGGGCGCAGGATGGTCCAGGGGAAGTCCAGCGCCTGCAGGCGGTCGTCGGCGAGCTTCTTGGTGCGGGCGAAACGGGTGGCGCCGCGTTCGACGCCGGCGGCGGAGACGTGGGCCAGCGGGATACCGGCGTCCCGGCAGGCCTCGAACAGGGAGACCATGGCGAGGTGGTGGACGGTGTCGAGGTCTTCGCCGGGCGCGTCCTGCAGGATGCCGGAGGCGTTCGCCACCATGTCCATGCCGGTAAGGACCGGCTTCCATGCCTCCGGGGTGACGAGGCGATGCAGGTCGCCTTCGACCCAGGAGATCCCGGTTTCGGCGGACGCCGCCCGACGCGGGTTGCGCGTCAGTCCGGTGACGACGGCGCCGTGCCGCAGTGCCGCCCGGGCCGCCGCGGAGCCGATGAGGCCGGTGGCGCCGAGCACGAGGAGCCGCTTGCCGGCGAGGAGGCGGGTGTCGTCCTGGGGTGGGATCATGCGAATCGCGGTCGTCCGGTTGCCCCGGCATGGTGGTGCCGGGGGACCGTGCCGTCAATCCGGCGGCTTACATGCGGAAGGCGCTCTCGGGGCGGACGATCTCGCGGGTCCACATGTCGAAGTCGGAATAGGGATCCGCGTCGATGTCCGAGTTCACCTGGTGACGCCACACGCGGGTCTCGGACAGCGCGTCGCCGAGCAGGTTCTCGCCGCGCCAGGACTGGCGGTCGGTGACCTTGGGGTCGACCAGGGACAGGCCGTTGCCGAGCAGCGGGTCGCGATCGGCGAAGACGAGCCGGCTGGTGCCGGTCGCGTCGAGCTCCTTGCCGACTTCGCCGGCGCCGAACTTGCACCAGTTGGCGCGGAACAGGACGCCGGGCAGGACCGTGCGCCAGACGGCGGGGTCGACCTCCACGCCGTCGCCGATCACCCGCATCAGCGCGGTCACGGGGGCGAAGGCGTCGACATTGCCGGTCCGGTCCGCCCAGCTGGCGAGGGTCACCAGGTCGCAGTCCGGGCGGCAGGAGAGGACGGCGTCCAGCGCCGCGGCGTCACGGGCGAGACGCGCCTTGGAGGCGATCACGTACTGGCCGGCGCAGCTGAACTCGAGGTGGTTGCCGTCCGGCTCGAGCGGGGCGGCGAAGGGGGACGGGTGCCAGGGCGACAGCGGGCCGCTGGAGAAGACGGTATGGGTGCGGTCCTGCCAGGAGGCATGGACGGAACTGGTGACCTGCATGTGTGTGCCCCCGTTTGCGCCGGAGCTGCCGCCGGCACCGGATCGGGCAAGCAGGCAATCCGTCGACTGGCCTAAGGATAGCCGGGAACCGGCGTTTCCGCAACGGGAACGGGGGTTTGCCGGTTTTGGTTGCCACGGGGATGCAATTTTCGGACGCAAGTGGGGGTGCGCGGAGCGCCGGGAGACCGGCGCTTGGTCCTACCAGCGCAGCCCACGCGCCTGTTCCGTCTTGTCGTCGAGCTTGCCCTCGCAGCCCACCGGGGCGAGCTCGGAGAGGATGTCGAAGACCTCGGCTATGGCCGGATCGCCGGCGGGGATGTCATTCTTGTCCGACCGGAAGCGCCACTGGTAGCGGCTCTTGGCCGGCAGCCCGCCCTCGCGGGAGAGCGGGGCCTGTGGCGCGTCCTCGCGGGGCTCGAGCACGACCTCGATCCTGCCGCCATGCCAGAAACCGGAACTGCCGGCTGGCGGCACCAGGTCGACGGAGAAGGACGCGGCGTGCTCCAGCGCCATCGCCATCTCGCTCCAGACGTTTTCGTCGAAGATCCGCGCGGCGGCGGGGATCAGCTCCTCGAACCGGGCGCGGTAGGTCTCGAGGCGCTCCATGGCGCGCGAGTTGTTGGCCATCCAGGCGCGGGTGGCGTGGAGCATCAGCGCGTGCGCCAGCATCATGGCGTCAGCCTCGTGGAATTCGAGCGTGCGCATGCCGCGCTTGTTGTCCTCGGCCATGGCCGTCCCTCCTTGTGCCTATCCGAAGGCAGCGGCCAGCGCGACCTCGTTGTCCCCGGGTTCCGCCGCGGGATCGATCCCGGCGTCGCGCAGCCTGGCGTCCAGGTTGCGGCGGACGGGTTCCACCTGGTGCAGGCCGCCGTACCCGAGCGTGTCCGACAGGTGCTCCAGCATCCCCAGCAGGGCCGTGGCGTCCGGCGCGATCTCGGAGAAATGCCGGTACTCCCGCGGATACGGGGAGGCGAAGTGGAGTTCCCGTCCGGGGAGGCGTGCCTCGAGCTCCCGCCGGACCGCCACCACGGCGGACAGCAGGGCGGGCTCCGTGTCCCCGAGGTGGCGCACCCGCATGTATTGGAGGGCCGAGAAGGCCGCGGACTCGATCCGCAGGTGGAGTGGGTCGAAGCCGTCGTCGAACGGCGCGAGCACCTCGGGGGTGCGTCCGTCGACCTTGTGCGGGTGCCCGTAGAGGCGCCGCGCCAGGTCGGTGTCGCGGTAGCTGAAGTTGTCCTCGGAATAGCTGGGGACCGCCTTGCGCGAGGTGCCGCCCATCCAGGTCCAGTGCGGCTTCCCGTCCATGATCCGCACGCCGAGCACAGGGCCGACCGCCATCTCGTAGAACGCCTCTCCGACCAGGATTGTCCGGGCCGCCTGTTCCGAGATCAGCCGGTATTGCGGGCTCCTCGCCAGGGCCTTGGTCATCGGCTCCGTGTCGACGGGCATGACCGGCAATTCGTTTTCCCGCGAGAGCCGGAAGTAGTCCCGTGTCGGGGCGTGGTCGGCCTGGTCCTCGATGAACGGGTTGCTGTGGATCATGTCCGCCCAGCCGTGGCGTTCGCCCGTGCGCTCGACCGCGGCCCGTTCCAGGGACCGGGCCGTGTGCCGGGGGATGCCGTTGAACGATAGCGACGGCATCCACAGCCGCCCGCCATGGGCGAGATAGGTGGTGTTCTCGTGCCTGACCACCGGCACGGCGTCGGCCACGGCGACTTCCGGGACCGAGACGGTGCCCTGGCCGATACGGGAGCCCGAGGGCGTGTGGTAGCACATCGGGAAGGTGAAGGCGCGCATCGGTGTCGGTCTGCTCCCTGGTTCTGCCCTAGCCTAGCCGCGTCCTTGGCAAGGAGCCAGCATCACGGGAAGACGGACGCCAGCGCCGCCTCGTTGTCCGCGTCGGGGGCCGGCGTCCGCAGGGCCTGCCGGCGCAGCATAGGCTCCACCACGTGGGCGGCGCCGTACGGGCCCAGCAGCCGGGAGAAGTGATCCACCATGGGCACGAGGCCGGAAGCGTCCGGGGCGACCTCGGAGACGTGGCGACAGCCTCCGAGTTCGGGCGAGGCGTAGTTGAGGACGTGGCCCGGCAGGCGCCGTTCCAGTTCGCGGCGGACCGTCGCCACCGCCCGCAGGGTCGCGGGGTCGAGATCCCGGAGGTGGTGCGTGCGGACCTTTCGGAGGAGATGGAAGGCGGCGCTTTCCACGTAGACGGCGAAGTGGTCGTAGCCGTCGTCAAAGGCGCGGAACACCCGTGGGGCGGTCCCGTTGACCTTTACCGGCGGGCCGAACAGCGCCAGCGCCTCCCCGGTCTGGCGGTACCCGAACGACTGCTCGAGGTAGCCGGAGCGGTCCTCCGGGTTTTGGCCGCCCAGCCAGTACCATTCCACGCCATGCCTGTGCCGGTAGACGTTGAGGACCGGTCCGGTCGTGGTCTCGTGGAAGGTGTCGCCGACCAGCACGGTGCGCGAGGCCCGGGCGAGGACGTCCGCCCATTCACGGCTGCGCCGCAGCGCAGGCGACATCGGCGCGTCGTCCACCTGGGGATAAGGCTCCCCTGCCCCGGAATCCAGCAGGTCGGTCGGGCGGCGGGGCGGCACTTCGGCGAAGGGGTTGGCATGGACGTGTCCGAGCCGTCCGGATACGGGGTCGGCCCGCCACGCGGCGACGGCGGCCTCGAAGCCGGAAGCGGTCAACCGGCCCCGCCTCCAGGACCCGGACGGCATCCACAACCGCCCGCCATGGCCGCGGTAGACCACCCGTTCATGCTCTAGGACGGGCAGGGCGTCGGCCTCGGCGACTTCCGGGACCGGGACGGTGCCGAAGCCGATTCTGGTACGCTTGCCGGCCATGTAGGCGACCGGGAAGGTGAATTCGCGCATGACGTGGGTCACGTGAAGGCCGAGGCGATCGCCAGGTCCGTGTCGGTGTCGTGGTCGAGGCCGTGGCCCCGGATGGCGGCGCGCCGCGACAACTCGTCGTGGTCGCGCCCGAACGCGGCGCCGCCCGGGAAGAACGTTCCTACGGCGCGGAACAGGTCTCCGGCCGGCGGGGCGATCTGCCAGCGCTTGCGGGGGTTGCCGCCTTCGGATACCGCGAGGTGGAGCGCCGTCTCGTGCGGGAAGCGGGCGTGGAGGTCACGGCGCATCTCCAGCAGGGCCTCGCGCTGCCGCGGCTCGAGGGTATCCAGGCGGGTGACGCGGGTGACGAACAGGGAATAGAGGGCGGCGTATTCGACCCCGTGGTCGAAGGGGTCGTAGCCGTCGTCGATCTCGGCGAGGACCTTGAGGTCGCCCTCGTCATCGAAGGTGAGGTCAAGGTCAGGGTACAGCGCCCTCGCCTCGTCGATCTGGCGGTAGCTGTACCGGCTGGTCGCCTCGTGGAGGTTGGAGGGAGGTTGCACGCGTTGCCAGATGGCGATGTTCATGGCGCCGTCCGTGTAGACGCCGAAGGTCGGTCCGGTGTCGAGGCGGTAGAAGGTGTCTCCGACCATCACGGTCGCGGCGGCCATGCCGGAGATCGAACGCCATGCCGCGCTGCCGATGAGGCCGTCTGACATGTCTTCGCTGTCGACGGCCATGCGGGCCACCTGTCCGACCGCGACGTCGTTGGGCCTCAGGAAGGGGTTGTCTATGGTTCCCAGGTAGCGCGCGTCCTCGGCGGTGCGGGCGAGCGAGGGCTGCCATGAGGACATCGTCGCGGCGCGCTTCTTGTCCGATGTCGACGGCACCGGCGCCAGGAGCCGGCCCTCGTGGGCGAGCCAGGTCCGGTCCCCGACCCGGACGGCAGGCGGGGCCTCGGAGGGCGCCACCTGGCGGACGTCCACGACGCAGAAGCCGATCCGGGGCTTCCGGCCTTCCGGAACGTACGGGATGGGGAATCGGATGACGGGCATCTGGCTGTCTTCCTGGATCCGGCGCGGCGGGAGGGCTTGGTGCCCGGCGGGACTGCCGGGATCACATCATCGCGGGAGTGGGCGACGGCGCGGGGGCGTAGTCGTCGAGCTGCACCCATTCGCCGCCGGAGGGCAGTTCCAGGTCGGCCTTCTGGTCCTCGACGAAGCTCGCCGCGAGGTCCATCTCGCCCCAGCCGCCGGAGCGGCACCAGAACAGGCCGGCGTCGTCGACATGGCGGATGAGGTATTCGTCGCGCCGCGCGGTGCCGACGATCTCCCAGCTGCCCTCGAGCTCGAGGTGTTCATCCAGCATGTCCACCATCTCGGCGAGGAGGCGGGCCGGCGGGTTCATGCCGCGGGCGTCCTCGAGGCTGTCCGCCTCCACCAGCAGGTCGATGCTGGCGAACAGCTTGGCGTAGCCGCCGTCGCGCCCGTGCTCGAACACGCTGGTGTCCGGGGTGGCGTAGCACCTGGTGACGCCGAGCACGCCGGACGGGAACTCGCCCTCGGAGATCCGGACCTCGTTGAAGCCGCGCAACTCGTGCTCGGACAGCGACAGTTCGATGGGGTCGTCCTCGGGGCCGCGGGAGGAGAAGGCGACATCCTCGAAGGTGACGGTGAACTTGGGCAAGGCGTGCCTCCCGGGAGGTGATTCGTTTCCCCGCAAGGGTAACCGGACTTGCAGCAAGTCACACCCTCGCGCCGCTTGCCTCCGCACGCGACCGCGGATAAGGTCTCCGCATCTCGCCTGCCAGGCCCCCCGGCTGTCGGTGCAGGAGGAGAAACGGACCCGTCGGACCCACCGCCGGCGGGTCCAGCCCTTTCCGGGACGGCGTTCAGGACGCCAGTGCCGGGCAGGTCTCCCACACCAGCGCGAGGGCAGTATCCGCCGCCAGGGTCATCAGGACCTCGCGGGCGCCGGCCTCGACGATGCGCCCGTGCTCGCCCGTGTCCCAGCCGGCGTCCTCGAGGCCTTCCCCGGCCCTGGCCGTGATCCGCTCCAGCATCGACTCCAGCGCCGGCCGCCGCGCCTCGGTTTCCCCGGAGAGCGCGAAGGTGACAGCCGCCTGGCACACCACCAGCATGCGGGTGCCGTCGTCCAGCAGGTCGAGGTCAAAGGTCCTGCTTGCCGGCGCGGCGCCGGCAAGCAGGACGGACAGGGCAAGGACGGCAACGGGACGGGTCATGGGGTGTCCTCCGGGATGTCGCGGCGACGATACCGCGTCCCCGGTTAAGGAATATTGCCGGTGGCACCGGAAACGGAAGGGGCAGGCCAAGCGGCCTGCCCCGGGAGACGTCGTCCTCGATGTCGTCCGTCTCAAAAATTCAGCGAGGGAGCCGGAACGGACAGGCCGAGCCGGCGCATATAGGGGTGTGCGAGCCGGTCGGCATGGTCGCCCAGCAGTTCCAGTATCCTGGCGGAGCGGTCCTCGCGCCCCTCGTAGCCCTCGCCGGTGAAGCTGTCCGCCTGGTCGATCGTCTGCAGCATCCGGTGCCCGTCCGGCACCCGGAGCATGGCGTCCATCAGGATGAGCAGGTCCTCGGCGGAGGCGAGCTCGACCTCCCAGACCATTTCGCCCAGCTTGTGGAAGCTGTCGGAGGAGTCCGGCGCCGGCTCCGGGTTGGTGAGGGTGACGCGCTCGCGCACGGTGGGGTGGAGGAGGCCCTCGAGGACGTTGTAGTCATGCAGGCATTCGGGGCGGAAGCGGACGCGGGCGGGGTAGGTCATGGTGTTGTCCTTGCAGGTCAGGGGGCGGGGGTGAGGGTGGAGAACAGTTCGGCGGCTTCCCTGGGGTCGGCGCCCTCGCCGAGGATCGATCCGGAAGAGACCGCGACCCAGCGCGTGCCGGGAGCCGAGGTCTCGGCCTCGATACGGAGGGAGGGGTCGGACAGGTTGGCGAACCCGGCGACCATCCGCTCCGGGGCGAAGGCCCAGGCCTCGGGGTCGAGCCCGGCTGCCCGGGCGAGGCGGCTTCCGGTTTCCGCGTCAAGGCCGTCGAAGATCTTGTCGCCGGCCTGCTTGGCGGCGGACAGCGTCTCGAATTCGGACTGCCCGGCGCGGGAGGGGTCGCTGAGCCAATACCCGTCCCCGTCGCGGCTGATGGTGAGGGTGCCGGTCTCGCCGGAGAGGTATTGCTCCACGTCGTCCGGCGGCAGCGGGCGGTACCAGGTGTCCCCGGAAAGGGATTCCCAGAGGTCGGGGGCCAGCGCCTGCGACGCCCTCGCCGCGGCGTCCGCGGCATAGGCGAGGTTGCCGTCGCCCGGCGCGTGGCGGCGCACGGCCTCGATCGCCGCGGCCAGCGCGCGGTGCGCCTCGCGGCGGACGACCTCGTGCCGCGAATAGCTGTCCTCGATCCAGGCGCGGACGCTCTCGCGGGCGGCCTCGGCGGCGGACAGGGGGAGCTTGCCTTGCCCGACGAGCGCGGAGGCGCGGGTTGCCAACTCGCGTGCCGCGGTCCAGCCGTGGAGCACGTCGGCCTCCGCCTGCTGCCGTTGCATGGCGGTGCGGAGGGTGACCACGGTGTCCCAGCACTCCCTGGCCGAGGGCACGTCCATGAAGGCCGCCTGGCGCAGGGCCGCGAAGAAGTCGACCGGCAGGCGGGACGGCCCGTAGCTGGAAAGCACCCAGGTGGCGATGTTGCCGTCCTGGCCGCCGGGCCCCGAGCGCTCGACGGCGGCGGCGAAGGCCTCGTAGCCGGCGGTCCGCGGGCTCCAGGTTCCCTTGTCCTCGCCCATCGGGTAGAACCCGCAGAGCGGGCAGGGTTGCTGGAAGGACGGCGCCCCGCAACCGCCGCAGGCGGACAGGTGGAAGCCGGAGCGGGCCAGCATGATGCGGTCCATCATCCGGGCGACGTTCTCGATGCCGTCATGGGTCTTGGTGTCGCGGGCCATTGTGTTCTCCGGGGTTCTGGCGGAGCCTAAGTCGGCGCCACGAAACGGACAAGGGCGCGGAGCCTTCGGGGCCGCCGTGCCGTTGTGGGGTAAACAGGGAGAAACGGGATGACTTTCAATCCAGGGATGCCGGCGTTGGCCGCGCTCGTGATGCTGGCGGGGACGGCGGTCGCGTCGGCCTCGCCTTTTGCCGCCGCGGCCACCAACGTCAACGTCCGGTCGGGGCCCGGCGCGGGCCATGGCGTGGTCGCCGTGCTGCCGCGCGGCGAGGTTATCGAGGTGGACGGATGCCGGGGCGAGTGGTGCCTGGTCGTCTATGGCGGCGGGTGGACCGGCTGGGTGGGCGCGGGATTCCTCGATTTCCGCCGCGAGGCCAGGCCCGAGCCGCGTCCGTCGCAGCCCTGGGGCCAGGAATACCCGGTCCGCTACGAGAACGCCTGGGAGATCCGCCAGTATTACGACCTGCCTCCGGTGGTGAACCAGCAGGTCGGCGGCATGTACCCCATGGTGCCGGTCGGGTCCGGATACGACGCCGGACCGGGGCCGGGCGACGTCAGGGTGAACCCGGGTTGGCAGCCGCCTCCGCCGTCGCAAGGGTCCGCGACGCACGGCGGCGCATCCGCGTGGTGAGGAGGAACCGACAATGAGGGAGTTGCCGAGGGAAATCGAGGCGTTCAGGCAGGCCCTGCTGGGATTGCACCCGTCCGCCGAGATCGTCGCCGAAGCGCCGGAGGAGGCGGACGGTACCTGGTGGATCGACGTGGTCGCGGGTGGCGAGACCACGCTGTCCTGGCGCGGGTCGTCCGGATTCGGGATCTATGCCGACGACGCCGGGTTCGGCGCGAAGCCGGTCTTCGACACCGGAGACCCGGAGGCGGCGGCCACGGCGATCATGGAGCAGGCGACGCGGGTCAGGGGTCACCTCCAGTCCGCGCACTGATCCGTGCTCCGGAAAAGAAAGGGCGCGACGCCGGGGTTGTCCGGTGTCGCGCCCTTTGTCGTAGCCGTGCCGGTGGTCCCGTCAGACGGAGCGGGCGTGCTCGCGGGCGAGGCGGTCGATGTCGCCGCGGGTGATCCCGAGGTCGTCCAGCGTGCGGTTGTCGAGGCGGCTGAGCTCGCGCACGGTGTTGCGGTAGGTGGTCCAGCCGGCGAAGGCCTTCTTGATGTTCATCGTGGTTTCCTGGTTTGCGGTTCCTGCAAGGACAGTAGCCGCAAACCTTGCAAACCTGTGCTATCCCGCACGGCAAGGCAGCCATGCGCCGTCCGGGTGGCGTATGGCGTCACGCCTAGTTGCCGCAGGAGAAGTCTTTCCATGGGTCGGCGGTGTCGAAGTACTGCGACGCGCTCCAGCCGACCCGGCGCCGCTGCTGGCCGTACAGGTATCCGGGGCAGGGCCTGTATTCCCAGCCGTAGACCACGGACGTCACCCCGCTGCAGGTCCCGGTGGAGATCAGGCTTTCCCCGCCACGGGCGATCTGCCCGTCATAGCGGACGTTCGCGGTCCGGCTGTAGACGTCGATGCGGGTGCGGTAGTTGCCGCAATTGTAGGGGTCCGTGCGGTATTCGGTGTAGGAGAGCCGGACGTTGCTGCCCTGGTGGCAGTCGCTGACCCAGTCGCCCCACGGTTGCGGTTCGGAGGGCCCGGAGGAGTAGTGGATTACCGTGCGGGTACGCGTCACGCTGCCATACAGGCCGGCGGTGCAGCTCACGGTCTCCGTCTCGGTGGTGGTGCCGGTCTGGGTACGGGCGACGACCTGGATGTCGAAGGAGACGGTGTCGGACTTGTCGTCGGCGTCGTCGGTGGCGGTCAGCGCCAGGCCCTGTAGCGTCACCGCCTCGTCGACCGTCCCGGTCAGCGTCCCGGTCCGGGGGTCGACCGTCAGCCTCGGGTCGCCCTGGTAGGTCCAGGTCACGGCGCCGACCTTGCCGGAAAGCTGCGGGACGATCGAGATCGGCTGCCCCGCGTCGAAGGGGCCGAGCGTCGCGGGGACGGAGGCCACGAGTTGCGGGAAGACGGTGAACGACACCGTCTTGTCGGGGCCCTGCCGCCCGCCGGAGCTGACCGACATCACGTATTCGAGGCTCGATTCCAGCGTCCCGGTCAGGGTGCCGCCGCCAGCGCCCGGGATCATGTCGAGAAGGTCGCTGTTGTCGGTGAACTGCGGCGCCCCGGCAACGTGGCGGAAGGTGTACGGGACCGAGACCGTCGCCGGGACGCGCAGGGTCACTTCGGACGGCCCCTCGATGCTCGGCGGCCCCTCGGTTTGCGTCGGGGACATCAATAGCGGGGCGGGCAGGTTCAGCCGGAGGTAGCTGTCGGCTTGTGCCGGGGCGCTTGCCGAGGCGAGCAGGAGGATGGCGGCTGACAGGCGGCGCATGGGTCTTCCCTGGGTGTTTGGCGAAGACTAGCGCCGAAGGAGATGACTTACAATCCTTGGCTCGGCAGGCCCAGGCTCCAATCGTGCAGGACGAGGACGGCGCCCCGGTCGGTCGCCCGCTGGATGCCGAGCTGGGCGTCGCGGCGCGGGCGGGCGGGTGACACCAGCGCGTCGCACAGCGCCTTGGCCGTGGCCTGTCCGCCGATCGCCGCCAGGGTCTCGGCCACTTCGGTGTGGGTAGGAACGTTCCGGTACCGCATTGCCTCGCTCCGTTGGGCAAGCCGCTGCTGGCCGTCGAGGCGGCGTCCGGCAAGCCCCGCGCGGGTCAGGCCCGGCGCAGGGCCTTGAACAGCACGGCGTTGAACGCCTGCCGTGGCTTGGGGCTGTCCGAGGAGGGGTAGACCGACGGACCCGACAGCCAGGTGCAGCCGGCGTCGATGGCCGCCATCGCCTGGGCGACGGTCACCGCCTTCGAGACCAGCAGCTGCAGTCCGGTGGCCTGGGCGTAGGCGCCGTTGCGCACGAGGTCGCGCTCGCCGCCCTTGGGGTCGGATTCCTTGCCCATCGCCACCGACAGGGCGGAGATCTTGTGGATCAGCGGATAGACATGGACGAAATCGAGGCCCGACATGGACACCGACAGCGTGGCGCCGGTGCGGCGGAGCATGTCGATGACACCGGAGCGCAGCAGGCCGGCGGCGGCCTCGGCGGAAGGCGGCATGCCGGTGATCTCGAGCACGAGGAACGGGCGGGTGTCCTCGGGTGCCGCGGCCAGCGCGGAGACGAGCCTGTGGGTCGCCTCGCGCACCGCCAGGGTGTCGTAGGCGACCGGGATGACGAGGTGCGAACGGTGCTTGCCGTGCCCCTCGCGGCGGACGGAGGTCAGCGCGCGCTCAATCAGCTCGACGTCGACGGAGGCCCGGGCCACCGCGCGCGCCTCGCCTTCCGGCACGGCGTCGAGGCGTCGCTTCACGTCCTTGGTGAGGTCGATCGACACCCGGTTGTGGCCGAGCGAGCAGGTGGTCGGGTTCCAGTAGGGCTGGAATGTCACCTTGCAGCGGTGCAGGGCCGCCAGCAGGGCGGCGCGATCGCGCTGCTCGCGGGTCGGGGCCGACACCTTGAGCAGCTTGATCAGTTCGGCGGCGTTGCCGGGATCGGCGCCCTCGGGGACTTCCTGCACGAAATTGTCGATGTCGAGCACCTTGAGGACCTCGGGGTCCTGCCGGTGGATGCAGGTCTTGATCTCGGACACGATGCGGCGGGCGGAATCCTTGGCGGCGTCGACGTCGCCGGTGGCGAAGCGGACCACGAAGGAGCCGCGCGCGTCCACCTCGAGGGTGTCGTCGCGTCCAAGGTTCCTGCGGATCTCGCGCTCGGCCAGCGAGCCGAGCAGGTCGGGGTCGACCAGCGTGTTCTCGGGCAGCGCGTCGAGGCCATCGATCTGGATGAAGCCGCCGACAAAGGGCTTGCTCGGCTCCTGGATGTCGGCCACCACGTGCCCGCTGGGGGTGACGGTCTTGGCGGCGGTCCTGACGGCACGGGGCGCCTGGGCCGGGCGGGCGACCTCGGTGGGGATGCGGGTGGGACCCGGCTTGCGGGCGGGCTTGCCCGACGGGAGCGGGATCTCGACGGTTCCCGTCACCAGCGAAGACAAGGATTGGATAAGGGACACGGGGTACTCCGTCGCCGGGACGTGGCGCATTCGGCGGACATACAACCCGTTTGCCGCGCCGCGCGCCACAAGGATCGCCGGCTGTGGTTAAGTGATCCTTGCCAGTCCCGCGGGATCAGGTGGAGGAGGCCGGAAGCCCGCGCGCCCGCAGCTCCATCTCGAGATGGGCGCGGAGCCTCGCGCCTTCGGGGGTGTCGAAATCCCCTTCCGTGCGCAGGAACTGGCGCCAGGCGGCGACCACCTCGATGTCGTCGAGACGGGAGAGCGGACCCCGCGGCGCCGGCTGGGGCGTGGCCGGGGGAATGCGTCCGGAGCGGTCGCGCAGGCGGAAGGGGATGACCGTACCCATCTATGTCGTGCCGCCTCCGTGTCTCGCGCCTGTGCCGATTGTCCCTTCGATCGCCGCGATTCGGAAGCCCTTGCCGGTGGACATTCCGGCGCGGCCACTTGACAGCGCGGCGCGGCGGGGCGAGTTTCGGAGCATGGATACGACCGGAAACATCCGGCCGCGCCGCGACAGGGTCGAGCCCATCGCAGGCTAGGGGCCACGGGACAGCACGGCGCAGGGCGCCGCTGTGTCGTGGCGCGCCGTATCGTCCGGACGGGGAACCGTCCGAAACTTCCACCGCAGAACTAGACAACAAAGCAGACACCGGCGACGGGCCAGAGAGCCCCTTGCGCCGGACGAGGGACCACGAATGACCACCGCAACCCGCCCCGCCATCCTGATCGGCGAATCCGACCTCCGCAAGCTCCTGACCCTGGGCGGGTCCGAGGAGCTGTCCGCCGAGCTCGAGCGCGCCCGCGTCGTGGCCGACGCCGACCTGCCGGGCGACGCCGTGCGTATGGGTTCGACCGTACGCTACCGCTCCGAGACCGGCGCCGAGCGCGAGGTGACGCTGGTTTACCCGTCCGACGCCGACATCTCGACCGGCAGGATCTCGGTGCTGACGCCGGTCGGCACCGCCCTGCTGGGCATGGTGGCCGGCAACGTCATCGCCTTCGAGGGCCGCAACGGGCGCGAGCAGTCGGTCGAGGTCGTCTCGGTCCGCTGACGCCCCGCGTTAACCATGACGGACGGCGGCGCTTGCCGGTCGTCCGCGCCGCATGCAATGTGCCGACCGTCGAAGGTGGATGAGCGGTGCGCGGGAATGGCGACGACGAGGACATATCGCTTCAAGGAGCTGTCCGAACAGGACCAGGCGGCGTTCGGTGTCGGCTCGATGCAGGAGCTCGTGGCGGTCTACGACGCTTGGGCCGCCCGCAACGGCAAGCGCCCGCTGGCCGAGGGCAGCATGCCGACCAGCGTCGCCCGTACCCGCCGCTTCCTCGGCATCATGCGCTCGCTGGCCTCGAAGGGCTCGCTGCAGTCCTGACGCGCCCGGACGGTCATCAATTCACGGGCGGTTCGGGGTCCGTCTTGCCGCGTGGTTTTCCCAAGGTGAGCGCGAGGCCCGCCAGGCCGCCGAGGAACATGGCCGGCGGGAGCAGGAGGAGGGCGAGCATGACGAGGGCCGAGTCCCATTGCATCGGGCCAGGGGGTGCCACCAGGAACGGCACGGCGGCGTAGCCGACCGGGATGCCGACGAGCCCGACCAGGGTGATCTCCACCAGCAGGACCGCCCTGGCGAAGCGGAGGAGCCGGCCAGCCAGCCTTCGCGCCTTCATGCACCGTTCCCCAATGGGCCCCAGTTCTTTCGCGCTTCGGTGGTCCGCCGCATGTTCTCCCGCATGGCCCGGTTGAAGTCGCCGCCGGTGCCGGAAGGCAGTCCTGCCCGCGCCCGCTCGTAGGCGAGCACCACGCTGGCGGCCAGCGCTTGGTCGTAGGCGTCGTGCATGCCGCGCGGGATGACGGCCCGGCTGTTCCCCCTGAGCGCCGCGTGCGCGGCTTCGAGCGCATCCGGGTCGAGGTCCCGGATGCCGGTCTCCGGCAGGACCGCGGCGAAGACGGGACCGTCCGGCTGGCTCTCGTCCCCGGCACGTGTCGCGGAGACGAGGCGCCACAGGCCGACAAGGCTCGTCCCCATCCTCGCGACCGGCATGCCCGCGGCGAGGAGGGCGATGACGGCGA